>Ga0302240_1000009_pt1 | contig 356017 bp, 268 predicted proteins | sample AAG_UR_His_MG_FD_193538 | JGI IMG/M metagenome (GOLD analysis project Ga0302240, IMG submission 193538) | Enriched activated sludge microbial communities from anaerobic digester in WTTP, New Holstein, Wisconsin, United States - AAG_UR_His | ecosystem: Engineered > Bioreactor > Anaerobic >... | reverse complement strand
CGCCAAATTCTGCGCCAATTTGCCGCATGGTTTCCCCGGTTTCATCAAAAAGCTCCGTGGGAAAAGGACCGCTGCCGACGCGAGTCGTATATGCCTTGGCGACGCCGAGCATATCCGTGATGTGTTGTGGCGCCACGCCAAGCCCCGTGCAAACGCCCCCAGGCGTCGGATTTGATGAAGTGACATAAGGATATGTCCCGAAATCAATATCCAGCATGACGCCTTGCGCGCCTTCAGCAAGCACACGGCGATCCTGTTCGAGGTATTCATTAACCAAACTCACACCGTCCACAACCATTTCGCCAATTTCCGCGCTCAAGGGAAATATCTTGTCCATAATTTCATCCACAGATGGACAATTCAAATCGAACACCTTTGAAAAAATTGGATGATAATAATCTAAAGCGATGCGCAACTTGCCCGCGAATCTGTCCTTCTCAAGAAGGTCAATCGCTCGAATACCCTGACGAGAAATTTTATCCCCATAAGCGCACCCTATCCCGCGACCAGTTGTTCCAATTTTGCCTTTCCCCCGAAACACCTCCATCGCTTTGTCCATAAGGCGGTGATAGGGGAGTATCAGATGGGCATTTTGTGAAATTAGGAGACGCTCTCTGATATCTAATCCGCCTTCCTCAAGGGCTCGAACTTCCTGAAGCAGAACCTCTGGGTCAATGACCACGCCATTGCCAATCAGGCATGCGACATCAGGATGGAGTATTCCAGAAGGAATCAGATGAAGAATGTATTTTTTATCGTTGACGACAACGGTATGTCCGGCGTTATTGCCGCCCTGATAACGGGCGACCAAATCAGCGCTGCCAGCCAGCACGTCAACGATCTTCCCCTTGCCTTCATCGCCCCATTGACAACCAAATAAAACAAGTAAAGGCAAATTTGCGCTCCTTTCGGCGTAATTTAATTGAACAGGGGAATCTAATTGCTTTGTTTCACATTACGCAATAAAAAAAAAGATATTTAAAAACCGCCGTTCAAAATATCCGTTGACTCAGCATCCTAACTATTGGCTAATACATCATCTTATCAACAAATAGGGGAGACACGATGAAAGGCTTGTATTGTTTTTGCGCAATTATCTTGTTTGCTCTGATTTTAACGGGGTGCGGATACAAGCAGGATCGTTGCTGGGTAGATGATAGCCAGTATCTAAAAGCGAAAAAGATTTACGAAACAACCCGCAATATTGATCTCGTCCAGCGGCATCTTGAAGAGCAGCGCACATGGCGCCAATGCGAAATTAATGAAGCGATTTATCGCATCAAAAAGGAATACCATCTTGATGAGGAGGTTAAATAAAAAAAGCTTGGCTAAAGATTAGCCAAGCCTTGCAATTTTTTGGTGCCCCCAAGGGGATTCGAACCCCTGCTGCCGGCTTGAAGGGCCGGTGTCCTAACCGCTAAACGATGGGGGCAGATATTCTGGTGAGCGTGGCAGGAATCGAACCTGCGACCAACGGCTTAAAAGGCCGCTGCTCTACCGGCTGAGCTACACGCCCATTGGGTTGTTGAAATTTTTTGTTTGCTCTTTTGTATCAAACAACAAAAAAATCTTCGGACTCATATTGACCGGTCTGGTGTATGTCAACCCAAATTTTAATGTTTTTTTACGATTTTTCCACTATATGGAGGTGGCTTTGAATGGCAGCCAAAATAATTCTTCGCTCTCTTGAAGCGGTTCTTTTTACCAACCCTTATACCATAGAGAATAAATTGGGGTTTGCCTCTGAATTTGTGAAGAGGAGTTCAAAAATATTTTCACACGATCCCAACATTGTCACCGCGCCTCAAAATGCCCCTGCTCAGGTGCCCCGTGTTGAAATACGCAGTCCGGATCAATCCTATATTGCGCAATTTGCTAACAATCGCATTTCGCTTAAATATCAGGATATGCATAACCTGCGGGCGCCCCTTGGCGTTCAGTTCCCAATGTTTTTGGATAGCCTGACCCATGCGACGCAATCAACAATGGAATTTCTCAATCCCCGCGTCCTCAGGCTTGGATTTGTTATCGGCTTTCTTGCAGATTTGGGCAGTTCAAGCAACAAATATCTTTCTGAGGAATTTTTTCAAAATAATCCATGCTCCGATGCCCACGAAATAAACTTGGGCATACTTTATAAATTATCTCTGGAAAGTTTTTCCGCCAATCGCTGGGTTCGCTATCAAACCCTGCGGGCGCAAAACGACCCGTCCATTGATTATGCTATGGCGATTGATATTGATATTAACACCCTTGCAGAGGTGATGAATAATTATTCAACTTCGGAAATCATTACATTCTATAAACTTGCATACGAACATGTGAATACAAGTCTGGGGCAATTCCCATTGTTAAATTTGCTGCAGCAGGAATAAACGAAATAAGATAAACCTCAACTTCTTCGTTTTAATCGGACGGCAAAGAATCCGTCCATGCCGGTTTTTGCTGTGGATATTTTTAGATAACCTTCGGATGTAATCAAATCGCCCGGAGTTTGCGGCAATATTTTTTCAGGATTACCAATCTCGAAATCAGGATGCATCTTAAGAAATTTTGTTATAACGCCCTCATTTTCATCGCGCATGATTGTGCAGGTGCTGTAAATCAACGCCCCGTTTGGAGCGACAAGGGATGCCGCACTTCCCAAAATTGCCGATTGTTCTGCAGGAAGTTTTTTTAAGGCGCGCTCATTTTTTTTCCATTTGAGGTCAGGATGCCGGCGAAGGATTCCCAATCCGCTGCATGGCGCATCAACAAGAACTATATCGGCTGGATTTTGTTTTAATTCACTCAACAAGCGATGTGTGTTATCGCCAATATGAACATTTTTTATGCCAAGTCTTTGACAATTCTCCTCAACTAACTTAAGCCGTTCTCGGTTGGCGTCTAAGGCAAAAAGTTCGGCGTTATTCTCCACCATTGCGGCGATATGTGTAAGTTTTCCTCCCGGTGCGCTGCAATAATCAACAACCCGCAAACCGGGTTTGGGCGCGGCAAGATAAGCTATCAATTGAGATGCCTCGTCCTGTATATAAACCCATCCTTGTATGAGAGGCAGCCAATCAATTTTTATTGTTAATCGTTTGATGTTTATTGCCTCGGGACAATATTTCCCTGTCTCAATATCAACTTCAGGATGATGGTCTCGAATCCAGTTTGCGACATCGGCAATGGATGTTTTGAGTGTATTGACTCTCATCGTCAGCGCTGCGGGTTGATTGCTCGCCGAGAAAAACATTTCCGCATCGCTTTTGCCGCATTGGCTAATTATTTTTTTTACCAACCATAAGGGAAAAGAGTATTTGACCGATAAATACTGCTCGAAAGATTTTTTTTTATCGGGCAATACAACATCTTCAATTTTTTGCGCGGCGACCTTTCGCAGAATGGCGTTAACAAACCCCGATTCTTTGCGGCTATAAAGACGTGATATTATCTGCACAGATTCATTCACAGCCGCATGCGGCGGCACACGATCCAAAAATAGGAGCTGATAAATCCCCATTCTAAGAATTATCTGAATTGATGCCGGCGGATAAGAACGCGTTTTTAATAACGGTTGATACACGTAATCAAGGAAAAGGCGATGTCTTAACACACCGTAAACGATTTCCGCCGCAAGAGATCGGTCGCGCTCATCAAGGTTGCTTTTATCGAACAATTCAAACATAATATCTGAAAGCGAAATCTCAGGTTTGGCATCAACATCATTCAGAATGTTGAATGCAACTGTCCGTGCATTTATGGGCAGGGGAGACCTCACAACATGAAACCTTTATTAGCGCAGGCAGCCTTCTGATAATTTCAGAACAAGTCTGATATGATTATGGAGAGCCAAAAATTCCTCTTCCGCCCCCGAACAGCCAGTATGGTCAAAATGGAGTTCTTCAAACCTTTTCCCGATATATGGTTTTAGAAAACCATCCAAATCCGCAACGCCTTCAACAAGCGTCAAGGGGGCAATGAAATCAATGCTCAGCAACTCATGATTCGGCGAGACTGTCACAAGATAAAGATACGGCGGATAATATGTTCCCTCGGAGCGATCCACAAAAAATGTATTCGCCGCATGTTTGTGGTCTTTATATAAGGCATAGTAATGGATGCGGGTTGAATCCAATTCATCGGCATACTTGCCGCCATCCAAACGCCTGACTTCGAATGAGTCATGAGGAACTTTGATTATATTCAAAGCTCTTTCGTCCGGAATTATACCCCCAATTCTTGCAATAGGTTTTTTCATCTGCGTTGTATCTTTTTTTCTCAAAAAAGAAAAAAAGCCTTTTGATTTTTTTTGAATAGGGAACGATTGATATTCTATTTTATCAATATTCGCCGCACCATTAATATCAAAGGATAACCGTCCCACAAAATCCTCGCCTGTCTTATGCACAATATAGGTCTGGTTTATTTTGCGAATAGGTACTTGTGATGATGAGTGGGATTCAATTATAATATTAATTGATGAATACTTTTGTGCGAGAAAATCATTTTCAGCAGGGGAGAGGTTTGAGAGTAAGATGTTGAAAGTGTTTTCTTTATTATCCAAATAAAAATATGAGATTATTGCCGCTTCGATATCCTCAATTCTAAAAAAAGACATCAAGGACGGTGCGGAATATTTGCTGTCAAAGTGTGTTGCGCCGATAATCCTAAGATTACACTTTAAATCTGCCGTAGGAATATCTGCAAATGGACGCCCCAAACGCTGTCCATTATCAGAGAGCAAAGCCAGTGAAAGGTATATTGGTTTATTCTCGGGGAAAGGACATTCCCACAAAGTAAGACTTTTTGATAAAAACAAATCCCGAGCCCCAAAATTAATCACATCATATCTGTGTGTTCGAAAATGAGCGATCGCCGGACTCTTCTCGCATCTTTCCGTAACATCCAACCAATTAAAGAAATTTCCCGTATCAACAACGATAGATTCAGGATATAACTTAAATATCTGTTTAAGAACAGTATTCAGCTGTGCGATGTTATTTTTCCGAATTTGTTCCGATTCAATTGAATGGAATAAATCGCCAAGATTTCCGGTAATAATAATAGATACCCTTTGTAATTTAACATGTTTTGAACCCAAGCATAACAATAAAACCGCGATGAAAAAGAACAAAGTTGTCCGTTTTTTCATGAAAAAACCACCCTCCGATAATCGTTGTTTGAGACGTCAAGCAGCCCAATGGAAGCCTCGCCAGTCAGCCATGCGCACGCCTCACCGGGATTGTAAGATGGAATGCCTTTGATAAAAGCCCTTTCCGGTTTATGCGTGTGCCCGTATAATATTATATCAGGTTGAGGGAATTTGTCCAAATCTTTTTCACAAATAGGCGCATGATTCACAAGAAATAATTTGCCGCCTATTGTATATAGATGAGGCGGGTTATGCAATTCCCCAAACGGCGCCACAGTTTTTATGAGCCCTTCGCGTTCTCCGTCATTATTTCCAAATACTGAATAAAATGGACAGTTCAATCCCTGAAATAGTTTGGCAGCAAAAGGGGCGACAAAATCTCCGCAATGAATCACCGCCCCAACGCCTTCAGATTTAAACACATCAATAGATTTTCGAATCATAACCATTTGGTCGTGTGTATCGGAAATAACGCCGATTATCATTTAGAAGAACCCCTTTTTTCGCTAAACAGTAAATATCGCCCGATACCTTCTTTAATAGATATCGGGACAATTCCCAAATTTTTTTTCGCCAACGATGAATCCAAAGACACATCCGGCGGACGATAATAATTTAATTGCGCATCCTTTATGTTTGTGCCGCAAATATTTGAAAGCTCATAACCGCCTTGCCTCGCAAGTTCAACGCCAAATTCATAACGCGAACAACGGTCAGCCCCGCCAAGGTGCATGACACCGCAGAAATTTGAATCAATAAGCCTCACAAGGGCGTTTGCCGCATCTTCAACATAAAGCGGCGTTCTGAATTCATCTTTAAAAAGGGTCGCTTTCCCTTTTTCCAAACTCGATTCAATCCACCCAGCAAAGGATTGTTTGCGCCCAAGGGCAGGACCATACAGCAAAGCAACGCGAATGATGGCGTGATTTTTTCCCCATGCCTTAACAAGTTCTTCTGCCTCGAATTTTGTCTTTGCGTAAACCATCAACGGGTTGGGCATATCGGATTCGTTGTAATTGCCCCTCAAACCGTCGAACACGAGATCTGTTGAGACATAGATGAAGCGCGTGGATTCGGATGAAAATAATTTGAGCAGCTCTGAAGTCGCATCAACGTTAATACGACGGGCGCGTTCTGGTTCTTTTTCACAAAGCTCTGTCTGGGCAAGCGCGGCTATATGTAGCACGACATCGGGATAAATGCCTTTTGCGGCTAAGGCGATTGAACCGCTTTCTTCCAAATCGGCATCAACCGCATTAAAATGATGCGTTTTCGGTAGGGGAGCGGCATGGCGAAGGGCATAAACATCGTAGCCTTTGCCTTGAAGATGATTCAAAACATGCAACCCCAAAAAACTTGATGCGCCTGTAATAAATATTTTTAATTGCTTCATAGATTGTCCAGTTTTTCAACAGCCTGCTTGAGTTTATCGGGATTGGTATGAGTATAAATCTGTGTGCTTGTAATCGAGGCATGCCCCAGAAGTTTTTGAATTTCAAGAATGTCAACTTCATTCATGTGCAGCAGCGTGGCAAAGGTATGGCGAAGTTTGTGGGGCGATATTTTAGATTTATTAATCCCCGATTTGAGAACATATTTTTTTACGAGGGTCTCAATCGAACGACCGGAAAGGCGATTCCCAAATCTATTAAGAAAAATTGACGGACATTCTGAAATAGGGCGGCGATCCAGATAAGCCCTTAGCGAGTTTAATACAATTTTATTTAAAGGGACAAGACGTTCTTTTGAGCCTTTGCCAAATACTTTTAATGTGCTGCGCTCAAAATCAATATCAGTCAGATTAGCATTAACAAGCTCTTTTAGGCGTATGCCCGTAAAAGCAAGCAATGTAATTATGGCGGCATCTCTGATGCCGGATAGCTCTGTCTGGTCTGGAGTATTTAGCAGTTTTTGAAGCTCGCTTGTAATAAGATAAATAGGGAGTTTTTTGGGAAGTTTCGGATTGCTGATAATACCGAGAGGGTTGACTTTGATATGATTTTCTTGAACGCAAAATTTGAAAAAGGTTCGGAGCGACACAATTGTTCTCGCAATGGAGGACGCCCTGTATTCGCGTTCCATTTGGAGATGATTCAAATATTGGCGTATAAGCGGGGTTTCGATTTTGGTTATAAGCGGCTCCGACCCTTTGGTGCGGATGAGATATTCCACAAATTTGCGCAGTTCTTGACGATATTCTTTTCGCGTGCGCTCCGCTAGATTACGCTCGACGCTTAAAAAGTTATCGAAATCAGAAATTTTATCTGATATTTTCATATAATATCTCCAACAGATGAATAACCTTCTTTCGGCATTAGATGTTTTTCAAGTCCCAAATTTTCCACAAATGTCGCGCGCGACTCCATTTCGCCCCTAATCGCCCCCTTCCAAGCCACAAAACGCCAAAATCTATAACTTCGACAAATCGTAATTTGTCGAAGTTGTGCGTAATTTAAGCGTTTCCAGCGTTAAATAACTGCCTTTATTGGTCTTATTGCCTTTTGTTTCAAGTTTTTTATCATGGCGAAACTCCAATTTATATTCCACAAATATTTTTGCTGGTTAATGAAAATTTATAAACAAGGCTTTTTTCCTGTTTGTGGTTTTTTATTCGATGATGTCTTCGGGGGATTCTTCCGGCAGGTTGTTCAGGAGATATTCATCAATCTCTTTTTTGGTTGCGGCGATTTTTTCACCATCAAGAGTTTGATCCTGAATTGTTATTTCTTCGCCGGTTATCCTGTTTTCGAAAACAAGCAACGTTCGTTCGGGGATATTGTTCTCAGGTTCTGCGGGCGCTGCTCTGGTGCCTTTCCAATTAAAGACCTTATACCGCATCAAAAGGTGTGAAATATAAAAAAGCATATAAGCATTGCCTTCGCCTTTTTGCGCGTTTAAAAACTCGAACATCCGAAGGAGAAGATTATTGCGCTCTTTTTTCGTCAAACGGCGCGTGTTGTCCGGTTTGATTCTTTTGGTCAGCCAGTAGGAAAAATAATCTCTATCCTGAATCTTTTCCCAACATGTTGGACAAAAATCCTTTCGAGTGGGTTCTTGTTCAATTTTCGCAAGAATTGAAGGATGCTTTTCAACTTCAACGAGCGAACATCCGCAAAGCAGGCAGTTTTTTTCAGGTCTTTTAATGTTAAGATATTGTTCTTTTTCCATTAGTAACGCTTATTTCCATTCTTTGTTTTCGGCTTTGTCTCGCCTATAAATTCGATAAGAAATTTATCAAAAAGAAGTTGCAAGTCCGGCACATATAAATCCGTTGTTCTGGGGTAAACATAGCAACCAATCAGCAATAACTTATCCAATCCCGCATTGAGTTCCGCTATAGTATAATTCTTGCTCGCCTCTTCAATGTAGGATCTAACTTTGGGGGGCAAACCCAAAATGTTGTATTTGATCTCGGACGGGAAAAACACATGGCGGATCTGCTCGAGAGGCATTCTTTGTTTCCTTTTTGAGTCAATTACCTTTGCCTGAAGGAGTAATACAATTGACCTCAATAACGAATAGAAAATCTTATTGGACGCGCCATCAGAATCCTTCATATACCATATTTTCCGGATATTCAATGCAGATTTCAGGTCGCGATCTTTAATCGTGTTTTCCAATTGCCAAGCAAGAGGCATAACAGTGTGTTCAATGATATGCCCGTGTTTGCTTATCGTTTTGTAAAGAGGGCTTTGTTCTTTGACCCGAAGGTTATTTTCCGCATCTTCCGCGCTTTGAAATATTATGACGTTATTGGTAACGGGAAGCGATTTTTCAAGATATTCGATGAGGCGCGCCTCGTGGTTTGGTTTGTCGGATTTTCGTGTCTTTTTATCTGAATCTTTTTTTGAGGCGGCGCCCGATGAAGAGCGCTTGGCGCCATATAATTCATCCAGATTGTAAACGACAACCACTCTGCGGGAGTTCGGGAAAAAAGAAATTGTCCCCAGCTCCATTAAAAGCTCTGGCAGAATTTCTGAAAGGTTAACCCGCGTTTTTGCGCCTTTGGGATAAAACTCTTTGTAATTTTCCCCCCGTTCCTCTTTAATCAAAAAGGCATCAACAACTTCGCAGCGGTCGTTGTTGAGGTTGCTCTCATCGTTGCCGTGGAGCAAATATATTTGCTTTTTGGGGAACGTCATGATTTGCGCTTTAATTGTTCTTTTAATACCTGCCGCATATGATTAAAGAAATCAATCGCCATCTTCTCCCGATAATCCGGATATGTCCACTCCCATGGGGCAAACGTCTTTTCATCGCCCTTATAATGCAAGGTCACCTCGCCGAAGATTTTTCTGCCAAGATAAAGGCGGTGATTGTAATCTTTCGTGGTGGCAAGGACAACCTTCGATAATCCCAAATATCCAGGGTCTATATTGACTATCCGCGTCCCGTCAGCCCGCCCGAAATGCCTTTCGAGAATATTCGTTTGAATTTTAACGCTGGGCAATTCGTCGGGAACCGTCAATTCTTTAATAGAGATAAAGACTCTTGAAAGATTTGCGCCGATTTCTTTTTCATAGTAGGAGGTCTTATCAAACGGGACAACATCGCTCATATTGTCAATATCGCCATAATCATTGGCAAGCCGTTTGAGAACGGCGTCAAAAATATCTCGCTCAGCAAATATCAGCCCGAAGAAGAGTTTAACCTTTTGAGGCAGCTTTTCCTCCCCCATTATTTCCCTCTCCCCTATTTGATTTCATCCAAAACTAATTTGATCGGCGGCGCAGGTTTATCGCTTATATTGATTGATTTTGAAAGACGCGCTGTTGCCTCGCTGAGCGATTTTTCGTTTCGATAATAAACGGTAAAAAGAGACTCGCCAACGCCGACCGCGTCGCCGATTCTTTTATGGCATATTAATCCGACGCCATAATCAATAACGTCATCCACCTTTGCCCTGCCGGCGCCCAGAACCATGCAAGCGTTCCCAATCTCCCGCGTATCAAAACTCTGAATATATCCCCTCTTGGGCGCTGTTAATTCTGTTTTATTCGGCGATAAATCCATGAGTGAATAATCCTCGCATATTGCGGGATTGCCCCCCTGTTCAACCAATATTTCGCGGAACTTGGCAAGGGCGGCGCCGGAGTATAACCGCTCTTCAAGAATCGAGCGCGCCTCTTCGATTGATGCAGCTCTTTCGCCAAGCAAAAGCATGCGGATGCCCAATTCAATGCAAAGCTCCGTGAGGTCTGCCGGTCCGCGTCCTTTGAGCGTTTCGATTGTTTCAATTATTTCAAGCGTGTTGCCGATGGCTTTGCCCAAAGGCTGGTTCATATCGGTGATAAGCGCCAAAGACTTTTTCCCGAGTTCCTTCATGACGCCGATAAGCGAACCTGCCAGCGCGGTCGCCTTTTCCTTGGTGTCCATGAAAGCGCCCGAACCGCACTTCACATCAAAAACAAAAGCATCCGCGCCCGATGCCGCCTTTTTGCTGACAATACTTCCTGAAATCAGCGGGATGCTCTCAACCGTTGCCGTCACGTCGCGCAGGGCATAAAGTTTTTTATCCGCCGGAACAAAATTATCCGTCTGCCCAATGATGGCAACGCCGTTTTTTAATATTAGTTTGCGGAAGCAAGCCTCGTCCATCCTCGTTTGAAATCCCGGAATGCTATCCAATTTATCCAGCGTCCCGCCCGTGTGCCCCAAGCCGCGACCGGAAACCATCGGCACGGGCAAACCCGCCGCAGCCGCTAAAGGAGCCAGAATCAGCGAAACCTTGTCGCCAACGCCGCCTGTGCTATGTTTATCAACCTTTATGCCCGGAATGGATGAGAGGTCAAAGGTGTCGCCGGAATTCATCATAGAACGCGTCAATGCGCCCGTTTCGGCAAATGTCATCCCCTTGAAATAAACAGCCATCAAAAAGGCGGACATCTGATAATCAGGAATATCGCCCTTAACATATCCATCAATCAGAAATTCAATCTCTCCCCTATCAAGCTCTCCCCCATTGCGCTTCTTGGCAATTAAGTCAACCGCGCGCATAATGCGACTCCCTTTTTTTTAAGTAATTGAAACAATCTCTTTCACAATACCGGTCATGAGCTTGGAAAATTTCACCTCAACCAGTCGGGCATTTGCGAGAACTTCCTCATGCGCCGTCTTGCCGTCCGATGGCAGAACCGCCGAGTTGGAAATAAAGGAAATCCCCAAAACGCGCATACCCAATTGACGCGCCATAAGCGCTTCGGGCGCGGTGGACATTCCAACCGCATCCGCTCCCAAAAATTTCATGAATTGAATCTCAGCCTTTGTCTCATAATTAGGACCGCAAGTCGCAAGATAGATACCCTCTTTAAGCACAATCCCCTCCCGCAGCGCCGCATCTCTGGCGACCTGCTGCAATTGCGCGTCATAGATTTGACGCTCCCCTGCAACGCCGCATGGCTTGCCGCCGGCTTGCGCCGCCGCTTGGAAATTTTTGAACATCAAATTGATATGGTCGGCGATAAGCATCAAATCCCCAGCCTGCAACAGATTGCTCACACCCCCGGCAGCGTTTGTCAGAATCAAAATTTTAACGCCGAGTTCCGCCATGACATAAACGGAAAAAAGACTTTGATTAACGCCTGCGCCTTCATAAAGATGCTTGCGCCCCGCCCAGAGCGCCAAAGGACGCCCCTCCAGCAAACCAATAACAAGCGCGCCCTTATGCCCAGCCACCGTGCTTGCCGGAAAGCAGGGAATATCCGAATAATTCAGACTTATGGAGGCGGACACAGAATTCAAAAACGCGCCAAGTCCCGACCCAATAACAATCGCCGTTTGCGGAAAAGAGCCCGCTTTACCGCGAATAAAATCCGCCGCCGCTTTCACCTCTGACAAAAAATTATTATACATCATAAAACTTTTAATTCAAAAAGATGAAAGGATGCTTCAAATCTTCCGAAAAAATAGCAAGAAAGAAATTGGTTACAAACCAACTCTAATTGTCTTCACTGCCCCATTTGCCCGCTATCTTTTTGATGGCAGGCTTTTTTTTACTTGATTGTAAATCAATTTCAAATGATGTATCTAATTGTTGAACGAGATTGATATTTTCAGGAAAATCTGTCTTCTCTAATTAATGGATTCTTTACTGATGGAAAAGCAGGTTGTCTCAAAAAAAAGAGTCGCTGACCATGGCGAAGTTTACACCGGCAAGCGGGAAGTCAACGCCATGCTCGATCTGGTAAAACAGGAAACTGAGCGGATTGACTCCCGTTTTCTGGAGCCTGCCTGCGGCACGGGCAATTTTCTGACGGAAATCTTGGAGCGGAAACTGCGTGTGGTCATAAAACGCTACGGTAAAAGCCAGTTGGAATATGAGCGTTATGCCGTGCTTGTTGTCTCAAGTCTTTATGGCATAGATATTTTGGAAGATAACGTTATAGAATGCCGCAAACGGCTCTTTGAAATTTTTAATCAGAAATACACCAGTCTTTTCAAAAAGACGGCAAAAGTAAGTGTTCAAAAAGCAGTTAGATTTATCCTTGAAAAAAATATCATTTGGGGCGATGCGCTCACTTTGATGACAGTCGGCAAGAATCCGGAGCCGATTGTTTTTTCCGAATGGTCTGCAGTCAACGGCGATATGCTTAAACGAAGGGATTTTACTTTCCATGGCTTACTTGAGCATGAGGCGATAAAAGAACTGCCGCTGTTTTCTGACCTTGGCGAAGATGTATTTATCCCCAAACCCATAAAAGAGTATCCTTTGATTCATTTTTTGAGGATTGCCGATGCTGAAAAAGAATAATTACAATCCTGATGTCCTGAACTGTCTTGCCAATCTCTCCAGCGACGAGGTCTTCACCCCGCCGCAACTGGCAAATCAGATATTGGACCTTCTGCCGCAATCTCTTTGGAGTAATCCCGAAGTTCGATTCCTTGACCCGGCTTGCAAGACCGGCGTTTTCCTGCGCGAGATAGCAAAGCGGCTCGATAAAGGATTAGAGCCGAAAATCCCTGAACGGCAGGAGCGAATTAATCACATCATGAAAAAGCAGATATTCGGAATTGCAATCACGGAGTTGACCGGACTTCTTTCGCGTCGCTCGCTTTATTGCTCCAAAAATGCCAATAGCAAATATTCCGTCTGCACTGTATTCAATAACACGCAGGGCAATATCCGCTTCAAGCGCATCGAGCACAATTGGAGGGATGGCAGATGTCTGGACTGCGGCGCAAATGAGGAAAATTATAAACGCGGTGAAGAACTGGAGACACACGCCTATCAATTTATCCATGCACATAAACCGGAGGGAATCTTTAATATGAAATTCGATGTCATTATCAGCAACCCGCCGTATCAGTTGAGCGATGGAGGAGGTACGGGTATGAGTGCGCGCCCAATCTACCAATTTTTTGTTCAGCAAGCAAAAAAAATCAACCCTCGCTATTTAAGTATGATTATTCCTTCGCGTTGGTTTGCGGGTGGAAAAGGGTTGCAAGAATTTCGAGCTGAAATGCTTAGCGACAATAGGATGCGAAAACTTGTTGATTTTGAAAGTGCTTCTGAAGTGTTTCCTGGTGTTGACATTGCTGGAGGAGTTTGTTACTTCCTTTGGGAACGCGATACACAGGGGCCTTGTGAAATTACTAGCTTTTATGAAGGGAAACCTGTTATATCTGTTAGGTCACTAAATGAATTCCCAACATTTATAAGAAACAGCCAAGCTGTACCGATTATCCGTAAAATACTTGCAAAGAATGAGAACAATAATAAGCGCCTTAACGAAAGAGTATCTTCCAGAAAGCCTTTCGGCTTACCATCAAATTATGCTCCTAAAAGCAAAGGAGTTCCTTGCTGGTTCACACAAAAAATTGGCTTGAAATTTGCAAGTAGTTCTGATATTTTAGATGAACATGGCTTTTTGAATAAATGGAAATTATTGATACCGTTCGCGCCTATCGCAGGTCAAACTGATTTTTCAAAACCAGTCGGGTTTTACTATGATGGAAACGTAAGAGTTGCCAAGCCGGGCGAGTGCTGTACAGAGTCGTGGCTAGTAGCATGTGCCTTCTCCACAAAAGAGAAAGTTCTTTCATTCAAATCGTATCTTTTTACTAAAACTGTTCGCTTTCTGTTATTACAAATGGTGATGTCACAAAATGTTACCAGACAGAATTTTTACTTCATTCCAGATTTAGAAGATTACGAAGGTGAATATACCGACGAACTGCTTCGCAAAAGGTGGGGCGTTTCTGATGAAGAGTGGAATTTTATAGATTCGAAAATTCGCACTATCGGCGAGACCAGCGATGAGTAAGCCCAAGAGCAAAGCCCTTGCGGCAAAACCCCCTGCCCTCTTCGACCGCATCGTTTCAATACTCGAACAGGCGCGGGGCAATGTTGCCCGGGCGGTCAACACAAATATGGTGCTGGCGTATTGGCTGATTGGACGGGAGATTGTAGAAGAAATCCAGCGCGGCAAAGGACGGGCGAAGTATGGCGAAAAGGTCATAGAAGAACTTTCAGCGAGGCTGACCGGGCGGTATGGGAAGGGTTTCTCCAAGCCGGTGTTATGGAATTTCCGACAGTTCTATCTAGCGTATCCCGACAGGGCGGAGATTCTCTTCCCACTGGGGAGAGAATCGACCGATGTCGAAAAACTCTCCCCAGTGGGTGGGGAATTGGTTTCAACCAAAAGCCACCTACCAGACAGCGAATCTTCGCTGGGGTTTTCTCCTCAGCTTTCCTGGTCACACTACCGGGCGTTAATGCGCGTAGAGAACCGGAAAGCGCGCGATTTCTATGAGCGCGAGGCGATCGCGGGCGGTTGGGATAAGCGCACACTGGAACGGCAAATTATCACGCAATACTACGAGCGTTGTCTGCACAGCCAGCAACCAGAAAAAATAATCGCTGAAGGACGGAATCTACAGAAAACGGAAGCCTGCGCAGCCGATACGCTCAAAAATCCTTATGTTCTGGAATTTCTGGGCTATCCGAACTTTGCTGAACTACGTGAGTCAGACCTGGAAACGGCAATCATCACTCATCTGCAACGCTTCCTTTTGGAGTTGGGAAACGGATTCGCTTTCGTCGCGCGCCAGAAGCATATCCGCATTGAGGAGGATGACCGCTTTATTGATCTCGTTTTCTATCACTGCCGATTAAAGTTCTATCTGCTGATTGATCTGAAACTGGGAAAGCTGTCGCATGAGGATGTCGGGCAAATGGACGGCTATGTGCGGATGTTCGACGGTCTTTTTACCGCGCCGGATGATAACCCGACTATCGGCTTAATTCTCTGCACGGAAAAGAGCGACACTGTTGCCCGCTACTCGGTGCTGAACGACCGCAAACAGATTTTCGCATCCAAGTATCTGCCGAATCTGCCCAGCGAAGAACAATTGCGGTTGGAAATCAACAGGGAACGCCGGCTGATCGAGGCAGCGCTGGAGGAACGCCGGAAATTGCCGGAAGGGAGACAATCATGAGTAAGGAGTTTTTTCCACAACGCCCGGCATCGCAGCCCACAATCTACGCTTATGAGGATACTAATCCAATGTATGCCGGCATGCTCAAGGTAGGCTACACTTCAAAGGGGAATGCGCGGGAGCGTGTGGCGGCGCAGTATCCAACACTCCGACCTGGAGAACCGCCCTATAACATCGTCCTTGAAGAATCTGCAATGCGCCGCGATGGCACAACCTTCACCGACCGCGACGTTCACCGCATGCTGCGCATCAATGGAATTAAGAATCCAGCTGGCGAGTGGTTCTGTTGCTCGGTTGAGCAGGTTAAGTCAGCGATCGTTGCTGTGCGGGAGGGACAACTGTTTGAAGAACAGAGATCTCTGGATTTCAAAATGCGCCCCGAGCAGATAGAAGCTGTCGAAAAAACGGCGTCATACTTTGCAAGTTGGCTTAAAGAGGAAGGCAACCAAAATAAATCGCCGCACTTTCTCTGGAATTGCAAGATGCGCTTCGGCAAAACCTTTGCCGCCTACCAACTTGCCAAAAAAATGAATTGGAAAAAAATCCTCGTTCTGACATTCAAGCCGGCTGTCCAGAGCGCTTGGGAAGAAGACTTATTAAGTCATGTGGATTTCCAAGGCTGGCAGTTTATCAAGCCCGGCGGTTTGACTTATGAACAAGCCGACAAGAAGAAACCAATAGTCTGCTTCGGGTCTTTTCAGGATTATCTTGGGCGCAACCCCGCCACAGGCGGCATTAAAACCAAAAATGAATGGGTGCATACAACCAATTGGGATTGTGTGATTCTGGACGAATACCATTATGGCGCATGGCGTGAAAAAGCCAAAGAACTATACGACGCAGAGGATGAAAATGAGCGGGCGTTCGCCGAAGGTCAAGGCGCAGAATTCTTAAAAAATACAGAAGAAGAAATCGGGGATTTCCTGCCCATCACAACGAACCACTATCTTTACCTATCCGGCACGCCGTTCCGCGCTATTGCATCTGGCGAATTTATTGAAGAACAAATTTTCAACTGGACATATTCGGATGAACAAAAGGCAAAAGAAGAATGGACAGGACCGGATAATCCTTATGCCGCATTGCCGCGCATGGTGCTGATGACATATCAGTTGCCGGAAGCCATCCGCAAAATTGCCCTTATGGGCGAGTTCAACGAATTTGAACTAAACGAATTCTTTCGCGCTGAAGGTATTGGAAAAGATGCCCAATTCAAACATGAAAATGAAGTGCAAAAGTGGTTGGATCTCATACGCGGCACAACTCGCGAAACGACGTTAGACTATTTAAAAATGGGAGCGCAAAAACCGCCGCTTCCTTTTTCAGATGTAAGGTTATTGAACGTGCTCTCTCATACATTCTGGTATCTACCGAGTGTTGCTTCCTGCTACGCCATGAGCAATCTAATGGCAAAAAGGCAAAACACATTCTATCATGACTATAAGGTGATTGTTGCGGCGGGCAGCGCCGCGGGGACGGGCGTTAAAGCCTTGCCGCCAGTGCTGGATGCTATGAATGAGCCCCTCAAGACGAAAACCATCACACTTTCCTGTGGCAAATTGACGACCGGTGTTACAGTCCGTCCGTGGGCGGGCATATTCATGCTGCGAAAATTGAGCAGTCCAGAAAGCTATTTCCAATCTGCTTTCCGGGTGCAGAATCCGTGGGTTATTAAAAATCCAGATGGAACCGAGCCTAATAAAGAGTTGTTCCTCAAAGACGAATGTTATATTTTTGATTTTGCTCCCGACCGTGCCCTGCAACAACTGGCGGAGTATGCTTGCCGCCTGAATGTGAACGAGAGCAGTCCGGAAAAAAATATCGAGGAATTCATCCGCTTCCTGCCAGTGCTGGCTTATGACGGCAGTTCCATGAAGCAGATTGACGCCGCCGGCATTCTCGACATGGCAATGAGCGTCACAACGGCAACCCTGCTTGCGCGCCGCTGGGAGAGCGCCCTATTAGTGAATGTGGATAATGAGACACTGCGCCGGCTAATGAATAATGAAGAAGCCATGCAAGCATTGATGAGCATTGAGGGATTCCGCCGTCTAAATCAGGAAATTGAGACTATCATCAACAAATCCGAGGCAGTGAAGAAACTCAAGCGTGAAGCCAATGACCGTAAACTTTCCAAAAATGAGAAGCGTCAGTTGTCGGAAGAGGAAAAAGAATACAAGAGCAAGCGCAAACAAATTCAGGAAAAACTGATTAAATTTGCCACGCGAATCCCATTGTTTATGTATCTGACAGATTACCGTGAACGCAAACTGGAAGATGTCATCACCCAGTTAGAACCGGGTCTGTTCAAAAAAGTGACCGGTTTGGCTGTCAAGGATTTTGAACTTCTTGTAAGCCTTGGATTATTTAATCGAGCTTTGATGAATCAAGCAGTCCTATACTTCAAACGGTATGAAGACCCTAGCTTGGTTTATACTGGAATTGATAAACATGAAGAGGAAAAGATAGGGCTTTTTGACACTGTTATAAGCAAAGATGATTTCGATGCAATATTCGTAAACCAAAATTGATTTTCCCTCTGCCTATTTAATCGCAAATCATTCTCGCTAATTTTCAAGGCAGAACGCCCTTGACCCGATGGGGGCGTTTGAGGTTACATCTTATTATCATCGCAATTATTCCGAAAGTTTTCATCAAAATCAAAACACCAACAGCGGCAATCGAATTGTGTGAGGTTTGAACATGCTTCAAAAACGTCTTGATGATTTCAGGGTGCTTTTCCCGCGGGAGGGAAATATGCAAACAGACGCCCTTGTTTATATCAGCCGCAATCTTGAGCCAGAACCGGAGGCGCTGCAGCAACTCATCAACGCCGCATCCATTCCCAATGTGCGCAAGGCGCTCGCGACGCCGGACATCCATACAGGTTTCGGCGTGCCTATCGGCTCTATTGTCGCCATGCCGAACGAAATTATTCCCTCCGCGGTGGGTTATGACATCAATTGCGGGATGCGTCTCATGACAACGCCGCTCATGCGTGGGGATGTAGATGTTCGGCGGCTTGCGGATTCCATTCATCGAAACATCCCGCTCGGCGAAGGGAAAAAAAATATCAAGGTCTCCAACTCCGAGATGCGCCTTATTGTGGAGCGGGGCGTGCGCAGCATGGGCGACTGGGCGCGCGCCAATCCCAAACTGGAAAAGGTCTGGGACGAGGATGAATATCAATCCGACATGGAAAAAATCGAAGAGCGCGGGTCGATGGCGGGGCGAATCGAGGCGCTCTCCAACCGCGCCATTGAGCGGGGGCTCGACCAGATAGGAACGCTCGGCGGCGGGAATCACTTCATCGAGATTCAGGAGGTTAAAAGCATTGCGGATGAAAAACTCGCCGCCGCTTTCGGCTTAAAAAAAGGGCAGATTGTTGTCATGATTCATTCCGGTTCGCGCGGTTTGGGACATCAAATCGGAGGCGACTACATGCATCGGGCTGCGGGCGCGGCGGGAAAAAAAGCGCCCGACCGCTCGCTTGGATTTTTCTGCGTGGAAAGCTCTGATGGCAAAGATTATATCGCCGCCATGCATGCTGCCGCCAATTTTGCCTTTGTCAATCGCCAGACTATGGCGATGCTTGTGCGGAGGGAATTCAGATACCTTTATGGCTCAATGCCGATGCCGCTTATTTATGATGTCCCGCACAACATGGCAAAGATGGAAAAACATGGAGGCGAGCATCTTTGGGTTCATCGCAAAGGCGCCACGCGCGCCTTCCCCAAACATCGAATGCAGGGCAGCCCATATTCCCATTTGGGGCAGCCCGTCATCATTCCCGGTTCTATGGGAACAGCAAGTTACCTTCTCCTTGGCACAGATACCGGCTCCGAAAGTTTATACAGCGTCAATCACGGCGCGGGACGAACCATGTCGCGGACAGCGGCGGCTGGTAAGTCGCGGCGTCGGGATGGAAAGGCGATAAAGGCGGGAAGTATCAGCGATGAGCGTTTCGAGGAGACCATGCGCGGCATATATCTCGTGTGCGAGGATCGCCGCACGATTAAAGAAGAAGCGCCGGATGCCTATAAAGATATTGACGAAGTGATTAACGTTGTCGTTGGCGCAGGCTTGGCAGCTCTCGTCGCCCGAATGGTTCCGCTTGCTGTTCTGAAGGGATAGCGCGCGGGAATGCGGTTAATGAATCATATACAAATAAGGCTGCGGAAGAAAGGGTCTATAATCGTTTGGAACGCGCTGCTGGGCTTTATCATCAAGCGCTTTCTCAAAAGGGCGGATGTCGTAAAATAATTCAAGATAGGCATCCGTCCAAGTCAGAATAATGGGAAGCTTTTTATAATTCGGCTGAATAATCCACGACATTAAATCATTAATAAACGCCTCCTTTGATTCGGGAACATCCGTCTGGCGTATGGTAATCAGCGGAGAATTGGGCGGGGCGTCCTTAAAATAGGCGGCATACCAGCCGCTATGGATGAAATTCGACCCGACGATTGTCAAATCCTCCCTCATGCCAAGCGCCTTTTGCATATACCAGAGAACATATATGTCATTATCGCTTTGAGTAATCACCAGCGACTGATGCGGCGCCTTGCGGCAAACATTCAGCCCATAATTAAAGGCGTCAAGATGCCTTGATTTATCCTCAAAATGATAAAGGCTTAAAAGGCTGATGAGCGGCAAAATAAACAACGGATAAATAATAAAATTAACCTTTCTACCGCAGAAGTAAATCTCAAACAAGTGCAAAAGTCCAATCAGCCCAAAAAGTGCGGAAATGATTATCAAAGGCAAGCAAGCAAGAAAATACGGCTCAATATCAGGAATATTATACAGCAGGCTCATAAGCAGCGAAAAGACGAACGCCCCTAAAACGGCTGCTCCAACTGATTTCTTATATCTAAAAAGAATACCTGTCCCCCATGCCCATACAACCATCAAAGCGCAAAGGCACACCAGTTTAAGCGTTTTTGTGAAAAACGGGAACTCATAAAACTCCGACACAATCCATTTTCCAAAAAAATACAGACGTTGCGATACATGCCATTTGAATGTTTCAACGGTAAATGGAATGCCCGGCAAAAACGACATAAATTGAAACTTTTTAAATTCGCCGCCGCTTACAACCCAGATAAAATTCTTCAAAGAGAGCGGATTGCCCCAGTTTAAAGCGGGCGATTGCGCAGCGCGTATTGGCAGATAGATATATGGGGAAAGCCCCGCTGCAAACAACAGACAGCTGATTATTAAAACCTTTGATTTCCCTTTTTCGGCGATATGGTTTGCAATCGCAATAACAATCAGAGGCGCAAGCGTAAGGCTGAGCATGTGGTTGCTGAATGCAAGCCCCCATAGTCCCATCATGCCCATCAAATAACCCTCGCGCCTCTCCGTGATATGTTTTAGGAAAAGCTGGATTATCAAAGCCATAAAAAATATATGGAGCGCATAAACCTCTGTTGTCGTGGCATGGAACCAAAAAGTCCTTGAAAAGGCAATCAAAAACGCGCCAGCCAGCGCCGCCGCTTGCCTATAATGTTCATGCAAGAAATAATTCGCAGGAAGCAACTGGAGCGCCAAATTCAGGTTAAGAAAGAAAAAGCCGACAGCCAATGCGCCAAACAAAGCGCACATCAGATTTGTTCCCAACGCCGGATTATGATTGAATATCTGGCAGAAAATATGACCGATTAAAGTAAACAGAGGATAACCTGTCGGATGGGCGATTCCAAGAGTGGCGCAGACTGTAGCAAGCTCTATCCCATCTCCCCAATAGATGCTCGGCGCCAAAGTTGCAAGATACACAGAAAACGATACCACAACCGAACAGATAAAAATAAGAATATTAATTCGATTTTTCTTCAAGGATGGGCGCATGGCAGAGAAGTCAGTCACCTTTGCAACTGAGTGCGCCAGCCGATATCATATATCTGGCTGCAATTGGGGCATTTAAGTTTCACATTGACTTGTTCGGAAAATTTAATCGGCTCCAAAACAACATGAAAACCATTCTTATAACCGCAATGCTCGCATTCGGAAAAAGGGGTCATAATTTTTTTTGAAATTTCTTCCATCTCATTTCCTTATTTGAAATATGATAGATATCTTTTTGAATATAACCATGTCAAATAATATTGATGAAAAGACGGCACAAGATTGCCGATAATTAAATCAATCCTTTTTCGAAAATGAAAGTTGATAATTTTGTAAATGTCATTATTGACAAGCCACCCGTTTTACATGATATTAACTTTATTATTAATTAGGAGGAGTCCTGCAAAACAGATATTTTTAACCAACCAAACAATTGAAAGTGTGGTATGAGGCGTGGAAAATCTACTTGGAAAAGAAATATATGCAAACAGAGTTGCGCAAGGATTAACTCAGGACCAGTTTGGCGTCAAATATCGCATTACAGGTCCCGCGGTTTTCAAATTTGAAAAAGGTTATGTCAAACCTTCGCTCGAGTTATGGATGCGATTAGCAAAGGATTTTGAAATTCCTGAGACTCGCGCAGTTTTGATGTGGATTCGTTCCCGTCTGCCGGAGGAATATCAACACCTTGTACAAATCAAGGATGAACCGTTTCTCCTTGAAGAACAAGCGGAATATGCGCCATCCCGCAAAAAAGACTATGCAAAATTTACCAACCGCGAAGAGATGAAAGAGGCTGTCCTCAAAGATGTCAAAATCCCAAAAGAATTGAAGAATTTCCTCAAATCGGATGAGGTCTGGTTGATTTACAAACCAACGGGAACGGAAATTAATCTCTTGCGGGATCGTTTTGGAGACCTCGGACCCGGCAATGTGGATGCTTGGCGCGAAGCCTTTCGCGTGATACGGATGTTCAAATCGTCGGCAAAGTAATTTTGCAACGCTTCCCTATCGGCATGCGGGAAGATAGCCGCCCATTAAAAGGTGCGGATTATCTTCTCGCATTTTTCTTTCATCGCGTTGATTGTTTCTTCAGACGAGCGTCTGCCATTCAAAGCCGCCTCAAAGTAATCAGTGATAACCGTCCTCACGGGTTCCCAAGTCAGAACCCTCGGTTCGAAAATTCCATTATCCAAAAGCGCTGCGGCTGAGCTGTAACGCGGATTTTTTTTCAGATAATCCTGCATCATCTCTGTTTGCATAACGGAATAACGAATAGGCAGATACCCGGTTCCAACCGACCAGGCCGTTGCGCTTTTTGTATCCGTCAGAAAAGAGATAAATTTCCATGCGGCGACTATTTTTTCGTCGGGATGATTTTTGAATATACCAATGTTTGTCCCCTGAAATAGAGTTCGAGCGGATTCTTCTTTCCCATCAGGATATGGGATTGGGGCAATACCCCAATCAAAACGCCCCGCCACCGCCTTCTCCGTATATGGAAGACTCGCTGTTGAATTCACACACATGGCGATTCGTCCAGCTCCAAAAGGCGTGTCAAGATATCCGGGTTCAACATACACCGAACCGTCCTTGACCTTCATATCCACAAGATAATCAAGAGTCATTCGACCGATTTCATCGGCGAAAAGAACCTTTTTGCCATCGGAATCAAGGTATTGCCCGCCAGCTCTAAAAAGAAAGTATGTGAAACCCTCGATAAAAGGGCGCACGCCGTAGCCATATTGCCTGACCTCCGTCCTTTCGCGTTGGGTCATTTTCAGCGCGGCATCTCTAAATTCCGACCATGTCACAGGCGGACGCCCCTCCCCTTTTTCATTCACAAATCCAATCTTTTTCAAGGCGTCCTTATTATAAAAAAGCATATAGGCGCTTTTATTGAATGGCAATGTAACAAGTTTGCCATTCCATGAGTTATCTTTTATAAAAACTTCGGGGATATCGCTGCGGCTTTCCGGAGAAAGCCCGCCATAATCTTTTGCCAGATCATCAACGTTCTTCAACAAATCATAATCCAGAAACCGCGTCGTCCAACTTTCATACATCTGAGACATAACCGGATTTGTGCCTGCTGTGCATGAGGCAGTCAGATTAGTCAAAAGCTGCGTATATCCGCCTTGATAGACGGGATTGACATGGATTTGAGGGTGCTGGCTTTCAAAATCAGCGATGATTCCATTCAAGATTTTGCTGTGTTGAAGCCCCATAGAATGCCAAAAAGTAATTGTTACTTTCTGCGCCAAGCCATCATCTCGATGATTGGTTTTGCAAGATGAAAGAAGGATGATAAAAAGAAACACAAGGATATATAAAGCGGGAAAACGTTTTTTCATTTGGCAATACCCCGAAGAATCAATTAATTAAAATCTTTGCATGCCTCATCAACGTTCGGATATATTTTGAAAAGCGAGGTCAAAAAAGTCACATCAAAAATAGTTTTTACAGAATCATTAACCGCGGCGATTCTCAAATCGCCTTTATTCTTGCGAAATTCCTTAAGTTTTAAAATAATGGCGGCAAGACCGGAGCTATCAATGTAATTCACTGCGCTCATATCAAGAACAACATTAAATCGGGATGTGCTGACCATATCGCCAAGAATTTTTTTGAGTTCAGATACATTATCCGCAATAATATCGGTTTTGATTGAGATTATATGGACATCGCCTCGATTCTCTTGTATAGAATCCATATATCTTATAACTCCTTTAATCTGGGAAATTAAAAGGATTTTCATTTTTCATTGATGTCTGTGTCAAGTGGGGATATGGAAAAAGATAGAAATTCATAAACAATTATCGCCAATTATGTTTTTAATATTAATATGAAAATCGCAGATTCCCTTTTTAAAATAGCGTCCATTCTTATATTTTTGAATCTATCCCATTTAGCCGCCCGCGGGCAATTCACGAAAAATGATTGGGACGCGCTTCATCGCTCTTTAGAACGCTCAACGGCGACTTTTACCGTCGGCGAAAATTCCGCCACATCGCGCCCCTTAGAACAACTCTGCGGATTAAAGCCGCCAAAGCAAATCTTGAAAAACGCTCACGTCTTTGAGACTCCGATAATAACGCGGGGCTTCCCCTCAAAATTTGACTGGAGAGAGGTCGCCGGGTGTCCTCCAATCAAAGACCAGAAAAATTGCGGAGCATGCTGGGCTTTTGCTACCATTGCGCCGCTTGAATGCAATATCCTTTACAAAGATGGGCGCAATATCAATCTTTCCGAACAATGGTTGATTTCATGCAATAAGGATAGCTGGGATTGCCTAGGCGGTTGGTGGGCTTATAAATACTTAATAAACCCAGGCGCCGTCTTAGAGTCTGATTGCCCCTATCGTGGTGGAGTCGCCCCATGCGGAGAAAATTATTTTTATCCTTATCGAATCAAATCTTGGGATTTTGTCCATACTGAGTATGCCGTTGCGCCGATTGACAAAATCAAACAAGCCGTTATGGATTATGGACCTGTTTCAACAGCCATCTATGTGGGAAACGCCTTCCGGGCTTATACGGGCGGCATCTTTAATATCAATGAATCGGGAACTGATTACGTAAATCACGGGGTCACTATAGTTGGCTGGGATGACAACATCGGAGGAGGATGCTGGATTATACGTAACTCGTGGGGCTCTGACTGGGGTATCGGCGGTTATATGTATATCAAATACGGGCTCTCCAATGTCGGTTATTCTGCCAACTACGTCATTTATGAAAGCGGAGCGGATTTTGTTTCTTATACAATTGATGACGATATGAACGGCATGAGCTGCGGAAATGGGAACAAACTTCCCGAACCCGGTGAAACAATCGAATTAGGAATTGTATTAAAGAATAACACAGAGAATGTATTAACCGACATCGAGGCTCGGATTTCATCGGATAGCATGTATCTTGATTATATAACCTCTGATACCGTAACATTTGAGGACATGGCGCCGAATGAGGAAAAGCATTCATTAAATAAATATGTCATCACGCTTGCTGACCAGATATCGCAAGGCAAAAAGTTAAAATTCAATTTGGATATTAACAGCCATTCGAGCCAGTTCCACACCCATTTCATAATGCCTATCCATGCCGATCCTGCCATGGACATTTCACCCGATTCATTGAACGTTGTCATCGTCCCCAATGATACGGTCGAAAAAATAATCACCGTTGGAAACACAGGATTCAACCCTCTGAATTTCCGTTGCGGCGCTTTAGATACAACCCTTTTTGGAGCACAAATGAACGCATTGCTTGAAGACTCCGCGCATTTTGGAGGTCCGGACAATTTCGGTTATTTGTGGATAGACAGCGAAACAAATGACGGCGTAATTTTCAATTGGGTTGAGATAAACCAGATTGGCGCTCCCTTGATTTTGGGCGATGATGACCATGCAGAAATCGCGCTCCCATTTTCATTTCCCTTTTACGGCTCTTTGAAAAATAAGATGCTCGTATCTTCAAACGGTTATCTCACATTCGGAGAAGACGGCGATTCGTATTCTTTCGGCAATATCCCGTTTCCCACCGAGCCCAATGATTTCATAGCGCCCTTTTGGTGCGATTTGAACCCTGATTCCGGCGCCCATGGAAGCATCTTTTTTTATCATGACATCGCCAATCATCGGATAATTATCGAATGGGACAGCGTTGAGCATAACGATTTTAAAAACCCCGAAACTTTTCAAGCCATTCTCATCGAAGACGGGCGTATCATATTTCAATACAAAAAAGTAAACTCAGGGAATAAATGCACGGTCGGAATTGAGAATGCCGACGGTAATGACGGACTCCAGATAGCCTTTCAAAAAAATTATCTGCGCGATGGACTTGCCGTCCTTATTCAGCGACATGCCTCATGGATAACATTCTCTCCCCCATCCGGAACAATCAAACCCGATGAAACCATGCAAATCAAAGTTGCGGTTGAAAGCGCCTCATTATCAACCGGAACACATACAGCACGATTGATTTTCAACTCCAACGATCCGAAAACACCTTGCGCAATACCGCTCAATATTATCAAGGCTGGCAGCAACCCATATATTGAACATACTCCGCACGCCGATACATACAATACCGTTAGTCCATACAAAATTATTGCCGAATTTTTTTCAAATGCTAATCTTGCAGAATCAAAACTTTTTATTTTTTGGAGAACAAACGATGATGAGGCATTTTCCACCGCCCCCCTTATCCATGTAACCGAAAACAGATACGATGCTATTATTCCCGCGCAACCAATGGGAAGCGTTATCGAATATTATTTATTTGCCGAAAACATCAACGGTGACGCCGCAACTCTGCCGCAAAATGCGCCCGAGTGCTCATTTAAATTCTCCATCATGAACCGCCCCATCATAAATGTTCATGCAGAAAATCCAACCGAATTCTCATTCCCGCCCAATGAACGGAATACCGTTTTCAATCTCTTCTCCGTTGGAAATGACGGAACGCTGCCTTTGTTTTATGAAATAACCCGCCCGCCCCAGACATCGTGGATTGTTATCAATCCACAATCCGGTTTGCTTGAATGCGGCGATAGCCGCGCAATGTCCGTTGCCATTGATACAAAAGATTTACTGCCGGGTGATTATTATGCGGATCTGCTTATTTCCAGCAACGATCCAATAAATCCGCAAATAGCTCTGTCGGTTAAATTGTCCGTCAACGAGCAAATACCCAACCGCAAATGGACCTTCATGGTTTATATGGATGGAGACAACGACCTCGAAAAACAAGCCATTAAAGACTTTCTTGAAATCACTAACGCCAATCTCAATTCCAGCGTTGCAGTCCTCATCCAGTTTGATCGGGTTAAAGGCTATGATAACCAATTTGGCGATTGGACTATTTGCCATCGCTTTGCCGCTCAACAAGGGATGACTCCCCTCGAATCTCTTGCAGCGCCTGATTGGGGCGATGGACGAGGCGGACGAGAAGTGAATATGGGCGATCCCAAAACTCTGGCTGATTTTATCTCTTGGGGCGCTGAAAATTTCCCATCGCCTCACTACGCCCTTATTCTTTGGGATCATGGCGGCGGATGGCGCAAAGAACCCGCCCCGATTCTGCGCGACATCTGCAAAGATATCACCAACAATGACATCCTTTCCACAAAAGAAATGGGCAACGCCCTTGAAGCGTTGGCAGATAAATTTGACATCATTGCCATGGATGCCTGCAATATGGGAATGCTTGAAGTCGCATTTGAGATACGAAATAAAGGCTCCATAATGATTGCATCGGAAGGGAGTGTTCCTCTTGAAGGTCTGCCTTATACGGAAATCCTTAATGATTTATGCACAAGCCCGTCCCTTTCTGCCGCTCAATTTTCTAAAAATATTATCGAGCATTATTCTCAAAAATATCGCGGGGTGTCTTCCCTTTCCGCTTGCGACCTTGAAAAAGTGGAAGCCCTTGTCCATGAAATAAGCTCATTCGCATCAACTGTTATCTCCAATCGGGAGCTCATTCCCAGCATTGCTCATGCCCGCCGACAGATTCAATCTCATCACGTCCTTGATGAAACCTGCGATATACTTGATTTTGCAAACACCCTCCATCGAACATGCAAAACCCCCGCAATAAAAGAACCTATCGCGTCAATCCAAAACGCGTTGAAAGATTTGGTCATATCATCCTATTCCGCCAACTGCAAACCTGCTAATGGATTATCGTTTTATTTTCCAAATCCTTCATCATACAAAAAAATTGACGTTGGCTACTCATGCAAGAATATTCAGTTTGCCTGCGAATCAACTTGGGATGATATGCTTCCGCTGATTCTCGGCTCAGACACAAATCCGCCGCTGATTCAACATTCGCCTCTCAAAGATACGTTGGATACTTCTGGACCCTATCAGATTGAAGCTGCGATTTCTGGTGTTTCCGCCATAACAAATGTCAACCTTTATTGGAGCAAAGGGCTCAACTCAATTGAAGTCATTCCTATGAACCGCGGCTCCGAACGCTACTTTGCCTCCTTCGGCAGCGGCGGGGTCATTGGAGAGCAATTCAGTTATCGAATCGAAGCCATAGACATCAACGGAAATACTGGCTATTTTCCCGGACCAACCGAAGAACAATTCTGGCGTTTTGATATTGCAGAACCTTTGCAAGGTCTTTGGGAAACTTTCGAAACGGGAAAAATGGATTTAACTAACACCCGATTGACATTCATTCCCGACCCATCCAGCCCGCAAAGATACCGTGTTTGCTCTGAAAAAATAACCGATTGGAGTATAAATCCTTATGGCGGGCAGAAGATTCATCTGTATGATAATGATTTCAAAGAAATAAATATCGCAGAGCACAGGGTCTTTCTCTACGGAACGCCATATTCCAAGTTTTTTATTGGCTCAAATGGTTATATCACATTTGTCTCAGGCGATTGCGATAACTCTCCCGTCGCGTTGAAACACTTTCAAATCCCGCGTGTTGCTCTTTTTTATGCCAACTTCGCATCTTTTTCAGAGGGGATGATTACTTGTGAACAGATGCGGGATCGCATTGTAGTTTCCTATATCTGCGTCAACAATAACAATATGCAGGCGGAACTGGGATATGATGGAATAATTCGCCTTACATGGCTTTCCATGGATTTGCGTAAAGGGATTGTGGGGCTCTCAAATGGACAAGGTGTTCCAATGGGCAAAATGACGGATTTTTCAAAAATGCAAACATGTTTGCCTCCAACGCCGCCTGAGATTGAGTTTGAAACTCTACCGGATTTTGCAGGCGGATTCTACACCATTGCTTTCACCATCAAAGACGAACAATCCAACCCTTGCAACATACTTGCGGAATTTTCCGCTGATGGCGGCGCACACTGGCAAACGCCAATCATTATACAAGAAAAAAATAACGGGACTCGTTTTTTGGCCGCACCAACCGGAAAAAGATTCGCCTTAAAATGGAATACTTTACAAGATTTGGGCTCAGGGACTTTTCCGAACATAATATTTAGAATCACTGCATATAATATGTTGATAAGCGGATTGCCTGCGGATACGCCAAATTTTTCAATACAAAATCCAAGCCGAATTGAATTATTGGACTATATACTTGCCCGAAGATTAAACAGCGCCGAAGAAACAACAAAACTTGACGTTAATCACGACGGCATGATAGGCGTCCCCGACATTTTGTTTCTTATCAATAATGGATTATGAAAATCATTTTATTTATCGAGTGTAAAAATTGAATAAACGTTCATACTTGCGGGCGATTGATATTTTAAACCTATCCTATTTGGCAATCATCAGCATTATCATTCTTGTCTTTCATAAGAATATGCCGAATTGGCTCCCTCATTTTTTCATGCACATCGCCATCTTTGCGGCTTATTGGGGATTTTGCAGATTGACTGCGTTCAGCCGCCGAAGAGGAATTCGTTTTTTGCGCGATGCCATCAGCCCCATTCTTCTTATATTTTATTATGAGGAGACCGGCAATCTTAATCATCTGATATTCCCTTTTTACTTTGATTCCTTTGTGGCTGGAATCGAAGAAAAAATATTCGGCGGGCAGCCTGCGTTAATTTTTTATCATGCCATGCCATCAAGGCTGTTCAGCGAATTGATGCATTTTTCATATTTCAGTTATTACCTCTTGATCCCTTGGTTGGGACTTTTCTTTTGGCTAAGGAGACGTCAAAAAGAATATGATTCGCTCATGTTTTCCGGCATGTTAAACATGTTTTTTTGCTATCTATTTTTCATCGTTTTCCCCTGCGCCGGACCATGGTTTTATTTTGCCGCCAACTCCGCCCGCTGGGATTTTCCCGGTTATCTTTTCGTCCCAATTATGGAGTACATTTTAAAGCATGGGGAAATCGCCAATGGCGCATTCCCGAGCAGCCACGTGGCTTTGGCTACGGTCATTCTATGTTATGCCGCCAAATATACGCGAGCGAATTTCTGGGTTATGTTTTTCATTGTTTTAAGCCTTTACGCATCCACAGTCTATACACAAGCCCATTATCTGATTGATGTGCCTGCCGGTTTGGCGGTTGGGATTTTCTTCTTTTTGGTCGGCGACAAAGTCAAGAACTGGCTTGAACGGCGTCTGCCCATACGCGTTTCGGATGATGAATATATCAACGCTGTTTCTCTATCAACATCGGGGAAAAAATATGGCAAATTGTTGAATCTGGAAACTGAATGACGACAAAAATAAATCAATTAAAACCTCCCAAAAAAATTAAGATAGGGATTGATGCTTCTTGTATCCTTCCCAGAAAAACCGGCGTCGGAAAGTTTTCCCTCTCCCTCCTCAGAGAAATGTTGTCTCTGGAATCCCCGTTTGAATTCATCCTTTTTCTCAATTCCTTTCGCCATTCCAAAATTGATTTGCCCTTGGCAGGCATGCAAAACATCAAAATAAAACAATACCGTCTCCCCGGTCCCCTGCTTGTCCAATCATGGCGATACCTGCGCTTTCCTCCCATTGATTTATTGACAGGTTTCGTGGATGCTTTCCACAGCTTAAGCGGATACATTCCCCCTCAGATTCATGGCAAAAAAATTGTTTCGGTTTATGATTTATTTTTTATGCGCCACACGGAACAATGCGACGTATTGGGCGGGCAATACTTTGCCAGCGTTTTCCCAAAACAACTTCCGCAATGCGAGCATATCATCTGCCCGTCAAACTCCACAAAAAAGGATTTGATAGAATTATTAAAAATCCCAACCGATAGTATTAGCGTCATATACGGCGGTGTGGATCAGAGAAAATTTCACATAATTACGGATTATCCGCTGCTGGAAATGATCCGAAAGGAATACTGTCTGCCGCCGCGCTATATTCTTGGCGTCTCCACGCTGGAGATGAGAAAAAATTTGGACGGGCTTTTCATTGCATACAAACATTTGAAAGAAAAACTATATAACCCGCCCAAACTGGTGCTTGTTGGCGGCGAGGGGTGGAAATCAACCGAGATTAAATCCGCCGTAAAACAGCATCGCCTAATTTCAGATGTCATATTCACAGGTTATATCCCCGAAGAGCATCTTCCCTTAATTTATAATTCCGCCCTTTTCTTCGTTTTTCCATCGCTATGGGAAGGATTTGGATTGCCCGTTTTGGAAGCGATGGCATGCGGGGTGCCCTGCCTGATATCCGACATCCCGGCATTGCACGAAATTGCCGAAGAGGCGGCTCTTTTTGCCGATCCCTATAATTATTACGAAATGGCTGAGCGCATGAAAGACTTGATTACTTCGCACACCTTAAGGGAAACGCTTCAACAAAAAGGACTTGCTCAGGTTAATAAATTCTCTTGGCGATTAACCGCTCAAAAAACATTGAGAGTTTACGAAAAGATTCTTAAAACATAACACTTTTAATTTTGCGGCTGTTCGGCTGGAGGACAATAGTCCCCAAGTGTCTTGCGAACAACTATCCTCGAAGGGATCAATTGCCTGATATTTGTAATCTCGTTATTGATGAGACGATGCATGGCAACAATGGCTTCCATCCCTTCTTTTTCCAAATCCTGATGAACTGTGGTCAGCCCCAAATCCTGCGAAAAATCCAAATCGTCATGACTAACTAAGGATAAATCTTCCGGAACCCTTAAACCAAGATCTTTCAAATGATTGATAACTTGAAGCGCAGTAAGGTCGTCCATGGCATAAATCAATGAAATGCCATCCGAGATATATTTTTGCATTTGCATCGGTTTCATGGACATAAAATCCTTAAGATGTATTAACTTCACATGAGCCGGATTCAGCCCATGTTCTTTCATCGCATTACGCGCGCCTTTAATTCTAAGATGCGCCGATGAGTTGAGAATGGAATGAACATAAAGGCATTTTTTGTGACCTTTTTGAATCGCCAGCGACATAAGGCTCCGCGCCGATTCCTCGTTATCTGGCACAACATAATTTTGCGGTTCAAAATTTTCCAACATACTGTCAACACACAAAAACGGGATACGGTTTTCTATGAACAACCGCGCCAGTTTATGATTTTCGGCAATGCATTTCTCCGCCGGATCATCAAGGGTGAAAATGGGCGAAAAGAAGATGCCTGAAATACCGTGATTAACCAGCTCCTTGATATAAGAACGCGCCTTGTCAAAAGAAAAATCCGCGTTGCATAAAATGATTGAGTAACCCATTGAAAAAGCGGTTTCCTCTATGGAACGCACCAGACCATGATAAATGCCCGCATCAGGCAGACAAGGGATCATGATGGCAAGAAGTTGAGATTCCGAAACCTGCCTTGAAAGGACATACGTCCCTGAGCCGCGGGTTCTTCGGACATACCCAGCCATTTGCAATTCCTTGATGGCGCGGTTGACAGTCATGCGCGAAGCTTGAAATTTCGCGGTAAGCTCTGTTTCCGGCGGAATTCGAGAATCAGGCGGATAAGTGCCGTTCAGAATCTGGCTTTTTAATGTTTCACATATCAAACGATGTTTTGTCAGTTTCGGGATATCCATTTTTTTCTCCCATGTGTTTTCGATTCAACTATAATCAATACGGCAGTTAAATATATACCATTAATGTATTGTCAATAGGATTTTTGTAGTCTTTTGCAATAAATACACAACGCCCGGATTTATCGCAGATTGATTAAACAAGCAAACTCTTCGCGCATTTTGAGAAATTAATTACATCTTAAAATCTATACTCGGAATTGCATTATTAAGAAATACGAAGAACTTTTGCGCCGCGAATGCGCTTTTGTTTCAAATCTAAAAGAGCCGTGTTGGCTTCAACGAAGGGGTATTCTTCAATAATGGGATTGATGAAAATTTGAGAAGCCAGTTTAAGAAAGTCTGCCACATCCGAACGCGCAACATTTGCCACACTCTTAATTTCCTTCTCCATCCAAAGTTGTGATGAGTAATCCAATTCTAAAAGCAAATCTTTATCCGCATCCTCCTTGCGAATGGCATTTATGACAAGGCGTCCGCCGGGGGCAAGATTCTTTAACGCCTCAAGGATGGGCAGCCAGACCGGCGTCGTATCAATGATAGCATCCAATTTTACGGGCGCAGATTCTTTTATTGAACCCGCCCAAACAGCGCCAAGCTCGCGCGCAAATGTCCGCTCTTCCTCATTGCGCGCAAAAACATAAATGGAGCTATTAGGATAAAGTTTTTTAGCCATCTTCATTACCAGATGGGCGGAGGCGCCAAATCCCGTCAAACCCAGATTCTGCCCATCCTTTAGCCCCGTCAGATGGAGAGAGCGGTAACCAATGGCGCCTGCGCACAAAAGCGGAGCGGCTTGTGCGTCTGAGAAATTTTGAGGAATAAGATATGCAAAATCCTCGCCGACCTTCATATATTCCGCATAACCGCCGTTGGCATCGCGTCCAGTCGCCTTGAAATCAGGGCAGAGATTTTCCCGATTACTTCTGCAATAATGGCAAACCCCGCATGTCGAAAATATCCATGCCGCCCCGATTCTATCTCCGATTTGAAATCGTCTGACGCTTCTGCCTGCCGCTATAACCACACCAACCGCCTGATGTCCGGGCACAACCGGCAAGCTCGGCGGAGGCGTCCGCCCTTCGATTTCATCAAGCTCGGTATGGCATACACCGCAAACAGAAACTTTAATCAAAATCTCGTTCTCCAGAAGAATCGGCTCCGGAATATCGGATAAAAAAAGCGGATGATTGCACTCTGATAAATTCACTGTTTGTTTCATCAGAAAAGCCTTCATGAATTTCTTGATTCACTCCGTTTTGTGGCTTTCCCAATAATCATCCAAAATCATCTGGGCTTTGGATTGGATGCGGCGGATGGCAACGTCCATAGCGCGGTCGTCGGATTCATTAAGCTCGCCCGCTTGGGCGGTATTTATAATTTTACCTTTTTCATCCGGGACTTGACGAAGGAGGATTAATTGAAGCCCTTCGTTGATAACTTCATCCACCTTGTGCCATGCGGGATGAACAGGCGGGCTTATGGCATCCGGTATAGTATCAACAATATTTTTATAGATAGAATCATCCTTGAATATATCCTTGTAAGCGATTCGAGAGGGCAGCACGCCCGCCTCTCGATTAATTTCCTGCCCAGCCTCAAGAGTCAGCCATCGCGCAAAACGCGCCGCCGCCTCAGTTCGTTCAGGTTCAAGAGGGCGGTTGAAAACCATCAAAGACCCCACTCCGTATGAGCCCATAACCTGCTCGCGCCCCGGCATGCGGGGATACTGAACCACAGCAATATTGAGCGGCGCAGGAGGCTCATCATTTGGATGCTGTTTAATGAATTCGAGACGGCGTTCATTTTGCACCTTAACGGCAAAAAGCGACCAAAGCCCCTGACAGCTGATAGCCAAGCGACGCTGTTTGCCTGCAAAAGCCGTCCACGTTGTATCGTCCTGAATTCCTCCCGCTCCGGGCAGACTGACCTTATATTCAAATTCCATCTCAAGCAGACGGCGTATGCCCTTGCGCGTTTCGGGAGAATCAATCAACATCTTGCGCCCGTCCTCGCTGATAACTTTCATCCCCTCCCCTAATATGAAAGGATAAGCCTCCCATTTTTCATTTCCTGTATTAAAACCAACACCGTAATTATCCATCTGCCCGTCGCCATCGCGATCAAAGGTCAGTTGCTTCATCTTCGCGATGAATTCATCCCACTCCCAGCGTCCGTTTTCCGGCAGTGCAACGCCGCGCTCATTAAATATATCAGTATTGCAAACCATCACCATCGCCTCTTTATACCATGGAAAAGAATAAGCGGTTCCCTGCCATTGGACAGCGCGAAGGATGGAGGGGTGAATATCCTGACGAAAAGTCCGCCCACTCTCATCGCCCGGAATTGCCTCATCAAGATATGTATCGAGCGGGGCAAGAAGACCTGCCTGAACATATTTGGGATCGAGAACAGAGCCGGCAACATCAGGCGGGCGATAGGCAAAGGCTGCGATTGCCAATCGTTCGCCGCCTTTTGCCCAACTTAAACATGTGTATTGAATATCCACATCGGGATGTTCTTTTTCATAGCGGACAATGGATTCCTCCAGCCACTGCCGCACCGCCGGAAGCCGCGGAAAATCCCAGAATACAATCAAGGTTTTACCCTTTTCCCCGCGGGGCGGAGCGCAGGATATGAGCAGCAATGAAATGCCGATAAATAATAAAATTGGATGTCGTTTATACATTATTCTCTCTCATTATTTTATATTGGATGATGAAAAAAATTACATGTCTCGATGAGAGTTCGAGTCAACCACATTTTTAATCATTCGGCTTGATTGGAAAAGAGAGGGCATATATGGAAAATTTTATAATAGGAGTGAAAATCACATGAAATCAAAAAATCAGATTGTCGCCGACTGGCTGCCTCGCTACACAGGCACCCCATCGGATAAATTCGCAAAACATATTTTGCTTGTTAATTTTAACAACTATGTCGAGTTATTTGCCCGACGTTTTAAAGTTTCCGTTGATGGCAAAGACAAACCCATGCCCAACGCCACAGCGAATGGAATCACAATTATCAATTTTAGCATGGGGAGCGCCAATGCCGCCACAATCATGGATTTGCTGAGCAGCATTCAGCCGAAAGCCTGTCTTTTCCTCGGCAAATGCGGAGGACTAAAACGAAAAAATAAAATCGGCGACCTTATTCTCCCCATTGCGGCAATTCGAGGCGAGGGGACATCAAACGATTACTTCCCCTCCGAAGTGCCAGCCCTGCCAGCCTTCAGTCTGCAAAAGGCTATTTCATCAACTATTCGCAATCATAACCGCGATTACTGGACTGGCACTGTTTATTCAACCAATAGACGCGTCTGGGAGCATGATGATGAATTCAAGCAATATCTCCGCCGCATCCGTTGCATGGCGATTGACATGGAAACAGCAACGATATTTATCACAGGATTTTTCAATAAGATTCCAACCGGTGCCTTGCTTTTGGTTTCAGATCAACCAATGATTCCCGAAGGCATTAAAACTGCCGAAAGCGATAAAAAAGTCACGCGGGAATTTCTGGATATGCACCTGCAAATCGGAATTGAATCGCTCGGGGAATTAATAAATCACGGCGTGACTGTCAAGCATTTGAGATTTTAAGCCAAAGCATCCCTCCCGCAAACTTTGCCCATCATGAGTGCGGGAAATATTACGCCTTGCGCGTTTTGCTGCGTCAAACGCCAAGATGCGCATTGATGACGCATCGAAGAATCCGTATTATTAAAATTCAAAAAGCGCCGCCGAGAAAAAATGATGCGGTGTTTTTCAGAGCGCAATCCACTTTTTCATTTTTATCGAACGATATGCGGCGTCAATTATCTCATTGGCGCGAACGCCGTCTTCAACGCCCGGACCGCAACTTTTTTTGCCTTCTATGATTCCGATAAAATTGCGAATCTCATCCTCGAAACGGCGATTGATATCGCGCTTGATAGGTATGTCGCGCCAATCTTTATCGCCCTCAAAACGCGCGCGGAATGGTCCCCAATATTCATAAATTATCTTGCCTTTGGTTCCGCTGACCTCGAGATATGCCTGCCCGATAGCCACATTCCAGCTCGCTTCAATAACGCCTATAGAGCCCGCGGAATTTTGAAGAAGAACGCATGAGGTATCCTCCACTTTCAAACCAGCCATACGGGATGCCGTGCGCGCGCTCACGCTTTTTGCCTCCCCGCATAGATAGCGAAATAGGTCTATACTGTGAACGCTCGTGTCAATCAAACACCCGCCGCCGGAATATTTGGGATTGGAAAACCACCGCTGTTGAACCCCATCAAATCTGGAGGAGAATTGATTTCTGAAAAAAACAACCTCGCCCAATTTGCCCGAATCAATTATTTTCTTAATCTGCATAATAGGCTCGACAAATCTATGGCAAAAAGCCGTCATAAAAGTTGCTTTTGCCGATTTTACAGCCTTTTGGATGGCACGTGCATCAACAACATTATGCGCAAGAGGCTTCTCGCTGATAATGTGCCGAACGCCTTTTTTCAACGCCTCCTCCACAATCGCACGGTGTAAATTCGGCGGCGTGCAAACGCTGATGATATCCGGTTTATCTTTCTTAAAAAGTTCATCCAAACTGCCATAAGCCGCCGTGTTGAATTGTGCGGCAACCTTCTTTGTCAATTCCATTTGCGGATCAACCATGCCGATGATTTTACAACCCTTGATGGCGCGGCATCCATCCGCATGTTGCTGTCCCACCCATCCGCAGCCGACGATTGCAATCTTATACATAGACAACTCCTTTTGTCATAAAAATATTTTGTTTATACTCGCGACAATCGAACAAATAAAATGCTTCCGAAAAATATTTTCGCTGTCCATAAAATAAATCAATCAGCATTGCGAAAAAAAGCCGTGAGGCTATGGCATTCAATTAAACGCTTAATTGGGGAATGATTTCAGAGATGTGCAACACCGCAAAACACAACATGGCGATTGAAGACTTCCATAAAAAGGGCGCTTTTTTTAAGCCCTGCCTGAACTTCAGGCGATTTTTCCTCAAAAGGTTCCAGAACAAATACAACGGTTGACTCCGTTAACTGACATTGGACTTTTTTCACAAAATTGGTATGCGTGCGGTCAAGCCCGTCGGCGATTCTCAACAAGGCGGCAAGTTTTTTGACCCGTCCCTTGTCCTTCTCTTCAAGGGCATTAAAAAATTTATGCTTTTTCTTGGGCGGCGATTTTCGATGATAACGGGCAATCAATGCAATCAACATTTGATCCAACTCATTCAATCCGGAGAAATCGGCTTTTCGTATTAAATCAAATGACACCTTGTGATGATTTTCCTCGTCATATAAAAAACCCACATCGTGCGAAATCGCCGCCGCCTGCAAAAGAAATCTGTCGTGCTCATCCAGCCCATGAAGCGGACGCAGGTCATCAAATATCATAAGGGCAAGAATAGAGACTTGCCGCATGTGGTCTGGAGCCCATTTAAAGGTCTCCATCCACCTGTTCATAATCTCAATTATTTTTTTGCGCGCTATTCCCATTTGCAAGGCAATCCCAAGTATGAAAAGCCGCGCCGATAATACCGGCGTCGTCGCCCAATAAGGCGCGAAGGATTTTCGTCTCCTTAAACATGGCAGGGATGGAATGAACATCCGCCGATTTGATTATCTGCTGGAAAAAGGAATTATCAAGCGCCTCAATTAGACCGCCTCCTAATATGACGGCATCCGGATTAAAAATCGCAATAATAGAAGCCACGCCGCGCCCAATATAAAAAGCGGCATTTTTTAAAACTTTAACAGTTAACGCATCGCCCTCCTGCCATGCCTTCGCGATGGCATTGCTTTTGATAGAAAGAATGTCCTCGCTTTTTTCCATGAGAAGAGAGGTTTTTTCGCCTTGCTTGACGGCATTGGCAATATCTCGAACGACCGCAAGCCTCCCCGCTATCGCCTCAAAACAGCCCCTCCGTCCGCAACCGCACAGCGGTCCATCCAAAACCATTGGAATATGCCCCACCTCGCCCGCCATGAACGAAGCGCCCTCATATAATTTGCCGTCAATGATAATGCCGCCGCCGATGCCCGTGCCAACGAACATGCCAAAAATGTTTTTCATTCCCACGCCAGCCCCAAAGCGTTGCTCGCCAAGAGTTCCGAGGTTGACATCATTTTCCAAAAAGACCGGGACGCCTAAATCATCTTCAAGGAGTTTTTTTAACGGGACTTCTTTCCAATTCAGATTGGGGGCAAAGTGGATAATGCCCGCGATTGGATTCATGGCGCCGGGCGCGCCGATTCCCACGCCCGCAATGTCCGCAAGGGGAATGCCTGCCTCCTGCGCCGCGCCCCGGGCGCAGGTTGCAATCCGTTGAACCACTTCTTGAAAAGGTTTTTCTGCTTTGGTGCGTTTCTTGAATCGCGATAAAATTTTTCCAGTTGCATCAATTGTTGAGGCAAGAATTTTTGTGCCGCCCAAATCAATCCCGATTACAGGATGCTCCGCGGCGCTTCGTTCCATTGGTTTTTCCTTTGTCTCTTTGGATTGGCTTGCCGGCATCATTTACTCCTCAATGGTATATCAACCGCCCCAAAATATTTATTGAGGAAGGAGTTTGGAGATACGCGTCTTCAGGTCGTTGAAAATTGTTTTCATGCTGCGATTGCCGTTAATAATCTGGAAACCGTATTCATCTTGCATTTTTTTGAATTGTTTCTGAATCTGATGCTGATAACTAAAAAAACTGCGGAACATATCCGAAGAATATCCAATATCCATACCCGATTCCCAATAATCGAGCGTGGCTTTTTTTTGAAAGTTGCGCTCAATAAGTATCTGTGGGCGAACCATCATATAAAAAACAGCATCGGGAATAATAGCCATTCCATAAAGCGATTTTACCCATGCAGGGTCTGCCCCGCGCACGATAGCCCGCGCCATAAGCGTGTAAATATATCGGTCGGAAAGAACAATGAATCCCGCGCGAAGAGCGGGGATAATCGCATTCTCCAGCTGATCCATAAAGTCAGTGGCATAAAAAAGACGCATGGTTATCGGACCGACGGCTTTATTCTGCTGAGCGGCAATAACCTGCTTTGATATCAGAGTGGAACGTTTCAGCCCTACATTGACCACAGCATAACCTTCGTGTTCCAGCCAGTTGGTCAGCATATTAATTTGCGCGGAACGTCCCGAACCGTCCGAGCCTTCAATAACAAATAATTTACCCGAAAGGGCGTCGGCAACAACATTGGGAGGGACAATCTCATAAAACTGCTTTGGGCTCATTTGAATGGTCTCCATTTGTAACGAGATAAATCAATTTTTTCAGCGATAATTCGGCGAACCTGTTCTTGTTGTTTTTCCACCGGCTGCGATGCATCAATAACCAGCATGTTATATTCTTCAACCAATTTATGATATTCCTCATTGATGCGCCCTTGAAAAATGCGGAAACTCTCAACAATATCCTCAGACAGATTAAGGTCCATCCCCGCCTCATGATATTTCAATTTGGGACGCCCCGCAAGAATGCGATTCAGAGCCGTTTCGAGAGGAACCTTGAAAAAAAAGGTGATGGTCGGATGAACCGCAAAACTATAAAGCCTTCGGAGCCAGCCCCGATCGCAATTGCGCACAGAATCGCGGGCAAGCGCTGTATAAATATATCGGTCTGCAAGCACAATATATCCCGCGCGCAGGAGGGGCATTATCTGCCGTTCATAACGGTCTGCCAAATCCGTGCAATGGATTAGGCTGAATGTCGTTGGCGTCAAAAGATTCCGTTTCTTGGCTTTCTGAGTTGCTGGTTTGACCGCAAGAGACGAGTTCCACTCTGTAAAAAAAACCTTGTAACCCTCAATCTCAAGCCAGCGCTTGATAAGGTGAATCTGTGTTGATTTGCCTGAACCATCGAGCCCCTCAACAGCAATCAACACACCCGGATAATTCAATTGAGCGGGTGATATTATCTCCATGTCTATACACTTTCAAAGATATTTTTACGAATGCACGACCTCAAAATAAAAGGTTTTCAATTAGAAAATTTGCCGCTTATACGTCAATATAAATTGCAGTTTGCGCCGGGCAAAAATTTTTTCTTGAAACGCAAATCCGATTTTTAATATAAATTACAATTGGAAGCGTATCATATAGAACCCGTATTGAGAAAGGTTTTGTTTTGGATTCCGACCCGCCGGCACAAAAAAGAGCCGTTATCTTAATATTCCTGGCAACAGGTATTTTGGTTTTGGGAATTTTTGCCGCCTTTGCCGAAACAAACAATCGTCCGCCCGCTATTCATTTAACGCCCTATTTCAAACATATACTCTGGGTTTTTCTCGCTTTATTTCTGCTGCATTCTGGTTTTTTTTCCGCCAGCGAAACAGCGCTTTTCTCGTTGGACCGTCTCCGTCTTTCGCAGATAGAAGCGGAACATCCCACCGGCTATCGTTCAATAAAAAAACTTCTCGATACCTCCCATTCAACGCTGACATCCATCCTTCTTTTGAATCGGTTTGCCAACGTGGGGGCAACTATATCGGCGGGAGCCTTGTCAGAAATATACTTTAAAGGAAATCCCATTCTCGGTTTTTTTATCGGCGCCGTCAGCGTCATCCTGCTTATATTGATACTCGGCGAAATCATGCCAAAAACCTACGCCATCGAGCGCGCCAAAAACCTTTCCCGATACATCTCGCCGATACTCATCTTTTACATCCGCCTTGCCGCTCCCCTGCGTTATCTGGTGGACTTGATTAATGGAATTATTTTCCGCGCTTTGAAAATTTCGCCGGCGGATAATGCTGAAACAACCACGGAAGAAGACCTTAAAATGATTTTAATGTCAGGCGAATTCGACAACCTTCTTGGTGAAGATGAAAAAGAAATGATAGACAGCGTCCTTGAATTGCGCGAAAAAACTGTTGATGAAGTCATGACGCCCCGCATTGAACTGGAAGCGTTTCCCACAAGTCTATCGCAGGAAGAACTGATTCAGCAAATCCGTAAAGGAACCCATAGCAGAGTAATCATCTATGACGAAGACCTAGACCATATTCTGGGGACTTTGCATGTGAAAGAGTTGCTCCTTCATCCCGAACGCCCCTATTTGGAATTCATACGCGAACCGTTCAAAGTGCCGATGAAAAAAGAACTTACCACACTGTTGCGCGAAATGCAAAAATCGCGCATCCACATGGCGGTTGTGTTGGATGAATACGGCGGAACAGCTGGGATTGCAACCATGCACGACCTCCTTGAAGAAATTGTCGGCGATATTAAAGACGCCAAAGAGGCGGCATCAGACCAATCGTCCGTTATTCGCCTTGACCGCAACCACTTCCAAGTTCTGGGAAAAGTTGAAGTTGCAGAGTTGAACGAAAATTTTGGGCTGGGGCTTGATGAAGAACTGGCGCGGTCAATGGGAGGGTATGTGTTTAATTTGCTGGGACGCGTTCCCATTGAAGGAGAGGTGTTTGAATCATCCGGCTGGCGTTTTTATATTCTGAGAATGGACGGCAACCGAATTGATAAGGTTTCAATGAAAAGGATTCAGGAAAAACCAAAAGATGAGTGAGCTGGTTTTGTTGGCGCTGGCGATTCTTGTATGTTCGGCAATGACAGCTTTTTTTGCCGGAAGCGAGACCGGCGCCATATCCGCCAACCGCCATCGGCTTCGCAACCTGCAAAAATCCGGCGATGAACGCGCAGATGATACCATCGTTCTTTTATCAGATTCTCAAAAAATCCTGACCATCACGCTTGTGGGCACTAACATTTTTTCCATTCTGGGTGTTCTGTTTGCAAAAAACTTTTTTGAAATCATTCTCGAATCATTGAACGTTCACGAAGCCGAAGGCATTGCCGACATCGTTTCCCTTCTCACTATGACTCCTTTTTTGCTCATTGCCGGCGAGATTATCCCAAAACGACTGTTTCGCAAATATCCCGATCAATTAATGCTGGCGTTCCGCAAACCATTAAAATTTTTCTCGATTATTTTTATGCCGGCAGTATCTTTCTTCAACAGCATCACTTACATCCTATTGCGTCCGCTGGGCATAAAAAAAGGCATCACGCAATCTAATCTGACGCGAGAAGATTTGCAGAATCTTGTGGAATCGGTTGAACCGGCGCCGAGCCATGGGCATCGAATGCCGGCGCCCAATGGCGAAGCGGATATGATTCAAAGCATCATCAATCTTGAAAAAACACTTGTCCGGGAAATCATGAAACCCCTTGTTGATATTATCGCCATCCCCATTAACGCCGCCACAAGGGAAACCATCATTGATACCGCATTAAGAACCGGCTACACGCGCATCCCAGTTTACACCAATTACATCTTCAATATGGTCGGATATATTGACGTTTATGATATCCTACGGGGAGATGCGACAGCATGGAAGGACTTGAAGTCCGAAATCAAAGACGCCTGTTATGTTCCAGAGACCAAACGTATAGATGACCTGCTGCAGGAAATGCTGGGCAAACACATCTCTGTGGCATTTGCCATAGACGAATATGGCGGCTGCAGCGGCTTTGTCACACTGGAGGATATCCTTGAGGAAATCGTTGGGGAAATTGACGACGAATTTGATAAAAGCACATTCACCTTTTCCGAACAAAAGCCGGGAGTATATATCGTTGATCCGCGAATGGATTTGGATGACCTCAATGAAAAGATAGGCATTTCGCTGCCCAAACGCCACTGCGAAACTCTGGGCGGATTTATTTACAGCACGCTTGGGCGCGTCCCTCAAGTCAATGAAAGTTTTATTTTCGGAGATTACCGAATTACCATAACAGAAATGAAAACACCCAAAATCATCCGCGTTCAGATTGAGCAAATCAAAACAAAACCTGAGATTGATGAGCAAAGGGAATAATCAAATAATCTACGGCTGGCTTTGCAATTTGGCGGAAAAAGTCTGCCAGTTGTCATTCTTGCCATAGATGGCGCGAGTGATTTCCTTGCCGTTGGAATCCATAATAACAATAGACGGCAATTTGAATATGCCGAATTTTTTTGCCAGTTGACCGCCTTGCAGCTGGTTGACGTCAATTTTGACCGGGATATATTTTCTCACAAATCTTTGAGAATCACTGTCCGATGAAAAAACACTGTCGAGTTGTTCAACAGAAGGAACATTCGGAGCGCTAAAATAAACCAGCATCGGTATCTTGGTCGCCGTGGATGTCCGCCATCCCGTCTCAGTATCAAGCCATTGGGGAGGACCCAGCGGGGCGGAGGCGGAAGGTGTGGAAACCGCCTGAATGGACGCCGCCAGTTGTGCGGCAGCCTCCATACCCGGCAATATTGCCTCCGGAGCGGTCACGGGAGATTGAGGCGCAGACGTGATAAAAGTCTCGCCCCAAGAACCTACGTAAGGCGAAGCGGGTATAGGATAGTCTTCATTTGTCCACTGAATCGAAAGGTTATCAACATAAACCATATCATCCTTTTTTTTATTGGCAAGCATAACGCCCACGCGCAGCTGCCGTATCGTTGATTCTTCCACAGGTTTATCAAAATAGATTTCCTGACCGTCAATATAGCAATGAATGCGGGAGGGACCTTCAAAAACAATGGCAAAACGGTGCCATCCCGGTCGGGGCAGTCTTCGAAAAAGAGCTTCGTCCCATTTGTAAATTCGTGCGGCTTCTTCATCTTGAACCACAAAAGAAAAATAGACATGGCGATTTTCTGTCATCCCAAAACGATAAAAAGAACGTGGTTTTTTCTCACCGGGAACCATCGGCTCCATGGCAAGAACGGCAATGTTGGGAACAACTTCACCGGGTGCAGGCATAAAAAAATCAGCCTGATACAGAGCCTTGCCCTTTTCGCCAAGACGATTTCTATCAAGGATAAAATCTTCCGATAAGTCGGAAAGTCCGATTATCCATAACGCGGGATTAACTGTTATTTGCAGACCATATTTGCCGATTTCTTTGCCTGCAATTCCAGAGTCAAACTCGGGCGGCAGATTGGTTAATTTGTTATATTCCACCACCTTGACGTTGTTTTCAAAATCTTCCCCAATCGGAATAAATTTGTCGGGCATTTTGCCTTTCTCAAAGTTAGTCCATTGGAATAATTGATATTGGGCAAAAACCCCTGAAGTAATAAAGCAGGTCAAAATTATCATTAATATATTGACCCTTTTATTTGAAAAACGATTGCGCATAATAATCACCTCCAACAAATAATCGCTTTATTCCTAACAAATATCCTTTTGTTTCGTCAATTCCCTTTTCTCGGTTTTTTGCATCGCACTGAAGAATCTGAGCGACGATTGGCAAGATGCCTTGCCGTAGTTAAGTATGAATTGCTTTTGAATCCGCATTGAAAAGAGCTAAAGGATTCCGGCATAAATATACCAATTTTTTGAACCCGCTATGCCGGTTCTTTCTCTCAACCGCCCTCAATGAACATTCTCAGAATACACTTATTCGCTCTCGTTTGGGTTAGGGGCTTAATGCCGATTTTACCGATTATTTTTCGCCAACATCCAACCCGCAATTTTTATATATCTCATCCACATAAATTAAAAACGACCCAAAATCCATCAAGGCATCCAACTCAGATGCGGACATGACGGCGGAGAACTCCGCATCGGAAAGCAGATTTTCGCGCAGAGGTTTTTTTTCTTGCCAAGTTTTCATGGCGTTGCGCTGAACAATGGCATACGCCTCTTCGCGCGTCAGCCCTTTTTCCACCAGACCAAGCATTATCTTTTGAGAAAAAAGCAAACCTTGAGTCTTTTCAAGGTTGGCGGCAACGGCATCGGGATAGATTTCCATTCCATCAATGACCCATTTGATTTTTTTGAGCATATAATGCGCAAGACTTGTTGAATCGGGCAATATGATGCGTTCAACCGATGAGTGGCTTATATCCCGTTCATGCCAAAGCGCAATATTCTCAAGGGCGGGCATCAGATTGGAACGAAGCACGCGAGCCAGCCCGCACAATTGCTCGCATACAACAGGGTTGCGTTTATGCGGCATCGCGGAAGAGCCTTTTTGTTTTTTACCGAAAGGCTCCTCCATCTCCCGAATTTCCGTTCGTTGCAAACCGCGCACCTCACAAGCAATCTTTTCGATGGAAGCTCCGATAATTGCAATCGCAGAAAGAAATTCGGCGTGGCGGTCGCGCTGTAAAACTTGCGTGGAAATAGGCGATGGTTTGAGCCCTAATTTTTCGCAAACGTATTTTTCAATGAATAAACCTGTATGCGCGTATGTGCCCACGGCTCCGGATATTTTCCCCACCCGAATAGATTCAATCGCCAGCTCCATTCGCTTTTTATTGCGGAGCATCTCCTCGCGCCATAAAAGGAACTTCAAACCGAGCGAAGTCGGCTCAGCATGAATGCCATGCGTTCGCCCCATAATAACCGTGCGGCGATTTTCAAGAGCGCGCTTTTCCAGCGAAGGAATCAAATCATTAATGGCGGCAAGAATCAGCCTGCCTGCCCGCACAAGCAAAATCGAAAGCGCCGTATCTACCACATCGGAGGATGTCAGCCCCATATGCACAAAGCGGGATTCCGGGCCGATATTCTCCGCCAGAGAAGCGGTAAAGGCGATTACATCGTGGCGCAAATCTCTTTCTAACTCCTGAATTCTCTCCACCGAAAAAGCCGCTTTCCTCTTGATAATCTCAAGGGCTTCGGGCGGGATTTTTCCCGCTTGCGCCCAAGCCTCGCAAACGAGAATTTCCACCTCCAGCCATGCGCCGAATTTGCTCTCTTCGCTCCAGAGCTCCTTCATTTCAGGCAAAGTATATCGTTCTAACAATATTCCATCTCCTTCATCGCTCTTATTAAAATCATAACATGAACCCAAAATAAGTTCAGGACGCCCTGTCAATGCTTTTTCGCATACTTATCGCAAGAGATTATGCCTTGACGCGTTATGCAATTTTGAGATGATATCTGATTTGTTATGATAATGAAAGGAATGAATGATTTGGCAAACACATCAAAAGACTATCAGCGAAAAAAACTGGAGATCTGGCTCCTCTCCAACACGCTTGAACTATTCGCGCTCGTTTTTTTTCTAATAACTGGATTGAGCACCGGATTGCGTTCCTCTCTCGAATCCATTCTGAATAATCATTTTGCGGTTTTCTCATTATATCTTCTGATTATTGCCGCCGCGCATTTTCTTCTTTTCTCCCCTTTTTCATACCTGCGCGGATACAGACTTGAAAAACAATACCGTTTAACCAATGAAACTTTTTGCAACTGGTTGAAAGACCATTCAAAGATGGCAGCCATCGGCTGGACGCTTGGATTTGCCGCCATTTTCTGCATCAACTTTTTATTGAGACATTACCCCGCCAACTGGTGGAGCTGCGCGGCGTTGCTCCTCTGGGCGGGATATGTCCTCCTTGTTCAATGGATGCCGATTATCATCCTGCCTTTCTTTTTCAAAATCAAACCGCTCGAAAATGAAGAGTTAATGAAACAGATTTCGTGCCTTGCGGCAAAGGCGGGGATTGGCATATCCGGAGTCTTTGAATTTAACATGAGCCGCAAAACCAAAGCTGCCAATGCCGCTGTTGTCGGACTTGGCTCCACACGCCGCATCCTCCTTGCAGACACGCTGCTTTCCGGATTCACAAACGACGAAATCTCCGCAGTTATCGCACACGAGATGGCTCATCAAAAACAACGGCACATGCTCAAAATCATCTTCATCAATCTTATTTTCCTGCTATCGTTTTTTTATGTTAGCGATACTATTTTGAAATGGGGTGTTGGCGCATTCCGATTTAAAGGATTGGATGATGTTGCCGCCCTCCCCTTGTTAGCAATCGTTTTCACCATCGGGAGTTTCATTTTGCTGCCCCTCATCAATTCATTCATGCGCAAAATGGAGAATGAAGCGGATGATTTGAGCCTGCGCTGGTGCGGAAATCCCGATGCCTTCATCTCCATGATGCAGAAACTATCGGATGAAAATCTTGCCGATCCCGACCCCCCGCCGCTGCTCGAAACTTTTTTTTACAGCCACCCCTCAACCGGCAAACGAATTGCCCATGCCATATCATTCAAACATAACAACGTTCAAACAAATGATAGCAAATATTAGAATCAACCATTGACTCATCCTTGTGCGTTGTGGAAGAAAACTTTTTTAGACAAAATAAAGAAGCCGTCAATAACGATAAAATTAAGTTGAGTTTTCAGGGCTGCCGTAAAAAATTGGTTCAAAAAGGAAAATGAAAGGCAAAATATTTAATGTCTTTTCTACCGAATAATATAAAAACTTATGAAGAATACCGCGATGCGCTGTCTGCCTTGATTTGCGGACGCGGCGCGCAGGAAGCCGCGTCAACGCTCATCTCCAAACCGCCCATTTCCGAGCGATTGATTCAATCTATTTGGGCGGAAAAACATCTTAAATCAGATGCGATGCAAACCCTTTCTGGAAAACCAACAGAAATCCTGAATACCGGACGTTGGAACGAAGAATCCGGACCTGATTTTATCGCGGGCGAAATCCGCATCGGAAACCAAATATTGAAAGGCGATATCGAAATACACATCCGCGCCTCTGACTGGCTTCGGCACAAGCATGAAAGCAATTATGAATATAACCGCTGCATCCTCCATGCCTTTCTGACTCATGATGACGGCGAAAAATTCGACACCCTTTTCAACGGTGTTACTATTGAGCGCTTGTGTCTTGAACCTTATCTGGAGCCCGACCTTGAAACCCTGCGTCAGATTTACTCCGCTGATGACTACAACTATCGCGAGGATGCGGGCGTGGGCAAATGCTCTAACGTCATCCGCAAACTCGCGCCGGAATTCCTTCATAAATTCCTCGACCTTGCCGGCGATCGGCGCATGGAAGAAAAAGCGGAACGCCTGCGGCAGCAGCTCGCCGGCGAATCTTATGATCAGGTCTTCTATCAGGCGCTGATGACCTCGATGGGTTACAAAGGGACAAAGACTTTATTCTTTTTGCTATCCAAAAGAACGCCGATTGCTGAACTGCTCGATTATTCGCAGGGCAAATCTGATGAAGAACGCATACTCATCTTTCAATCCATTCTCCTGCACGTTGCAAATCTAATTCCAGTTTCTGAAGAAAGCCGAGTCCCGCCGGATGATGAAACACTCGCTTATCTGAACTCGCTCAACAGATGGTGGGCGGAATTTTCCGGCTATTTCTCAGACCGAATCCTGCCCGCAACTAAAAGATGGTTCACACACGTGAGACCAGTAAACTTCCCCACTCGGAGGATTGCGGGCATCTCCCGGCTGATGGGACTGTTGTCTCGGAAAGAAAAAATCTTTGACGGCATCCTAACACTCTTTCGCAATGCCGCCGCGCAAAAGCTTGATAACGCCGGCATGCGGCGATTTACGAAAGAAATGGAAAATCTATTGCGCGTTGCCAGCGACCCTTTCTGGTCATATCGCTATAATTTTACAAGCGCGCGGACGGAAAAACCGCTGACGCTGATTGGCGCTGACCGCGCCCGCTCTATACTCTATAACGCTGTCCTGCCGATGGCGCTTGTCAAATCGCGAATGGATGCAGACAAGCCGCTTGAGGAAATCCTCTGGCGATGCATACGCGATTACCCGACTTTATCGGAAAATGTGATAACAAAATTCATGCGCCGGAGACTTTTCGGAGACGATGAAACCGCGCGTCCTTTTCTCTTCAACGAACGGCGGCATCAGGCGTTATTTAAAATATTCCACGACTGCTGCAATTCCAACGAAACCACCTGCGATGAATGTTATTTCTACCGACAGTGCGGAGAACAAATTTAATTTCAGATTGGACGTTTTTGACACCAAAGGGCGAGCATGAGAAGCCCCCATAATTGGCGACTGAGGTCCTCCCTCTTTTGCTCATGCTGGCGGTAGAGACGCATGACCTCGCTGACGTCAATGATGCCGAATGATTTTTTAAACGCCGGGTCGTTCACGGCATCGCGGAAAAACTTTTTGAGATTTACCTTAAGCCACTTGGCGGCGGGGATGGAAAATCCTTGTTTGGGTCGGTGAAAAATCGGACGGAGATTTGAATTTTCAAAAGCGGCGCGAAGAGGTTTCTTTTTGCGGCGCATGTCAATTTTTTCCAAATCAGGCAGTGGCGCAACGAACTCGATAATCCTCCTATCAAGCAGCGGAACGCGCACCTCCAAACTGTGAGCCATGCTGCTGATATCAACCTTTTTCAAAACGTCATTGGGCAGGTAGAGGCTCATATCCGCAAGAGCGGCGGCGGAAATCGGATCTTGCCCATTGAAAGAATTAAAAGCGTTCTCCCATAGCAAGACGGTGGCTTCATTCTTGCAATTTGAATTCTCCCATTCCTTTGTGTAGAGTCGTCTTTTCTGCTCCTCGTTAAAAATCACCTTCCAGAGGAAATGGCGTTGGGCGGGCGATTCAGAAAGATGGGGCAGAAATCGAATCAACTTATAAAGCCGCGTTGTCTTTCGGTCGCTTGCCGGCAGCATTTTGAGAAGCCTTGCCATGGCGGGGGCAAAAAAATGGAGTTTGTATTGCTTCATGCGCATGGCATATAAATGGGCATGATACGGCTCATAACCGCAAAAAACCTCGTCGCCGCCCTCGCCGGAAAGCGCAACCTTCACATGTCTTGATGTCTGACGGCAAAGTTCCCACACAGGCACAGCGGAGGAATCCGCGAAAGGTTCATCAAAATGCTCCGCCATTTTTTGCAGCAAATCCTGAAGATTGGGCTTTAGGATAAACTCCGTAAGATGAGCGCCGACAATGCGAGCCGTCTGCCTTGCGCCGGGGCGCTCGTCGAATGTCTTCTCCTCGAACCCCACACAAAACGCCTCCGGTTTGGGCGTGGAATAATCGCAAGCAGATTTGAGAATAACCGCCGAATCTATGCCGGAGCTTAAAAAAACCCCAACTGGGACATCGTTTTGAAGCTGCCCTCGAACTGATTCATTCACAAGAGCGCGAACCGTTGCTCCCACTTCTTGCGGGCGATACGAATTTGCGCGCTGCGCAGGCGGAGTCCAGAATTTGGACTTTTTCACCTTTCCCGCCTGCCAAATTAAAGTTTCTCCCGGTTGAAGTTTTTGAACCTCCTCATGAATGGAAAACGGCGCAGGAATATAATTCAGCCCAAGATAATGATGAAGCGCGCGGGAATTGATTGTCCATCGCATCATACCGCAAACATAAAGCGCCTTAGCCTCAGAAGCAAACCGGATGCCATCAGGGTCAATGCGGTAGAGGAGCGGCTTGATGCCGAGCCCGTCCCGCGCAAGCAGCAGCCGTTTTTCCTTTTTATCCCAAAGGGCAAAGGCAAATATGCCTTCCAATTGGTTGACGAATTCAAAACCGCAATGCTCCGCCAAAACAGCAATCACCTCAGTAACGCAACGAGTATGAAAAGGGTAATTTTTGCTTTGGAGAAAAGCGCGGAGTTGAGAGGCGTTGTAAATGTCTCCATTGTTGACAACAACATAGCGCCCGCTTGGTGAAAAAAAAGGCTGCCCCCCTCGCTCAATATCAATGGCGCCCAAACGGCGATGCCCCAATGCAATGCCCGGCTCCTCAAAATATCCCTCTCCGTCAGGACCTCGATGAGCTATGGCGCGGGTCATGCGGCGGAGAACCGCCGGATCAAAAGGGCGATTGATATCGCACGCAGCCCAACCGCAGATGCCGCACATCAGCATGCCCCCCCGTTTGTCTTAAAATGCTTTTTGCCTCGCATCCCGACATTTCGGCGGAATGTATCCACAGCAGATTCGGGAAGCGCGGATAACAAAACCTCAGTCACTTCATCGAACCCCGCCTCCTTAAACCAGATAGCAACGTCTGCCGCCTTTACGCGATGGGCATAAAGTGGCGTGAACCGATCGCGAACGGCATGCAGGGCGCGGGAGAAATTATAAGCCTGACGTTTCTGTCCCGAAAGCCGCTGCAACATATTTACGCCCATGTATCCCAGCGCAATCGGAGTTAAAACAACATTTGCCATCGCGGAAGGCATGCGCGCCAGACGAGGACGCAAGAAAACCTCCGCCGAATATGCGGCGCGGCGAATAAAACTTTCGTTAATTGAGCCCGGTCCATAAACCCAGATATAGGCAATGCCGCCTTTTTTGCAAAAAGGGGCAACCGCTTTGAATGCGCGCTCCGTATCGCATGTGTGATGAAGAACGCCGTGCGAATAAAGCACATCGCAAAACTCGCGGGAAAACGGCAGCCGCCACAACGATGCCTGAATAAAATGCATGAATGGTTTATGACGATAACGTTCCGCGGCGCGCATGGCAGCCAAGCTCAAATCCACGCCCACCGCATCGCATTGAAGATAATCGGAGGCAAAGGATGTGACAACGCCGATCCCGCAACCAATCTCAAGAAAACACGAAGGCGCGCTGGATATAGCTGACGCGCCAATCTCAGCAAGAAATATTGCGCGCCGCTCTTCATAAGTCCAAGTCCACAACACATCATCAAACGAATAATCGCTCCATTCGCGGGAAAAAGACTGAAGCACATACTCTTCGCCGGAGACTGGATTCTCACACGGCGGCGAATAACCCTTCCCCAATTTTTTTATCTGAACGGAATACAATTTCTCAAACTCTCGATGGCTATCGGTCGTATAAGGCAAAAAAATTGGCAGCCCTTTCAATACCGGAAACCATAGCCCGCACTCGCGGCACACAAATAACCCCGCATCTACACAGGTTGATAAATCCTCAAAAGATAAACCTGCCCGTTCTCCCCTTGCACAATCCTCGCTCGATGGCGATTCATCATGTTCATCAATAACAATAAGCTCCACTGGTTTTTCACAAATAACACAACGCAGATTTGGGGCAAAACGTTTCCACATGATTTATCGCATGCTCTCCCACCGCGAAAGATTCCGCCTTAAAAGAAAACGATATAGCCCGGCAAACGATGCGGCAATCACGGCAAACAAATACGACGCGTCTAATAATCGCGGCGATTTTTTTTTAAGCAGCATCTGCAAAATTGCCGCGGCTGCCGAAAATCCAACCGCGCCCCAAAGGGCAACCGCAATCCAAAAAGAAAATCCAATCGGCAAAAATGCGCCCAATACCATCATGAAAAAGATGGCGGGAAATGCAAGATAACGGCATAATTTTTTAGCGATCAATTGAAGCAAAACAAATAACCGCATGAAAAAGGGAGATTGGCAAGCGCGCGCATCTCGAAATGCAAAAAGGATGGAAAACACCACACCGCTTAACCCGCGGGCGATAATCCGCGATTTGCGCCGGAACTCGCCTCCCGCTGTTTCCGCCGCTTCCTCTTCGGCTATCGCCTCTGGGTCGTAAACTGTTTTAAATCCCCGCAGCCTTGCCACAATTGGCAGAACCATATCATTCGATTGCTCCCCCGGCAAATAAACCGCAAGCCAACGGCGAAGCGCGAATATAGCCCCATTTGCGCCAAGAAGGCGCCCGCTCTTTCCCTCGCATATTTTCAGGCGCGTATCCCAGTCCCAATAACGGCTCTCCCCTTGCGCTTTTGCCGCGCCTCGATGAAATATTTTTAACCGTCCGCAAACACATCCAACTTTATCATGTTGAAACCACCTGACAAGTTTTCTGATGGCATCCGAATGATACATACTATTGGCGTCCGAATAAACCAGAATCGGGGCATCGGCGGCGGCAACCGCATCATTCAACGAAACCGTTTTCCCGCGATTGACCGGATTTTTGAGATGAATAATGGAAGGATTGTTAAATTGCGCAATAATGCTATCCGTGCCATCCTTTGAGCCGTCTGTATGAACAATCACCGTCAGCAAGTTCGCAGGATAATCAAGCGCCAGCGCATTTTTAATTTTTTCGCCGATGACTTTTTCTTCATTATATGCAGTTATCAAAAGCGCCACAGGCGGCAATTCATTTGACTCAACGGGCGTTTTCAACGGGGCGAGCAAAAGAGATAAAGCTTTCATTAACAAAGGGTAAATAATAAGGGCAATCGCCGGGATGGATGCCAACACCCAGAATAAAAAGATTATTAACCGGGACATATTCATTGTCCGGCTATTGGCTCCTTTTGCCATGGAAATTGGATGGCAAGCGCAAATAAAACCCACAAGTATTTTGAGATTTGCAAGGAATGGAAAATGTTCATGACAAAAAATGCGGTCAGAGCGCCCGCAATAATACCGATAAATATCAAACCTTCATAATCCCTTTTTTCTTTCAACCGCCCCGAAACAATCCACAAAGAATGAAACGCCATCAAGTTCATTGCCAAATAAGCGCCAAGCGCAAAAATACCCATCTCCGAAGCAATGCCGAGATAGGCATTATGCGGCGTGCGGGGAGCACCTCTAACATCGCTAGTGTATCTCAAATAATGTTCGGGATAATTCCCAATCCCAATTCCAATAAACGGATTATCAAGGAATATATTAATTCCAGTCTGGATGGAATAAATATGACCTCGTGTGGAACGATCCTCAACGCCTGTTTCTGCCAAACGCCGCAGGGTGAATGGAGCGAAAAACACAATGAGAATGAGAACCACAGCCAGAATGGCAAGCGTGTGGCGCGGTCTGCCCCAGAAAAAGCCAGCCGCCGCCACCGATGGTATGAACGCTATATAGGCAGCGCGCGACAAAGAAAAAAGCAGCCCTAAAGATATTATCGCAATAACAATTGCCCAGAATGTCTTTGCGGCGCGAACTTTTGTTGTCAACATCAGGGCAATGCCAAACCAAAGAGCAACATAAAGGTCAGCCGATAAAACAGCGGCATTCTGGGAAACACCAATGATGCGCACTGTAGGATCCGTGATGTATTGCCCAATTCCAATAAGCGCGCTCACGCTCAAAGTCAGGACGGCGACTTTGCCCAAAACGCGAAGCCGCTCAATATTTGTGACAAGAACCCCAACAACCACAAACAATATCCCAAGCTGGATAAACGTGAAAAGACTCGAAACCGCGGCGGTATAATTGACGGCTTTTAAAAAACTCGCCAACCCGCAAAGCAGGAATACCCCAATAATCCCAACGACAATCCCAGACTTGATTTGCATCTTTCCCTTGATAAAGTAAGGCAGAAGGGAAACCACAAGAAGCCCTCCTACAACCTTCGCGATGGTGATGGTGTATAACTCTCGAGGCTGAATGGCGTTAATCGCCTCAAAGGCAATGAGCGAAAGCAACACACACAAAATAGCAAATGGACGCGTAAACAAGAATAAGGCAATCATCGCCGCCGCCGCCAATAAAACGGCTATGGGTCCTCCAAGGGCAAGGGCTGCGCCGCATAAAATTGATGCAAATACCCCTGCGTAAAGAGCAATGTTCCCGTTAACAGATGCCTTCTTTGCGCTCGACCATTCCGATAAATTTGTTTGTGCCATTCCCCTTTTCTCCTATCAAACAAATTCCTTAAATTTTTTTTCTAACGTTTCTGCATTTTTGTCCTTGTCAAACATCGCCATCGCCTTACGGCGGGCGTTTTCTGCAAGCTGCTCCCTGAGACTGGCGTCCTTTAACAATGCCTCCATCCCATGAGCCATTTGCTCAATATTCCCCGGCTCAACCAGAAGCCCCGTTACACCGTGTTGAATGAATTCTCTTATAGAACCGAGATCGGAGACAATACAAGAAACTTTTAACATGGAAGCTTCAATAATAACGTTGGGGAGGTTATCCTCGCCCAATTTATTTTTTAACGAAGCAAGGGCAAATAAAGACGCTCCGCTCATTTCCTCGAACACTTTATGCTGAGGCAGCCTTCCTAAAAATTGGACGCTTCCGGCAATCTTCAATTTTTCGGCTAAATTTTTTAATTCGCCTTCGAGCGGACCTGCCCCGATAATGCGAAGGCGGACATCAAACCCCTTATTAAGCAAAAGCGAAAAGGCATGAAGAAGCCGATTATGCCCTTTATACGCCTCCAAAGAACCCACAGTTAGGATGACCGGCGGCTGCGACGGGTTATGCTCGTATGAATCCAGCGAAGAGGAAAGGAAATGCCGCACAAGATAAATTCGATTGCGCGCGCTCCCATGCGCAAGATTTTGCAAATATTCCACATTGCGCTGGGTGCAAGTCGTGACAAACGCGGATTTTTGAATTTTTTCCTTCAACGACACAGGCTTGCCATAAATGTCCCATGCGTGCGCCGTAAAACTGAAACGGCATCCTGTTAACCTCGCCATTGCCGCCGCGCAGGATGTCGGCATGGTTGCCCAATGCGCATGAATATGTCTGACGCCTTCCTTTTTTAAAATCGCCGCAAAGGCGGCGGTCTTCCACCAAACGGCAAAAGCCTTCGATAACTCTACCGGCGACTTGAAATTCAAGCCAAGAATCTCGCCAAAGGCGCTGAAATATCTGACAGGGTGCAAAACCATCAATTTAAGATTCGACATAAAAATCTTGCCGCTGAACCAGCGAAGATATAAAACATCTCTCATCAACGGCTCCGCTTCTTTATGAACAGCGCCTTCCTTTGAAGATTTGAGAGAAATGATGCGGCACGATAAACCCCGCTTGTTCATTTCAATTATTTCACGAAGAATAAAAGTCTCGGATACTTTGGGAAATTGGGAAAGAAGATAAGCCAAATCATAATGCCTCCCTTTTATCAACCGTTCGTAATGACTTGTCATATCATGAAGCATGGCATCCATTCCAAAACGATTCTGTGCGCGGCGCTTTGCCTCCTTGCCGAGGTTTTCTCTTAAATCGGCGGAACTCATTAAACGAATAATGGAATCAACCAGATGTTGCGGCGATTTGGGAGGAACTAACAAACCCGATATCTCATCCTCAACGGCTTCCGCATTGCCTCCCGCATGAGTGGCGATGCAAGGTAATCCCGCCGCCATCGCCTCGATAAGGGCGTTGCAAAATCCCTCGCTCCGCGAAGGAAGTATAAAAACATCAAAGGCGCAAAGCAGCCTTTGAACGTCATCCCTTTTCCCAAGAAAAACGACATCGCGTTCAAGCCCCGATGTTTTTGTAAAATCTTCCAGAGTGCGGCGCAGACGCCCATCGCCAATAATAAACAACCTTGCATTTTTGCCCTGATGCTTTAAAAGAGAAAAGGCTTTGATAACATCAACATGCCTTTTGATAGGCTCTAAACGCCCCACACAAACAGCCGTAAATTCGTTATCTGCGATTCCCAACTCTCTGCGCAATTCTGCGCGATTGCTTAAAGGCGGCGACGAAACGCCGTTGAATATCCGCCATATCGGCGGCGCGCCAAAAACCTTTTTACGGTAATAATCCTCCACATGTTTCGAATTAACAAAAACCGCATCCGCCCGACGCGCGGTCAAGATGGATTCCAAAAGCGCATAAAGTCTTTTATCAAATTGATGGGCATTCAAAAGCGAGCTGATAAAACGCGCACTCTTTCGCCGCGGCATGACGCATGACGTCCAGAATGCCGTTTGCGGCGTCATGGCGTGAATCAAATCATATTTATTTCGCAAGACCTTGCGAAGGCGCAGCAAAAACGAAAAATCAATCAGACGCTTCTTGCCGAGTAATAAAACCTCCGCCCCTGAATCGCGAAACTGAGACGCCATGTCCGAAGGTTTTGCTCGGAATGAGCCAACAACGCATTTATCCCCTTTTGCGCAAAGGTAGCGGCATACTTCGAGCAGCTGCCGCTGAATGCCGCCCACCTCCAGCGAGTCCACAAGAAAAAGATATTCATGACGTTTTTGATTCAACGCTTTTATTGCCCCCGGATTTCTTCCCATAATCCCGCAAGGATTCCGCGCGCCTTATGAATCCTTTGATTATACTGCATCGAAAATATGGCGCCGCCAAGATAAATAAAAACAAGACCCAGCAATGCCCATGCAAAAAACAAAAAACTCCAGATATGTTTTTTGAAAGTCTTGCGATAAAAAAAGAACTGATTCTTAACCATCATCTTTCCAAGGGCATAATCCTGCGTGCGGGAATGCTGGCTTTTTCTATGAATGCCAACCGCCGCCGGCTGGCAAAGAAGGATATGCTCCCGCGATATTCTATATGAAGCTTCTTTATCGTTGCCGTATGCGTAACCCTCATACCATGTGTTGAAACGATACCTCTTCAAAATATCTGTCCGCCAAAATCCAAGTCCGCCTGCGATAAATTCAGTCGGATAGGGATGATTGGGGCGATAACCCCAGTAGTAATCCGTGCAATAACTCGATGGCAAAAAGAAACCTTCCTTCCATCCATTCAACAAAAACACGCGTTCAAGAAACAAACGAACATAAAGCCGCCAGTTACATGTCCAGTCTTCGGGCGGAACGCCATACCCGGCAATGCCGGCAACTTTGTCAGGCTCTTTGTATGAATACAAGGCATCCGCCATCGCCTCCATAAAATTCTCAACAATGTTCACATCATCATCCAGAATCAACATCCATTCAGTAGGGCAGAGCTCAAGGGCAACATTCAAAGATTGAATTAGTCCCGGTGTTTCCTTGCGATGATAAATCAGCCGCTCGCCTTCAGAACCCATCCATGCGCGAATTTCATCAGGATTAAGCTGCCCGTCATCAACAATGATATATTTCTCCGGTTTGATTTTTTGAACATAAACAAATTGCAGACATTTGCGGAGTTCTTCCGGACGGTCTTTTGTCGGAATAATCAATGAATAATTGATAGACTTGTTCATGCCGCGCTACTTTTCATTTTCCTGATAATTGTCGCATACCAAACAGCAAGCATCCTTCTGTCTGAATCCTTTAATATAAGACTCCCTTTAATGGCAAAAATTAATATCATAACAAAAATGGCATAAAAGATTGCATCAGGCAAAATAGGCGCGAATGTCAGCAACATAATGAACCAAGAACGAAAGGGGATGACTATCCCGCTCAAATGAATAAAAACCAGATGCGCGCTCATGGAAACCAACAATCCGATAAGCGTTCCAATAGCTGCGCCCGTTATTCCATAAGGTCTAATGAGGAGCCAATTGAAAAAAATGTTGCTGCCCGCCCCCGCAATAAGCGCTATCACATGAACCCAAGTCTTTTCCTCCAACGCCGCAAAACATCCAAGAATATTGAACATATTATAAAAGATGCTGTATGATAAAAATAATGGGAGGATAGATGACGCCTTCGACCAATTCTTCCCGAGTATAATCCAGACCAGCGGCTCCGCTATTCTTAATAAAAAGGCGTAAATCATGGAGCCCAACATCGTGATTGCCATCCCGCCCCACACAAAAGCTTGGCTTGTCTGATGCGACTTATTCGATTTAAGCTCAGCGCCTTTGCGCGCCACAACCGGCATCATGGCTCGCCCCAGCACAAACATCCCCCCGGTGAGTATGGGAATCAAAGAATAGGCGCCCGTCGTTTCAAGATTGTAATAGCGCGCCAGCATCCACCGGTCAATAAAATCAAAAAGATATTGAAAAAGAGGAATGAGCGCAAACCATAAAGAAAATTTTAATGCGCGCTTAAAAAGCTCATCCGCAACCTTGTCTTTTTTTTTCGTCAATATAATCTTTGGGCTGAAAATCATAAGCCAAATGATAGATGCCCCCATGCCGATTAAAAATGAACCAAACACCAAAGACGCATCTTTTACCACGAACAATAAGATAGCTAAACCCATAATAAAATATATCAAATTCTGAATCGCCTCTCCCACTGCTGAATCTTTGAACCTCCCCCTTCCCATTGCCACTCCAAGGTAAGATTTATAAATCACTGTAATAGGAACGCTGATGCAGACTAAAAAACCAAGGAAAAGATAACTTTTATCAAAAAACAAAAACATCGCAAATTCATTACGAAAAATCATGAATATCGCCGCAATCAAAAGCGATGGCACAATAGACCAAAAATATGTTTTCCTGATGAATATCTCCGCCGCCACCGGATCTTTCACCTCCGGCAGATAACGCATATAGCATGTATATAAACCCAACCCGGCAACGGAAGAAAAAATCGCCGAGGCGGTTGATGCCAACCGAAGGGCGCCAAAGCCAGCCATCCCAAGCAGCGGAGCGAAAAACAAAAGACGCAAGGCTCCCAAACCCTGATTAATCATCCCGCTCGTCATCAGAGACCCAATGCCATGAAGCCGCGTATTTTTATGCCCTTTTCCCAAATCTCGCCCTTTTCAAAAAATCAAATAGCCTCAAGGCGTATATCTTATTTCACCGCCATAAGGTAAATATTCGAACCGCCCAATAATATTTTTATCGGCAAAAAATTAGCCAACCCCCACCGTTTCTTTTTGCTGAATCTATCCAAAAAACCTTCCACCGTTTTCAAATAAAATTGAGGCACAAAAACCGGTTTCTGCCCTGCCATCACAAATTTTTTCACCCGTTTGAATCCCGCTTTTTTAAAAATTCCCGATAATTCATGAGTGGTATATTCCTTAAGATGCAAACCCGTTGCCCGCTCATCAAAGAATTTTGATATATCAAACGGACCAAAAATCCGGTTTGGCGTGACGCATATAAAAATCCCGCCAGGTTTGAGAACTCGATAAATATCACTTATCTGAACCATCACATCATCGGGATGGAGATGTTCAAGGACTTGATAGCTGTAAGCGATGTCCATACTTTTATCATCAAAAGGAATATGCAAACCATCAAAAAGAACTAAACGGAAGTTGGACGGCGTTTTTTTTTCATCTATGGCTGCGGTTGATACTTCAAGGGCAAAAACTTTACCGACTCGGCTGGCAATAGCCAACGCCAAATCACAACCGCCCGCGCCGATTTCCATAAACCAGCTATCAGATTTAACAAAACGATTGAGTATGTTCAATTGTGATTGAACGGCTTTTTGTTTTAACTCCGGATTGTTTTTTCGTTTAAGGCTAATATGAAAAGGCATTATCTGAAAAAGATTGTCATACACCTTAGAATATAACATTCTTCTCTCTTCGGCGCCGGCATTTTTGAGTTTCCCCGCCAATATCTTTTCAATCTGATAATGCAGCTCATAAGGGTAATCATTATCAAATCCATTGGACGGCTGGATGGCTTTATTCATAAAAAATCCGAACTCAAAAAAATAATGGACAGGATACAGAGTTGTCTATTGCATGCCTGATTATCCTGTCCATTTAATAATGGGTCAAAAACGGTTTAACTTACCCGCGTCGCTGCCTTTATCAAATCCCGGATTTATCATCCCCATTTTTTTGGCTTGTGATAAATTCCATCAAAATTAAAAACAATCCGATACCCAAGCCAAGAACTATTGAGATAATCAGATTTTGCATAAGTTTGGGAGAAACAGCCAAAGGATTGGGCGCCGCCCAGTCCAAAACAACGATGCTTGTCGCGGATGCAGTCCGCTTGGATGCGGCAATTTGTGCTTCCGCCATCTTTTGAACCTGAAGATCAAGCGCTTTTGCCAGCCCAAGATATTCGGCATACATGCTGTTCATCACAATCAACTGGCTCATCTTATTGTCATAACTGGCAAGAGAGTTGGCGAGTTCCTGTTGTGCTTTTTCCATGGCAGCAAGCGATTCGCGTTCGCCGGTGAGAATGATTTCGATTTCCGACCTAAACGCATTTTCCTCATCTTTAATCTTCTCACGAACATCCATGACCTCGCGGGCGGAATCATTATAAGATGTTCTGACTTCGCTTAACTTTGTTTTCAGATTGGATATTTTTGTCTTGATGGCGATAACAATAGGATAATTGACATAATCAGAAGGCAAGGACAAGGCATCCGAACTTTGAAGTGTTTTTTCCAGCGAGGCAATAAGGGCTTTCTTCTTGGCAATCTCCGCTTTGCCATCTTCATATTCCCGGCGGATAAACTCCAATTCCGGAAACAATCGGATGGATGATTTGCCCACATTAAACAACTCAGGCAAAAGACCGTTGCTATGCCCGCTGAATTGCGAAATACGCTCAAGAGAACGTTTGGCGGTGGCTGATGTCTCCTGAACTGCGCTATCCAGCATTGCAACCGTTGACCGCGCCTGTTCAGAACGAATCTTGGAAACAACATCAAGATAGGCGTTCACAAGCGCATTTGTCGCCACTGCAGCTTTTTCAGGAGATGCGTCCGTCACCTGAACAAAAAACATATTGGACTCGCCTATTCCGTTGCCCGTGAAAGTCGTTTTGCCCATGCTGGAACGTGAAGAAATAGTTACCTTGGCAAGGAACGATTGTATTTCGCTGGGCGCAACAGATTGTTCCGGTTTTTTCTCAATAACAGACAACGCCTTTGTTAAAACGGCGTTGCTGATAAAGATTTCCTTTTGTGTTTCCAAAAACATCTTCCGTTCTTGCTGCGAGCGCACATCAAGAAGATACGGATTATCCTCTTTTTGCGGTTCAGCCAGAATACGGGCGGTGGCTTGGTATTTCTTTGGCGATATCAAAGACACCAGCATCACAATCACAACCGTCACCGCCAAACAGGCAATAAGAACCTGTTTTCTATCAAGGGCAACTGACGCAAAAGATGGCGAATTATTCACATTTTTTCCCATAGGAGCCCCCTTAGCTTTATTATTTTGGCAGTTAGTTATTAATTTGATACACTGCATTCAAATTAGATGGAACGATAGTCCAAAGCCCATCTTTGAAATACGTCTGCGCAAAACGATCTATATCGCCGATAATGGAGTTGGGCACATAGACAAGATCCCCCGGTTGAAGCATCGGGTCGCGCGGTGCATAATCATGAGGACTATCATAGTTTCTCGGATTCATCACCGCTTTCAAGTCCACGTTCAGAACAATAGGTTCATTATCGGAGCCTCGCCGTAAAACCAGAATCTGAGATTCATTAGCACCGGCATTGATGCGACCGCCCATTGCAACCGCTTGACTTGCGGTGATACCGGTTTCCGCATCAAGCGGAATCCGACCCGGCTTTTCCACAGCGCCGAGAACATAAACAAAACGATCTATCGCTTTAGGAACATAAATAATGTCCCCTCGGCGAATGGTGGTATTTTCTGCAGGGTCAAAAGTCATTCTCCATTTTTCAAAATCCAAAACAAACCGGCGCTCGCCCTCCACACCGCTCTTTGCCACAAGGACATGGCGTCTATCTGCCTCGTTGCTAAATCCACCCTGTAAAGCAATAGTGCGCCAGACATCGTCATGTTCCTGAACAACCACCGGTCCCGGTCTTAAAACTGCGCCCATGACATATGCCAGAGGAGCTTTGACTTCCAACAAAACAACCGTAACATCAATATCCAAAACCCCAACGGATTTGTATTTCTCCAAAATGGCGGCGCTCGCCTGCGGAACGGTCAACCCGCCCAACAAAACATCCCCAATCAAAGGAAGCGAGATGTATCCATCAGGACGCACCGGCTCCATACGGCTCTGACCGCGGGGCGCCGTTGTGATAGCTCTTTTCAGCTCCTCAATAGCCCAGTTGGATTTGACAACAGAGACCTCAACTATCGGGTCTTTCAAGAACTTAGAATAACGCTGCGTGATTTCATTTCCAACATCTGATGTCGTTTTACCATAAACATCAACCTCGCCAATCATAATAAGGTTGATTTTGCCGTCCACTCTCACCGTTTCTTTGCGATTCATCTGCGGCGTGTAATAAAAATTTATTTCCAGTTCATCCATGATGTTGATACGGTAAGGCTCGTCGCGTTTTTCTGCTTTCAATTGGTAAATGATTTCGAGAACGTCGCCAGGACCAAGACGATAATTAGCCGTATCGGAAAATTCAAACCTGTCCTTCACCGGTTCAAGAACGGCGTCTGCTGGGAACATTTTAAAATCAAGCCGATTTTCCTCCGAGATAACCTTTCCCGCCGTCTGGAAACGATCAACAGAAAATCTGCGATTTTCCATACGCCCGGGATAATTGGGCGGAGGCACTTCCTGATTGCCGTGATATGGTTTGTATTGCTTCTTACTGCATCCAAAAACCAGCGTAAAAAGCAATAACAATAAAACAGCGCGATGCAAAACTCCCGACGCGACAAAACGAATTTGTGTCCGCATCTCTCCCCCTCTTTTCATACATGATTTCAAAACTCTGTTGGCTTATTTTTCATTTGCGCCATCAGAGATTGCTCCCCATGTTCGAATCCCAAATCAAAACGCGATTAACCTATAAACCAATCCTAAATGATTATCACCAGTCAAGAAAAGTATAACCAGTAATTAATTATTTTGTTTTACCCCTCGACTAAGATAAGTCTTGCCGCGAATCACTGTTTCCATAGCATCGGCAAGTTCTTCAGCGGCGAATTTCTTAGTCAGATAGCCCAAAGCGCCGCATTTGAAAGACCTGTTTGCAAAATGTTCTTCATCGTGAATGCTTAACATGATTACGTGAACGTTTGGCTTTTCCTTTTTAATACGGGATAAAACTTCAAATCCGCCCATTTTGGGCATGGAAATATCTAAAAGCACCAAATCATAATCATTCAAAAATATTTTATTCATCGCCTCTTGACCATCGCCGGCTTCTTCCGAATAAGCATCGCGATAAATTTCAGATACCATTTGCCGAATGCCTTGGCGAACGTCCGGATGATCGTCAACGATTAATATTCGATGTGCCATAAACTGCATCTCTTTCGAATCTCAGGCAAAAATGCGCGCCAGCCATCTTATTAAAAAGATGGCTGGCGCTGCCTTTTCAATCAATTAATGACCGACACCCCTTAAAGCATGATTCAAACGATCGGAGATAAACAAATCGCCGGCAGAGTTGACAACAATCCCAACAGGATAATTTAATTGCGCCAGCGTTGCCAACCCCGTATCTCCGAAATAGCCCGCAGTGCCTGTGCCGGAATAAGTTGTGATAATGCCAGAGGCATCCACCATACGGATACGATGATTGCCGTAATCCGCAATGTATAGCACGCCGCCGGGACCAAGCGCCACATCAGCAGGCTGTTTCAGTTTTGCGCTTGTCGCAGGTCCGCCGTCTCCGTCAAATCCGGAAAGATTGCTGCCGGCCACCGTTGTGATGATACCCATCGTGTCAACCTTTCGAACCTTGCCCTGACCGAATGCTGCTATGTAGAGCGTTCCATCAGAAGCAACAGCAAGTCCGCGGGGTCCCGTCAGAGGTGTGGTCTTGGCGTCCACATTCTCCGCGCCTTGACCTGTTAGACCGTTGCCCGCAACCGTGTCAATGACGCCGGTTACAAGGTCCACGCTCCTGACGCGGTTGTTTGAGTTGTCTGAAATATAAAGGATGTCACCGTAAACAATCACACTGTCCGGATTGTTCAATTGCGCTGAGGTCGCCTGCATTCCATCGCCGCTGAATCCCGCCGTGCCGTTGCCCGCCACAGTTGTGATGATGCCGTTTGGCGCAACACAGCGAACCACATGATTGTATTGATCTGTAATGTACAGATTGCCCGTTGCATCCAGCGCCACATCCGTCGGGAAGTTCAGCTGGGCATCCGTTGCCAGTCCGCCATCGCCCGAATAACCGCGATTTGCCATCTTGCCCGCAATGGTCACAATGCTCCAGTCTGCGGAGATTTTGCGCACTCGATGGTTAGAGCGATCAGCGATAATCAGATTGCCCATGGAATCCAAAGTGATGCCGCCGGGATAATTCAATTGAACCAAACGAGCATCAGGACCGTCGCCGTTGAACCCATTGGCTCCCGTTCCCGCAATGGCATCAATGATACCAGTTTCAATATCGGGGAAATCTGCCGGCTTCTTCGGATCCTCAAGGTCCATCCAGCGAATTCTCTGGTTATAGCGGTCCACAATATGCAAAATGTTGTCGGTGCCTATGGCGATGCCAGTCGGATGATTCAGCATCGCTGATGTTCCCAGAATGCCGTCGCCATTGTAGCCAGCAATGCCTGTGCCTGCTACAGTAATAATGTATCCCGTCTGGGCGTCAATCTTCCTGATTTTATGGTTATACTCATCCGCAATATAGAGGTTGTCGTGTGTGTCAAAGGCGATGCTGTAGGGCTTGTAGAGATACGCATCCTCGGCTAAACCGCAATCTCCAAGCGGGCTGTTGCCGCCCCTGCCAGTCACGGTGTAAATCTTGCCCCCCACGATCTTGCGAACAAGATTGTAACCATTTTGCTCAGTGAAATAAATCGTTCCGTCGGAACTTTGGGCAATATCATGAATCCATTCAATTGAAGTGCTCGTCGTTATGTCGCCATCATCGGCATGTCCCGGCAATCCATTGCCCATCACAGTTGTGATAATACCCGTGGCGGCATCAACTTTGCGCATGGCAAAATTGAATGTGTCTGCAATGTAAATATTGCCGGCAACATCCACAAAAACACCGCGCGGACGATACAATTGAGCAAGTGTTGCAGGACCGCCATCGCCGGAATAGCCTTCCGTGCCGTTGCCAGCCACTGTTGTGATGATGCCCGTCAGCATATCCACCTTGCGGATGGTGCTATTGCCCAGTTCGGCAATATAAAGGTCTGTCCCGCGAACATAAACATCCGATGGGAAGTTCAGTTGCGCATCGGTTGCCGGACCGCCGTCGCCGCTATATCCACGCGGACCCGGCTTGCCAGCAACGGTCGTAATGATGCCCGTCAGTTTATCAATGCGGCGAACCATGTGATTTGAGTAATCCGCAATGTAAACATTATTCTCCTGATCCAAAGCCACCTGCATCGGATTATACAGTTTGGCGGTGGTGGCAGGAACGCCGTTTCCATAATATCCCCCATCGCCCGTTCCGGCTTCCGTATCAATGGTGTAAGTCAAACCGCAAAAATCATCCAATGTCGGCGGCGTTTCAACGTTCTTGATGAGCGGCGTATAGCCTGAATCGCAAAGGTCGGCGACGCCATCTTGATCTATATCGCAGCAGGCGATGTTCTCAACAATCCCGCCATCCATAGCTTCTATCGTAATGACCGCCGTAAAGACGATTACCTGAGTGCTGCCAGCGGGCAGGGCAATATCGCGAACATCGAGCGTCATCGCATTGGAGTGCGTAATATCTGCGCCGATAGGATAGATGATGTAATCCAAATTTGCCAGCCCTATCGGCAACATATCAAGCACGTCAACAACGAGTCCAACAGTCGGAGACTCATTAGTTATCTTAATTGTAAAGACCAGCGTATCGCCGATATCAACCACACCCAGCTCATTCGTATCTGTGAACATAACGCCGTCCGACTTCTCGAATTTGACATCAGGAGTGGGTGTTGGAGTTGGGGTTGGAGTTGGGGTTGGCGTTGGAGTCGGCGTATTAGTCGGAGTTGGAGTTGGGGTTGGTGTTGGAGTCGGTGTTGGAGTTGGTGTCGGTTGAGGCTCCTGATAGCCCACTGGAGCAGCCGCGGCATTTGAACCGCCGGGGACGATAACCGTCTGCGGATCGCTGCCAGCCGTTAAGACCGAGCCAGCCGGAAGAGTTGTCTCGTCAATATTCGCAGTCGTGCTTCCCGCAGGCACTGTCGCCGTGTAATTGCCATTGACATCCGTCGTCACAGTCTGCGTGCCGCCGAGGCTGTCGGTGATAACCACATCAACCCCCGCCAAATCCGGCTCGCCCGCATCCTGAACGCCGTTGCCGTTTATATCGTTAAATATATGACCGGAAATCGTGCCCTGCTGCTGATAGCCCACAGGGTCGGTTGCCGCGTTTGAACCGCCGGGGACGATAACCGTCTGCGGATCGCTGCCAGCCGTCAAGACAGAGCCAGCCGGAAGAGTTGTCTCGTCAATATTCGCCGTCGTGCTTCCCGCAGGCACTGTCGCCGTGTAATTGCCATTGACGTCCGTCGTCACAGTTTGCGTGCCGCCGAGGCTGTCGGTGATGACCACATCCACCCCCGACAAATCCGGCTCGCCCGCATCCTGAACGCCGTTGCCGTTTATGTCGTTAAAGATATGGCCGGAGATTGTCCCCTGCTGTTGATAGCCCACTGGGTCGGTTGCCGCATTGGAACCGCCGGGGACGATAACCGTCTGCGGATCGCTGCCCGCCGTCAAGACAGAGCCTGCCGGGACGGTTGTCTCGTCAATATTCGCAGTCGTGCTTCCCGCAGGCACAGTCGCCGTGTAATTGCCATTGACATCCGTCGTCACAGTCTGCGTGCCGCCGAGGCTGTCGGTGATGACCACATCAACACCCGCCAAGTCAGGCTCGCCCGCATCCTGAACACCGTTGCCGTTTATGTCGTTGAATATATGTCCCGAAATCGTGCCTTGTTGCTGATAACCGACAGGGTCGGTTGCCGCGTTGGAACCGCCGGGGACGATAACCGTCTGCGGATCGCTGCCAGCCGTCAAGACAGAGCCAGCCGGAAGAGTTGTTTCGTCAATATTCGCCGTCGTGCTTCCCGCAGGCACTGTCGCCGTGTAATTGCCATTGACATCCGTTGTCACAGTCTGCGTGCCGCCGAGGCTGTCGGTAATGACCACGTCAACACCCGCCAAGTCAGGCTCGCCCGCATCCTGAACGCCGTTGCCGTTTATGTCGTTAAAGATATAACCGGAGATTGTCCCCTGCTGCTGATAACCGACAGGAGCAGCCGCGGCGTTTGAACCGCCGGGGACGATAACCGTTTGCGGATCGCTGCCAGCCGTCAAGACAGAGCCAGCCGGGACGGTTGTCTCGTCAATATTCGCAGTCGTGCTTCCCGCAGGCACCGTCGCCGTGTAATTACCGTTGACATCCGTCGTCACAGTCTGCGTGCCGCCAAGACTGTCGGTGATGACCACATCAACGCCCGCCAAGTCCGGCTCGCCAGCATCCTGAACGCCGTTGCCGTTTATGTCGTTAAAGATATGCCCCGAAATCGTGCCCTGCTGCTGATAGCCGACAGGGTCGGTTGCCGCGTTGGAACCGCCGGGGACGTTAACCGTCTGCGGATCGCTGCCAGCGGTCAAGACAGAGCCAGCCGGAAGAGTCGTCTCGTCAATATTCGCCGTCGTCGAACCCGCAGGCACCGTTGCCGTGTAATTGCCGTTGACATCCGTCGTCACAGTCTGCGTGCCGCCAAGGCTGTCGGTGATAACCACATCCACCCCCGCCAAATCCGGCTCGCCTGCATCCTGAACACCGTTGCCATTTATGTCGTTAAAGATATGACCGGAGATTGTGCCCTGTTGCTGATAGCCCACAGGGTCAGCCGCGGCGTTTGAACCGCCGGGGACGATAACCGTCTGAGGATCGCTGCCAGCTGTCAAGACAGAGCCAGCCGGAAGTGTTGTCTCGTCAATATTCGCAGTCGTCGAACCAGCAGGAACAGTCGCCGTGTAATTGCCGTTGACATCCGTCGTCACAGTCTGCGTGCCGCCAAGGCTGTCGGTGATAACCACATCAACACCAGCCAAATCCGGCTCGCCCGCATCCTGAACGCCGTTGCCGTTTATATCGTTAAAGATATGACCCGAAATCGTGCCTTGCTGCTGATAGCCCACTGGGTCAGCCGCAGCATTTGAACCGCCGGGGACGATAACCGTCTGCGGATCGCTGCCAGCCGTCAAGACAGAGCCAGCCGGAACGGTTGTCTCGTCAATATTTGCCGTCGTAGAACCCGCAGGCACGGTCGCCGTGTAATTGCCGTTGACATCCGTCGTCACAGTCTGCGTGCCGCCGAGGCTGTCGGTGATAACCACATCAACGCCCGACAAGTCAGGCTCGCCAGCATCCTGAACGCCGTTGCCGTTTATGTCGTTAAAGATATGACCGGAGATAGTCCCCTGCTGCTGATAACCCACTGGAGCAGCCGCGGCGTTTGAACCGCCGGGGACGTTAACCGTCTGCGGATCGCTGCCAGCCGTCAAGACAGAGCCAGCCGGAACGGTTGTCTCGTCAATATTCGCAGCCGTGCTTCCCGCAGGTACCGTCGCCGTGTAATTGCCATTGACATCCGTCGTCACAGTCTGCGTACCGCCAAGGCTGTCGGTAATGACCACATCAACGCCAGCCAAATCCGGCTCGCCCGCATCCTGAACGCCGTTGCCATTTATGTCGTTAAAGATATGACCAGAGATTGTCCCCTGCTGCTGATAGCCGACAGGGTCGGTTGCCGCATTTGAACCGCCGGGGACGTTAACCGTCTGCGGATCGCTGCCCGCAGTCAAAACAGAGCCAGCCGGAAGAGTTGTTTCGTCAATATTCGCCGTCGTAGAACCTGCAGGCACAGTCGCCGTGTAATTGCCGTTGACATCCGTCGTCACAGTCTGCGTGCCGCCGAGGCTGTCAGTGATGACCACATCCACGCCCGACAAATCCGGCTCGCCCGCATCCTGAACACCGTTGCCGTTTATGTCGTTAAAGATATGACCCGAAATCGTTCCCATTTCTGGTCCAACTCCAAAGTCTATTGTGTCCACATTATCGCCCGGGTTGAGTGTCGTTTCAACAGGATTGGGGGTCGTCAACCGAGGCGAATTTGCCGTAACACGATATTCCCCCGGCATAAGACCTGTAAACAAGTATGCGCCGTTAGCATCTGTTGTTACTGAAGGATAGACAATATCATCAAAAGTTTCAAAAATACCATCCGCGCCAGCTCCAATCAGAGAAATCTGGACTCCTGCTCGGCCTGTTTCTCCCTGTCCCGGATTATAAACACCGTTTGAATTCAGATCATTGAAAACAAAATCTCCGATTGTTCCGAACGTTCCCGATGCTGATGCATTGACAGGCGGAGAATCTTCTGAGGCTACTGAGGCGGTATTTAAGAACGAAGTAATCCCTTGAGGAAGGGGTTGATTGACAAGAGCCTTGAAAACCACGGTCATTGATTCGCCCGGGAGAAGGTCATAGCCGCTTGCCAGAAGAGGAGGCGGCGTTCCTGTTTGAGTGGAAGAAACACGCGGCGCATAATAAACCCCGATATTATCAAAGAAAACAATATCGGCATTCCCCAAGCTGGGGGAAGTCTGGAAACGAATCGTCGTATTTGCAGTAATCAAATTGGAAGGAATTTCATGGCTCGCTTCTCGGTAAAAATTATCTGTCCCTGTGCCGTTTGCATAAGTGTATCGAGCGATTTCAGTAAAATTAGACCCATCGCCCGAAATAAGAACTCTTACATAATCATTGGCATCATCCAAACCCATACGGCGATAAATATATTTTAGCGTAGCGGTGGCTTGACCTGATAAATTTACGCGCCGTTGAATATATCTCTGATTGCCGCCAGAGATGCGAAGCCGCCGGTTATTACCGCCTTGATCCGTTTGCAGATAAATCTGCCCCGAAGAGTATGGCGGAGAACCGCTGTCGCCTGATTCAGTCCAGCTATTAGCCCAGTTCTGGCTGCCAAGATTTAAACTGTATGAATTGCTGTTAAAACCATCATAAACAAAATTCATTGTGCCGGGAACGTTGCCCGTAACCTGACAACTTCCATCAACATAAGTCAACCCTGCCGGCAAATTGTCTGTTACACTCACTAAATCTGCGCGGGCTCCGCCGGTGTTTGAGACTGTTATGGTAAACTCAATGGGGTCATCCGGGGAATCGAGGCTGCTATAATTAGATGTTTTGGAAGCTGAAAGAGTTGTGGTTGGAGCGTGGGCAATATACACCTGCGCGGGCTTATATGGACGGAAAATATAAGCCTCCGCGCTCGTTTCATCAGATATGCTCGTTCCATAAGCCTCCGCCATTGCCACGTTCCAGCCAGAGGCAAAACCAGATGTGGTTTGAGCGGTAAAGGTGATTGTAATGGTCTGACCTGCCGCCAAATCTTTATCGAGAAGCCAGGTCAATAACTGCCCGCTTTCATCAGGGTCATCCGAATTAGAAGGCGAACCATCGCTGTAAACAACATTGCTTGTACCGGGCACATATTCCCAGCCGTCGGGCAACAAATCGGTTACATCAATGTTATAAACAGGGTAATCTGAAGCCTTCACAACAATTGTAAATTGAGCGGAGCCGCCGGCTTGAGGCAATGCGCTGGGAGCTGCATCATGCTCAATGCCCAAGACTGGCGAAAACCAATAAAGAGGCAGCAATGTATATCCTTGATCATAGTCCGGCGTGGACTCGCCCGGGTCAAACTCTGTGTCATTCTGACCCCAAACAACTAACGCTGGACCTGTCGTTCTGATATGAGCGCCCTTGAAATCCAGACTTGGAGGAAGAACTTGTTTTGTTTCGAAACGGTTGAGAAAAAACGTCATGTCATCATTGCCATCGCTGTCAAAATCAATGAAGAACTGCGTATTGTCATATACAGGCGTAAAATGCAACGGGTTAATCGGTCCATAAGGGACAAAATACTCATTAAGAAGGAATGGCGTGGGCAAGGCATGATATGCCCAATCCACATTGGAGTTCCCATCATCACAGGCGAGCATAACACCAATTTTTTTGGTCGGGTCTGTTGATGTGACTCGCGCGCCGTAAAATCCCTGATATACGCCAAAAGGGGCGCGGGGCATAAGATAGCGATACGTCTGATTTGCCATGAGAGTAATCGTTGAGGTTCCGCTCTTTGTGGCGATTTCAATTTCCGTGTTGTTATCCTTGGCATAAATGTATGCCGCCGTGTCCACATTGCGACCGCTTTCCTCATTGGGTGGGTGGGTCATGGAAGGGACTCCAAGATAATACTCATAGCCAAGATTGACATCGGGTTGCAACGTATAATAACGGCTGGTGGAGCCTCCGGGGCTTGTGACTAAACCCGCCTGTATAGGTTTGGGAACGTCCGTTGTAGCATCTGTGCCTGTCACGGTTGTTCCGACCAACGCACCAGCGTAACGAAGGCTTTGCCCGCGATTCAATACCTGATTAACCAACTCGACCCCCGCTGGGCTTTTAACAATGACACGAGTATTGTCATCGCGCACCTGCACATGGAGATCCGTTATTCGGAACGGACGAACAGAGCCGTTTTGAATATCCGTTCCCAGAGGGACAGTGTATGAGGAGTCCCAGAACACTGTCGGATAAAGGGGGAAATTCCCCGAAACGTAAGAGCCCGGAGGATTGTCAGGATAGCATGTGCGGACTATGGTAATAGGAGCACCGGTGATATAAATACGGTCGCCGCCATTGATGCCAAGACTTCCGCTGCAATATCGGTTTGCCGGACTTTTGGTCAGCGTTAAAACTTGACCAAGAGAAAGAGCAGGACCTTGATAACCGGGACCGCCGCCGGAAGAATCCCACCTTGCGTCGGATGTTGCTATCGGATTGTCAGGGTCGAAAGAATAACCATTTTCCCATTCATCAATATAGATGTGAACCCCATCGGCGCTTGACACCAAACTCAGCACTGAAACCAGATTGGCTGCAGTGTAACTGTTCGAAACACCGCCGCTTGGAATCGTTTTTAATGATTCCATGACTTGACCATCGTCGCCAAGCAGGTAGTATTCGGCATAGCCAACTGTGCTTTGTGGAAAAACTTGAGAAGAAAAAGCAAGCAGACATAACACGACCGCAACGATTAATCTTTTCATTTCTCCCTCCATGCTATTATTAAAAAATTTTTTCATCAAATTTAAACCTCTTACTTTCTGCAACATTCTGTTATTGTAATTTTTTCCGGAACCAATCTTGGGGTCATATTCACTTGTTGCTTTCCCACAACTTTTATTGCGCCCACAGGGCGGTCGCCGGATTTTAAACAGTTCGGACACATCACCGCGCGATACGCGGTCAAAAATAAAAGCTTCAAATCGAGTAAAATGCCGCGCTTCCTTATATAGAAAAGATCATAACGCGTCTTTTTTTCCGGCGCGCAATAATAGCCTCCGCGCAACTGCGCCAAACCGGTCAAACCGGGCTTAACAAAAAAACGCTTTTCATAATTGCCAATAATTTTAGAATACTCTGCTGCCATTGAAGGACGAACCGGGCGGGGTCCCACAAAATTCATATCGCCTCTCAAAATATTAAAAAGCTGCGGCAATTCATCAAGTTTGAGGCGGCGCAGAAAATGACCCAACGGGGTGATATACCCATCGTCATCCAACATCAGCCGCCCTCCTATCGCCTTCTCTGAGCCGATGCGCAAGGTGCGGAACTTATACATTTCAAAAGTTTTTCGATTCTTGCCCAGCCTTGCGCCGTAATAAAATATGGGGCGTCCATCAAGAAACAGGATTAACATATAGATAACGAACATCAACGGGGAGCATAAAAGAACCAGCCCCAGCGCAAAAATAAAATTATAGATGCGGGTGAATTTAACGTATATTGGATTGAATTTAAAACTCTGCATTTTTTCTCCTCGAAAATGAAACAAAACAAAAAACTTCGTCCTTCTATATTATTTTCAAAAAAACCGAGTTAATTTATTTTACTTGAAACGTTAAAATAAAAGGAAATTATATCGCTTTATGATGAAAGAAAATCCTTACACAATGTAGGGAAATGCTTACATAAAGTGTATGAGGCTTTTATTCGATTAAACGGTGCTTTATGGCATAATGAGTCAGGTCTGAATTCGATTTGAGGTTCATTTTTTTCATGATGCGCGCTCGATATGTGCTGACGGTTTTAGGGCTGAGAAAAAGGGAAGCCGCGATATCTTTGATACTTTTGCCCGCAGCCAACATGCAAAGGACGCTATATTCACGCTCGGAAAGTTCTTCGTGTTTGGGCTTTTCGGCATTAGAGCTTATATATAGAGCCATTTTTTGCGCAACAGAATGGCAGATGTATTTATTTCCACGCAACACTTCGCCAATTGCGGCAACAAGTTCATTCGGCGCGCTTTTCTTGGTCAGATAACCCATCGCACCCAGCTTTAGGGCGCGCATGGCAAATTGCTCCTCATCATGGATGCTCAACATAATGACGCGTTTTGATATTTCATCTTTGTTTATCCGAGATAAAACCTCCAGTCCGCTCATGATAGGAAGAGAAATATCCAACAGGACAAGGTCGTAAGATGTTGCCGTAATTTTATTAAGAGCATCCTGCCCGTTTTCAGATTCGTCAATAGTAACAACACCCGGAATTTCTGATATAATCTGCCTCAACCCCTGCCGCACTATGGGATGGTCATCAACAATAAGCACGCTTTTTGGCATTTTTTATTCCCCTTGAATAGTGGACTTGCCGCTCAAAGGAATTGAGATATGAACTCTTGTTCCTTTTTTATCGGCTCCGATTATATCGAGTTCTCCTTGCCAGGCATGGAGCCGCTCCCTGATGCTCAGAAGTCCAAGCGAATTAACATTTTTGATCTTATCCTTCGTTATCCCAATTCCATTATCCTCGACAATAAGGTTCAGAGTTGAGGATTCTTGTTTAAGTGTAATGAATACCTCGGTTGCCTTTGAATGCCGAGCCACATTAGTTAAAAGCTCTTGAAAAATACGAAAGAGCGTCGTTGATAATTCCGGTTCTACAACAAGCTCCGATTCAAGGTTCGTTATGACACGGATGCCAGATCTTCTCTCGAACTCCTTTGCCTCCCAATCCATCGCGTCCACAAGACCGAGGTCATCAAGAATGCCCGGTCTAATCTTGCGGGAGATGTTCTGCACCGCCTTGATTAATTCATCAATGGAGACTAAAATACAATCAACCCTTTCTGCGACAGCTTGCGGGACTGGCGCTTTATTTTTGCACCAAACCATGTCCATTTTGAGCGCTGTGAGACGTTGTCCAAGGTCGTCATGAATCTCGCGCGAGATAGATTTCCTTTCATTTTCCAGAATCACCATAAGATGCTGCGATAAATCATGGAGTTGTTTATTCGTTTCGCTGAGTTCCTTGGTGCGCTCGCGGACAAGCTCTTCCAGATGTTCCTGATACTTTTGAACTTTATCTTCGGCTTTTTTGCGAGCTGTGATATCCACCCAAAAACCGATAATCTCTATGGGAAAACCTTCATCTTCTTTCGTCAACCTGCTTTCATCGCGAATCCACCGAAAGCGTCCATCGGGAAGCCTGAAACGATATTCCAAAACATGATAGCCCTTTTCAAAAACTCTGGGAGCCTCCTTAAGCACAAGCTCTATATCATCGGGGTGGATATGATTTTTCCAAAAGTCCGCTTTGCCGGTAAAGTCCTCCGGCTCATAGCCAAGTATAGATTTTACATTTCGACTGACAAAGGAGACGGCGTAATCGCCGTATGATTTGCTGGTGTAAATTACAGCAGGGCTGTTTGAAAGGATAAATTCAAGCCGTATGCGCGTCTGGTGCAATTCCTCTGTCATTTGATTGCGAATGGTTATCTCGTTTTGCAACGATTTGTTCGCCTTTACCAGCGCTGCGGTGCGCCGCCTTACTTGAGCCTCCATCTGGTTATGCGCCTTGCGGAGTTGGTACTCGGCTTCTCGGCGCTTTGTCACGTCGCTTATTGTTACTACAAATCCGGAAGCAGTTTCAGATGGGTCCGTGCGTACGATGGATATTTCCGCCCAAAATAGATTATTGTCAAAATCCATCATCTGCACTTCCACAAGGCTGCTCGCGGCGCTCCGAATGGACTCAGTCGCATAAGACTTGAAAGCGTTAAAGGCTTCATCTGTGGGGAACAGGTCGCCAAAGGAATATCCCTCATATTCCCGAGAACGTGTAGGATCCGCGCAAAAGATGTTAGTAAACGCATGATTATGAAATATAATAACCCAATTCGTGTTGAGCATGCACAATCCCTGGGTAGTGCTTCTAAGAACGGCATGGTATCGAAGGCGGATTTGTTCAAAATCTTTGTGATTCTTGCGCAGGTTGGCATCAACGCGTTTGCGCAAAGCAGCGTGAAAGAGGACGCGTCTGAACTGTCCGTTATTCATATCTGCCTTTATTAAAAAATCTTGCGCGCCTAATTTGATTGCTTGCACGGCAAGGGATTCATCATCCTTATCGCTGAGTATGAGTATCGGTTCATGCGGCGCCAGAGTTAGAATTTTGGACAGTGTTTCAAGCCCCTGACAATCCGGCAAAAATAAATTAAGGAGTATGAGGTCGTATGAATTTTTTGAAAGAAACTCCAAAGATTGCCCGAGTGTATTTGCCGCATCAAAGACAAAACGACAGGCGCCCTCGCCGGCAAGGATTTTTTCCATCAAGCGCATTTCGGAAGGATCGCCTTCGACATAAAGGATTTTAATGTCCTGCGCCGCATCCAGCCCTGCCTGAGTAAACGATTGCATTATTATTTTGATGCCTTAAAGTATTTGAGATGGAACACTTATTGAAAAACGTTCCTTTTCGTCAAGAATCTTTGAAAAAGATTTTTCGTGCCTTATCCCCGAAATCATTTTCAAAGAGGGTTAAATGAAGTCTTGACGAGGGGAAAAGGACGGGGATATTCATCTCATTTATCTCGTGTGAAACAATTCAAGTTCCCGCGATTAATTCTATTTTGGGGTAATGCAGAAACGATGGATATTGCAATTGTTGAAATCTTGAATCAGATTGAAGAACTGTCTCGGCGGTCGGAAATGGAATCAGACCGTATGACCCGCGAGCTGGCGCCGCTCGAAAACCGCAGAGAGGATCTTTTCAACCAACTTTCCCGATTGGGTAATAATGAAAATCTCAGCAGAGAACTCGACCAAACCGATGAAAAGATTTCTGAATTAAAAAAGAAGCGCCAAGAAGCCCATAACGAAGCAGTCTCAAAAATTAGAGCCCTGCGGCTTGAAGCAGAACAGGTTCGCAACCGTAAAATTGAAGAGTTCAAACGCAAATACGCGCAAATTGCCGAGGAAAGGGACGCCATCAGGGATGAAATCATTCCCGAACTCGAACAGGAACTTCGCGATTTAGCCATTAAAAAGAAAAACTGCGACAGCCAACTTTTAATGCTTACCAGCGAAATCAATGCCCTTGACAGGCTGGAAATTAATACTCCTCGGCTTGAATAAACTCATAACACCCGGCTGGAGGAATTCATGAGTTCTGTTAAGGATAAAAAAGAGCTGTGCCGTAACTGGAATCTTTATGTAATAACTGATATTGGAATGGCAGCGCCTCGTTCCTATCATCAGATATTTCACGAAATCCTGCTCGGCGGCGCCAACGTAGTTCAACTGCGGGATAAAACAACCCCCTTTGAAACCCTTGTGGATGTCGGAAGAAAAATCAAACCCCTTTGCGAGGAATTCGGCGCCACCCTCATCGTCAACGATAATCCATATCTTGCCAAAGAAATTAATGCCGACGGCGTTCATCTGGGACAGGAGGATATGCCCGTTGACATCGCCCGTGAGATTGTCGGGGATGAAAAGTTAATTGGGCTTTCCACCCATACCAAAACTCAGGCGCTCATGTCCATGTTGATGGACGTGGATTATATCGGAGTCGGACCCATCTTCCCCACACTCACAAAAACACAAATCTACAAACCGTTGGGTCTGAGCATGCTCGGCTGGGCATCAAAAGAAATTCGCATCCCATTTGTTCCCATCGGAGGAATCAACACCGATAATATTTGCGATGTTTGGCGGATAGGCAAACGCGCCCCGGCGGTTGTTTCCGCAATCATGAAAGCCTCGGATCTCACCGCAGCCACAAAAAGTTTGATAAACTTAATCACGCAAACCAAACAGGAACTGCAATGACACAACTCATATCAGCCAGAAACGGAATCATCACGCCGCAAATGCAGGCATCGGCGGCGGCAGAAAATATTGATGCCGAAACCCTTCGAAAAAGAATCGCCGAAGGCGTAGCAGTTCTTCCCATGAATATCAAACACGAAAACTGCCGAGCCACAGGCATCGGATTTGGATTAAAAACAAAAGTCAACGCCAATATCGGCACTTCAAGAGAGCATTGTTTCCTCGAAGAAGAAATCAAAAAACTTGAAGTCTCCATCGAAGCAGGCGCGGACACTGTTATGGATTTATCCACCGGCGGCAATCTTGACGAAATCCGAAAAATTCTAATCAGCCGCTGCCCCATTCCTCTTGGTTCCGTGCCAATTTATCAATGCGTTGTGGACTTGATGAACGAAGGCAAAAGCGCCGCCGAACTTGACGAGGCGCGCATTATTGACACCGTCCACCGCCATGCGGAATCCGGCGTTGATTTCATCACAATCCACAGCGGAGTAACCAAACGCGCCGTGCAAAAAATGGCGCGAAAAACGCGGATTATGGACGTTGTCAGCCGCGGCGGCTCCTTCCTTGTGAGTTGGATTCGCGCTCATGGAAAGGAAAACCCATTTTACACTTGCTACGATAAACTAATCGAGATTGCGCTTGAATATGACGTCACGTTTAGCCTTGGCGATGGGCTGAGACCCGGTTGCCTGCATGACGCCTCGGATGACTTGCAATTCGATGAACTGCTTGTGCTGGGCGAACTGCGCGACCGCGCGGTTGAGGCGGGCGTTCAGGTCATGATTGAAGGTCCCGGACATGTGCCGCTGGCGGATGTGCAAAGCAACATCGCCCTGCAAAAGACCATCTGCAAAGGCGCGCCCTTTTATGTGCTGGGACCCTTAGTGACGGATGTGGCTCCGGGATACGACCATATAGCAGGAGCAATCGGCGGCGCAATAGCGGCGGCTTATGGCGCGGATTTCCTCTGTTTTTTGACCCCCTCAGAGCATCTAAGACTGCCCACAGTGGAAGATACGCGCGAAGGGGTCATCGCCACAAGGCTCGCCGCCCATGCAGGCGATATTGCCAAAGGCATTGCTGGCGCGAGGCAATGGGATGATGAGATGAGCCGCGCCCGACGCAATCGCGATTGGGAAAAAATGTATCAACTGGCTCTTGACCCCAAACGGGCAAAGCAATATCATACTTCCGCGCCGCCTGCCGGAGATAAAGATGTCTGCACGATGTGCGGCGATTTATGTTCCATTAAACAAGCGGAAAAGGCGCTCTCAAAAACTTTTGAGGCGCCGACTTTGTAACAGTCCAACAAACGAAAATTAACGGCTCCCAATGTTTATTTTTTTATATATATTCACCACACTGGCAGTTGCAGGTTTATGCACGATGGCGCATATTGAACCGGTTGCCGCTTTGCCGGCGGGCGGTTTTGCCGCCGCATTGATAGTCAATCTAGGCAGGCGCCTTGGAGCCAAACACGCAGACATCCTCGGGGCTTTGCTTTCAGGAGGCATTCTGCTTTTAGACCGCTTTAACTGGGCGGCGATTGTTTTCATCCCCTCGCTCCTCATCGGCTGCCTCTGGCTCAGAATCCCACAACACAAATCGGACAGCGATGACAGTATTTATATCCCGGCAATCGGCATAACGCTGGGCATAGCGTTACTCTTTTTTATTAAAAAAAAACTCATCAGCGGCTCGGAGCCCATCGCCGATATTTCCGGGCTAACCCGCTCTTTGAGTATGCTGGGCGAGATTCTGGAGGAGGGAGGAAAGCAATTTTCCGGCGATTCTCAAAAGGATTATTATTCTATGGTGGAAGAGTTGAAGGGGGTTTATCCTTATTATTTTCTCGGCGGACAAGTTGTGTTTTTCACCCTTGCCATGAACCTGATTATGCGCATCCAAAGGTTGCCGGGTATGTTTTACAAACCATTTATTTTTTTCAAAATTAAAGAACGATATGTTTTCTTGTTGATTTTTGCCATGGGGGTGGAAATATTCAGATACCTTTTGGAACGGAAGGATTTATTATACATCTCTCGCCCGATTTTTATTTTTCTCGGCGCCACCTATTTTATCGGCGGGCTCTCTGTGCTGGGATATATGATATGGGCGAGCAAACAGCGCGCGAATTCCATCCTTTCGCGATGGTTTTTGATTTTGTTATGCGTGCTGCTTTTAATGAAACCCATTATCGCCTCGGCGATAGGTTTATTGGATATCTGGTTTGATTTTCGAAAACTCAAAATAGCAAAGAAAGGGGAAAAAGCATGAAAGTGATACTGTTCGATGACGTCCCTCGTTTGGGTAAAGTTGGCGATGTTGTCAATGTGGCACCCGGACATTTTCGCAATTTTTTGGCTCCGCGCAATCTTGCCGTGGAAGCCACTCCGGAAAATATAAAAGTTCTGGAACATCGCAAAAAAACAATCCAAAAAGTTCAGGCAAAGGAAAAATCGGAGGCGGATGCCCTTGCCTCCAAACTCTCCGCTCTGACTCTCAAAGTGTTCTTAAGAGCCGGAGAAAACGACCGATTGTTTGGCTCTGTCACATCCGCGGATCTGGTGGAAAAACTAAAATCAGCCGGGTTTGATGTGGATAAGAAAAAAATCCACCTGCCCGAACCCATCAAATCCCTCGGAGAATTCCCTGTTGAAATCAAACTGCACCCCGAAGTAACCACAAAGGTGACCGTTGTAGTTGAAAAGGCTGAATAATGGCTTTCATGGATAAAATCACGGAGACGCGCGCCCTGCCTCAGGACATCAATGCGGAGATGTGCCTGCTGGGCGCTATTCTCCTTGATAATTCCAAACTGTCACACATCATTGATAAAGTCAAAAGCGAGCATTTTTACAGCAATGCCAACCGCATTATTTTGGATACAATGATCTCCCTTTATGATCGGAACATCCCTTTAGATCTCACCACCCTCAGAAGCGAACTCGAACGGAACAATCTGCTGGAAAAAGCAGGGGGCGTCGGATACATCGCCTCCCTTGAAGAGAACGTTCTCTCCCCTGCCAATATTGAACATTACGCCCAGATAGTCTTCGACAAGGCAAAAATGCGCGAGCTGATTAGCGCGGCTTATTCAATTCTGGAATCAGCCTATAATGAGGAAATGCCCGCTTCCGAACTTCTTGAGCACTCGGAAAAAATCGTCTTCGACCTCACCCAGTCCAGCGTGATCGGGGATTTTCTCCACGTAAGCAAGACCATGCCGAACACCCTTGATGAGATTCAGCGGCGTTATAGCGACAAGCATGATGTCTCCGGTTTGCGAACGTCTTTTCTGAAATTGGATGAATTGACATCCGGCTTCCAACCTTCGGATTTAATCATCCTTGCCGCCCGCCCCTCAAAAGGGAAAACAGCATTTGCTCTCAACATAGCCCTGAATGTAGCGCGCGATAATAACGGCGTGGGAATATTCAGCCTCGAAATGTCCAGCACGCAGATTAACCAACGATTTATTTCCTTAATGTCTAATGTGCCGTTGTATCGCCTGCGTTCGGGGCGCTTAAACCAGCAAGATTTAAGGAGCGTGTCCGAATGCGGATTAAGACTCGCCAAATTCCCGATATTTGTGGACGACACCCCCGGCATGACAATGCTGGAAATGCGAGCAAAAGCAAGGCGGCTCAAGGCGCGCATGGACAATCTCTCGCTTATCATCATTGACTATCTTCAGCTGATGCACTACGGAGGAAAGGCGGAAAGCCGCCAGCAAGAAGTCTCTCAAATCTCCCGCAGCTGCAAGGCGCTCGCAAGAGAGCTGAACATCCCCGTCATCGCCGTCTCACAATTATCAAGACTCATAGAACTGAGAAAAACCAAAGATAAGCGCCCTATGCTTTCGGACCTGCGCGAATCCGGCGCCATCGAACAGGATGCAGATATAGTAATCTTCATTCATCCACAGGAAAGAGACCAAGACGAGGCGCAAGTTTCAGCGGATGAGGATACGCCGCCCCCGCCCGCTATTATCGAGACGGACATCATTATCGGTAAACAACGCAACGGTCCTCTGGGAACTGTCAAACTCCTCTTCACAGGGGAAACTACATATTTTGCCAATCCTCCCTTAAAATGGCAGGAGGAGAAATGGAACGACATGTAATGGACACGAATAAAGAACGCAACGCCTTGTATCCTGGGTCCTTTGACGGTTTGACCTATGGTCACATTGACATCATCCGACGCGCAAGTTTGCTCTTTGACCGCCTGGTTGTCGGCGTGGCGCACAACCCTCAAAAAAAACCGTGCTTTTCTGTGATTGAACGAATGACGATGATTGAAAAAGCCATCGGAGATTTGCCCAACGTATCTATCCGCGATTTTGATGGATTAACTGTCAATTTTGCCCGCAAAATCGGCGCAAAATTTATTGTGCGCGGACTTCGCGCCATTTCTGATTTTGAATTTGAAATTCAACTCGCGCTCCTCAATCGGCAAATGGATCGCCAGATTGAAACCGTCTTCCTTGCCACATCCACCGAATATATTTTCCTCAGCTCGAGCGCGGTCAAGGACGTCATACTCCATAACGGCAACGCCTCAGACCTTGTGCCGGATTATGTGGAAAAGGCGCTGCGTGAAAAACTCCTCAAGAAAAAGGGGGAAATGCCATGCGCATGAACAAGATGCGGACGCTCCGACTCAAAAAGATGAAAACGGAGAACTGTAAAATTGTTATGCTGACAGCTTACGATTATTTTACAGCCCGCGTTTTAGATGAAGCAGAAGTGGATATTGTCCTTGTCGGCGATTCAGTAGGCATGGTGCAGCTTGGGTTTTCGGACACACTTCGCGTCACCCTTGATATGATTATCCATCACACCGCCGCCGTCAGCCGAGGCATCAAATCCGCCCTCGTTGTGGCGGATATGCCGTTCATGACCTATAAAATCAATGAAGATGAAGCATTGCGCAATGCAGCGCGTCTGGTGCAAGAAGGCGGCGCGGAAGCCGTGAAACTCGAAGGAGGCGCAGAAATCGTCCGCTTCGTTTCCAGAATTGTGAACGCCGGCATACCCGTTATGGGACACATCGGACTCGTCCCGCAATCTGTGCATCAACTGGGCGGATACCGCGTTCAAGGCAAACAAGAAGAAGATGTGGAGCGTATGCTCAAAGACGCCCAAGCCCTTGAGGATGCCGGCGCTTTTTGCCTGGTGATTGAAGCCGTTCCGCCAGAGGCGGGGCGGCGCATCACCGAATCGGTCGGCATCCCAACCATCGGAATTGGCGCAGGTCCCGATTGCGATGGACAGGTTTTAGTCATCAACGATCTGCTGGGCTCGACTCATCAAAAACCGCCCTCGTTCGTTAAACAATATGCGGATTTGAGAATAGTCACGCAAAACGCAGTGGAATCCTTTGTTAAAGATGTCCGCAACGGCGCATTCCCCGAAAAGGAACAATGCTACCCCTCCATTAAAGAAAAATGAAACTCGCCCGACGCCATCCTTGGAGTTTAACGCCGCAAAAGGCAATCCATTTGCAGCAGCGGCTTGCCGCGCATTCATCAGCCGGCTTGCGGGGCGTTTGTCCGCTCAACATGAATGAAGTAAAAATCGTCGCAGGGGCGGATGTTTCTTATTCGAAAACCAATAACACATGTTATGCCGCCGTGGTTCTTTTTTCATTCCCAGAATTTAACATCATCGAAGAAAAAACATCCGCGCGCAAAGCCGTTTTCCCGTATATCCCCGGACTGCTCTCCTTCCGCGAGGCGCCGCCGCTCATTGCCGCTTTTTCTCGATTGCGCCAAAAACCTGATCTGCTTGTTCTCGACGCACAAGGTATGGCGCACCCCCGCCGGTTTGGTCTGGCAACACACCTCGGTTATCTCTATGACATGCCCTCCATCGGTTGCGCGAAAACTCGGCTTACCGGCGTGCATGAACAACCGGGAGCCCGTTTGGGCGATTGGACCTATCTAACATCAAAAGATGAGATTATCGGATGCGCCCTTCGGAGCAAAAACGGCTGCAAACCGATTTACATTTCTCCAGGTTATTTGATGGATGTGGATTGGGCGCTGCGGTTTATTCTCCGCTGCCTGGGACGATGCCGCCTGCCGGAAATCACACGCCGCCCGCACTGCTTTTCCAACGTGCTTCGGATGTCCCATCTTTCAAAACCTCCGTCTAAATAATTTTTATTTTTGTTCTTGCCATCGGAGAAAAAAAAATTCCATGAAATCTTATAACATGAGGGAGAAAACTCGAAGGATTTATGGAATGCCTTCCGGTTGTCAAAAAAAACCAAATGTTTTGATTGGCTTGATAATTTTTTTGTTTACAGTCCATCTCCTCATGGTTAAGTTTCTTTGAGTAAAATTCAAAAACATACAACTCATTAACGGGTTTTTTATTGGGAGAATATATATGGCGATGAATATTTTTCAAAAATGGTTTTCAATGGATATAGGGGTTGATTTGGGAACTGCCACAACTCTTGTTTATGTCAAAGGCGAAGGCATCGTCCTCACCGAGCCTTCGGTTGTGGCTGTGGATAGGACAACGCATGAAGTTTTGGCGGTCGGGACGGAAGCCAAGCAAATGCTCGGGCGCACACCGGGAAACATTGTTGCTATCCGCCCCATGAAAGATGGCGTCATTTCCGATTTCGATATCGTCCAAGAAATGCTCCGAGCCTTTATCAAGCGAGTCAAAAATCGCTCACGAAACATATTCCATCCGCGTTTGAGAATCGTGGTCGGCGTTCCTTCGGGGATTACTGAAGTTGAAAAACGGGCGGTGCGCGAATCTGCGCATCAGGCGGGGGCGTGGAAGGTTTACATGGTCGAAGAACCGATGGCGGCGGCAATCGGAGCGGGAATGCCCGTCATAGAGCCAACGGGCAATATGATTATTGATATCGGCGGCGGCACGACGGAGGTGGCAATCATTTCGCTGGGCGGCATCGTCGTCTCAAAATCAGTGCGCGTTGCCGGCGACGAATTCGATATGGCAATCTCCCAGCACATCAAGCGGAAATACAATTTGATGATTGGCGAGCGGACATCGGAAGACATCAAAATACAAATCGGTTCGGCATATCCGCTTCAGGACGAAAAGTCTATGATTATCAAAGGGCGCGATTTAATTACCGGACTTCCCCGCAGTATCGAAATTAATTCGGTTGAAATCCGCGAAGCCCTTCTTGAGCCGGTTCAAGCCATTGTGGACGCTGTCAAATCCACATTGGAAAAAGCGCCGCCGGAACTCGCCGCGGACATTGTTGATGCAGGCATCACAATGGCGGGCGGAAGCTCGCAGCTGCGCGGTCTTGACTCGCTTATTTCTGACGAAACAAAACTGACGGTGCGCCTTGCCGATAACCCGACAACCGCCGTAGCGCTGGGTACCGGTAAATGTCTGGATTCAATTGCGATTCTGGCGCGATATGAATATACGAAACGTTAGGATTTAATTCAAACAATTAAACCTTCCATGTTATGCAACCGGAAAAAAGAAAGAAACGAAGCCGTATCCTGTTTTTGATTTTGATATTTTTATCGCTGGGACTTCTTTTCTCCAATATTTCCGAAAATTTCAGCCAGAAACCAGCAGGGCGGGCGATTCTTTTTGCCGCCAGACCTTTTTTGATTGCCTCCGGATTCATCAGGACTGTGACGGAAAAAACGGGGGCGGCTTATTTTTTTTATGACCGACTCGCGGCGGATAAAAGACAACTTCAAAAGGAACTCGCCCAAATCAAACTACAACTCATCGAATCCCGCAAGGAGACCAACGCACTGCGTCAGGCGGCTCATCTCATGCAAACGCCCCAGAAAAACATCATCGAAAATTATGCGCTGCTTCCAGCCGATATCATCAGCTTCAATCCCAATCCATGGACAAGAAGCGTGTTGATTAATCGAGGCGCGCGTCATGGGGTCAAGCCGGAACAAACCGTCATGAACGAACGAGGCGTGGCGGGCGTTGTCAAAAACGTCATATCAGACATGGCGCTGGTATCTCTCGCCATAGACCAGCGAAGTGCAGTCACCGTTAGGGTGCAGGAAACCGGCGAACTTGGCATCGTTGAAGGAACCGGCAGACCGGAGTCGCTCAGTCTTAAAATCGAAGGACTCAGCCGACACATTCGCCGCAATGACCATGTTGTTACCGCAGGATTGAAGGAATCCCTTTATCCGGGCGGTCTTGATATCGGCGTTGTCGAAACTGTGGATAAGGATAAATTCGGGCGCGCAACCATATCCGTCAAACCATCGGTGGATTTCATGCGTCTGAACACGTTATTCATCCTGCTGGGAAGCGAACAAATCAGGGAGCGCGGATTTGAAGGCGATTAAAATTATCATCATATTATTTTTCGCCCTGTTCATGGATGCGTTTATGACGGCGCCGGGATTGAGGGAGGCATTTACTCCGCCAATGTTGACGCTCTTTGTTTTTTTTGCCGCGCTTCGCTGGAAGGAACGGGCGGGCGCGGCGGCAGGTTTTCTTATCGGATTAATTCTCTCAGGAATATATGGCGATCGGGCGGGACTGCTTTCCTGCGCGTTCGCCGCTGCGGGATATTTTGCCGGATGGGTGTCGCCCTTTTTGAGGGAATCACCCAGACCCATACTTTTCTTTTTTGCCTTTTTCATGCTTCTCATAATTGATTTATTAATCGGCGTATTATTAACTTTTATTGGAGCGCCGCATTTCAGATTGCGCGTTGGAAACGCCTTAACAGGTGGGTTGGTATTTTCCTTTATATATCCGCGGCTTGAAAAGTTTTTTATTCCCGATAAACATCGCTGGTATGATGAAAAGGGATGGTCATGATAGAGGAAAAAAAATCGTTATTCAAGCGCCTATTCGCCCGATTTGATTTTATATTGTTTATTGTGATTTCCCTCATAACAATTTATGGAGCGTTCGCGATTCATGGCGCAGTCTATAATGTTCCGGGACTTTCGAAATTTTCCGAAAAACAAATAATGTGGTTTTTTGCGGCGCTTCCTATTTTTTTAATCATATCTTTTTTGGATTATGAATGGGTTCGGCATTTATGCTGGCCCATGTATCTGATATGCATCATCGTCCTTGTGCTCCTTTTATTTTATGGACACAAAGTCAAAGGCGCAAGGAGCTGGTTTGCAATTGGCGCATATAGAATTCAACCCTCAGAGTTTGCCAAAATTGTGGTCACAATCTGTCTGGCGCATTTTTTGGCATGGAAGGAAAAACCAGTTGCGAGTTTGTGGGACTTGATTGCGCCCGCCGCAATTGTCGGCATACCCGTGTTTTTAATTCTACAAGAACCTGATTTTGGAACAGCCGTCCTTTTCTTCCCATTATTTCTAATAATGCTTTATGCGGGCGGGGCAAGCCGCCGCCTGATTTTATTATGCATTCTCATGACCGTCTGGGCGGCATTGCTCGCCTATCCGATGCTCAAACCTTATCAAAAGGCTCGCATTAAAGTCTTCCTTAATCCCGAACACGATACAAAATGGCATGGCTACAACATTCGTCAGGCGGAAATATCCCTCGGTTCAGGCGGAATCTATGGCAAAGGATGGAAACAAGGTACACAAACCAAGTTAGGATTTTTGCCGGAAAGGCACACTGATTTCATTTTTTCCACGTTGGGAGAGCAATTTGGCTTTTCCGGTTGCGTGCTTTTGGTGTTTTTATACGCCATTGCCGCTTGGCGCGCCGGACGCATTGCCATGCGGGCTCGGGATAAATTTGGACGCCTTTTAGTCACTGGTCTGATTTCCTTATTTCTAATTCATATCATTTTTAATATCGGAATGTCGCTCCGTTTCTTTCCTGTCACAGGACTTCCACTTCCACTTTTCAGTTATGGCGGTTCCTTTTTGTTGACAAACTTCATCATGTTTGGGATTGTCCAATCAGTTGGTGTGAAGAAAGTAAATTTTTAGGAGGCGCCAAAGTGCCTGAAATCGAAAAAACAAGCGAGACCTCTTGGCGGATAATGATTGTGGATGATGAGGAAGATATCCGCGCATTGATGGCTGCAACTTTTGCAAACACATACGAAATTGTTGAAGCGCACGACGGGCTGGACGCACTTGAAAAGCTTGAACGATATCAGCCCGACTTCATCATTATGGATGTGATGATGCCGCTCATGAACGGTTTTGAGGCAAGCATTGCCATCCGTGATAATCCCAAATTCAACCATCTGCCGATTTTATTTTTATCCGCGCTTACTACACATGAGAATATGACTAAGGCATATCGCGCAGGCGCTGACCTTTATCTTACAAAGCCGATAGACTCATCGCGCCTTCTTTCAACCGTCCAAAACTTTTTAAAAAAAATAACACATCCCCCCCAGAAAAAAAACTACACCATTGACCAATTGCGCGAAACAGCAAAAGCAGGCGTTATTCCAGATACCCGCGCTGCCCAGCCAGCTTCCCCTCAAACAACGCCCCCCTCCTTGCCCAAACAAGCCGAAACAGAACAAGTTAAAACAGAATTTCAAACAATCGCAGATAAACAACCCGTTCCCAAACGCAAGGAAAGCCCTTATGTCACGTATAAAGCAGTCCTCCCCCACCGTATCATGATTGTTGATGACGATCCCGATATGGTGGATTTTATCAAAGTGTCGCTTCATTCCGCTTTTGAAGTTGTCAGCGCTTCGGACGGTTTGGAAGCCATCAGAAAATTGGTCGTATATCAGCCCGATATATTCCTCCTTGATATCATGCTCCCCAAGATGAGCGGATACCAGTTATGCCAGTCGCTCCGCCGTAATGCCACTTTCTCCAACGCCCCCATTTTGATTGTCTCCGCCAAAAGCACCCAGAAAGATATTGACTACGCCAAAAGGATGGGCGCGGATTCCTATCTGACAAAACCATTCACCCCCAAAGAGCTGCTGGATATGATTAATGATTTGATTAAACGGCGTCAGGTTGTTGTCCGCTCCAAGACCCATTCCATTAAAGATATTAACGAACATGAAATAGAAAAAAAATAATTGCCGAGGTAAAAGAAGAACGCATTGTAAAGAAAAAGGATAATCATGAGGGAAAAAATTGGTGAAAAAACCTTTCCATTTTGTGTAATAAAGGTTACATTTTAAATGAAAATATTGCAAAATGACAATTTGGAGGAATTACGAAAATGTAACCGTCAATAAATCAGTTGACAATGATTTTATAGTGTGTAAAACATTTTTACAGTTTGGCATTGAATTTGCTCCCCTATTTTTTCAAAGGGGGCTTTTTACTCTTTTTATGGCGAAGAATAAATGGAACCAATAGAGGGAAAAATAATCGGAATTGATTTCGGGACGACCAACTCTCTTGCCGCTTATGTGGAAGGCTCCGAACCGGTCATTATATCAAACCCCGAAGGCGTTCACAAAACACCGTCCGTCGTGGCTTTTCTTGAAAATAAGGAAGTCATTGTTGGAGAGATTGCCAGAAGGCAGGCGCCCACAAATGCCCGCCGCACCATCCAATCCATCAAACGCCTGATGGGACGCTCCTATTCAGATGTTATCGAATCCGGCGAACAATTTTCGTTTAATCTTCTGGAAAAAGACGACCAGATTATTATTGATATTGATGGGATGGGATATCGCCCTGAGCAGATTACCGCCCTTATTTTGCAAAAACTAAAAGAGTCTGCCGAGATGTTTTTGAATGAGCCTATTCAACAGGCGATAATATCTGTTCCCGCCTATTTTGACGACCTGCAAAGAAACGCTACAAAAGAAGCGGCGCGCCTTGCAGGGCTTGAGGTCCTTCGGCTCATCAATGAACCGACCGCTGCAGCAATGGCATACGGTCTGGGACGCAAAACAGAAGAAGTCGTTGCAGTTTATGACTTCGGCGGCGGAACTTTCGATATCTCCATTCTGGAAATCAACAACAACGCCTTTGAAGTCATTGTCTCAAATGGCGACACCCATCTGGGCGGAGACGACCTTGACAATGCCATTGTCCGCATGATCGCGGATGAATTCCAACGCCAACACGGCGTCAATCTTGCCGACGACCCTGTCACTCTCTACCGCCTTAAAGAAGTTGCCGAAAAGGCAAAATGCGAACTCTCCATGGCAACCCATACTTTGATTTCGCTGCCTTTTGTGGCTTACAAAGATAAAACACCCATTCATCTGGAAAGGACAATAAGCCGAAGAGAATTCGAGGCAATAATCGCCCCATTTGTTGATCGCACTATCAAATGCTGCAGGGACGCCCTTGATGCAGGCGGCGTTGCAAGAAAAGATATTTCAAAAGTTATCCTCGTAGGCGGCACATCGCGCATACCATTGGTTCAAGATGAAGTGGAGGACTTCTTTGAAATTGCTCCTTTCAAAGGCGTCAACCCCGATGAAATCGTGGCACTGGGCGCGGCGACCCATGGCGGCGTCTTTTCCGGCAAACTGGAAGAAGTCGTCCTGCTGGATGTAACACCCCACTCCTTAGGCGTGGAGGTCAAAGATGGCAAAGTATCCCACATCATTGAGAAAAACAGCACAATCCCCATCAAGGCGGCAAAGACCTTCACCACAACCGAAAATAATCAATCCTTTGTCAATATCCACGTCGTGCAAGGCGAAGGCGAAAATACGGAGGATTGCCGAAGTCTTGGCAAATTCACACTGAGCGACATCGAGCCTGCCGCGGCGGGCATACCGCGCATTAGAATCTCATTTTTCATCAACTCCGACGGCGTCGTTGAAATCTCCGCCAATGATATGGCGTCCGGCAAAGAAAAAAAACTGACCATCACTCACTCATTCCTGACATCCGATGAAAAAAAGAAACAAAAATTCCGCAAACGCCAAAGGCTTGCAACGGGTTATGCGCCGCGAACATCACGGGCGGAATCCGCATCGCAAGACATCATCTACCCCGTAGGCTCCCAAATTGCCCCGGAACCCACTTATGATACCAGCGAATTAAAAGGACGATTCCAACCCGTTTCCGATGCACAGATATCTCCAACAGACACCCCACCTTATCCAACACCGCCCGGAGAAGTAGCCGCACAGCCAATACCTCTTCAAACGCCGCAACCCGCACAACCAGCCACACCCCGCGAGATTCACGAAGCCTCCACAATTCTTTACACATCAGAGAGTATATCTCAAGCAGCCCAAACCCCGCCAAAGCCCGTGCCAAAACCGCCAACAATGGCTCCCGAACCCTCAGTCGTTTCCCCCGCGGCGATCCCGCGGCATATCATGCCAATCAATCAGGAACTCCTACTCACCGTTCAAAAAGCCATCGCAAAAGAAGAACGCAGCGAAGAAGCCCTCGCCTTTTACACAAAATTCTTTGAACATGTCGCCGAACTGCAACAAAAAGGCGTAGATATCCCATCAAGTATCTACCCCACCCTTTCCGCCGCTTATGTCCTTTCGCGTTTCCCGGAAGAGGCTCGAAACACCATCCGCTTTTATGAAGAAAGACCGGACAAAGAAACGCCCGATTCCCTCGAGGCTTATGAATTCCTCATCAAACATTACCCCAATTACAAACTCGCCATCCGCGAACGTGCCTCCCTGTATCAACAATTGAAAAAATACAAGGAAGCCTTCACAAGCCTTGAAAGCCTGCAAAGACAAGCAGAGGATGAGGAAATCCAGACAACTCTTGAAACCCTCTACGAAGAATATCTGCAAGAAAACAAAGACCCCGTGATTGAGTTCAAACTGGTAAAATTATACCTGAAGAAAAACAAACTCGATGAGGCAATCGGAATTTTGCAGAGTCTGGCAAAAGATGAAGGATACCGACCGCGCGCCCTCAAAATTCTCGGCTTGACCTACTGGCAAAAAAATATGTTCACACTTGCATGGCACACATTCAAACTCCTCCCATCCAGCGCGGAACTCACCGATATCCTTTACCGCCTTGCCAACGACGTAGAAAAAGTGGGCGACCTCGCAAACGCCCGCGAAATTTATCAACGCATCTCAGACAACGCTCCCAATTACAAAGACGTTGCCGCGCGCTGGAAAAAGATAGACTACCGGCTGCAGCTCCAGCAAAAAGAAGCTGAAGGCGCCCGCTCCGTCCCAATACTCGAAAACTCCCGCTTCCTCGTCTTAGAAGAGGTTAACCGCGGCTCTATGGGCGTCATCTACAAAGCGCGGGATAAAGTTGTCGGCGACATCGTTGCCATCAAAGTCCTCAACGATTACCTCTGCCAAGACCCCAAAGCCGTTGAACGATTCAAAAGCGAGGCGCGCGCCGCTAAAAAACTCTCCCATCCCTACATCGTCCGAATCCATGACCTATTCGAAAGCGGACGCCAGTTCTTCCTTTCGATGGAATTTATCGAAGGCACCGACCTGAAAAAAATGATCAGCAACAAAATTCAATTCTCCGAAGAAACCATCACCCAGTATTTCCTCCAAATGTGCGATGCGCTCACCTATGCGCACAGTCTGGGGATTATCCATCGAGATATCAAACCCGCCAATATCATGATTTTGCCCTTCAATACAATCAAAATTACCGATTTCGGAATCGCCAAAATACTCAAAAGCGACGCCGTCACACAAAGCGGCACAGCCGTGATCGGAACACCGCTCTATATGGCGCCCGAACAAATTATGGGAAAGGGCGTAGATGCCCGCACAGACATTTATTCGCTCGGAATAATGCTTTATGAAATGGTCACCGGCAATCCCCCCTTCTGCCAAGGAAACATCGAATATCACCATGTCCACACCGAACCGCCGGCAATAGAAGGCAACGTTTCAGATAAACTCAAAGGCATCATCACAAAAATGATCGCCAAATCCCCAGAAGATCGTTTCCAAAGCATTCAAGAAATCTTCCAAACCATCCGCGATACTTAACCATAAGACGATATATGCGATTTATATTATGGGGTTTTCATAAAACCAGTTCCCACTTTGCTGAAACGACGGCTCGTGTGTGATAACATTAAATGCGTTTCAGTATTCTCTTGATTTGGGCGCGGGGAGAAAGATAGTTATCCCATAATGTGACGATGGAGTAAAACCTGATGATTCTCCCTGAGTTTCGTGTGATGGCGCCGGAAAATCTTTATGAGGCTCTCGACCTGCTCGACGGCTACGGTCCCGAAGGCGCGATGGTGCTCGCCGGTGGAACGGATTTGCTAGTGCGTATGAAAGAGGGTTCGCTCTGTCCGTCAACGGTTATTGTGCTGGACAAAGTTCCCAATTTAGATTTTATCGAGATGTCCGCAGATAAAATACGCATCGGAGCAATGACAACATTCGATCAGGTCATAAGTTCGGATATCATCCGCGATTACGCGCCAGTTTTATGGAGCGCCGCACAGAGCCTCGGTTCGCCGCAACTCCGCAACCGCGCCACCATCGGCGGCAACATCTGCAACGGCTCGCCTTGCGCGGACAGTCTTCCACCGCTTTATGTATTGGACGCTGTGGCAATCCTTGAAAGCGCCAACGGCGAGCGCCGGCTGCCCATCGAAAAATGTTTCAAAGGTCCCAAGGAGACGGTCTTTTATCGGAATGAACTCCTCACAGCGGTTGAATTTGCCATCCCTGCGCAATCGGCGAATTCATTCTTTTTTGCCAGCGGACAACGCAAGGCGCTTGCCATCACGAAAATTTCGGTTGCCGGTCAGTTCAATTTTATCGAGGGCGTTGTTCAGATGGCGCGCATTGCGTATGGTTCGGTCGCGCCGTCCGTCCTACGCGGCGCGGCTGTGGAGGAATACATCCAGTGGCAATCCCTTTCGCAGGAGACGATAAAAAAATCCGTCAGCCTCTGCCGCAATGAAATCAAGCCCATTGACGACATCCGCTCCACAGCAGACTGGCGTCGGGAAGCAACAGGCGTTCTCCTGCAACGCGGGCTTGAATTACTGGCGGAAAAGAACCAGCCGCCGGCTCAAATCTAAAAATCATGTTTCAACTCTCATGCATTATATCAGACGCACAATCGGAACCGTCCTCGCCATAATCATCATCTCGCTTTTTATTTACTACAATTTTTTACGGCGGCGTTGGGATTTTATCATAATCCATCACAGCGCCACAACGTTCGGAAATGTTAGTGTTTTTTACAACGGGCATAAAGCGCGGGGCGGCGCATGGCTCGGCAACGACCCCATGCTTTATCATCTGGTCATCGGCAACGGGCAAAAGGCGGGCGACGGCGAACTGCAAGCGGGCGGGCGATGGCTGAAACAGCAACTCGGCGGCGGATGCTCATCCGTAAAAAAACTGATGCAGGCGCGCACAATCCGTGATTTCTTCCGTTCATGGTCGGATTATTACAACTTCAAAGGAATCCACATCTGCCTTGTAGGCGATTTAAATAAAACCGCCCCATCCTCCCGCCAAATAGACACCCTCACAAATGTTGTCGAGGCGCTATGCCGAAAATACCGAATCCCGCCGTGGCACATCATGGGGCATCAAGAGGCGCAGATTTCTTCAACGGCTTGCCCGGGAAAACGATTCCCGCTTGTTAAATTAAAAAATGAGATTGCCCTGCGCTTGCCTCAGCCCGCCAAGTTAAACCCGACGGGGCTTTTCAATTGGAAAATCCGCCTGATAAATTTTTGCCCTCTTTTGGGACTTTTTTTCGGCGAGTTTTATTACTCCGGTTTGCTTCTCATCATAAATGCAGGGCTTGCGTATTTATTCATCCGCATCGCGCTGCCGCTTGCCCGCGCTTCCTTGCCCGCCAAGCTAGATGAAGAAATTGAAAAAGTTGTTGCTCAGGCATTCCATGATAAAGATGAAAATAAGCCTGTTGATATGCCGGGAAATTTTGAAGAAAAGGATTTGCAATGTTGAGCGGACAAATGACTATCGAAGGTCGTTGCGCTGATTGTGTGTTAGACCTGCTTCAATTGAGCGGCAGGGGACCGGGACGTTTCGGATATTGCAGATTGCGGCGGATTGTGCTCGAGCATCCCTGGGCGATGATCTGCTCGCATTATCAATGTTGGGAGGATCGCCCGACGCCGGGAAAACCGCGCATTCTTTTGGAACGACCCACGCAACCCATCCTTGAATACTCATCGCAAAAACCCATTCAGGTTTCGTTTTCGCCTGATGAATTAAAGGCGCGACATGAAAACGAGGTGGATGACGATATCAAACGGAACGTCGGCGCAGCCGCAACAGCGCAAGAATTTGTGGACGCGCCCACTGAGCGGCAATACGACTTGCTAAATGGTTTTCTCTCGGGGTTCAATCCTTATAATTTCACCATCGCCGTCAACGCCCTGCATCATTTTCCCATCGAAGATTTCTCAAAAGATAAACAGACCGCGCTTTTGGAAATGCTGCTCTCCGAGGAACGCAAGGCGGACTTGAGCGGAGACCCGGGCATCATCGCCGACAAACTGGCAATGGCGGCGGGCTGGGCGCTTGCGCGCATCGGACGCGACCTTCCCGCTTACCTCGATTCGCTGAACATCAAAAAAATGAAACCGGATTATGAAAAACGCCTACAGCGCGCTGCGCTTGAATTTGTGCGCAACCCCAACCTCAAACCGCGGCTCGGACTCTTTTCATTCCTATTCGGTCGCTGATTCAACAAACACACATCGGTTAGTAGCTGATGATTCCCGTTGTTTCGGTTGCAAGCGGCGGCGCGGCGAGCATGAAAATTCCCATGCTCGAAATCGGCGCAGAAACGCGGTTCCATTCGGGGAAATGAGTTGATTTGAGTTTTTCCCACTTCCCGCTTTTTTCATCCCACTGATAGAGAGACATTTCTGAAACGGTTGTCCGGTAAGCCTCATCCAGATCCATCGCATAGGACATGCTCAGATTTGCCTTTCCACGCAACTCCTCGCCATTATTGGAATAAAGACGGAATGGTCCCTTGACTAGCGAAAGGTTCCTATCGCCGGCATCGGGACGCCCTGTCAACTCAAAGGCAAGGGTTGCACCCGGGGGATAAGATTCCGCCTTCATGTGAAGTCCGAGGGGCGCTTCCGCACCGCCCCAGTCCAGTTCTTTCCCCTTTGGCGGGAAGATAAAGTTAAATCGCGCAGCGCCCACGCTTTCCAAAGCATCAATATCTATTGTCTGCGCAACAATCATACCTTCGGGATCTGTCGCCACATCCATGATAACCGTTCCCTCATAACGGCTCGTCTTTGCATCCCAAGCCATGACAGGCATAATCGGTTGCGGCAGCAAAGAATCTTCTATCCAGACTAAAACCTGCGGCGGCTCAGCAAGAGTCGTGGTTGTGCTGACAGCTATATGCAGCGTGTCGGTTGTCGCACCCGGAATAGCGGAAACCCTGACAGTGTAGGGATTGGGTGGAGCGACAATTTCCTGCGTCGTTGCCTTGAGCGTCTGCTTTGGATTCTCCGCCATTTCGTTGCGCCTATCTCCTTTTTGAACTTTACGACCCGTCGGGTCCTGAATAGTGACAATGCGGAATGAATCGCCGTGCTGCAGCATGGCTTGGTCGTACTTATGGACGCCATACATCATAACTTCGCCGTTCGAATCCGTACGCCCCATGTAAGCCGTAATGCCCGAACGCGTCAGCAGCGTCACATCGCAATTGCGGTCAGGAGTGTCCCATACCGTTAAAAAGCGATAAATGGCATCATGGGCGCCCGTATCCGAATCATTGAGAATCTCCACAGTGCACCACCCTTTGCAGGGGAGGCTGTCTGGTCCCGGAACCTGATCGCCGCGATCTGCGGGGCTGATAAGAGTCCACCGGGGAGTCGCCATCTTGTCGGCATAACGCTTCTTGAGCCACTCCCAGCAGGACATGCCGTACTGGCGATGCTGTTCCGTGCGATGGTTATGCGGATTGGCTGCAAGGATATCGCAAAAATTGGGCATTACATTATCCATAACGGATGCCGAGTAAGCAGAATGTAGTGCATATTTTGAACCTGGCACAAACTGCTCCATTGTGCAACTGGCGGCATTTTCTTCTTCGGTTTCCTCATTCCTAATAAAATATTCGTCAAAGAGAGCCAATCCATAGTGTCCGAACTCATGGATGATGGTGTTATATCCGATAAGGTTGGTATAAGGTCCCACATGGCAATTTCTGCCATCGAAAAATCGTGGCAAATGGATTTTCCTTTCCACATTGGCGCTATCAATCCCGCCAATACCGGCGCTGGGCCATCGATAACCCTGATACATGCGGATATCGGCGCCCAACCACTGATTTTTATTATCGCGGATTTCCACATTCTCAAAGAACATCTGCCCGTCCGTGCTAGCGTAAAGGAAATCGCCGGCAAGACGATAGCCTTCACGCAAATGCTCCAGATAACGCTCCCCCGCGTCCCACTCCAAACTCACCACAATATTGAACCCAATGACTGTGTTCTGCTTTCGCATCGTTATCATAATGGGTCCGGCAAGCGATGAAACAACATGGGGGGCAACCGTCCCGTCATCATTGACTACAACATTGGATATGTAGTGGCGCCTCTGCCATGCCGGAACGCCGCCAGTATTGTGAAATGGACGAACCGTCGGAAACTCTTGTTTCATATAGAGGACATACAGGCGGTCGCTAAGGAAAACATCGGGAACAGTTATACGTCCCGAAGCATTTGTTTTTCCAATATACTCATTATTGCGAAAGACTTTTGCATTTGCCCTAATGGGATAACTCACTACGCCTCCTGAATCAATTTCTTCCCGAACAATAACCTCAATGGGCGTGCCTGCTCTCGCGGGGAAGGGTCCCAGAACACTTGACTCGTTGCCGCAATTATCCACTAGCGCCAGTCCCAATTCATAACCCTTTGTCGGGTCGGGCGGTGTGAATATTATATCGGTTGATGTTGAATGAGAAACATAGTTGTGGGGATAATTATCAGATTCGCCAAACTCACGATATACGATATCCCAATCGCGCACACCGCTTAAAGTATCTTCGGCGATAACTTTCACATTGAATTTGCCCGTCCCCGCTATAGATGAAATTCTCAGACTGCCGCGCGGCGGTGTTTTATCTATCCAAAAAGGTCCAAAATGCGCCGCTTCTGAATAATTCCCTGCAACATCCTTTGTTTGAGCATGACAATACCACGTGTTGCCATCGCCAAGATTTTCGCTCTTAACATACGAATATAAAATAGTTTCCGTCCCTGTGACAGGGATGGAATCAGGCATAAGGGTGTAATTATACCGAATACACTGATTGCCGCTAAGGTTATCATCCATAAGGGTAACTTTAACCACAGCATAATTGCTGGAGAGCCAGGTGCTCGTCTTGTATTCATTGCTGTATAAGTTGATTGTCGGCGGCGGCGGCGGCGTGGCGTCTATCCAGAACGGACCAAAATGGAGAGTCTCAGCGGCGGCATTGCCCGCCTTGTCCACGGCGCGAAGATGAAAATACCAACTCTTTCCATCCGATAGAATCGGAGATTCAATGCTCCTCGGTTCATACCCAGTATCAGGTATGGCGTCGGGGATGCTTGCCGCCGATTGCGTAAAACTATATGAATATCCACCGATGCCAGAAATAACATCCGAACCCATATTCCAGGTCACATTGATGCGGTTGAAGCGGCACCACTCCTCTACCCGATGAGCATGCGTGTTGACAATGCTCGGATTCGTCGGAAGCGTGATGTCCGTCTTTACATAATAAACCGGACTGTTGCCGATGTTTCCATTTAAATCCTGTATGGAGAATTTGATCCTGTTCGCGGATCGCGATTCCTGATTGAAAGGCACTCCGATGGCAATCAGCGTCGCTGAAGTCGAACCTTCGCGGGCGGTGCAGACGGGTTGAAAAGGTCCATGCCATAACCCGCCGCCGTTGGTGGTGTAATAATACTGCGCGCTGTTGATCCGCAAACCCCCTTGATCCGAAACATGAACGCGGCAGTCCGGCGTCAGGTCATTCGTCCAGTCAGCAGGAATGAAGTTCGTCCAACCGCCCGGCGGCGTGCCGTCCCCATGATAAAAAACTGAGCAGAATTCGCTCGGAGCGACGGCGACAATATCAGGCACATCATCAAAATCCATCGCCATAAAACGAGCACAGGAGTATCTCCCAATTGAAGGCAGAGAACCATTCGACGCCTCTTCCCATCCCCCCGTACTCAGCGATTGCAAAATCTTTAAGCCCCCCTCATCCCCGCAAACAATAAAGTCCGGTATTCCATCGTGAGTTATATCTGCGGCGGATATGGATGTAAAATTCCCAATCATAACGGGCAGTTTAACTTGCTGCCATTTTCCGCTGCCAGGGTCGTTTTGATATAACTCCAAACCCGATTCAGCCTTGCAGAAAATCACATCCTGATAACTGTCATTATTTACATCAACCGCTGCTATACTCACATAATTGTCGGTTGCAGGCAGTCCGTCATCAAAGACACTCCATGTTCCAAGGGGCGACTGACGCCATATCTTAACGCCCTTTTCCAATGTTGATGCTGCAAGATCCATAATTCCGTCCTGATCAAAATCCGCGACGGCAAATTTAGTGGGCGTTGCTGCTGTGGGGGGTCTTGTCATGCTAACCCAACTGGTCGTATCGGTATCATAGCGATAAATAAAAATCCCCGCGCCCGGCTTTCCGGCAATAATCTCCATCTTGCCGTCGTGATTCAAATCTGCAAATAAGACAGGATTATAATTTTCGCCCATGGGCAAGCCCGCATTTGCCTCTTCCCAGTTATTGTTTCCACGATTGCGGAAGCAATAGATCCCTTTATGGGAAGTACTTCCCGCCACAATATCCGGTTTGAAATCGCCGTCAAAATCGCCGACACATACTGATGGAATATCCCCAAATGTTGGAAATTTCTCAGACGTAATTTCCGACCAATGAACGCGATCTGTCCGACTCCAAAGCGTCAAACCAATCCCCTGCGTCCCAATGACAAGATCCGTCAAACCGTCTCGATTCAAATCCGCGCCATCCACACACAAAGCGCCCACCGATGGCTTCTGGGGCGCTGTGCCCGTTGTGTAATCCACATCAACATGAGTCGGCTCGAAATAATATATCGCAATCCCGCCGTTTTTGGATGCGCCTGCCAGATCATATCCGCCGTCATGATCGCTGTCCGCCATATCCAGATTCCAATACAAGTTATTTTTTTCAATATCCTCCTGCCAGAGCCATGAACTCCCCACAATACCCTTATAGGCATAAAGCCCGCCGATTGTCATATTGCTGAAAAAGATATCGGTGTGGGCATCGCGCGGCTGATTGCCAACCGCAAGCCCTATAAACGCCCCGCTGGGCAAACCAGCGGATATATTGGGAAATGATGGTTCAAGACCAGAAAACGCGTGCACGCCCAGTTTGGACGTGGAAATTACATCCATTTTACCGTCGTGATTGACGTCCGATATGCCAACTTGATGAAAATAGCCTGATCGCGGCAGATCGAAATTACCAAAAATAAAATTAAAAAACGTCGTGTGACGCCAAAACCCAAGCCCTTGCCCATCCGCCGATGCCGCAACCAAATCAAGCAATCCGTTATCCGTCCAGTCCCATGCGGCAATCCCCCACCATGAACCGGTGTTTGAAGGTTGGGGTGTCTGTGCAGTCCATGTCCCGTCGCCACTGCCCTTATAAAAATGGACGCCCTTATCATTGCCTGATGTGGCAATAATGTCCGGATTGCCGTCGCGGTTGAAATCGGCGACAAGAACTTTATTGCATGTGAACCCGGATGAAGGAAGACCAGCGGAGGATTCGACCCATTTGTTTTCGGAAAAGCGGCGATATACTTTTATTCCAGCCTCATCGGCGCAACCGGCGATGATATCAAGCCAGCCGTCATGGTTCACATCCATCAAGGCAATGCTATTGAAGTTTCCCGTTTCGGGAAGTCCCCAGGTTTCCTTTGTCCATGAACGGTCAGGCGCGGCGATGAATGCCGCCAAACCTTTATTTTCAGCAGAACCGGCAACGATGTCCAATATGCCGTCTTTATTTAAATCACCAAAAGCGACGTCGCGATAATACCCATCAGTTGCAATCATGATAAGGGTCTTGGGCGAAGGCGTAGGCGTAGGCGTCGGCGTCCCCGTAGGTCGCGGCGTGGGCGTCGGCGTAGGAGTGGGCGTGGGTGTCAGGCTGGGCGTGGGCGATGGTGTGGGATCCACATAAGGGGTTGGAGTAGGCGATATTGTCGGCGTAGGCGTCGGCGTAGCGATTGGCTCCGAGCTGTATTCATCTGCCCCGATATCCCAATCGGAGCCGTCGCCTCGCGCCTGCGCCGTTCCATCAAAAGGGCGCGCTTGCCCTTCGTAATCTATGGCGACTTCATCAATGCGCCCGCCGGCGTCAATGCAGGGAGATGTGGAAGAAATATGATAATCCATGTTTTCCGGATCAACAAGAGAGGGATTGGTATTAATCGTACCCGTTCCGCCGCCCGACCAGTTTTCCACACAGCAATATTGCGGCGAGGAGCAATCGCTCATCTGCGCGCCGGATATTGCCGTATTACCCCAGATGATATTATTTTTGATAACACCCGAACACCCTTCCATTCCGCCGCCGGTGCCCGATGATGAATTCCCATAGATAGTATTGTTCTGGACTTTGACGCTGCAATAAAGAATGCCGCCGCCCTTGCTGTTAACGGAACCGCTTGCCTTATTCTTCGCCACAATATTATTTTCGATAACAGCGCCGCAGGAATTAATTCCCGCCCCGCCGTATGCATTATTCGATCTGATAACATTTCCTCGAATTGTCCCATCGCATGATGAAATACCTCCTCCATAACCTCCAGCCCTATTATTGACAATCTCATTATATTCAATAACACCATTACAGGAGAGGAGCCCGCCGCCATTTTGCGAACCGACAAGCGCCTTGTTTGCCGAGATTTCATTCTTGTAAATATGCCCTTGGCAATAAGCCAGCCCGCCGCCCCATGATGCGCTATTTGAATAAATTATATTATTGCGAATTGTGCCGTCGCATCCATTCAAGCCTCCGCCGGCATCATCAGCATCATTGTTTAATATTGTGTTGAATTCGATTAAGCCATCACAATCATAAATTCCCCCGCCGCTCCCGCTCGGATATGTTGTCAGGACAGCCTTGTTTTCTATAATCTGATTATATTTGATAGTGGCGTGAGTGCCATTGCCCAGAATACCACCGCCATTATTGCTTTTCCCCTTATAAATCTCGAACCCCAGTAAAGCGCAACTTGAGTTTTCCGTCCCTGAAAAAGTTACGACAGGACCATCCCCCACGCCATCGTTGTCAATATCCCCGTTAATAATTGTTGCCCATACTGTTCTTTCATTCAAAGGATTGGTTGACCGCAATATGATATTCTTTCCATGGAAATGGATATTTTCCCGATATTTTCCCTCCGCTACGATAATCACATCGCCATCCGCTGCCATATCAATCGCCCCTTGAATTGTCGCGCTGTCTGCTGGAACCTTTATGACACCGCAAAAACCTCCTGCGCTCAGCAAAAGCATGATAACAAAAAACAACCCCGTCTTTGAGCAAGTGCAAAGTGCTTTCATAATCTGTTCCCTCTCCAATATGAATTTGGAAAACTTTCACCAACAATATATTTATATACGTTTTGCAATTTATGTAAATCAATAATTTATTTGGGTTTTTTGCAGATTTCGCACGGAATGAAGTTGTATCTTGACGAAATATCGCAGCTTTATGTTACTGTCCGTAATTTGTATATTACAAAATAATGAACCAATATTTTAAGGGGCGGCAATGCGACTGTTTATATTATGTCTTTCGGTTATCCTTGCCTTCATCGCGAACGGTTTTTGCGAGGAGAATGGAACGGAGTGGAAATCGGACAAACTGGGGGAATGGATTATTGTTCCCATGAAGAATGCGCCATACCCCCATCAAAGCCGTGAAAACGGCTGGTCGAACAAAGATAATTCATACTCCTTTTATGCCAATTATAGCGACAGCAGCGTGGGAATTCTCATCCCGCCTTTTTACGAGCAGAAGGATGCCGTTGATCTGGCAATCCATTTCCACGGTCACATGAATAATGTGGCAAAGCAGATTGAACAGTTCAACCTGCGGCATCAGTTAAATGACTCCCATCGAAACATCATCCTGCTGCTCCCGCAGGGTCCAAAAAATGCGCGCGACTCCGGCTGCGGAAAAATGGAAGACCCCAACGGATTGAAGAATCTGATTGCGGAAGCGGTAGATTTTCTTTTTGAATCGGGTAAAATTAAAACAAAACAAATCGGTAATGTTATACTCTCAGGTCATAGCGGCGCTTATCGCCCGCTTGCCTATTGCCTTGATGTCGGCGGCATGGATTCCAATATCAGCGAGGTCTATCTGATGGACGCCAGCTACGCAAATCTGGAAAGCTATTCCAACTGGGCAGCGCGCTCCGGCGGCAGATTCATCAGCATCTTCACAAGTCATCTGGCGGGTGAAAACGTAAAAATTATGCGCAACATCCAGCAAATGGGCGTCAAAGATTTCCCCATTCTCCTTGATGAAGATGTCACAACTGAAACGCTTAAAAAGAATCGAATTATCTTTATCCACACCGCACTCGGTCATAATGAACTTATGTTCGAAACCCAATACCTTTCACGATTCTGGGAAACGGGAGAACCAGATAAGGCAAAATGAAAACGCCCTTATTTGCCATTATTATCAGCTGCATGCTCCTCGGCGTGGCGCATTCGCAAGAGGTCATCAAAATCAGCCCCTCGGATATATTCTCAGGAATGCCTACTTCACCCACGCTGACCCTGACACCGACCCCGATACATTCTCCAACGCCATCCCCTTCGCCGACATTCACGCCAAAGCCAACGCCCACGTCCAAACCAAGCCCTACGCCGATGCCGACTCCCACGCCAAGCCCCTCTCCCACTCCCGCGCCAAAACTGTCCCCCGCTGCCGCGCCGATTAATACACCCGCCGCAGACGCGCCAACAACTCCCGCGCTAACCCTTTCCAATCCACAGCCCCGCAAGACCAACATCATCTTCGATAATGCCGCCTTGAACGATTTTATCCGAACCAATCCCCTGCCCGATGAAAAGCAGATATCGGAAAAACCGATTGCGCCGCTTCCAGATATCGAAACCCTTCGAAGGCAGCTGCACGCGCCGGATTCCCCGACGCCCGCGCCCGCTTCCGGATATGTCAAATATGAGCTGCCCTTCCGCATCCAAAACATCGAAAATCCATGGGCAGAAAATGTTGCCCGACTTGATGTGAATTATTTATTTCGCGCATTCCTCGGAAGCATTGAGATAACCCGCATGAGAGACGGCGAAACCATCCGCTTTCTCAAAAACATACGCTCGCACGAATTCCTTACACTTGAACCGGGAGTCTATCAAATACGCGGCGAATTCTGGCTTTTGCGAAACCCATCCGAAAAAATTAAAGGGCTTTTCGGCGAATACACATTCGCGGCGCAGACATCTTATCTGATTGAAATGGATTCGCAGCTCGAACAGGCGCTCCTTTATGAATTAGAACTCCGCGAGGCGGAAAAACTTCAGGAAAAACAGCGGCGCGATACAGCGCCGTATGCGCGCGAAAGGATGCCCAGACAATGACCCGCGTCCTCATCCTGACAACCGAACCGCTGCCCTATCGCGGCATGCCCACAACAGGCGCGGGGCTGCGCGCATGGGGTTTGGCGGAAGGACTGCGCGCCTGCGGTTTGGACGTCTCAATCGCCATGCCCGCCGATACCATCGAAGGCAGAACAATTAACGACCCCGCCTTCTCAGCCGATACCAACATTTTCAAACGCCCCTTTCTCATGGAATTCATCAACAAAATCAATCCGGATGTTCTTGTCTTTCAACATTGGGGACTCATGGAGCATTTGCAAGGAGCAACCTGTCCCCTCGCCCTCGACCTTGCCGGTCCCCACCTTTTAGAGCGTTACTACTGGAGCGATTCTAATATCACTTCAAGCGATGAACCCGCAAAAGTCTTCAGCACGGATTATGAAAAAAACCTCTCGGAAAAACTCCGCGCTTTGCGGCTTGCTGATTTCATCACATGCTCCGGCACATTCCAGAGGCATTACTTCCTCCCATTTCTCGCAATGACCGGATGGCATATCAACAGCGGCAGCCTACCTGTCATCCCTTTCTCCATCAACCCCGTCCCGCCCGAAGGACGCGGCGCGTTGGAGCGGCAGCCGGATACATTTGTTTACGGGGGCATGTTTCTCCCTTGGCAGAATCCGGAAAAACCCCTGCGTTGGCTGCTTGAGGTCTTTGATGAATTCAATCGAGGAACGCTCCTTTTCTTTGGCGGCATGCACCCGACTATGGACGTCTCGCAGGGAAAATTTGAGGGACTCCTTCAACATCTTTCCAAACATCCCCGCGTTGTCATGAAGGGGATGCTCCCCTTTGACGAATTATGCAAAGAGTATATTCAGGCATCTGCGGCGTTGGATTTGTGCGAGCAAAATCCCGAGCGCGAACTCGCTTTCACCACACGCACTGCGGTATATCTATGGTGCGGATTGCCCGTCATTTATAACAACTACTCTGAGCTTTCGGGTTATATCGAAAAAGCCGATGCCGGTTGGTGCCTTGATCCCGAGGATGAAAAAACCTTTAAGCAAACTATTCGAGATATCCTCAATAACAATACCTCTCTTGAAGAAAAACGGCGCAATGCAGCAAATCTCTGCGCCAACAAACTTGACTGGACAAAAACAATCAAACCCCTTGCTGATTTCTGTCTGGCGCCTTTTTATCGCGAAGGCAAGTCCGGCGTCCTCTTGGCTGCCGAATATCGCACGCAAAAAATGTCGCAATTGGAAATGGATTTGGAGCAAACGCGGCGCGAACTGCTCACGCTCAAAGGGAAAATGATATTCAAATTCTATGAACGCGCCTCGCTCTTTCGTCCGCTCCTTGCGCTGATTATTTTCATCCTCGCCCTCCCCTTATGCCTTATGATGCTCTTGCTTCTCATCTTTTCAGATATCTTCCGACCGGCAAAAGGAAAGTCGAAAAAAGTTGACAGTCAAGGACAGTAGGCTTTCCATCGCTTAAATCAATTGAATACAATCCTCATTAAAAGGGCAAAAAATTATGCGTTATTTCTTTATTGTTCTATGCTTGATATTTCTTATATTGGCGCTCGCCCCGGCATCCGCTCAGACAACATTTGCGCAGGATGCGCCCACGTCACAATCCGTTCTCGAGCTGCCGGATTTTTATAAAAAGGACGCCCTTCCCTTGACCCTTAATCAGGTCATCACAAAAACGCTTGAAAACAATCTCAAGATTCGCATCAGCGATTATGACCGTCAAATTGCCGAGGCGGAAATCAACATCCAAAAAGGCATATTCGACCTCATGCTCAGCGCAAAACTTTCCGCAAGCAATAACGAGTTCCAACAACCCGCAACCAACTTCCCCGTTTCTGAAAATAAAAAATACTCAGGCGAAACAACCCTCTCCCAATTGATTCCAACCGGCGGGATTCTTGGATTCAGCTATAAAACTAGCCGCGATAAAACCAACACATTCGCCATAGATCCCTACTATCAACAGGGCGGCTCTCTCTTTTTCCGCCAACCTCTATTAAAAAATTTCGGATCCTACATGACACTTGCCGGCATCCGCATTGCCCAAAACTATGAACTCATGTCCCGCGAGGCGTTCCGCTCTATGGTTCAAGAACAAATTGCCGCCGTCACAAAGGCGTATTGGAACCTCGTCTTTGCCATCCAATATTACGAAGTTCAAAGGCTCACCCTTTTTCAAGCGCAGGATTTTCTGCGCATCGCCAACGTCAGCTATCGAACAGGCGTCATCCCAGAATCGGAGGTTTTGCAGGCAAAGGCGCGAGTCGCCGTTCAAGAAGAACACGTGGTCATCGCTGAAAGCGCAATCAAAGCCACACAGGACCAACTCAAAATTTACATGAACATCTCCCGCGCGGAAAAAGGGTGGGATAAATTCTATCTTCCCATTGACGAACCCAATGTTGTCTCCATTCAGCTGGATACCGAATCCTTTATAGCCGCAGCATTCAAGATGCGCCCCGATTATCTGCAGGCGCAGATTGATTTGCAAAATAAGAAAATCAACCGCAATACAGCAAAAAATCGCAAACTCCCCGATTTAAGCATTGTCGCATCCGCAGGACGTTCCGGTCTTGATGACAGCCACTCCGGCGCGTGGGATGAACTGCACACTTATGATTATCACAACTACACCGCCGGTCTTGAACTCGAATTTCCACTCCAGAATCGCGCCGCGCGTTTCCGATACAAACAGGCGGTTCTTCAATATGAAAAATCAGAAGAAATAATACGCAACCTCGAAAATATTATCGTCTTAGATATTCGCAACTCCGTCCGCAGCCTCGAAACAGACCAAAAACGCGTTCAGGTGACGCAGGTGGCGGTTGATGCGGAAAAGGCAAAATTGGATTCAGAAATGCAGCGCTACCGTGTCGGTCTTTCCACAAGCTATAATGTCCTTGAATTCCAAAAAGATTATGCCGAGGCGCTTGTGCGCCATATACAGAGCAAAATAAGTTTCAACCAAGACCTGATCGAACTCGAAAAAGCAAAAGGGACGCTCCTTCCGCGCTTTGGAATCGTTGATGTTCCCGCTATTCAACAAAGGCTGGAGCCGGTCAGTCTGGATGAAGTTCAGCAATAAATCCACTCCGCGGTTGAGCCTTTCATGATAAAAAAAATCGGGATACTTGCAGCGCCGGCTTTATTATCCGCTATCCTTTTGCGTTTAAGTTTCCCAAAGCCTTCCCTTTATCCGCTTGCCTTTATCGGGTTTTTTCCCTTATTTGCCGCCCTGATGAAGATGGAGCGTCCGCGCGATGGACTCTTCATCGGATTTATTTTTGGATTTATATTTTATTACTCTAATATTTTTTGGCTCAATACGCTCGCCTATTACAATAAATTCATCTACCTCGGAATCCTGCTGCTTGGAATCTATCTGGGACTATTCGGCGCGCTCTTTGGATGGCTGGCGGTTCTGCTTAAAAAACGCATCTCGAAAACCGCCTTATTCTTTTACCCGTCTCTTTGGGTTGCAATTGAGTATCTGCGCAATATGGGACAGCTTTCTTTCCCGTGGTCATATATCTCGGCATCGCAAGCGGCGAATCTCCCGTTCATTCAAATATGCTCCATAACAGGCATCTGGGGCGTCTCATTCTTTTTGGCTCTCGCAAACACGGCGCTCGCCATAGCATTTCTCCGCATCAAAGAACGGAGGAAGTTTAGCGAAATTATCTCCGCGCCATTATGGATTGCCGCCGTCATTGCATTAAATCACATATATGGGATAACCCGGTTATACTCCAAAAATGAACCAACTCATCCGCCGTTGCGGGCGGCGCTGATTCAAACGGACATTCCGCAAAAAATCAAGTATGCCGGTTATGCGGGAACTGAGGATGATACCAAAAATATCCCCCCGCAATTGGAATCAGTCAATTTTGAAATGCTCTCCAAAATAGAAACCCGCGGCGCCGACCTTGTCCTCTTTCCGGAATCCGCCGTCATATCCCCTTATTTCGCCTATCAAAAAGAATTGCTGAATAAACTCAGCAAAGAGGCGAAACGCATCTCCGCCCCCATCCTCATCGGCGCAAACCGCGAGGTCTTCTTTGATGAGCAGGGAAGAATCGTCGGACCAAACGATAAAATCTTCGCCGTCAACGCCTATAACTCCGCATGGTTTATAAAAAAAGACGGCAGCCTCTTCCAGCAGTCTTACGATAAAATTCACCTTGTCCCATTCGGCGAACACCTCCCATATTTTGACCTGATACCCGGCTTTCAGCGCATCATCGTCCAGACGGGCAGTTTCCTCAAAGGCGTAAACTACACGCTTTTTCCCGTCGAGTCTGAGGGACATCAATACCATTTCGGCGCGGTCATCTGTTTTGAGAGCAGCTTCGGATGGCTGTTTCGGAAATTCACAAACCGCGGCGCGGACTTTATCGCTATCATGACAAACGACGGCTGGTATGAAAATAGCGCCGGACCTTTCCAACATGCAGACCTTTCCATTTTTCGGGCTATTGAAACAGGGCGCTATGTCTTGCGCTGTTCAAACAGAGGACCTTCTTGGATTATCAAACCCAACGGTAAAATTGCAAAAACAACATCGCTCAATGAAAGATGCATCCTGACCGGAATTATTTATCCCATGAAGAATAAAACCATCTATGCGGCAATAGGCGATTGGATGGCGCTCCCCTATTTCATCTTGCCGATGCTGGCGTTTTACAATCATTTCAAAAAACGCAGGAAAATAAAAAAATGAAAAAATTCGCTCCCCTTTTATTTTTCCTCCTCTGTTTCATGGCAGCGGCGCAGCCTCCTCAACGCATCATATCCGGCGCCCCCAATTTCACGGAAATACTCTTTGCGCTGGAACTGGGCGAACGTCTGGTCGCCGTAACTGATTTCTGCAAATATCCGCCCGAGGCGATGCGCAAGGAGAAAATCGGCGGCTACATCAACCCCAACATGGAAAAAATTATCAGCCTCCATCCAAACCTTGTCATCATCCCAAAAACAAAAAGCGAACTGCCAAAAAAACTGGCGCGCCTGAATATCCCCGTCCTTGAACTGCCCAATGAATCCGTCGCCGACGTCCTGCATGCTGTTTCAGCTATCGCAGAACGCTGCGGCGTCCCTGCTATGGGAACGCATCTGAAAACCCAAATGGAAAATGAACTCGCCCAACTGCAATCGCGCTTTGCCGATAAGCCAAAAGTGCGGACCCTGCTTGTCGTCAGCCGCGCCCCCGATTCGCTGAAAGATATCTACGCCGCAGCATCGGGAACGTTTCTGGATGAGCTCCTAAATATTGCCGGCGGGGAAAATGTCTTTGCCAAACAGCCCGCGCTCTATCCAAAAATATCCCGCGAATCTCTAATCGCATTCAATCCCGATGTCATCCTCGATATGACCTTTTTCAACACAACGCACACAACAGACACAATGCAAACAGCGCTCAAACCGTGGTATGACCTCCCCGTAATCAACGCCGTCAAACATCGGCGCGTTTATCTTATCACAGACCCGTCTCTGACCATCCAAGGCGCAAGGCTTCCCCAATCGGCTCGTCTCATCGCCGACTTAATCCATAAAAATGAAGAAGATAAACCGTGAACACCTGCCTCGCATATCACAATGTCTCCTTTTCATACGGGGAAAGAGCCGTGCTTCGCCGCATCTCCTTTTCTATGGATAAGGGAGAGATTCTCGGAATTCTCGGACCAAACGGCGCAGGCAAAACCACCATCCTCAAATGCCTTCTCAAAACGGTATCCATAAAAGAAGGAACCATTAACCTTTTTAACAAGGCATTAACACATTACAGCCAGATGGAGGCATCCCGCCTCATAAGCTATGTCCCGCAGGAAATAAACATACCATTTTCTTTCAGCGTCTCTGAGGTCATCATGATGGGACGCTACCCGCATAAATCTCCCATATCTATCGAAGGCGATGCCGAGCGCTGCCTTGTCGAAAAGACTCTCCTACAAATTGAAGGGCAAAGCCTTGCCCATCGCCCGTTCAATGAACTCAGCGGCGGGGAAAAGCAGCGGATTTTGCTGGCGCGCGCAATGGTTCAGGATACGCCGCTCATGCTGCTTGACGAACCGACCTCCAACCTTGACATAAAAAATATTACCATGCTCCTGAAAATCCTTCAAGAGCGCCGCAACAATACCGGTCAATCTATCTTATTTGTGACACACGATTTGAATTTTTGCGCCAGCCTTGCCGATAAAGCGGTGTTATTGAAGGAGGGAGACATTCTGGCAACTGGAAAGCCGAAGGATGTTTTGACGCCGGATAATCTGCGCAGGCTTTATGAAACGGATGTGCGAATCATAGAGGATGCCGCCACAGGCGAGCGATTCTTTACATATCAATCCAAAGGCGGATAAACCCGTTGCGCCTTTTTCATTTCGATTCGATGTCTTTGATAAACGCCGACAGTTTTTCGCTAAAAAGATTTTTGACGACCTCTTTTTGTTTCAAACCCAACGTGCCAATCGGAGCCTTGCCGCACAAAACCTGCATGTTGTCAAAAGCAGACTGAATGCCTGAATCGCGTGTGGTGCAAAAAAAGGCAACCGACTTAAACATATCTTTGAATTGCGTGAGATACGCCCTCATCGCGCAGGATATTGTACCTGTCCAAACCGGCGTCCCCAAAATTACCAGATCATAATCGCTCGGTTGCTTTTGCGGAGGCTTAATCTCCGTCGCGTGTTTAAGGGCGGCATCCTTGCACGAGACAAAAAAACCTATCGCCCCTTTGCGATCTTTCAAGTCAACTATTTCCTCCATATCGCAGGAAAGCTGGCTGCGCATCGCCTCTGCCAGTTTGCGGCACGTGCCGGTTCGCGAATAGAAAGCGATAAGAATTTTCATGGCGTCAGACTCCTTTTTACGAAAAGTTTGCTTTGAATTTTTTCAAATAACTCTCCTGCGCCGTCGCGCATAATATCAATCACAGGAAGCGCCATCACGCGCCGGAATTCATCCCCCAGCTCCTCCCTATCAATGAAAGATGGCTCAAAATAACCGCGTCTGCCAATCTGGCGCGGATAGAATGGATTAATAGCGACGCCAAGCACATCCAGAGGATGCCTGTATTGGATGCCCGCGCCGCGCATAATCAATTGAGTGAGATTCTCCCATACGGGAATCGGCTTGCCCCCCGCCAAAAGCATGGTCGGCGCAAACAATTCAAAAACCTTCTCTTCAAGGCGGGCATCGCCCTGTTCCAAAATCCCCTTTAAAGCCTTGTGGGAAAGCACGCCTGGGAGCGCAATCCGCGCCGCGCCCGCCGGCATCGCCTCGGCAACAAGCCCGCCCTCTTCTGCCGTCAAAAGCGATGAAAGCCCGTTTATGCTTTTTGTTTCCCCGTTGCCCTGTCGAATAATTACCTGCTCGGGATGCTCCGCGTCCAATAAAGAAACGCCCGCGCCGCCCAGATGAAATATATCAAGAATCGCCTTCATCTCCTGCGCCAGATGCGGAATATCAACGCTGCGTGCGGCGCCGGTGGCAAAAATGACGGCGTCTGCCGCCGCCATCGGAACCATCCGCCCGAGCGCTCCATCAATGAGAATCACCCGCGCAAACGGTTTCAACCTCTCCAAAATAGAACGAAGCCCGTGCGTGTTATTCGGTCCGGCGAGCATGATGCGTCCGGGCGATGCGATGCGGACGAGCTGCACACGCCCAAGCGAGGTTTCTTCATCGGTTGTCTCAAGGATCTCGCAAACGGCTGTGGCTTGGCGCACGCATGCCTCCGCCGTGCAGATATGGATACCTTCATAAACATCAAGACGCGGCTTGGGCAGCAGCGTCAAATTGTCAATCGCCTCGCCGTCGTAGCCAATGCCCGTCAGCGCCAAAGGAACGCCGCGGCGACGGGCTTCCTCCATCAAGGCTGCCAGCACGGTGGTCTTCCCGGTATTCTTCGCCGTGCCAACAATGCCGACGCTGATGCGATGAACATCATTGCTCAAAATAATAAAACCTTTTACGATATTAGTAATTATTCTCTAATACTCACCTCAAACATCTGTCAATTTTCAAACAAAATTTTGCACCTCTGGATATGAAAGTTATTATTTTGCAAGGGACTGAATTTTTCCTTGCGTTCTATTTTGCGCCCAATATAGATGTCTAAGCCTTTGTTTTTGAAGAAATATAATGGGAAAGTCAAATTTTTCGGAGGGTGTTTGTTTCTGCAATGCATATCCCTGAGGCAATTAAATCAGATTGGGCTCAAATTATATCCGGCGCTGTGGATGTAATTCCCGAAGATGAACTGGTCGCCAAAATTGAAAAATCTAAAAAATCGGGACAGCCGCTGCGCGTCAAATACGGCGCAGACCCTTCCGCTCCCGATATTCATTTAGGTCATACAGTCCCCATCAGAAAATTGCGGCAGTTTCAGGATATGGGACACATTGTCGTTTTTATCATCGGGGATTTTACCGCGCGCATCGGCGACCCCACCGGAAAATCGGAAACTCGCAAAAGACTCTCCCCGGAAGAAGTTGACGTCAACGCCCAGACTTATTTGAACCAAATTTTCAAAATCCTTGACCCGGATAAAACAGAAGTTGTGCGCAATTCCTCATGGTTCGACACTATGACCTTCACGAAAATTATCGAACTCGGCGCCAAATACACAGTGGCAAGGATGCTCGAACGCGACGATTTCCACAAACGTTTTACAGAAGAACGCCCGATTTTTGTCCATGAATTTCTTTATCCCCTTGCGCAGGCATGGGACTCCGTCGAGGTTCGCTCCGATATCGAAATCGGCGGCACAGACCAACGCTTCAATCTGCTCGTGGGTAGGGAAATCCAGCGCGAGGTGGGACAGACGCCCCAATGCGTCCTCACCGTTCCCCTCCTTGTAGGCACAGACGGCATCAACAAAATGAGCAAATCGTTGGGCAATTACATCGGCATCACCGAATCCCCGCGCGAGATGTTCGGCAAAACCATGAGCATCCCCGATAACCTCATCGGCGATTATTTCCTCCTTGCCCTCGGCTATAAAAAAGACGAGGTGGATAGATTCGATAAAGAAATGAAAACGGGCGCGCTCAATCCGCGAGACCTCAAGGCGCGGCTCGCCCGAGAAATAGCGGCTCTCTATCACAGCGCCGCCGCCGCACAGGATGCGGAAGAGGAGTTCAACCGCATCTTCCGCGAAAAAGAACTGCCCGATGAAATCGAAGAAAAAACTTTCGGCAAAGATGCGACTATCACGAACATCCTCACAACCGCCGGCATGGCGCCCTCCAACCGCGAGGCGCGCCGCCTCATAACAGGCGGAGGCGTTTATATTGATTCCTCCCGCGTGGACTCGCCCGAACTGGCGCTGCCGCCGGGAGAACATATCATGAAGGTCGGCAAACGTCGTTTTTTAAGGATTATTATTCAATAGAACAGACATTAATATTTTCAAAACGAGGTGGAGGCAATGAAGCTACGGGACTTTCGTTCGCGAAAAACAATGAAAAGAATCATGATGGTGACCCTCGTGCTGGTCATCCCATCCTTGGTTGTCTATTTTGGGTGGGTATCGGGAGGCGCCAGAGGCAGGGACAGTTCCAACTGGTATTATATTAAAATTAAAGACAACGCCTTGCAAATCCTCAAATGGGGGCAGGTCAGCGATTGGGAAATGAAAGAGGCTCATAGCGCCGCCGTCAGCGACTACCAAACCATGATAAACATTCGCGACCAAGCCATGGCGGAACAAGTTGAAAAAATGATTACCCCCACCGCTCTGGTCATCTCCGCCCTCAATAACAGAGTCCTCCACAAAATTGCCCGGCAAAAAGGGCTCATCGCAACAGTTAACGAACTGAAAAACCTTATAGAAAGCATCTACCCCCAAAACCCTCAGATGGCTCTTCAATATCTTATGCGCGGGCAACGCTTCGATAACGAACAGGCTTTTGTGCAATCCCAAATTTACCGCATGACAATTGATAAAGCCCATTTCCTTTTCACCTCTCAGGCAAAGGCTTCCCTCTTTGAACTATGGCAGGATTATCAACTCCGCGAGGAAAAGATTGACCTCCCCTACGTTTCCTTCCGCGGCGATGATTACATCGAAAAAGTTGAGGTTAGCGATGATGAAATCGCCCAATTTTTTGAAGAACACAAAGAAGATTACCGCATCCCCAATCAGGTCAAATATGAATATTTCTCCATTACCAAAAACGTCTTGAAAGACGACGCCCAAACCACCGAAGGCGAACTCCTTGCTTATTATGAAAAAAACTTGGAAACCGAATTCAAAGAGGAAAAACAGGTTAAAGCCCGACTCATTCTGCTCAACCTCTCGCCCGATTCAGATGAAGAACAAGTCAAGGCGGCGGAGAAAAAGGCGGACGACATTTTCACGTCGCTGACAGTCCATCAAGCGGATTTCGCAACCTTGGCGGATATTTACACCGAAGACCCGAATAACATCACACAGGAATTTGATTCGGAAGGCAAACCCACAGAAAACAAAACCAAAAAAGGCGGGTTGATGGATACGTTCTGGTCTATGAAGACGGCGGCAACATCCGCATACGGCAAAGAGGTCGTGGAAGAGGCGCTCAAACTTGAGCCCGGAAAAATCTCCAGCCCCATCAAAAGCCGGCGCGGGTTCAACATCATCCGAGTTGAGGACACAAAACCCGAAAGAACAAAACCATTCTCCGAAGTCGCTGAACAGGCAAAGGACGGCGTCAAACGCGAAAAATCTGAAATCGCTTTTCAAAATATAAAATCGCTCATCTACGCCAAATATGAAAACGCCACAACGCTCTCCGGACTCGCCAAAGAAGTCGGACTGGAAGTCAAGGAAACGCCCCTTGTTAATGAAGACTCTATGTATGTGGAAGGGCTGGGCAATATCTCAAGACATCAAAGCGATCTTGCCCAATTAAAAATCGGCGAAATGAGCGATGTTATCGAAAGCCCCTTTATGCTCGCCGTCGCAAGCGTCAAAGAAAGAGTGCCCTCCCATATCCCCGATTTCGAAAAAACCAAAACACAAGCCGCCAATGACCTCAAATTCAAAAAGGCGGTGGAATTGGCAAAAAAAGATGCTGATGAATTCCTCAAGGATGCCGCATCATTTGACCTAATGAAAGAAACCGCAGAAAAGAAAAGCTTCAAACTCGCCGAGCCCGAACCGTTCAATCATTCCAATCTTCCTGACGACCTCATGGCTATCAAGAACTTCGCTCAGATTACCATAAAAACAAAAGAAGGCGCTATCAAAATGTCAGACATGTTCCGACAGGGCAAAAAAGGCAAAGATGAAACCACAGGTTACGTCGTCTGGCACATGAAAGGCAAAACCCCTCCGGATAAAGAAAAGTTCAAAGAGGAAATCCCAGACCTTTTGAGAAACACCATTCACGAAAAACAGCGAACTATCCTTCTTGAAAATCTGGCTGACCTCCGTAAAACATTGCATTACAAAGTCAATCCGGAATTCCTTAAATCCGAACGATGAAATTAGGATGCAGGGCAACAAGACAAAGGCAAAAGAGGACATCAGGACTCGGCTGCTCCTTATCATCTTCCTCGCCTTCAGTCTTCGGATGATTGACGTCTCCATCCCATGCCATCACCCGCAACCCGATGAGCGCTTCTCGCTCGAGGCGGCGACTCAGCCCGCTCTGCTGGATACGATTCGATTCACAGCGGCGGACACACATCCGCCGCTTTATTTTATCATCCTGCGCGGCTGGTTGAAAATTCTCCCCAAAAATTATGATTCCCCAAAACTGCTCTCCATGATTTTCAACACAGCCAATATCTTTCTCACATTCATCCTTGCCCAATTGTGGCTCAATAAAAAAACCGCTCTTCTTACCGCGCTTGTCATGGCGCTCTCCCCATGGAACATCTACTGGTCTCACCTTGCCCGCAATCACCAAATGCTCCCCGTTTTCTTCACCCTTTCCACGCTGGCGCTTTTTCGATGGCTACGCTCGGGGACAAAAAAAATTCCCGTCTGTTATTGCATTATCGCCGCCATCATGATTCATACGAACTATCTTGCCTTTTTCATCCTCGCCTCGCAGGGCGCTATCGCCCTGTGGGAATGCCGCAGAAATCTCCGCCGGCTTTTCATGCCCGCCATAGCCGCCTGCCTTGCTGTCGCCTCCTATTCCCCATATCTGAGCGCGCTGAAATATCACATCACCGAAGGACCCATGAACCCCGGCTGCTTCCAGCATGTTGTCTCGCCGATTTACCTCTTTTATCATTTTTTATTTTTCAACATCTTCACATGCAATCTCGGACATTTATGGTATCCGCCGCCATCGCATCCGGCACCCCTGCTATCCGGCGGTTTAGTTCTGGCGCTTGTCGGCATCAAAGCGGTAAAAAAAATCCCAGACGTTTCATTTTACATCCTGCTCCTTCTGCCGCCGACACTGAGCGTTTTCATTGGCTGGCTCAAAGGAACAACGATGGCGGAGCGTTATCTCGCATACGCCGTCGGACCATTTGCCATTCTTTTTGCGGCTGGACTTGCCGAAATCGCCGCATCCGGCAAGCCGCATGATTTAATGAAAGGATGATATTATTCTTTAAGCAGGCGCGCCGGATACAGGCGCAATAAACGCCGAATTGGAAGATAACAGATAACAGCGCCCCAAAAGGCGATGAAGAGTATAACAATCGCCAGAACCGCCGCGTCCAATCTCATCTGAGGAATTGCCGAACCGATAATCGGCAGACGCCGAACCGCATCCGGCAAGTTTGTCATAACAATATTCCAACATAAGGCAAATGCCCCTGCGCCAATCAGCCCCGCCGCCAGACCCGTAATAGACTTCTCGCCCAAATAAATCCAACGCATCATCTTCCGCGTCGCCCCCAGCGCGCCCAAAAGCCCCAGCTCGCCCCGCCGCTCCATCAGCGCCATCCGTTCAGAGTGCGTCAGATTCACCGCCGCAAGAAAAAGAACGCCGACCGCCAGCGACATTATAATCATCGAAATGATGTTGGCGATCATTTTCAAATACTGCATCACATTGCGGTTGGATTCAACCATCAAACCCAGACCGGATAATTCCAGGCGGATTCTATCAAACTCTCGGGCGTCGGCAATCTCCACCTGCGCCTGCGTATAATCCGAGACCTCCCGCCCCGCATACCACAAGTTGTATTTCTCAACGGCTTCAAGCGGAATAATCAACCCGAAAAGCGAAACATCCGGCGTAAATCCGACCACCTTACAGGCGATCGTCTTTGATTTTGAAACGGAGACCAGACCGCTGATGGTGGACTCGCCCAATACAAGGCTAAACGTGCGCCCAACGGCGGAGGATTCGTTTAATTGCGGCAGGTTATTGCTCTGCGCAAGCCCCAAATTGTAAAGGTCGAGAAAATAACGGGAAATTACCACAGGCAGCGGCTCGCCCGGCAGCGGCATCGCAAACGACTGCCCCGCGGAAAGCGAGTTTTCCACAAGCTCCGGCGGCGCGCCGCTCACAACTATATCCGATGAAATCTCCTCGCCAAAGATGCGCCCTTCCGCACGCACCGGAAACCAAAGCGGTTGAATCGGATACACCGCCGTAACGCCGCGTATCCGCCGAATTTTGGATATCACATCGCCCGTCAGTTTTGAGCGGTTCACCTGCAACGGTCCCAACCCGAGCGTCTTGGGTTTTGCAAGCAGACGATTTTCCGGAAAGGCGCGCCCTAATTCGCGCAGAAGCGGTTCGCGCACGCTGAAATATGCAGTCAGCGCCGCGCACAAAATTGATGCCCCGATTGCCATTGAGATAATATTAAAAATTATGCGGCTTGGATTTCGGCGGATGCTCCGACCGATAAGAAAGATGTATCCCCTCAGCCGCATGGTTTGAAAATTATTTCCCATATCCGCCTTTTAACGCATCATAATGCGCAAACCGAATACCCCCTCCATGAATCGGTAATCAACAAGATATTGCGTATAAACGAGCCATCGCAAAAAAAATTGCGCCGAAATCCCCGTTTTCAGATTTGTCTTGAACTGGATTAAAAGAGGCGTGTATGAATCCCCGCAATTTTGACGACAAAAAATAAAGGAGATTTTAAAAATGGTTCGCGTTGCGATTATGGGCGCCACCGGCGCCGTTGGTCAGGAAATACTCAAAACTCTCGAGGAGCGCCGTTTCCCCTGCGACAGCCTCAAACTGTTGGCATCCCAGCGCTCGGAAGGAAAAAAGTTCCCATTCCGCGGACGTCTGCTTGAAGTGGAGGTGTTGAAAAAAACCTCCTTCAAGGACGTGGATATCGTTCTTGCATCCGCAGGCGCCTCCGTGTCCATCGAGTTTGCCCCTTACGCTGTCAAGGCAGGCGCAGTTGTGATTGACAACACCTCCGCCTTCCGCATGAAAGAAGACGTCCCTCTTGTCGTGCCTGAAGTTAATCCGGAAGATTGCAAATGGCATAAAGGCATCATCGCAAATCCCAATTGCTCCACCATCCAGATGGTCGTCGCGCTCAAACCTATTCAAGACACCGCCGGTATTAAACGCTTGGTCATCACAACATTCCAATCCGTTTCCGGCACAGGCACCGAGGCGATTGAAGAATTGCTCACCCAAACAGCGGAGATATTGGAAGGAGAGCCCATCACACGGAAAGTCTATCCCCACCAGATTGCATTCAACTGCCTCCCCCATATTGACTCCTTCCTTGAAAACGGATACACTAAGGAAGAGATGAAGATGGTTAACGAGACGCGCAAAATCTTGCACGCGCCGGATATGGCGATTACAGCCACAACCGTCCGAGTCCCCGTCATCCGCTGCCACAGCGAGAGCATCAATGTGGAGACCAAAAAGAAAATCACCGTCAAACAGGCGCGCGAAATAATCGCCAAAGCCCCCGGATGCGTCCTTGTGGACGACCCCTCCAAAAATGAATACCCGCTGCCGATTTATAGCGCGGGGCGCGATGAAACTTACGTGGGTCGCATACGCGAGGACGACTCCATTCCCAACGGCTTGAACATGTGGATTGTCAGCGACAACCTGCGCAAAGGCGCGGCTCTCAACGCCGTGCAGATAGCCGAAGTTTTAATCGAGAAAAAATGGCTTAAAGCAAAATAACAAATGCGCTAAATGCGCCGTCAACCTAACCATCAAAAACTTAAAAGCGCAGACGGCTTGAATATAAAATGAACGGCAAAGTCTAAGCCCGCGTCCTTAAAAGATGCGGGCTTTTTTATGATATGGAATTTATACAAGACCGATTAAATCAAGGGCGTCGCGGATGTTGGATGCGGCAAGAACCTCGATGCCCGCCGCCCTGTTTTCCCTGCCGTGGGTTTTGGCGGTCAGGCACCGCTTGAAACCCAGCCGCTCGCCCTCGCGCAGCCGCCGGTCAAAATGCGTGACGGAACGAATCTCGCCAGAAAGCCCCACCTCACCTATGGCAAAAAGGTCAGAGTCAACTGGACGATTGCGGAAACTGCTCACAATCGCAACCATCGTGGCAAGGTCTGCCGCCGGTTCGTCAATCTTGATACCGCCAGCCGCATTCACAAAAACATCCTGATCCACAAAAATCAGCCCAATCCGTTTTTCGAGCACAGCAAGCAGCAACGCCACGCGGCGGGCGTCAATGCCGGACGTCGTGCGGCGAGGCGCGCCGAATCCCCCGTTATAGCTTGTGAGCGATTGCACCTCGATAAGCAGCGGTCGAGACCCCTCCAGCGTAGCGCAAACTACCGAACCGACGCCGTCAATCGGACGCTCCTCTAAAAAGCACGCCGATGGATTGGTCACCTCCGCCAACCCCGCCTGCGTCATCTCAAAAATGCCTATCTCATTAGTGGAACCGTAGCGATTCTTGACAGCGCGCAGAATGCGATAGGCGTGATGGCGCTCCCCTTCAAAATAAAGAACCGTGTCCACCATGTGTTCCAAAATGCGCGGTCCGGCGATGATGCCCGCTTTTGTCACATGCCCGATGAAAAATATCGGAATGGTCATGCTTTTTGCCTGATAAAGAAGACGCGCGGCGCATTCGCGCAATTGAGATATGCTCCCCGGAACCGATGCCACCTCCGGCGCATATTGCGTCTGTATGGAATCAATCACAACAACGGCGGGCTTCATCTCGCGCAGATGATTGGCAACGCGATCCACCTGCGTCTCCACAAGGATGTGCAGATTGGGGTCAAGCGAACCGAGCCGCTCGGCGCGCAGACGAATCTGCGCCAGCGATTCCTCCCCCGTCACATAAAGAGCGGGGATGCCCAGCCTCCCGCTGAATGTGTGCATCACTTGAAGCATCAGCGTGGATTTGCCGATGCCCGGTTCCCCGCCGATGAGAACCACAGAACCGGGAACAAGTCCGCCGCCGAGGATGCGGTCGAATTCTCCGATGCCGGTCTGAAGCCGCACCTCGCCTTCTGCGGGTATAGCCGTTATCGGGATCGGCTTTTCCAGCGAGAAATCCTTCTGCGCAACGGGAATCGCCGCTTTTTCCTCCTGAATTCGCACCTCGCGCAAAGTGTTCCACTCTCCGCAGGAGGCGCAACGCCCCTCCCATCGAGCCGAGGAATTGCCGCATACGTCGCAAACAAATTCCACCCTGTTTTTTGCCATAGCGCCTAAAAAGTCCCTATTGAAATTATTTTCCTACTAAATATGAATCGTGAACGCGGCGATTCTGGGGCTTTCAAGCCTCTTGAAATCCTCAAAGGAAATCCTGATAATATCGTGATGTGTGCCAGCATTGAACACGACATCTTTATCCTCATTGAGACTTTGGTCAACAATCACTGGAATATTATAAAGCTTTCCAAAGGGAGGCATGGCGCCCGTTTCGCAATCGGGGAACAAAGATACAAAATCCTCCTCCTTTGCCAACGCCGTGCTCTCGCTGCCAAGAATTCCTTTGAGAGTTTCAAAATTAATCTTGCGGGTGGCGGGCAGAGCCAACATCACTATCTCCCCATCCGCCTTCACTATCACCGCCTTTGCCAGCTCCTTGCCCTTCACATGAGTCACGGCGGCTATCTCTTGCGCGGTATAAACTATCGGGTGTTCGATGACATCATATTTGACTCCGGCGCCATCCAGATATGCCTTGACTTTTCGCGACGGCATAACATCACCCCCTTTTTTGAAATGATGTTATTTAATTACCCGACATGCCTTTCCATGGCAAGCAAAATCGGCTTAAATAAAGCAAGGGGTGTTATATCTTCGTAAGGATTCGTTTTCGCTTTTCAAAATATGCAATCTCTTTATAACCGACCTCTTTAAGGAGGCTGATAGCGCGGTCAAAGTAACGCCCGACATCCTCCGGGTGATGGGAATCAGAGCCTAATGTTATCGGCACGCCATGTTTGTGGAGCCGTTTCAAAAATTGGGTGTTGGGATAAAAGTCTTGCGCCGGCTTGTCCATGCCGCTGGTGTTCAACTCCACAACCATGCCGCTTTCGCCAATCAAACGGGCGACATCCTCCTGAATATCGTCCCAGCCGGATTCGGGGAAATAACCAAATTTCTTTATCAAATCAAGATGCCCCATAATGTCAAAAATCCCGCTTTTCACCAATTCCTTCACAAGCCCAAAATAGTGTTCATAAATCTGCCGAACCGGCTTTGTTTCAAATTGGGAGATCTGCTCCTCCTGATCAAATCCCCACGTGCCGATGTAATGCACAGAACCGATAGCATAATCAAAATCATATTCTTTTAAAAACCGCAAAGCCTCAGAATTATCCTCCGGCAAAAAATCCATTTCCATCCCCATCAAGATTTTTATAGGGGCGTCCGGCGCGGATGAAAACCGCCGTTGCAGCTCTTGCACCCGCTCAATATAAATGGGGACTTCATCGTATGAAAGCGCCATTTTGATGCCTTCTTGCTTCATCCACGGCGAATGGTCGGCAAAGCCAAAGATGGAGATGCCTTTGGCAATCGCCTGCCGGACATAATCCTCCATCGCGCCACTGGCGTGGCAGCATAATTCAGTATGGTTATGCAGGTCAACAAGCATCGCTTGAAATCCTTTCGCTATAAAATTTAATCTTTTGTTTTGCGCCGAAGTTTGAGCCGAATGGGAGTTTTGGAAAGTCCCAGTTCGATGGCAAACTGATTGCGCATAAATCGTTCATAGGAAAAATGCAAAAGCGCGGGGTCGTTCACAAAAAGCGTAAAAGTCGGCGGAGCGGTATCCGTCTGTGTGATATATTTGATTTTTAACTGCCGCCCTTTTTGAATCGGGGGTTGATGCCGTTGGAGAATTTTATGAAGAACATTATTCAAAACGGATGTCTCGATGCGCGCCCGATACTCTGGAATCACCTCGTCAATCAAATCGAAAATTTTCCGGACGCGCTGCCCCGTAAGCGCGGAGATGAAAAGAATCGGCGCATAGGGCATAAAGTTAAAACTCTCTTTAATCTTCTTCGCAAAAGCGCCCGCCGTGTTTGTATCCTTTTCTATCAAATCCCATTTATTCACAACAATTATTGCGGCGCGGAAGGCGTCCTGAATATAGCCGCCGATGTGCATATCCTGCGCAGAAATTCCCTCGTTTGCATCCAATAAAAGAATGGCAACATCGCACCGCTGAATGCTCATAATGGAAGAGGTTACGCTCAAATCTTCCGGACCCCGCTGGATTTTCCCGCGGCGGCGTATGCCCGCTGTGTCTATAATCACATATTGTTTATCGCCGATGCGAAGCGGCGTGTCCACCGCGTCGCGAGTGGTTCCCGCAACGGGGCTTGCAATGACGCGCTCAACGCCAAGTATCTTGTTCACGAGTGTGGATTTTCCCGCATTCTGGCGTCCGACAATTGCCACGCGGATCTCGTCTCCATCCTCCGTCTCAGCCTCAGCCTCCGGCAGCGGTTCGACTATCCCATCCAAAAGTTCCCCGATTCCCAGACCATGCGCTGCGCTGATAGCCAACATCTTCCGACATCCAAACGAGCCAAAAGCCGCCGATGCCCTTTCCAATGCATGATTGTCGCACTTGTTGATGGCTAAGATAAACGGCTTGCCCGATTTGCGGAGCATATCCACAATCTCATAATCAACCGGGTGATCCAACTGCGCGACATCTGTCAAAAAAATTATCCCATCAGCTTCGTCAATTGCCATCATCACATGCTCGCGGACGCGGACGCTGATGTCATCCGTCTCAACAGGGTCATACCCGCCCGTATCCACAAGCAAAAAAGGCTTTTTGTTCCACTCCGTCATTGCATAATTACGGTCGCGCGTCAAGCCGGGCGTATCCAGCACGCTTGCCTTGCGCCGCCCGATGATGCGGTTAAAAAGCGTGGACTTGCCCACATTGGGGCGTCCGATAATGGCTACAATAGGCTGGGGATGACGTTTCATATTTTAATTATAATTCCCGACGCTCGGCAACATAATCAATCAACCCATATGTCTTCGCCCCGTCTGCGGAAAGGAAAAAATCGCGGTCAGTATCGCGGCTGATAACATCCAAAGGCTGCCCTGTGGATTCAGAAAGGATTTCATTAAGGCGTTGGCGTACGCGCAAAATTTCATTGGCGTGAATCTCAATATCGCTGACCGCGCCCTCCATGCCGCCCATCGGCTGATGCAGCAGGATACGGGCATTTTGGAGCGCAATGCGCTTGCCCTTTGCCCCCGCCCCTAAAAGCACCGCAGCCATCGAAGCCGCCTGACCGATGCAGATTGTCTTCACATCGCTGCGGACATAATTCATCACATCATAAATTGCCATGCCCGCCGTCACATATCCGCCCGGACTGTTGATTATCATGTGAATGTCCTTTGTCGGGTCAATCGTATCCAGATATAATATCTGCGCCACAAGAACGTTAGCTTTCTCATCGTCAATATCGCCGGTCAAAAAAACCATACGGTTCAAAAGCAAACGCGAATAGATGTCAACCGCGCTCCCGCGCGCGCCCTCTGCAACCTGCGGAATCTGCGAACCCTGATTTATCATGAACCCCCTCCTTTTGGGAAAAACTTTTAACTATGAAACCCGCCCATCTCTGTGAATGATGTTAACTTCATGCCCTATCCAATTGTTTGAAATCAATGAGATTTTGGCGGACGAAAACGGGCATTAGGCGCTTTGGCGGCTGCCGGTCTGACCGTGCGGGAAAGACGCCAGAAAACCGCCGCAGCCCCCAGCATAAAAATACTCAACCACTGACCCCGCGTCAGATTCAACCACTGGTATCCAATATCGGCATCCGGCTCCCGAAACTGCTCTCCCGCAATACGCAACAGCGCATAGAAAAAAAAGAAAAGGGCGGTCGCCGCTCCGGGGCGGACATTTTTTTTCACCCCAAAAAACCATAAAAGGCAAAAGAGCACAACGCCTTCCAAAAAAGCCTCATATAATTGCGAAGGATGGCGCGGCGTTAAAAGCGGGTGCGCAATCGCCGCAACAGCGTCGTTCACTCGAATGGCGGTCAAAATTGACTCAACTTTATCAAAATGAAAACCATTCTGCGTTAATAACAAGGTTAATTGCGACAACCTCTCGCCGCTCCAGTTCATTATCTCAGAAGGAAAACACACAGCCCACGGAGCGTTTGTCGGACACCCATAAAGCTCGCCATTGATAAAGTTCGCTATCCTGCCAAAGAAAAGACCAACTGGCGCAACCATGACCACCGCATCGCCCACATGCAGCCATGAAACTTTGCGCCTTCGCGCAAAATAATACACAGCAATCGCAACGCCGATAAACCCGCCATGGCTGGACATCCCCCCCTGATTGATGGCAAGCGCGCCCCAAAATGGCGGCGAAGATGAAAACTGAACCAACAGCGACGGGGCGTAAAAAAGAACATAACCCAAACGCGCCCCGACCAAAACGCCAACGATTAAAACAGTCATCAGCTCATCCAAATCATGCGCCGTGAGCTGCAAACGTCCCCGCTTTGATAAATAACGCAGAAGCAAAAACCCAGCCGCAAAACCCGCCACATAAGAAAGACCATACCAGCGCAATCCAAAACTTTCGCCGAATCGAATGACAAAAGGGCTGATGCGGTGGAGATAATACAGATGGGGATTCAAAAATGCCTCCGCTCAAATTTGTTTTTTGTAATATATTTTATCGCCGACAATATCAACGGAAATCAGCCCCTGAGCAAGCAAATTTGAAATGATTCTTTCGGCATTCTCCGAAGAAATATTCATACTCTCCGCCACATCCTCCGCTGTGGAAGGATGGCGCGCAATCAAATCGAGGACATCGGCGATATGCGCCTCATTGTGAAAAACTGCGTTTGCCGTTTTATAATCGGCAATAACCTCCGCCGGCGGGTCGAACATTTGGGCAATTTCGTGCAAACGCTGCGCATCAACCGGACGGACGTTCTTTTCCGACGTCGGACGCGTTGCTGTATTCAACTGAACTTTATCAGGGCGAATCCGGCTTGTCAGATTGGCGACCTTTTTAATATCCTCATCGCTGTCGTTAATGCCCGCCATGATAAAAACCTCAAGCCAAATCTGCCCCTTAAATTCTTCGCGAAATCGAATCAACCCATCCGCCATCGCCTCAAAGCTGATGTCCGGTGCGCATCGGTTGATTCTTTGAAACAGCGCGCTCTCCCCCGCATGAAGCGAAGGCAGAACCACATCGGCATCCGCCAGCGCTCGGCGCACCTCCGGCATCCAAAGAAGCGAGCCGTTCGTAATCACCGCAATCGGAATGGCGGTTATCTGCCGTATGCCGCGGATAATATCACCCATCTGGCTGTGAAGCGTCGGCTCGCCGGAGCCGGAAAGGGTTATGTAATCAGGCGCGGGAATTTCAGAAAGTTTGCTCTTGAGTTCTTCCAGAATCTCTTGCGCGGGGGCATACGCCGCAAGCTCAGCCGTTTTGTTCGTCGTCCTGCCCAGCTGGCAAAAGATACAATCATAGGAGCAGGTCTTGGGCGGGACAAGGTCAACGCCAAGCGAGCGCCCAAGACGTCTGGAGGGAACCGGTCCAAAAATGTAATGATACTTCATCATTTTTTTTCGGCTGAATCGGCAGACTTTTCAGCCGGCGCAGATTCAGTCTTTTTCTCCGAAGGCTTGTCGCCGCTTTGGGAAACCTCAGGGGATTTATTTTTGACATAATCCGTGATATAAAAACCATGCCCCTTAAAAATCAAAGCCGCGCCCTTGCTAATCAAACGGCGAACCTTGCCCCCGCATTTGGGACATTTGGAAATCGGCTTTGCCCGCAACGATTGAAATTCCTCAAAATAATTTTTGCATTCCTCGCATTCATACTCATACGTTGGCATGCTTCATACCCCTTCAAAAACTTTTTTGTTCCATCGCAACCAAAGATGCAATTAAAAAGCGAAAAGGAAAATCGCACCGCATCCATTTCTTGTCCAGCGAAAAACTTACACCCGCCGATGCTTTTGCGGCGGCATCCCTTATTTTTTTTAACAAAAAAGTTGACACCATCAACATACGCGGCAATTATCCACCCTTGAATTACTCATAATAAAAAGAAAGGATTAACGCGTTGAAAAAGTATTTTTTTCTAGGGTGTCTTTGTGTCTTGTGCTGTGTGGCTTCCGCCGCCACGCTCTCGCTGGATTGGTCAATCTCGAGAAATCAGGGAACAAACAAACAACCAAATTCTTCAACCTATGACGCCGTCTCCGACGAGGTTCTCGCCGCAAATTATGGAACAGATTTGTCCATAGAAAGATATTCAGGAGCTGACGGCAGCTTTCTTGGCTCCGTGCCGCTGACGCCCGCAGAGGGTCAACCAGAACTTCAAGCCCTTTCCGGTTTCGCCATCGGCGCCGCTTCTAACGGCGCTATCTACCTCGGCGATACAAGCCCCTTTTTCCCCCTTTGGAAGACAGACTCGCACACAAGCCCGACAATAAAAAATGTTGCACAGCCCGGACAACCCTTCGCCTTCGCCAGAAACCTCTCCATCGTCGGCGCCGGCAGCAACACTTATATCGGCGGAATAGGCGCCACAGATAACGGACCTGCTGAAATCTGGAAATCCGACGACGACCAGAACACAACATTCAGCCTCTGGAAAACCATACCCAACGCCGGCAAATCCGGCATCGGCATCTCGCCTGTCGAGGACGGCAATCCTCCCGAATTCGTTGCCGCCGCAAACGTCGTCAGCAACCCCAGCCTCCTGCGGCTATATAAATACAATCCCGATATTGATAATTATGAATTTAAAAATGAGATAACCCTTTATAGTCTCGACGCAGATTTTGATTTAACAGACCCCGACACAACAACTCCATTAATCGCAGTTTTATACACAACATCCTCAACCGGAGGAACAGGGCGCGTCGCCCTTTACAACTTGAACAAAACAACCGGCAACCTCTCGCTTCAAACTCAACTTATCCTGAGCGACCTTCCCAATATAGGCAATAGAGGCTCCCTTGATATTGACACCCTGAACAAAAAAATCTATGTCTCATGGAGAAGCGCAACATCAGACACAACCATTGCCATCGCGCGCCTCTCCTACGATAAAGACCCGCTCGGGACGCCGACTCCTACGCCCACCCCAACGCCGACACCCTCCCCCACGCCTACCCCAAGACCGGAAGGACCGGAAATTCGCGCTATGTGGGTCTCCCGCTTTGACTGGGGCAGCCAAGGCAACGAAAGCCAAATCAAAAACTTCATCTCAAACATGATGAGAAACCTTGCTGCCAATAATTTCAATACAATCATGTTCCAGATTCGCGGACAAATGGACGTCCTTTATCCCTCCCCGTATGAGCCATGGTCGCCGATTCTGGGCGCCGGCGACCCCGGCTGGGACCCCCTTGCATTCGCTATCCAAGAAGCTCACGCCAATGGTCTGGAATTCCACGCTTACATTAACACACACACGGCGTGGCAAAGTTCCACAAAAACACCGCCCGCGGTTACCAGCCCACTCCATCAATACTTTAACCACTGCGATTTAGCCGCAGGCAAAACCGATTGGCTCATTGCCAACACAAGCGGCACGCCCGTTCAATATGAAGAAAGCGACTACGTCTGGTGCGCCCCCGGTGTCCCGGATTTCATGGCTTGGGTTCGAAAACAGGTTATGTATGTGGTGAATAATTATGATATTGACGGCGTCCATTGGGATCGGTTCAGGACTCCCAACATCCAATATTCCCACGACTTAATCGGAATGGAGCGCATGAATGGCAGGGGCAATCCCGATTCGCTCGGATTTGACGACTGGACTCGGGATCAGATTGTCCGCATGATGAATGATATTTACGGCGAGATTCAACTGAGCAAACCCCATATCAAAGTCAGCTCCGCGCCTTTGGGCTTGTATAAACAGGATAGATATCCGGGATACCCTTCCGGATTCCAATATGGCTACACCCGCTGCCATCAAGATGCGCAAGCCATGATGCAGATAGGCGCGCTTGATTTCGTTTGCCCGCAGATTTACTGGGCTAACGGCGGAGCCAAACCGGATTTCAATGAAGTCCTTCCCGACTGGGCGCAACATGCCTATGGCAGATTCGTCTGTCCGGGGCAAATAAGCACCATGGGCGCCGCGGAAATTATCAACAACATTAAATTCGCAAGAGAACAGGGCTGTATGGGCAACATCATCTTCTCTTATAATTCCATCGTCAGCTCGCTTTCGCAATTCAAGAACACCGTATATACGCAAAAAGTCTCGCCGCCCCAACTGCCGTGGAAATTAAACCCGACAGAGGGAACCATCGCCGGATACGTCCGTGACGAAAACACAAGCCCTGTTCTGGATGCTGTTATCACGCGTTCAGGTTCAACTTATAAAACCCTTTCCGGCTCAGATGGATTTTACGCCATCCTGAGAGTTCCCACAAATGAATATATCAACATCTCGGCATTCCATGAAGATGCGGGAACAACCGTTGTTTATAAACTCAGATTCCCTCAAGGCGCATCGGTGATAAGGCTGGATCTTAACCTCAACCATGAAACAATTCCCACACCATCGCCCACGCCGACACCAACCCCAACACCCACACCCTCTCCAACACCGACACCGTCTCCAACGCCCACGCCAACAAACACCCCAACCCCGACGCCCACAGCATCGCCCACTCTTTCACCCACGCCCACTCCGACCCCAACGATAACCCCCACGCCGACGCCTATCAGCTGTGTTATTCTTGTTCCGGAAGATTATTCAACAATTCAGGCGGCTATAGACGGCGCGGATGAAGGATGCGAAATCATCGTTTCGCCCGGAACTTATTTCGAAGGCATCAAATTCAAGGGGAAAAATATCATCCTGCGCTCCACCGACCCAGAAAACCAGACGGTTGTAAAAGAAACCATCATCAATGCGCGCTTTATGTCGCCTGTTGTTGAATTCAACGGAAAAGAACCCCCCTCCTGTATTCTTGCCGGGTTCTCTATTTTGAATGGAGAAAACGCCCTAACCTTCGGCTCCGGCGGCGGTATTTGCGGCAAAGGAACCCGCGCCACCATCAGATATAACATCATTGCCGAAAATAACGCATTCTGGGGCGGCGGCATCGCCGAATGCGGCGGCTTGATTGAGCACAACACAATTGATAAGAACAACGCCGAGCAGCTCGGAGGCGGGCTCTACCTTTGCAATGGGACTATCAAAAATAACGAAATCACAAAAAATGTTGTTGTGATGGACAAAGGCTGCGGCGGCGGACTTTACGGCTGCGGCGGCAACATCTCCTTCAATATTATTGAAAACAACAGAGCCAGAGGTTTGCTGGGGCAGGGCGGCGGACTTTTCAACTGCAATGGCGTTATTGAAAAAAATAGTATCATAAGCAACTACGCAACATCGCAAGGAGGCGGTATCAGCACCTCCTTTGCTCAAATCATCGGCAACCGGATTACCAACAATCAAGCGGCGGATAATCAAGGCGGCGGGCTTTTCCGATGCCACGGGAAAATATCGGAAAATTTCATCATTGGAAATACTGCCGGCACAAATGGCGGCGGCATGGCGCGGTGTTCCAGCTTTGCCGCAAACAATATCATTCATTCGAACAGCTGTTCCGGCAAAGGCGGAGGCATTTTCGATTTCCGCGGATTGCTGGTGAACAACACGATTTATGGCAACACAGCCCAAGTCGCCGGCGGCGGGCTTGCCGATTGCAGCCATTTTATCCGCAGCTGCATCGTCTGGGGCAACAACGCCCCGCAGTCGCCGGGGGCTCACAATTCAAAACACTTTTCCTATTGCGACCTCCAAGAATTAGATGGCAGAGGCTCCCACAATATTTCCGCGGATCCCCTGTTTGAAAATGTCTTGAACGGCGATTTCCATCTTTCGCCCCTCTCCCCATGCATTGACGCCGGCGGACGTTTCCCCGATGTGACCATTGACTTCGAGGGCGATCCCCGACCTTTTGACGCCATTCCGGAGCGCAGCGGCGATGGGTATAATTACGACATCGGCGCGGATGAATTCATCGGGAAGTAAAGTTTAGACGCCGCATGCGGCTTTGAAATGTTTACCTTGATTCAAATCGGCGGGAGACTGGAATCTCCTGCCGATTTCTTTTTCATTGAATTCTATTATTAGATTATGAATATTTTTTAATAATTTATTTCGCGAATGGATTTTATTCTAACTAAAATCATTTATTGCCGGCGGAAAAAATAAAATGAACGAATGCGCCATCAGCGTTATTGTTCCCTGTTTTAATGAAGCGGAAAACGTGGAACCGCTTTATCGGGAACTGGCTGAGGTTTTGATGCCGATGAATAAACCGTTTGAGATTTTGTTTGTGGACGACGGCAGCGCGGATGAAACGCCTCATAAAGCGCGCGCAATTGCCGCGGTTCATCCCGAAGTCCGGCTCCTCCGCCACAAGCGCAACTTTGGTCAGAGCGCCGCTTTCATGACCGGATTCGAAAACGCCGCCGGCGAAATCATCATCACAATGGATGCCGATTTGCAAAACGACCCGCACGACATCCCCCGATTGCTTGCCCAACTCGAAGGTTGCGACATCGTCTGCGGAATCCGGGCAAAGCGCAAGGACACATGGCTCCGCCGCCAGTCCACCAAAATTGCCAATGCTGTTAGGGGTTGGATTCTTAAAGACGGGATACGAGACGCCGGATGCGCCTTCCGCGTTTTCCGCCGCCTCATTCTCCGCCAGTTAATCTGTTTCCGCGGTTTGCACCGCTTTCTGCCGACGCTGTGCGTCATTCACGGTTTCCGCGTGTGCCAGACTGAAATCAATCATCGCCCCCGCATGAGCGGCGTCTCCAAATACGGCATCGGCAACCGCCTCTTTGTTGGCATTCACGACCTTTTTGCCATACGCTGGTATCGAAAACGTCATTTCCCCATCAACCGGCTGGAAGATTAAATCACAGATGGATATCCTTCGCGACAAATGGGTCTGGTTTGGAATGGCGGGAAATCTAATCTTCTCCGCCCGTGTGATTATTCAATGGTTCGCAAGTGAAAAGGCAAAAAAAAGCGTCGCGCCGCGCATCTATTGGTGGATTAGCCTCATCGCAGCCGCCATCCTTATCGCATATAGCCTCCACCGCTCCGCAGACCCCAAATACAAAAACGACCCGAACGCCCTCCCTATTTTGGTCGGATTGATTGTCTCCCTTGTGCCATATATTCGCAATCTGATGATTAGCTATAATGCGCGGCGGCGTTGGCATATCTTAAGCTATTTTTTCTCCGCTTGCGTTTTCATCATCTGCATCATACTTCTTACACGCGCCAAACCGCATATCACATGGACGCCGGTCTTCTTTATCGGATGGCTCGGCTCCATCATCTGGTACACTCGGTTCCTCTGGCAGTGGATTTATTCCGAGCGCTCCCGCGAAAGCGCCTTTCCCATCTCCTTTTGGTATTTGAGTCTCGCAGGTCTGACGCTCATAAGCATTTATATCATTATCATGAAAGACCCAGTTTACATTCTGGGCAATGTTTTTAACATCATCCCCATCAGCCGGAATATTCTGATTATGAAAAAAATCCGCGTTCTCCATGCAATATTTCAATCGGCGGAAAAACGCCCTTATCTGACGGCGGCGATTATCGTCCTCGCGATTCTTCTTCTGCCCGCGTGGTTGCGCCCCCCGCAGCTGCCCGATGAAGGACGTTATGCCGAAGTGGCGCGCGACATGCTTGTGAAAAATAATTGGCTGACGCCGGAATTGAACGGCGTTCCCCATCTGACAAAGCCGCCGCTTTTTTACGCTTGCGCCGCCGCCATGATGGTGCTTGTTGGACAACATATCTTCGCCGTTCGCCTCGTTTCCATCCTCGCTTTTCTCGCAGGAATATTTGCCGGAATTCGCTGGGCGCGGCGTCATGCGGGCGTTCGCGCCGCAGGTCTGGCGGCAATCTTCGGCGCCGCCATGCTCCAATCGCTTTTTGTGGGGCATTTTGCCGACTTGAATTGCCTCTTTACATTTTGGCTGACGTTGAGCCTTCTTTGTTTTTATAACGCGGCAAGCAATCCAAAAGACCATTGGGCTTGGGCGGGGGCATGGCTCTTTTTTGCGCTCGGTTTTAATACCAAAGGACCGCCCGCATTGATGATTATTATCCTGACGCTTGTTGCCTATAGATTCGTTTCAGGGAAACGTTATGCCTTCCCATGGACTAAATGGCTCTGGGGCATCGCGCTCTATCTTGCCGTATCGCTGCCGTGGTTTATCTGGATTGTTATTAAAGAAGGCGAGCGGCTAATTTCATTTTGGGGGATTGACATCTTTCGCAGAACCGCGGCGGGCGGAAGCGAGTCGGAGGGCGGGTTGCCCGGTTTTTATATTCTGGTATTTTTTATCGGCGGACTCCCTTGGTCTTTCATGATAGTCCATCATCTGATTAAATCGCTTAAAGGCGCGCCCAAAAGTTTCCGGGCGTTGCTGATGAGGGCTCGCGGGATGCCGCCCCCGCAGCTCTGGCTTTTATGCTGGTTTCTGGCGACGATGCTCTCTTTTTCGCTTCTTATGTCCAAAATGATAAGTTATGTGCAGCCCGCCTATCCCGCCTTTTCTCTCCTGCTGGCGCTTCTCTATGCGGACATGCCAAAGGAAACCGAAAATAAACTCCGCATCCCGCTGCTTGCCGCCATCGCCGTCCCTGCGCTTTTGTTATGGGGTTGGGCGTTTTACGGAAATCATCTGGTCAAAAAGGAAAAGCCCGATATCCCTCGGCTGGCGTCAAAAATCATCGAACCCAACTGGATTGCCAACCGCTTGGCGCAGATGCGGGAGCGTCCTTTCATGCTTGTGCAATATCGAGATTTTGAGGAAATTTTCAATTTTGCCGCGCGCCGCGATTCCGAACTCATCCGCAGCGCCGTTCATCGCGAATGGAAAGTCCCTCGCCCGACGAGAGAGCATCTTATGGATTTGAATCGCTGGGTGGATGAGGGGCGCCCCATTGCGCTGGTTTGCGAGGTTGATAAATATGATGAAGGCTTTCCTGAAATTATGGCAAAATTGACCCCGCTTTTTATTGGACAGCGCTTTGCATTTTTAGTATCTCAATCAGTATTAACTGGCGCGGCGGAATAAAAAACCTCCCCGGATTCATTGAAATGACATCCTCGCCCTTAGCCGTCATATTCAAAGCCAAGCACCGCATGGTTGATAATTACATCCAAGCGATGAAAAACCATATTTGGATTCACGCCATCATGGCGCTCCTTGTTGTCATCATCCTTGTGGGCGGAGGTTCGGGCTTCTTTTATGTGCTCTTTGATTTTCTCCTTTCGGAAAACCTTCAACCATTCGGCGGCGACCTGCTGAACTATTTAATAGGAATGATATTTCTGACCTTTTTTTCCATGCTCATTTTTTCGAATATCATTATAACACTTTCCACAACTTACATTTCCCATGAGCTTGATTTTTACATGGCGCTGCCCATCCGGCACAGAAGCCTCTTCGCCGTCAAACTGGTCGAGTCCGTCATATACAGCTCTTGGGCATTTGCCATCCTCGCCGTGCCGATTTTCTTCGCATACGGAGCGGCGGGCAAACTTCCATGGATTTATTATCCGCTGACAATCTTGATGGTGATGCCGTTTTTGATTCTGCCGGGCGCGCTTGGCGCAATCATCACCATGCTCATCTCCGCCTATCTCCCCGCCAGAAAAACGCGCGCCATATCCATCGTCCTTGCCGCCGGCAGCATCGCAGTCACGGTGATGACGGTTCGGATTCTCGGCTTCCGCCAGATATTCAGCCTCTCCGATGTTAAAAATTTCAACGAGATTATGAACTTCCTCCGTATGGGCAACGAACCCGCCCTTCCCAGCTACTGGGTAACTCAAGGGCTGATTTGCGCCGGCAAGGGCGATGTGCGCCAGTGGTTTTACTGGTTCTGCGTTCTGCTTTCCTCCGCATTGATGGCGCTGCTAATCTGCTGGTGGATGGCGCCGACTCTATACTATAAAGGGTGGTGCCTTTCAAAAGAATCAGGAACGCAATCCACAGCGGGCGGTCGCCTTTCGCCGTTGAATATAACCGAATCCTTCCTGCGCTTTCTCCCCGCGCGCACCCGCGCCCTCGTCGCAAAGGATATCAAAACATTCTGGCGCGATCCGGCTCAGTGGACGCAGATTATCATCCTTTTCGGTCTCCTCTTCATCTACATCGCCAACCTACGCAGCGCCTCCCGCTATACAGGCGCAATTAACATTTTCATCCCGCGATGGCAGATGCTCCTCTCCTTTTTTAACCTTGGCGCAACCTGCTTTATCCTTTCGATTATCACAACCCGTTTCATCTATCCGATGCTCTCATTGGAAGGAAAGCAGTTCTGGCTGATAGGGCTTGCGCCTATGGATCGCTGCCACATCGTCTGGGAAAAATTTTGGCTCAGCGCAATCACATCCCTGATTATGGCGGAGGGGATGATGTTCTTTTCCAATTACATCCTCAAGGTGGACACGCTCATACGGATTGTGTCCGCCTCAACGATTTTCATCATGAGCTTCGGATTGACGAGCCTCTCAGTCGGGCTTGGCGCATACTCGCCGGACTTCAAAGAGGATAACCCCGCCCGCATCGCCAACGGTCTCGGCGGAACGCTCAACGTCATTCTCAGCCTCATCTATACAGGCATTGTGATTGCCTTTGAACTTTTCCCGCTGTATCTGGATGCCATTGGAAAACGCCCCCTTAAAAGCTGGCATATCCAATACGTCCTCCCCTATGCAGCGGCGTTTATCCTCATCAACGCCTTAATACTTATTCTGCCGATGAAGTTGGGACTCAAACGCTGGCGAAAGATGGAAATGTAATTGTAAGGATAAAAGATATGAAAAAAACAATCGAGATTTTTCTTACTTTGATTATTTTAGCAATCCTCTTATGGGGAGGCGCCGTATGGTATTTCAAATATCAAACCCTGCCGCAGTCTGAAATCAAAAAACCGGCGGCGGTAAAAACTCCAGCGCCCAAACCCGCGCCATCAGATGAAACCCAATCGTCCACCCAGCCGACTCCCACGCCGGCGCCGACGCCTGCGCCCGCTGCGTCGCCTTTTTCGCATTTCAGCGGACGTTTCATTGATGAAACAGGGAATCCAATCAGCGATGCGGAAATCAGGCTTTATGCCAAAACGGATATCTTGTTCATATCCATCATCAAGGAAAACGAGCTGGAAACATCCCCGACCGCCACAGTCATAACAGATGCCGAGGGGCGCTTTGCCTTTGATTGCCTTGAACCGAATACTTATTTTGTGGAGGCGCGGCGCAATCAGTCGCATTCGCTCTGGCTTTTGCACCCTTTGAGTTTCGCCGCCGGCAAAGATTTCACCGGCTTCGATATCCCCATGCCGGCGGGCGCTCCGCTGAAGGGCGCCGTTCTTGATGCGCAATCAAAACCAATCGCGGAAGCGGATGTGTTTTTATTTGGAGACGTTTACGCGCGCAAATTTTTCAGCCGCATTAAAACAGATGCGCATGGCGAATTCCAATTCCCAGACGCCCCGCGCAACACAAACCTTGTCCTCGCTTCCAAAAAGGCGGGTTATGCCTATACCTTCCGGACAGGACTTCGCATCCCCGCCGCCGAAACCAGCGGAACTATCAAACTCCACCTTGATGAGGAGCTCTCCATCAAAGGCGCCGTCTTTGCTCCGGATGGCAAACCTGCCGAGGGCGCGGAGATTTTCTGCAAATTCGTTCCCGATAACGCCGAAAAATTTCCTGTAACACTTAAATCAGTCAAAACTCTATCCGATGGCTTATTTGAATTTCACAACCTCGGCGCGGGCAGGGCATATCTTTCTATCATCGGAACAGGCGAGGAAAAAATCCTGTCCCGCATAATCCTAATCGAAAAAGGCAAATCGCCGGAAACCCTCTCGCTCAAACTTGAACAAGGCAGAACAGTCTCAGGCGTTGTGGTTGATGAGGAAGGCACATCGCAGACCAAAACGCGCCTTTATTATTTTGATATCACAGGGCATGTTGTTTCCGCATGGACGGATGCCCAAGGGGAATTCACTCTTAAAGGTTTGGGCGAGGGCGGCATTTATATCAAGGCGCTTTCTGCCGATAAACCCGAAATTGGAAAGATGCTCTCTGCCGATGGCAGACGGGAGCGCATCGTGCTCAAAAAAGGCGCATCCATTATGGGCAAGATTTTTCGAGCCGATAACAAACAACCCATCCCTCTGGCTATATTTAGCGTCAGAAATCACGGCGAATGCCTGACCAATTCCCGCGGCGAGTTTCAGTACCATTACCTTTCCGAAGATAAAACCGCTTACACCTCCGCCAATGCGGAAAACCTTGCCAGCAAATACGGACCCATCCTGCAATTAAAACCCGGCAGCGCGCATTATGGATTAGATTTCGCCCTAAGCAACGGAGGCACTGTCAGCGGGTATGTCTTTGACGAAGGAACAAACAAGCCCATCATCGGCGCAAAGGTCTTTTGCACCATCCCGGATATTGAACCTGTTTATACCGATGAGAACGGGCATTATAAATTAACAAATATGCCCGAAGTTGACCTGATGCTCAGCGCTTCCGCCGAAGGATATTCAACCGCCAAAGAACAACTGGCGCACCCCAAAGAGGGCGAGGAATTAACCAAAATCAATTTCTATCTTAAAAAGGCGGCGCAGATTAGCGGCGTGATAAAAACCAAAGCCGGCGAGCCCGTTTGCGATGCCGAAGTCGGCGCCGCATGGGGACGCTTCTCCTCCTTAATCAAGGATTTCAACAATGAAACCGCAAAATCCGGCAGCGACGGGCAATACACCCTTTCCGATATTCCGGCGGAAGAGCCCATCTCCCTCCGCGCAAAACACGACGACCATGCCCCAACGTTTTTAGGACCTCTCTATTTAAAGCCCGGCGAAAAACGCCAGAATGTGGATTTCATTATGACCGAAGGCGGAAGCATCGCCGGCGCGGTCATGGATGAAAACGGCAAGCCGCTCCCCGAAACGGAAGTTGCCGCAAACCGACCCACCAACAAGCACATCATGTCCTCCTTTGTGGACATCGCCAGCACGATGGAAACAGCAAAATTTGTATCCGCCGATGAAGAGGGCAAATACGAAATAAAACACCTTGCGCCCGGCGACTACCTTGTTCTGGCAAGAGCAAAGAAAACCGCAAAACCCCAATTCGTTTATGATTTGAAAAAAAACATTGTAGTGGTTGAAGAGGAAACAACCGCAGGCGTTAATTTCAAACTCAAGCGCGCGGCGGCTCTTGCCGGATTCATCCGCGACGACACCGGCAAAGGCATCGAAGGCGCACGCATCGCCGCCTTCCAGATGAACTTTGAAAAACCCATGATGCAATTTGACAGTTCAAAAAACGACGGCGCATTTCGCATTGATGGTCTTCCCGCCGGCGGATACATGCTCACGGCTGAAAAACGCCCCCATCCGCAAATAATGAAAACGAACGTTATTGCGCCGAATGAAAACCTTGAATTGATTATGGAATCAGGCGGAACCATTCGCGGAATCGTCCTGGATAAAAAAACAAAAAAGCCTATCGCCGATTACAAAATCATCGCCGAATATGCATCCGCCGGTTTGATGCCGGGGATGGGCATGAACATTGAACGGCAAAACAACCGCTCGCAAGATGTGCGCAATGATACCGGAACGTTTGAAATCACCGGCTTAAAATCGGGCAAATATAATTTGAAAGTTCGAGCCGCATCGTATGCCTCTGGGCAAAAATCCGGCATCAAGGTTGAGAGCAATAAAACGGTTGAAGGAATTGTGATTGATATGGACGTTGGCATTGCCATCAAAGGACGCGTTGTGCGCGCGCTGGATAAAAGCCCCGTGAGCGGCGCCAGCGTCCGCGTCGCCGGCGGCGAGCCCAACATGTTCGGCATGGACATGGACATCTTTGATTTTCGTCCCAAGGATTCAGCAAGTCTTTCAGACGAACAAGGTCAATTCACACTCGAAAATCTTACCGGCGGGTTGAAAAATATCGAGGCAAAAAAGGAAGGCTTCCTCAAAGGCAAAAAAAGCATATTCGTTCGCGAGGATGTCCCCAATGAACCCGTAGAGATAGAAATGGCACAAGGCGGAACGGTCTCAGGGCGCGTGATTTTGAAATCCTCCGGCGAGCCCCTCTCCGATGCCGAAATCACATTCGCCGGTCAGGGGTTGATTCCCGATATGGTGCCCTTTCTTGCCGCAAATGTCAAAAGCGATAACGAAGGCAGATTCTCATTCAAAAACGTTCCCGCTGGCAAACAAACCCTCAAAGTCTCCCACAAGAGCGCCTCGCCCGCTATGGTGGAAAATATTGAAGTGAATGAGGGCGGCGAGCTGGACGTGGGCGACATCGCCCTTACCGCCGGCGGCAGCATCGCGGGCGTCGTGCTCGACTTGGGCGGCAAGCCTATCTCCGGCGCCTTCATCGTCGCCAACGCCTCAACCGGCATTTTCCATAACGCAACCAATGAGCAGGGCGAATACTCCATCAATGAACTTGCGCCCCAAACCTATACAGTCAGCGCCATGTTGAGCCATGATATGTTTTTTTGGGGTCAAACCGGCAACGTCCAACAACAGCAGGCGCTCGTGGAGGAAGGCAAGGTTACGGAACTGAATTTCACTATATCGCCGGGCTACAACCTCTCCGGACGAATCACGCAAAACAATAAACCCTACACAGATGCCACCCTCAATTATTCTTTGAACGACCCTTTGCAACCTATGCAAAATACGGGAAATATCCGCGCCAATTCCGACGGTCGCTATATTGTAAAAGAAATTCAACCGGGATTATATAACATAAACGTCATGCGCGGGCAACAAAGACCCGGACAAATACCCATACCTGTTTTCACCGGCAGCGTTGAAGTCCGCAATGACACTGTGTATGATATTGAAATCCCGACTGCCAGCATCGAAGGACGCGTCATTGATTTCCAAACCGGCGAGCCTATTGCCGGCGCAAGCCTATCCATTATCCGAAGCACGGACGCCCAAACTCTGGAAGAGGTTGTCCGCACAGGACGATTTGGATTGTTCGGCGATTCGAGCGATTCGGATGGACGCTACCTGCTGGAAGATGTCCAAGATGGAGATTTGACGGTATTCTGCCAACATGAAAAATACACTTATGAAAGACACTCAATGTCTATTACTGCGGGCGAAAAGATAACCAACGTTGATTTCCTATTAAAACCCGGACTCGCCCTTTCGGGGAAAGGCGTTATGAAAATGGGCGGCGCGCCGATTGCCCGGCTGTTTATCAACATGCGGGATGCCGGCGGCGCAATGATTTACAACAGTTTCGTCCCAATGGCAAGCGATGGACAATTCACAATCACCGGTTTGAAGGAGGGCGATTACACCCTGAACGCATATCCTCAAAATGCCGCGCCGCTTTACAATACGCGATGCGCAATCAAGGCGGGAACATCTAACAACGTTCTCCTCGAATTCTCACAAGGGGGAACGTTGATCGCCAACGTCGTCGGCGATGATGACAAACCCGTTGCCAAAGCCAAAGTTGACATCATTGATTCAACAGGCAAGACACTTGAACTTCCCGCAACATTTGACAACATGATGGCTTATAATTCGCTTGCCTTCACAGATGAGAAGGGACGCCTCGAGCGCAAAAACATCCCCGCAGGCTCATACGCCGTCCGCGTTCAGGCGTTCAACTACAAGGATGAAACCGTTGATGCGCGGATTGAAGAGGGAGAGCAAACCTTGAGCGCCATTAAATTGAGCCGTTAAAACGCCGCAGATAATCCCGAGCGCGCTGAACGTCAAAGTTGCCGGCGATATAATCTATAATACGCTCCGCAAAGGCGAGTTTATTTTCAATCGGCTGGTTAAAAAAAGACGCGCCGCGGCGCGATGGCACAAGCATCAAATGCCGAGCATCCACAAAATCAACCCCGTGAAAAAGATATAAAAGCGGAATGCCGCGCCGCAAATAGCCGTCCGCGCACCGTCGGAAATAATCAAACCCGCGCAAAAAAGCGACGCCAAAATGAAAGGGCAGCCGCAAAATCGGCGAAACGCTCACAGGGAATTCCCACAAATCCGCCGCCTTAACCCGATGCGGCGCAAGCAGTTTTAACCCGCCCGCAAATGTCCCGTATTGCCTTTTGCCGCTGAATATCCGCCCGCTGATGTAAGCATCCATCAACCTCATCGCCCCGCCCCACCAAGTCGGAAAGATTGATGAATCATAAAGAAATCCCAATTCAGCCGCCGCGTGCAAAACCCTCGCATCGGCATCATATCCCGGCGAGCGAAACCCGACAGGATAATGCTCTTTCCCCCATCCGCCTTTTTCCAAAAGGCTGGTAATTGCTGATTGGGCTTTGGAAATATTATCTCGGATTTCCAATTCGGAAAGACGCGTCAGACCCAGCGTGTGGTCAAATGAGTGATTGCCGATTTCATGACCGGCTTTTGCAATTTGTCCAATAACGGGCGCCTTCGCCGCAACTTGAGCGTCCCGCCCAACCACAAAAAAAGAGGCGGGAACCCCCTTGCGGCGGAACAATTCAAGAAAGCGCAAAACGCCCTCTTCATAAACAGGGTCGCGCTCGATATAATCATCTTCGGGCAGTCCGTAACATTTACGAACCGCCCAAATGCCATCAAGGTCTATCTGGATAAAAGCGGCGGGATTCAAAAAAATCTCCCAATTTTTTTAATCGCTCATGTTTCAAGTGTGAACGTGCGATAACCCTTCTCATCGTCGAACCATTCCGTCTCTACGTTTTTGACTTTGGCGCATATAGGACCTCTGCCTAAATCCTCAATTAATTGCTCCAACATTAGCTTGTCGCCTTCCGCCTCAACTTCCACATCCCCGTCAAAGCAATTGCGCACATATCCGCGCAGCCCGTATGCGGTCGCCTTGCGAATGACAAAATAACGGAAGCCCACGCCTTGCACAATGCCGCTCACCCTTGCCATGATTCGACTCATTTTGAACTCCTCTTCACAGGCAAATTAGCATGATGATAATCGCAATCGTTCCCCGCGCGGGTCAAGCAATATCGCCCGTTCTAAATCAATCAAACGCTTGCGCCGCAATGGCGGCAACCTTTCCTCCGAACCGCCAATCCCCGCCCGCGTTTTATCTCAATTATTGCGTCATCAATCCTTGACATAAATCCAGCGCATTTTCTATGCATCCGATTAATTCTATTATTTTGCTCTGTCAGGAAAAACTCATGATAATTTATCGCCCGACAATCGCCGCAATTTCGCTCGATGCCGTCAAACACAATATCCAAGCCATTCAAAAAAAAGTCGGCGCCGCATGCCAAGTTATGGCAGTGGTCAAGGCAAACGCCTACGGTCACGGCATGGCGCAGGTGGCGCAGGCATCGCTGGAAGCAGGCGCGGCGCGGATTGGAGTTGCCACAGTGGATGAGGCGGCGATTCTTCGCGATTTAAAAATCAAGGCGCCCATCCTTGTCATGGGACCCGCGCTCCTTGAACACGCGGAGTTCTTTATAGCCAGAAACATCTCAGCCGCCGTCGGCTCGATAGAAGCAGCGCGCGCTTTCGGACGCGCGGCGCGCAAACTCGGCAAAAAGGCGCGCATCCACATCAAAACGGATACAGGCATGGGACGCTTTGGATTCTGGTGGGAAAACCTCGCCGCCCTCCTTCCCGAAATCAAAAAAATTCGCGGACTTCATCTTGAAGGATGCTTTACCCATTTTGCAACATCGGACATCGCCGATTACGCCTACACTAAATGGCAGCATGAAAATTTCAAAAAATTGCTCGATTCTGCCGCGCGGCAAAAGATTCGCTTTGATATCATACACGCCGCAAATTCCGGCGCTATCATGCAACACCCGGAAACATATCACGACTGCGTCCGCGCAGGCGTCATGCTCTACGGCATGCTCCCCGACCAAAAAACCAAGCCCACTGTCCCCATTAAACCTGTGATGACCTTGACCACGCGTCTGGTGGAAATCCGCCAACATCCCAAAGGGCGCTGCATCAGCTACGGCTGCACATGGCAGACGCCGCGCGCCTCGCGCATCGGCATCCTGCCCATCGGCTATGGCGACGGATATTCCCGTAAATTCTCCAACAAAGGACAGGTTCTCATCCGCGGACGCCGCGCCCCGATTGTCGGACGCGTCTGCATGGATCAGACGCTTGTTGATTTGAGCGCCATCCCCGAGGCGCAAATCGGCGACCGCGTCCTCCTTTGGGGCGAAAACGAACTCGGCGTCCTAAAAGTGGAAGAAGCCGCCAAATGGATGGGCACAATCACATACGAAGTTACCTGCGCGCTCGGCGCCCGCATCCCAAGAGTGTATATCAAATAGAACAAGCAACCGCACCGCAATTTCACAAATCGAATTGTGAGATCACAATCATCAAATCGCCGATGGAAAATATATTTTTCAAATTCGGCGCAAATGCCAAACATTTTACCCATCCGCCGAGTTATTTTTTGTAGATTCAACGTTTTCAAATGCTAAAACTTTGCCGCATATCCAGCCTGATTCTGGTATGATTCTGGCATATATGAAATTGTCGTATTGGAATTTATAAAAAACACGAGGCTTTTATGGCATGAAACATACCACCGAACTCCCTCTGGGGCAGATTCTTGTCAATAACGGCAAACTCGACCCCGATGATTTGGAAATGGCGCTGCGCGAACATCGAAAAACCGGCGAGCGCATCGGAGAGATTCTCGTCAAGATGAACCTTGTCAGCATCGAAGATGTGCTCAAAGGCGTCGCCTTCCAACTTGCCATGCCGTATATCAAACTTAGCGAGATTAAAATCCCCAAAGAGGTTATCGAACGCATCCCCGCCAAACTCGCCACACACTATAACCTCATCCCCGTCGAGATGAGCGAAGGCATCCTCCGCGTTGCCGTCAGCGATCCGCTGGATATCCACACGTTGGACGACTTGCGGATGCTCCTTAAAGTGGAAGTCGAACCTATCGTCAGCGCGCCAAAAGAAATCGAAGACGCCATCCGCAAATATTACGGAATCGGCGCGGAGACCGTCGAAGAGATGATGGATGAAAGCGCCGCCACCCAGTCTGTGGAGGTGGAAACGCACGACATCGAGGACATAGACGAAATGGCTGAGGACGCCTCTATCGTCCGATTTGTGAATCAGATTATCAGCGAGGCATTCCGCGACCGCGCCACAGACATCCACATCGAGCCGCTGGAAAATGAACTCCGCATCCGCTACCGCATTGACGGCGTGCTTTATGAGGCGGCAATCCCGCCCGCCATCCGCCGATTCCAAAACGCCATCATCTCCCGCGTTAAAATTATGGCGGATATGAACATCGCCGAACGCCGCCTCCCGCAGGACGGCAAGATAAAAGTCAAAATGGGCGAAACAGATTACGACCTCCGCGTCTCCTCCGTGCCCACGCCCTACGGCGAATCCATCGCCATCCGCATCCTCTCCCGCGACTCCGAACTGTGCACGCTCGATAAACTCGGCTTCGACCCGGAGCATATCAAAATCCTGCGCGAATTGATTTTGAAACCCCACGGCATCATCCTCATCACCGGACCAACAGGAAGCGGCAAATCAACCACCCTTTACGCCGCCCTTTCTGAAATCAATTCCGTAGATAAAAAAATCATCACCATCGAAGACCCGATTGAATACCGCATACCCGGCGTCACACAGATTCAGGTCGTCCCGCAAATCGGACTCACATTCGCCCGAATCCTCAGAACGCTCCTCCGCCAAGACCCGGACGTCATGATGGTGGGAGAAATCCGCGACCAAGAAACAGCAGAAATCACCATACGCACCGCCCTCACAGGACACTTAGTCTTCTCCACCATCCACACCAACGACGCCTGCGGAGCGGTAACACGCCTGCTGGATATGGGCATCGAACCGTTCCTCGTCTCCTCATCGGTGGAAGGGCTCATCGCCCAACGCCTCGTGCGCGTCCTATGCCCCGAATGCAAAGCGCCCTATACCCCGCGCACGGAACTCATTGAGCGTCTGAACACACGGCGCGAAGACATCTCCGACGCCACATTCTTCCGCCCCGTCGGATGCGAAAAATGCCGCTACACCGGCTACCACGGGCGCACCGCTGTTTATGAACTTATCAAATTAAACGAAACCTTCCGCCGCCTTATCATCAAACGAGAACCTGCAAACGTCCTGCGCATAGAAGCCATGAAAGACGGCATGAAACCTATACGGCTGGACGGCTGGCACAAAGTCAAACATGGCATCACAACAACAGACGAGGTTATGCGCGTGACTATGGAGGATGAATTCGATTCACCAGACATGGAAGAAAAAACTCAATAACCGATTAGGAGGCGTTAACCGCTCATGCCGATTTTCACTTACAAAGCCAAAGACACAAAAGGCGAAACCATTCAAGGCTCTATGGAAGCCGATACGCAGGCGATTGTCATCAATCGTCTCCAATCTATGGGATTTTTCCCGCTTATGGTTCAGGCGGATCTGTCAGCAAAGAAAAAAACAAGCGGATTGAACCGCATCTTCCGCGCGCGCATCAAAAACACCGACCTCACATCGTTCAACCGCCAGCTATCCGACCTGATTTCCGCCGGCATCCCGCTTGTCAAAGCGCTGACCATCATCGTCAATCAAACCGCCAACGAAAGCCTCCGCGAAATTGTCGCCACAGTTAGCAGCGATGTCCAAGGCGGCGACACCCTTGCCGCCGCGCTTTCCAAACATCCAGCGGTTTTTTCCAAACTATATTGCGCTATGGTCAAAGCGGGCGAAACGGGCGGCATGCTCGATGCCATTTTGGAGCGCCTTGCAGAATTTTCCGAAACGGAAGATGAAATCAAAAGCAAAATCAAATCCGCTATGGCATACCCGGCGATTATGCTCGTTGCCGGCATGGGCGCGATTGTCATCCTGACAACGGTCGTCATTCCAAAAATTATGGCAATCTTCAAAGACTTGAATCAGGCGCTGCCGGGCATCACCCAGCTCCTTATCAACATCATAGATTTCTTCAGTTCCTATTGGTATATGATTATCGGCGGCGGCATCGTCGGCGGCATCATCATTTATAAATTCCTTCACACAGACGAGGGCAAAACATATTGGCACACACTGCAAATTAAAATACCGATGGTCGGCAATGTGATAGTCAAACGCGAAGTCGCCCGATTCGCGCGAACGCTCGGCTCCCTTCTCAAAAACGGCGTCTCCATACTCTCCTCGTTGGAAATCACGCGCGAAGTCATGGCAAACAAACTCGTGCAGGCGGAGATTATCAAAGTTTCGGAAAACATCACACAAGGCTCCGGCATAGCCGCGCCGCTCAAAGGCAGCAAAATCTTCCCCTCCGTTGTCGTGAACATGGTCGCCATCGGCGAGGAGACCGGTCGCCTTCACGATGTGCTGCTTCGCATCGCCTCATCTTATGAATTGCAAGTTGACCGCTCCATTAAAACGCTGACCTCCCTCATCGAACCGCTGATTATTCTCCTGATGGGCGCGGTCGTGGGATTCGTGGTTATCGCCATGCTCCTGCCCATCTTCACCATAGACCCCACAAAAGACACCGGCATGTGAGTTTTGGAAAGGCGCGTTTCAAGATGCGGAAGATGATAGAACGAAATAAACATATCGCGGCGGATAATACGGGAATGACGCTCATCGAAACTATGATTGTCGTCGTGATTCTCTCCACGCTGCTCATCTTTGCCGTCCCCAATATGCGCGGGCTGCATGAGCGGAACAAATTAATCACCGCCTCCCGACAAATCGCCGGACTAATCCGCTACGCCCGCGCCGAAGCCATCACCGGCGAACGCGAGATTGAACTCAATATTGACATAGCCAACCACGAATATAATCTCGACCTCAAAAAATACGCCAGAGTTCTCGGCTCCGGCGACCGCAAGGCGCAAAAGCCCGAAAGGATTGAGGAGACGCATGAACTGCCGCAATTTGTCTTTTTCAAAAAAGTGGAAACAGAAGACGACCCAGACGGACGCGAAAAGGAAACCACGCTCACCTTTTATCCTGACGGCTCGGCAACAGGCGCGCGGATTATCCTCGAAAATATAACCCCGCGCAGCAAAACACCATCCTTCATGTCCGTCGAAATCTCCCGCGCGACCGCGCTGCCCGATGTGCGCAAACTCTCCGCCAGCGAAATGGGACTGCCCGTCGAGGAGGAGGATTAAAATGAGAACGCCTTTTTTGCGATTGCCGTCCGGACGCGGTTTTGTCCTGCTGGAAGTCATTTTGTGCATCCTGATTCTCGGACTTTCTATGGGGGCGTTCCTCCGCTCATTCACCGTCTCGCTCAACACCGCGCGCAAATCGCAGATACTCACCACCGCCACGCTGCTCGCCCAACAGGTTCTTGAAGAATACGAAGTCATCCCCCCGCAGGGAAATCATGAAGAAGGCTCTTTTGTGGGAAATGAGGGTGATTACGACGAAGACAACTTTCCCAATCTTGAAAAGGCGCAATATAAAAACTACTACTGGAGCGTGGACATGGAGGAGATTCGAGTCGAATATCCGGATGCCTCCTTTGAAGGCGATACAAAAGATTTCGAAAATCTGACCAAAATGACCGTCTCCATAATTTATAACGATAAAAACCTTCGGCATTTCATACCCATCAAAGTTACCACCTATCTGACCAATGCCGAAAAATTCACAAATAACAGCAAAAGGGAAAACAAACTTTATTAAACGAAAATGATAAAACGCCGCCGCAAATTACAACCCGGTTTCACACTTTTGGAAGTGCTGTTGGCTGTGTCCATCTTTGCCATGCTCATCTCCGCGCTCTACACAACCTTCCGCGTCGGACTGCGCGCCTATGACATCGGAGAAAAGGAAATAGACCAGATGCAGCACGCCCGCGTCATCTTCGACACCATGAGCCGCGACCTGCGCAGCGTCTATTATCAAGCGGAAACCTCATACAACAACAACCTCCGCCGTATGCTCGCCCAGTATGAACAGCAGCGCCTTAAAGCGGAGCTGGACGGCACTCTTGATGAATTCCTCTACGGCAGAGGCTCTAACGAAGAAGACACCGGCGTCCCCAACCCCTATGACAGCTATATCGAAATCAACCTCGACTTCAAAGCCGATAATGCGGAAAGAGCGGATTCCATGACCTTTGTCCGATACCAAATAGACGACGGCATTTCGCGGACGCAGCCTTGGGCGCTCGGACGCATCTCCTACTTTGTTGAAAACGGCGAACTCATCAGAACAGAAGAGGATATCTTCCAGCCCGGAAAAGATAAAGAAGGCAACGAGATTGAGGAAAAAATACCGCGAAGGGAAGTGCTTGCTAAGGGCGTTGTTAAATTCGACCTCCACTTTGGTTTCTTCAGAGAAGACGACTGGATGGAAGCGCCTGACTGGGATTCCAACGCCCGCCGATACCGCAACCCTGCCCGCGTCATTGAAGAGGATGACCCCAATTATCAGGAACTCATTCAAAAAGAGGCGCGAAAACCGGTGGACGGACTCCCCGCCTTTGTCCGCGCGGCTATCATCATCGAAGAAAAAAGCAAAAGAAGAATCAAATCCGCGGACGCCAGTATTGAGCCCGGCGGCAAAGCCGGCTCCGGACGCCGCTCCTTCTCCTCTTTAATCCGCGTCCCATGCGCTGAAGAAAACTACACACCGTCGCTCTGCGAGGATGAAGATAATGATGAAAAATAGACGGACATATCCCCAAAGCCGCGCCCGCCGCGGGGTCATCATCATCTTGACCCTCTGGCTGGTCACCGTCCTTGCGCTCATCGCATACTCCCTTGCTTATGAAATGCGCATCGAGGCGCGCCTTACTAAACTAAAAAAAGATCAACTCCTCGCCTACCAACTCGCAAAAGCAGGCGTTGCCAAAGCTATCTGCGACCTCAAAAACGACATGCTCATGGAACGCCAAGAAAAATCACAGATACTGGACGCCGAAGGCGACGTCTGGAAAAACCCCGAAGATAAAGTTGAGATTGAAATGGGCGCGGGCGAGTTCACCGTTCGAGTGATTGACGAAGAAAGCCTCATTAATATCAATACCGTCAATCCAACCGTCATTTCTAAAGCCATCGAATATTTCGTCGGCGATGACGCCAAAGATGAAAAAGAGGCAGCCCGCATCGAAAGAATCGGACTCGCCGTTCTCGACTGGCGCGACGCCGACGACGTCCCCGCCAACAGCGGCGAAGCCACCGAAAGGGAACTATACGATAAACTCATCGCCGAAGACGAAGGAATCGAATATGACAAAAATTATGAATCCGGCTATAAATTGAAAAACGACGTCTTCACCTCCGTTGAGGAACTCCTTTCCGTTTATGGCATCGAGCCGGAATTTTTCTACGGATTCACGCCGGAAGAAAAAAAAGAACAGCAATATCTGGAACGAATGCAAGGCGAACGCCGTCTAAACCGACACATCATGCGAAGCCATACCAGCGAAAAATCCAAATGGCAAGACTGGGAACCCGAAGGTCTGCGCGACATCCTCACCGTCGTCTCCACCGGCGAAATCAACGTCAACACCGCCGGCGAAGCGGTTCTCACAGCCATCCTCGCCGCCGCCAATATCAACGACCCCAACCCAGAAGAAGTCGCGCAGGCGATTATCGAGTACCGCCGCGACGGAAAAAAAGATAAATACGATAACGATAAAGCATTCCGCAACCCTATGGAACTCAGCCAAGTGGAAGGACTCTCCGGACCCCTTGTGCAACAAATGATGGCAATGCAGCGGCTCACAACCGTCTCCACTCATTTCCGCATCATCGCCGAAGGCAAATCTGGACGCGCCCGGCGCACCATTGAGGCGACCGTGCGCAGAACATGGGAGACGTTCACTGTTGAAAAGGATGACAAAGACTTTGACCCGCGGACGCGGGCGCGCGTAAAAAGAATCAATGAAGATGACGACAACAGCCCCCTCGTCGTGGAATCGCCGACTGTCCGCATCGTCCGCTGGCGCGAAAGATGAAAGAAAGGAATTCGATTATCTCTATAGAAAGAATAGCGGGTAAAGATTATGACAAACACGTTCACAGCCTTTGAAATGATGGAAAGCGAATGCCGCGTCCTCCAAATGAAACAACTCAAAACCGGTTTGAAAATCGAAAAATTCTTCGCCGTTCCCTTTCCCTCAAAATCAGGAACGGATGCCGCCCTTCATCAAAAGGCTAAAACGGACGCCCTCCGCGCGGCTATCAAAGAACGCAGCCTCGAAATCGGAGAAAGCACCCTTATCCTCCCCAAACAATACGTCACCGTCCGACACGTCTCCCTTCCGTCGGTGGACAATATTGAAATCGCCCAAATGGCGCGCTTTGAGGCGGAAAAGCACATCCCGTTCAACGTCGAACGGCACAACATCTCACACCATATCATGAAAAAAGAAGGCGTCAGCGGCTCCCATGTGCTCATCGCCGCCGCAGATTCCCCCGTTGTGGATGAACCGCTGGCGATACTTTCCGCGCTGGGCATCCAACCCGCCGTCGCAACCGTATCAACCGTCTCCCTCTACAACATATTCCGCCATCTGAATCCCGCCTTCCCAGAAGAAGCAACCGTCGCGCTTTTGCATATTGGAATGATTAACATAGACCTTGTCATCATAAACAAAGGATTCCTTGTCTTTACACGCAGCACGTCGCACGGCGTTTCAAAACTATTTCAGGAAATGAACGAGCAACCCAACAGGACAAAACCCCTTGGATTGGAAGACATCAAAAATATTGATTTAATGAAACTGGAACAGCCGATGCAAACAAACGGCGAAACCGGCGGCTCCCCCGCGATTGCGGATTTTTCAGAAAACGACATCGCGCTTATCGAGCAATGGAAAAACAAACTCCTCCAATCCATCCGACAAACCCATGATTTCGCCCGAAGAGAATTTGAATGCCCGATGATGGAGCGCATCTTCATCTCCGGAGAGGCGGCGGCGTTCCCATCCATCGAAGAATACATGACATCCGCGCTCGGCATCGCCGCGGAAAAAATCAACGCCGCGGGACACCCCATCGAGGGCATCGCCCAATTGCCCTCCGCCTATCTCCCCTGCCTTGGCGCCTTGATTGAGTTAACCAATCACAACGCCATCCGTCTGAATCTCTTGCCTGAGCGCTACATCGTGGAAAGACTCTCGCGCCAAAAACGGCAGAACATCCTCAGCCTTTCACTCATGATAGGCGGCGTGTTAATCCTCAGCATCCTCTACCTGCAGGCATACACCATGCGGCAGGATCGCCTTACGGAATGGTATAACAAACAAAACGAAAAACTCAAACCCGAAGTGGCGCGGTTGATGGACATGCAGAAAAAAACGCGCATCATCTCCGATTATGTCCGCGACCCGCGCAATGCCCTTGCCATCCTTGACTACATCAGCACATTCCCCTACATGCCCCGCAGCGTCTCCGTGATGGAATTCAAATACACAAAAGGCTCCATCGTTGAAATCTCTGGACACGCGCTGGACATCAAAGACTTAAATCTTTTTATCGGCGACCTTGAAAAATCGGGATTCTTCAGCGATGTGAAAATCAAACAACGCCCATGGATACCACTTTCCGGCAACCGACCAAAAGTCCTCAATTACACACTTACTTGCGCATTCGAAGGAGAGAAAAAGTGAATTTATCAAAACGAGAAAAAATGCTCGGCATAACCATCGTCGTCATAATCGCCGGTTGGTTAATCGGACGATACGGCGCCTATGAAATATACCAATCCCTTTCCACACGCGCTGTCGAGCTCGCCTCCGCGCGGGAAACATATCAAGAATACGCCGAAAAAATGAAACAAAAAACGGAAATCGAAAAAGCCTATGATGAGATTGTCGGCAAAGATAAACTCGCCGCATCAACCAGCAGCGAAGAGGCTGACCCGTCCAAAGAGTTCAGCGTCTTCGTCTCCGAACTCTGCCGCCGGCTCGGGTTTGCCTACCCCAGCATTGACAAACATAAAACCGAACCCATCGAAGGCGTGAACGATTATTCTTTCATCACCCTCCCCGTCAACACCAGCGGCGAAATGCAGAGCATCGCCAAACTGCTCAAAGGATTTGACAAAGAAGCCGTGCTGATTCGCAGCCTCCACCTGCGCAGCAGACTTGATAATCCCATCATGGATGTCACCATCACCGCCGCTAAAATCGTTCAAGAAAAACCAAAGGCGCAAACCAAAAAAAGGACAACCCGCAAAAGCTCCGCCGCGCCCTCATCCCCTTACAAAACCCTCACCCCGCGCGTCTCCGCCAATCCCGATGAAAAAATGCCAACCCAAATTTCCGAAGGAGCCGATAATGAATAACACGAATAAAAAAATAGTAATACTCAACATGGTCTTCCTCTTCCTTATACTCTTCCTCGGATATCTCGTCGCAACCACGCGATTCATCCCGCCGGAAGAGGAATTCGACGCAGACGGCGGCATGACCCTCACCCCTACGCCCGCGCCCTCGGATTTGAACCAATCAGAAACCGAATACAAAGCCCCGGCGCCGCCCAAACCCGCCGTCGTTGCCGATGCGGATAAATACCCCCGATTCGGCAAAAGCCCCATCTTTGACACTATCATCCCCAGACCGACACCGCCGCCCACGCCCACCAAAACACCCGAGCAACCGCCCAAAATTGAGGACATCACCAACCAGTGGCGCCTGACCAGCATTTTTGAAAATACCGCCTCCTTCCGCCATGCCCAGTCCAACAAAGAATGGGACATGACCGTCGGGCAGACATATTCGGAAACCTATCGCGGCAAGGAGTGGCAGATTAAATTAGACCGCGTTGATGAAGACAACCTGCAAGCAATCATCTCATTCCAAAATCAAACGCGGGCTATCGGCATGTTTTAATGTTTTTTGATGGAGTTTGCTGAATTATTTCGTTGAAAAAAAGAGAAAGTTATTTGAGAGCTTTCCATAATCTTGAGTCCAAAGGAGACACATCGAATGGGATTTTTTAAAAATAAAAGGGGAATTTCTCTTTTCCCGCTGATTGCGCTTTGCGCGCTGCTGGCATCCGCGGCGCTCTTTTCAATCCCCGCCTCCGCCCAACCTGCTGATGGCGACGAACAAACCGCCCCTAATCCAGATATGTCCAACCTGCCTCCGCCTATGCCTCCCGACAGTTCGGAGCCGCCGTCGGATTCGCCGGAAGTCCCGCCGATGGACGCGGCGTCCATCCCTAAACCGATAATTGCCGCCGCTTCCGGGCAGGAACCGATTGCCACATTAATTTTTAAGGGCGGCTCGTTGAGCACCATCCTTGCCCAGCTCAAAAAACAAACCGGCGTCAACGTCGTGCCGCGCGGCGCAAAAATAATGGACCTCAAAATGGATCTTGTCGCGCAGAAAGAACCTGTGAGCCAGATTCTTCAAAAAATCGCCAGCAGCAACAACCTCTATCTCCATCAGTCAGACCCCGCAAACTGGGAACTCATGGATGAAAAAACCTATAAAACCGAATTCCTCCCCAAACAGGTCATCCGCAAAATCTTCGTACTCAAATACATCAAAGCGGAAGAAGCGCGCAAAGCGCTTGAAAACGTCAAAACAAAAGACATCGGACAGATGGCGGCTGACCCCAGAACTAATAAACTCATCGTCACAGACCTCCCGCAGGTCGTCGAACTCATTAAAAGAATGCTCGATGAAATTGACGTCCAGCTCATGACCCGCGTCTTTTACATACGCCACGCCGATGTTGGCGACATCGCCGATAAAATCCAAAATTACAAATCCGCGCCCGGAACCATTGACGTTGACGCCAAATCCCATCAGATTATCGTTTCGGACATCTTTCAAAATATTAAACGGATGGAGATGTTGATTGAGCTCCTTGACGTAGGTCCGGAATTGCGCGTGTATGACCTGAACAATATCGGCACCGGCGGCAAAGGCGCCGACGAACTCAGCAAAGCCATCGAACAGGTCATCACAAAAAACGCCGACGTATTCTGGCAGATTGACGAAAAATCCGGCACGTTGATTGTTCAGGATGTGCCCGAAGTCCATGAACGCATTGAGCAAATCCTTGCCGCGCTCGACCGCCCCATCAAACAAGTGCTCATATACGCCGAGCTCATTGACACTAATTTCAACAAGACCTATGATCTGGGCATCAACTGGGACGCCAGCGAGGATTTTTTCTCCGCCGTCCGCGACAACCTTTTCGCAGGCGGGGAGGGAACCAACCGCATCCCCACCGGCACATCCGGCGACCTCACCAAAAATCTTGGCTTCCTGAATCTGGATGAAGAATTCCCCGTCTTCACAATGGACGGCAGCAGCCTTGCCGTCGGATACCTGAACAAATATTTCCGCGCCACGCTCAAAACCGCCCTCAGCCGCTCAGACACCAAAGTCCTCCTCCAGCCGCGCATGATTGTCAAAAATCAGGAAGAGGCGTCGGTCAAAGTCGGCGGCAACAAACCATACCGCACAACAAATTATTACACAGACAACCGCTGGCAGAGCTCCGGTCAGAGCACCGTCCATTACGGTCTTGACGTTACGTTGAAACCGACGATTTCAAACACCGGTCTCATCGAAATGGAAATCAATTTCACAAACAGCGACGCCAGCTTTGTGGGCGACCCGACCAAAGACCCCCTTGTTGAAACAACCGAAGTCGTCGCCAAAACAAAACTCATCATCCCCACAGGCGAAACACGCGTCATCGCAGGCATGCTCAACAACAACAAAACGGAAACCCGCGGCGGCATCCCACTTCTCTCCGAATTGCCTATCGTCGGTCCCCTCTTTGGCGCATACAACCAAAAGGATGGGACACGCAATATTCTCTTCTTTATCACCCCGACCATTATCGAGGAAAAGCCGAATAAAAAAGATCACTATCGCGGCAAGAGCATTGATGAACTGATGGAAGCAGGAGCCGCCCTCCCCGCTTACATCGAAGATCTGACATCCCAAACACTTGCAGCTTCGCCGAAAAAATCGGAAATGGAAACCGAAGGAGAACCCGCGCTGCAAAGCGATATGCCTATTGAACTTAAACGACTCCTGAAAGACTCCTCCAATCTGGACGCACAGAACCTGCGGCAGCAGCGCCAGGACGCGCTCGCCGGTCCCAGCGGAACATTCACAGATACAACAACCGCCGTCGCCGCTCGACCCGCCCCATCCGCCGAGGCTTCGGGTCGCCCGCCCATCACGGCAATCACCCCGCCGGTAGGCAAAGAAGGCGAAACGGCGCCGCCGCCGCCGCCCCGTCCATCGGAAGAAGAGCTGAGAAGATTCGAGTCGGATCGCCCGCGAAAACCAGTATCTCCCGGCGATACAGAAACCAAGTATTGACGATAAGAGCATTGCCTTTTGGATGAGCCGATAGTCCATAAGATTGAAACGCTTTCCCTTGCCGATGCCCAGCGCGAGATGGAACGCATCGGCGTCCACCCCGATGGCGTGCGAATCATGGCGCCCAAAGCCGTCTTTAGCGTCCTTAAAATTTATCGCCTTTCTCCCTATCATGCCAACGTTCTCAAACAGGAGATGCTCTCCATCGGCGCCGAAGCCGCCACAGCCGCCGGCTGCATTGACTGCTCCCGAGCGGAAAGCGATGTCATCCTCATGGGCACGCTTTCCCATTACCGCAAACTTTTTGAAAAGCTAAAACAGCAGCCGCCATCTTTCCATCCGCTGGCGCAAAAAATACTCGAAGCCGCGCAAACGCCATCCCCCAGTTTTAACCTCAACTGGAATTTCGGCAACCGCAAAATTTCGTTCAACCAACGCCGCATCCTCATCATGGGCATCCTCAACGTTACCCCTGATTCATTCAGCGACGGCGGGCAATTCTTCAAAACAAAAGACGCTGTCGCCCAAGCGTTAAAAATGGAGGAAGCTGGAGCGGATATTTTGGACATCGGCGGCGAATCGAGCCGCCCGGGCAGCCAGCCCGTCTCCGATGATGAAGAAATGGTGCGCGTCCTCCCCGTCCTCCAAGAGCTGCTCGGCAAAACCGCTTTCCCCATTTCCATTGACACATACAAAGCGGATTTAGCGGAGGCGGCAATCAGCATGGGCGCGGCGATAGTCAACGACATCACCGCCTTGCGCAGGGATCCCCGCATGGCGTCTCTTTGCGCGGAAAGAAAACTCGGCGTGGTTTTAATGCATATGAAAGGCGAGCCCAAATCTATGCAGGATGCGCCCCATTATGAGGACGTCGTTGCCGAGGTCTCTGATTTTTTTGAAGAGCGCATCAAAGCCGCCATTGCCGCCGGCATCCAGCGCGACGCCATCGTCCTCGACCCCGGCACCGGCATCGCATTCGGCAAAAATCTGGAACATAACATCGCCCTCATGCGCGCCATCCCTCATTTCATCGAGCGGCATCAGCGCCCGATTATGCTCGGCGTCTCACGCAAAAGATTCATCGGGGAACTCACCGGAAAAAATGTGCGAGACAGACTCGGCGGAACAATCGCCGCCGCCGCCTTTTGCGCGCTCAAGGGCGCTTCCATTCTCCGCGTTCATGACGTTGCGGAATGCCGCGACGCTATTAAGGTTGTTCAAGCCTTGAATGATTTATGATAAAGGGATGCTTTTCATGAAAAAAATTAATTTATTTATTACCGCAGTTATCCTTCTGGGTTTGCCGCTTGCCGCCGTCCAGCCATCCGCGGCGATGGAATTGAATCTCCCTATGCCCCTTGAAATTAAAGGCTTCGACCCATCGCAGGCAAACGACCTCTATTCGATGACCGCCCTTATGCAGATTTACGAGCCGCTTTATCAATATGCGTATTTAGAGCGCCCGTATAAACCGGAGCCCCTCATTGCGGAATCGCTGCCGGAAATCTCCGCCGATAAACTCGTTTACACAATCAAACTCAAAAAAGGCGTCCGCTTTCAGGATGATAAATGCTTCAAGGAAACAAAAGGCAAAGGGCGGGAACTGACCGCACAAGACTTTATCTTCTCCTTCAAGCGCATCGCCGATAAAAAGGTCAACTCCAACGGATGGTGGATATTCCGCGACCACATCATCGGGCTGGATGAGTTTTACGAAAATTCCGGCGAGGCGAAGGATATGAAATATTACGACACGCCGGTGGAAGGGCTCGCCGCGCCCGACCCGCACACGCTGGTCATCCGCCTGAAAAAACCCTACCCCCAACTCTCTTGCATACTCACCATGCCCTACACATGCGCCGTCCCGCGCGAAGCGGTTGAATTTTACGGCGAGGAATTTTTGAACCACCCGATTGGGACCGGACCTTACAAACTTGAAAAATCTATTCGCGCCTCCAAAATCACATACGTCCGCAACTCAACCTTCCGCGGCGAAACATACCCTTCAAAAGGCGCGCCGGAAGATGAACAAAACGGAATGCTCGCCGATGCGGGAAAACCCGTCCCTTTTGCTGACCGGCTCACATTTCACATCATCAAAGAATCATCCGTCATGTGGCTGCAATTCCTCTCCGGCAACCTTGACCGCGCCGGCATCCCCAAGGACAGCTACGACGCCGCCATTGACGAGAATAAAAATCTGCGCCCCAAACTTGCTGAAAAAGGCATACAACTCCTGATTACGCCGGATCTCGACCTCACCTATGTCGCCTTCAACATGGAAGACTCTATCGTCGGCAAAAGCCCCGCACTGCGCCAAGCGCTCAGCCTCTGCCTCGACCGCGAACAACTCATCCACCACTTCTATAATAACCACGCCATCGAGGCAAAAGGTCCCATCCCGCCCGGTCTGGCGGGATACGACCCCGACCTCCAAAATCCCTTTGCGCGCTTTGACATGGCAAAGGCAAAAGAAAAAATGGCGGAAGCGCGGCGCGAACTCGGTCTTGCCCCAGACTCGCCCATCGAACTCACATACGACTCCCAGAACAATGACATCACATCGCGCCAGATAGACGAATTTTATACGGACGGTTTCAAGCAGCTGGGCGTTAAAATCAATTACAACGTCAACACTTGGCCCCAGTTCCTCGACCGCATCAAAAATAAAAAAGGGCAGGTCTGGGGACAGGCGTGGGGCGCCGATTACCCCGACGCCGAAAACTTCCTACAACTCCTCTACGGTCCAAACGCCTCCCCCGGCGATAACAACGCCAATTACAAAAACCCCGAATTTGATAAACTCTACGAACAAATGAAACTGATGGAGGACTCCCCAGAGCGGCGGGAAATCATCAAAAAAATGGTCGCCATCGTCATCAAAGATTCACCGTGGATTTTTTGCACGCACCGCATCCGATTCAACGTCAACCACGGCTGGCTCAAAAATTACACCTACCACAGCCTCGGCAGTAATTATTGCAAATATTACCGCATTGATGAAACAGCAAAAAAAGAACTCAAAAAGAAACTGTGAAGATAATGGGACAAAACGTCTTCAAACCGCGAATCCTGATGATTAACTCCGCGCGCAAATGGATCGGCGAAGCGGCGCACACCATCATACTTGTCGAAGGACTCCGCGCGCGCGGCATCCCCGTCGTGCTGGTCTGCCGCAAAGATTTCGCCCTTCATCAAAAAGCCAAAGAAAAAAATATCCCATTTTACAACCTTGCCATGAAAGGCAATTTCAACGGCGTCAACGACCTCCTTGACTTGACGGCTCTCCGCCGCATCATCAAAGAGCATCAAATAGACATCATACACGCCCATCGCGGCAAAGACCATTGGTATTCCGCATGCGTCCGCCTCCTGCCGGGGCTCCCCGCCCGACCTTTCGTGATTCGCACGCGCCACGTGACCGTACCCGTAAAAAACCACATCTTCAACCGCTGGCTTTATCAAAAAGGAACGGATAGCGTGATTGCCGTCTCCCAAAAAGCGGCGGAAAGCCTGCAAGGCGTGCCGATGAAAAATAACCCCGCCGTCATTTACGCGGCGGTTGACACGGCAAGATTCACCCCTGAAAAACGCTCCGACGAAATGCGCCGCGCCTGCGGAATCTCCAATGTGGCGCCGGATGCCCCCCTCATCGGGCTGGTTGCCCGTTTCCAGCGCGTCAAAGGACAAGCCGTCCTTCTGGAAGCCATCCCAAAAATCCTACAATTCCTCCCCGATGCCCGATTCGTTTTCGCAGGACAGGGCAAGGAAGGCAACCGCCAAACACTCATTCAAAAAGTTCAAGAATCGAACATCGCAAACCGCGTCCAGATTTTAGGATTCCTTCCCGATATCGAAACACTCATTGCCTCCCTTGACGCCGGCGTCGTGGCTTCGCTCGGCTCGGAAGGCTCCAGCCGCATCACAATGGAATACATGGCATCCGGCGTGCCCGTCATCGCCACCAGCGTTGGCGGCATCCCCGAGCTCCTTGAATGCGGAAGGCTGGGAAGGTCAGTGGAGCCGAACAACGCCGAAGAACTGGCGCGCGGCATCATTGAAACGCTGCTTGCGCCGCACGCCTCCCGCGAAAAAGCCCGCCTCGCCCTCGAAAAAGCGCGCTCCTCTTTGAACTCCGACCGCTTCATTTCCGAAACCCTGCGCGAATACCAAAAAGTCATGTGGAAAAGTTAATCTTGATTTCGCCGAAAAGACTTTGTTAGTTTCTATTCATCATAGATAATATAATCGCGGAACTATGAAAGTGTTGCCATGCTTCGCGTCGCTTCACAATTAAAATCCCTCAAAATGCGCCTGCTGATTGTAACCATCTGCAACACTATCATCTCGCTTTGCGCCGTCATCGTTTTCTTCCTCATCTTGCAATATAAAACGGAAAGCGGATGGAACATATTCTGGAAGGAGTTCTTCCCCTTTTTATTCATATTTTTCGGGCTTAATGCCGCGCTGAACCTTTTCACCACAAAGGTTATACTCAACCCCATCAACACACTCACACGTGAAATTAAAAACTTGGCGGACTCCGGCTCTCTTAATGATTTGAGCGCGGCGCACTATCCGGAGATGGAACTCCTTATCAAGTCCATAATAGACCTCGTCACCTTTGCCAATAAAGAACGCGCCTTCGCCCTCATGCTCAAAGAGGCGTCCCGCAGCCGCAGCAAAACTGCGCAGGTGGACTCCCTGACCGGTCTGCGCACCAGAGAATACATGGATATGTTTCTGCCGGAGGAAATCGCCCGCGCCGGACTGCTTAATGTTTCGCTTTCTATTTTGATGCTGGATGTGGATGACTTCAAATTTTACAACGACACAAACGGACACCCCGAAGGCGACCGCGCCCTCAAACAGGCGGCGGCATTGCTCCAAAATAACACGCGCAACCATGATATCTGCATCCGCTACGGCGGCGAGGAGTTCATGGTTATCATGCCGCGCACGCCCCTTTATCAAGCCAAAGATGTGGCGGAACGAATCAGGAAAGCATTTTTTGAGACGCACTTTGATTTTGAACACAAACAACCGGGAGGAAAACTCACCATCTCCATTGGCGTGGCGACATTTCCCGAACACGCCGCCGAACACGCCGCTCTTATTAAATGCGCAGACGTCGCCCTTTATCAGGCGAAACAAAAAGGCAAAAACATGGTCTGCGTGTTTGAACCAAATCCTATAACTCAATAGCCTTATTTGTGCGGGCGGATTCCATTAAAGCAAACGCCAGACGCGCCGCATTAAAGGCGTCGGCGGCGCCTGCCAGCGGCTTTGCGCCTTCCTGCACGCACTGGATAAAATGACGCATTTCCTTCTGATAGGGGCTTTCGGATGAGGGCGATTCGGGAACGATTGTCCCAGAGGCAGAGCCCGCAGCCTTCTTCTTTTCCGCAAACGTCAAAGTCGCGGCGTCCCGCATGTCATACTCCAACATCCCCTCCGTGCCGCTCGCCTCAAAGCCCGTCAAGAACGAGCCATCCGGCTCCGCCCAGCTCGCCTCAACATGCGCCAGCACGCCGTTTTTGAATTTGATAATCCCCAGACCGTAATCCTCCGCAATCCCTTTCGAGCCGAGATTCTGTCCGAACACCCTTGCCGCCGCGCCGAACGTCCATAAGAGCCAATCAAGGTCGTGAATGGCAAGGTCAAGGAAAACGCCGCCGCTTCTTTTGTAATCCAGATACCAATTATCTTTTTTATCAAAGCTGGCGGGTTTGCCGCAGCAGCGTGAGAGGCGCACAATCCCCGCCTTGCCGATGCCGCCGGAAAGAATCGTCTCCCGCGCATGGGCATATTCCCAGAAAAATCGCACCACATGCCCCGCCATAAAAACAGGCTTGTAATTTCTCGCAGCGTCGCGGATGGCTTGCGCCTCTTTCAGATTTGAGGCAAGCGGCTTCTCGCAAAAGATATGCTTTCCCGCCGCCATATATTTTTTGATAAAAGGCAGACGAAACGGCGTGGGTATGGCGTGAATAACCAGCTCGGTTTCCGCATCTTTAATAACGTCGTCAATACTCGGCGACCAGCGCGCGCCGATGGCTTTTGCCAGTTTGCCGCCGCGCGTCTTATCCCTGTCCACGATCCACTTAATAGACGCCTCGGGCATCTTCGACAAATTTACCGCATGTATGGTGCCCATCAAACCCGCGCCAACTACCGCTGCCTTCATATTTTTCCCCTTATCATAATTTAATTATTAAGTAATCATCAATTTATAATCCCTAATTACTAACTCTTAATTAATCGCCCTATCTCCTCCCCCCGCCTCTGGGCATGGGCGGCATACCGCCGCCGCGGCGTCCACCGCGTTCCGGCTGCGCCGCCCCCTTTTTTTTCGTTCCGGATGTTTCTTCATCGGGGACGTCCAGCTCTGGGATGTTGAATTTGATTTTGATATCCTCCGGACTCATAGCGGGCTGACGCTCCACCTTCACCGCTTCGCCCTGCTCCAGAATCGAATAGCGATTCCCCGGCTTGAAGTCTATCGTCCAACAGGATGAGAGCCTGTCTCCGCTGACAACAACCGTTGCGATGCGGTAAGGACCGGCGGCGACGTCCACGCTTCGGCTCTCATAGGGATTGAGCGGCATGCTGCTGCTTTCCTCTCCCGAAAGATAAAAGATGACCTGCTGCCCGCTGCCGTTCAAAAGGCTGACGCGCGGGCGCGCCTGCGGAATAACTCCGAGCAGCCGCACGGTGTCCGAGGAGTTATGCTCCATTGCAAACACCTCATCCACAATCTTGTCAATCTTCTCTTCCTTTTCCTTATCTTCCTGAGTTCCCCACCGCCCTTTGAACGGAATCAAACCCTTTTTCGTCATTTCCTCGACTATGGCGTTCTGCCTCCCCTCGGCGGTCATCCATTCCCCGTTGTGCAGCACAAGCCCTTTATCTTTCTGCTCAGCGGCAAACTTCATCTCCGGCGTCATCCAGATATCCTTGTATTGAACCAGCCCCGCCTCTTGCGGGTTGACCCATTTATCATTGTAACGGACCAAGCCCTGCTCTTTGTATTCCTGCTCGATGAGGGCGGGCGTCTTTTCCAACGAGAATGAAATGCTCTCGCGGTTTAGAACATACGTTTCCACCAGTTTGGGATGCGTCGGATGGTAGCCCTCTTTTTCAAGCCGAATAAAAAAGGCGCTGCGCGCGGCTCGCTGAGCGGAACAGGGCGTCAGTATTGGATGGCTGCCGCCCAAAACGCGCCATGGTCCTTGAATGTTATCCGAATAAAGAACCGTTGCGCCCGGCGGGTCGGATTCAATGTGAACCTTGCCATTGCACCCCGACAGCGCCAACGCCAGCGCCACAACCATCGCGACTAAAAACCATTTGAAATTTTCCATAATCTCCGCCTGATTTTACAATCTTATCGAAACCCCGCACTCGGCGGGGAATTCCTTAGCCTGATGAGCCGAGCAGCTCCTAAAAAAACGGTTGAAAAAATTGTCCCCTTTGGCGACCCGCCCATCTTTCAAACCCAAATAAAACGCGATATATTTAGCAAGCATAAAGAGCCCTTTGCAAAATTAAGAACCTTGTTTTTTGAATTAAAAACAAAATTTCTATGAATCCTTTCCATATCCATCGTCAATAAAATGTTAAATCGCCGCGATGGATATGCCGCGTTGGAAAGCAGTAATGCGCCGGCGTGAGTGCGGAATATCCTTGACGGCGGCGGGTGTCTTTAACGAAAACCTCATAAAAGAACGGTTTGCAAAAATTTTATAAATAATCTATCTTTGAGCAGATCCTAAAAACGGCGCTATTTTTTTGTAGGGCGGGTTGCCAGCCTGCTCCAGCATAAGCAATCAGCGATTTTAGGACGGTCTCATAAAGGAAGCCGCTATGGCTCTTGTGAATTTAAGAGATATTCTCGCCGACGCCCGCGCTAATAAATATGCCGTGGGCTCTTTTAATGTTGTTGACCTTGCCAGCCTTGAGGCGATTTTGGAGGCGGCGGAATTCATGCAGTCGCCCGTCATTCTTTCCATCGCCGAAGTCCACTTCAAATACGTCAACCTTGAAAACATAACCCCCGCCATAAAGGAAGTGGCAAGACGCTGCTCCTGCCCCGTCGCTTTGCATCTGGATCACGGCGAATCCTTTGAAGCCATCATGCGCGCCTTGCGGGCGGGATTCACCTCCATCATGTTTGACGGCTCCAAACTCGCCTTTGATGAAAACATCCGGCAGACCGCCGCCATCGTCAAGATGTGCCACGCAGTCGGCGTCACAGTCGAAGCGGAGCTGGGGCACATTGGCGGCGCAGAGGGCGGCAGCGGCGGCGCGGTTCCTCCGCCGGAGGAGTTTTACACCAAAGTGGACGAGGCGGTTCGATTTGTGAAAGAGACCAAAGTGGACGCGCTGGCGGTTGCCATCGGCACAGCGCACGGGCTTTACAAAGGCAAACCGCAGCTTGATTTTGAACGGCTCAAGGCGCTGAATGCCGCGCTAAACATCCCGCTCGTATTGCACGGCGGAACAGGTCTTTCCAACGATGATTTTGCCAGATGCATTGAAAATGGTGTGGCAAAAATTAATTTCTACACAGGCATGAGCGTCGCCGCAACGGAGCGTATCAAAGATAAATTAAAAAGCAGCCCCGAAAGTTATGACTATCCCGGTTTGCTTTTAGAAGCAAAGGCGGGCATTTGCCGGACGGTCTCCGAACAGATTGACATTTTCCGCAGCAAAGGGATGTGCGCGCCGGATAGCTCGCTTTGCAGTTTTTGCTCCGGATGTGTGATACCTCGTAAAATTCATGCGCCCGTCGGTGCGCCCGCTCCCGCCGCTGCCGCATCAGACGGCGAAGCCCTCGTGAAAAAAATTGCGGACGCCGTTATTGACGTCCTCCGGCAGATGAAAAAATAACCGAATTAAATGCTATTTTTCCATTGCATCGGATGAATGGGGTTATTATGTAAGAGTGTTTTTTTCGTAAATATTCATAGGATAATTTGAAATACATTAGAAAGGAGCCGGGCCACCTATGGGGAGTATAATCAAGAAGCGCCGCAAAAAAATCCGCAAACACAAATACAGAAAACTCCGCAAACGGATGAAATTCCGCCGTTAGTTTTCGGTGTATGATACGTTTCTCTTAAGCGGCGCGAGAGGAATCCAACCCCTTGGCGCCGCTTTATTTTATATTTTCAATAGGCAATCTAATGGATATCAGAGTATCTCCCTGCAACAGACTGGAAGGGACGATTACCGCGCAACCATCTAAAAACTACACAACGCGCTATCTGCTGGCGTCCGCGCTTGCTGAGGGCGAAAGCCTTGTCCGGCGCCCCGCAAAAAGCGACGACGCCGCCGCGCTCATCTCCTGCCTCCGCGCGCTCGGCGCGGAGATTGTCGAGCAGGGCGACGGCTGCCGAGTTCGCGGGTTTGGACGCCGCCCCCGAAACCCCGGCGTCATCAACCCGCACAATGCGGGCGCTGTCCTGCGCTTTCTGCTGGGAACGGGCGCGCTCCTGCCCGAAGTTCGCTTCATCACAGATTTTCCCGAATCGCTCGGCAAACGCCCCAATGCGGACATCCTCGACGCGCTTGCCCAACTGGGCGTGAAGAGCGAATCCGATAACGGCAGACTGCCCATCACACTCTACGGCGGCAATCTGCGCGGCGGCAAAATCACAGTCTCCGGCGAGAAAAGTTCCCAATTCCTCAGCTCGCTCCTCTTCCTTGCGCCGCTTATCGGCGAACGCGTTGAAATCGCCGTCGTCGGCAATCTTAAATCGAAGGCGGCGGTCTGGCAGACGCTGGATGTCATTCGCGAGGCGGGCATAGACATCAAGGCGGACGACGCGCTGGCATCTTTCGTCATCGAGGGCGGACAGCGTTATCAGCCCCGCGTCTATGAGGTCAACGGCGACTGGCCCGGCTCTGCGGCGGTGCTGGCGGCGGCGGCGGTCTCCCCCGAATCCGATGTTGCCATAAACGGACTTTGCGGCGACAGACAAGGCGAGCGCGCCATTGTGGATGTTCTCGCCGCTATGGGGGCGGACATCGCTTTCGAAAACCGAAGCGCGCGCGTGCGCGGCGGCGGGATGCTTCGCAGTGTTGAATTCGACGGCGACAAAGCCACAGACGCCGTTTTGGCGATGGTCGGCGCTGCGTGTCTGGCGCAGGGGACGTCCCGATTTTTTAATGTGGAAAATCTGCGCCTCAAAGAATGCGACCGCATCGCCGAGCCGCTTGGCGAACTTGCAAAACTCGGCGTGCGCGCATCCGAAAAGCGGGATGAGATTATTATCGAGGGCAACCCAGCCGGCTTTGCGGGCGGCATGGCGCTCAATGGACGCGGCGACCACCGCGTCATTATGCTGCTGACTATCGTCGGGATTCGCACGCAAAAAGGAATCATTATCGAAGGCGCCGAGCATATCGCAAAATCATATCCCGATTTTTTCCGGCATATGGAATCGCTCGGCGCAAAATTCGAATACATCTAACAAGAAAGGTATAAACATTATGATTATCGTCATGAAAAAAAACGCCACAGAGGCGGAACTTGAAGCCGTCAAAGACGCCATCATACGGCTGGGATACAAACCCCATGCTATTCAAGGCGTAGAGAGAACGGTCATCGGCGCAGTGGGACACGAAGATAAAACCCCGCTGCAAATACTCGAACAGACAGAAGGCGTGGAAGCCGTCATCCCCATCCTCAAACCGTGGAAACTCGTCAGCCGCGACATCAAACCCGAACGCTCCGTTGTTGATGTGGACGGCGTTATCATTGGCGGAAAAGAAATAACAATCATCGCCGGTCCCTGCTCCGTCGAATCCGAAGAGCAAATCATCGAAACGGCGCAGGCGGTCAGGGCGGCGGGGGCAAAAATCCTCCGCGGCGGCGCCTACAAACCCCGCACATCGCCCTACGCCTTTCAAGGACTCGAAATCACCGGGCTCAAACTGCTGGCTCAGGCGCGCAGCCTCACAGGGCTTAAAATCGTCACAGAAATCGTCTCCGTCTCGGAAATAGATCTCATCTGCGAATATTCGGACATGATACAAATCGGCGCGCGAAACTGCCAGAACTACGCCCTCCTCAAACGCGTGGGACAGACGCGCCTCCCCGTCCTCCTCAAGCGCGGCATGGCGACAACCGTCAAAGAATTTCTCATGTCCGCAGAATATATCATGTCGCAAGGCAATTATCAAGTCGTCTTATGCGAACGCGGCATACGCACTTTTGAAGATTCGACCCGATTCACGCTCGACCTTAATTGCGTCCCCGTTCTCAATGAACTCACACACCTCCCCGTCATTGTTGACCCAAGCCACGGCACGGGCAACTGGCGCTACGTCACGCCAATGGGACGCGCCGCAATCGCCGCAGGCGCGGACGGGCTCACCGTTGAGGTGCATCCCAATCCCCGCGAGGCATTCTCGGACGGTCCGCAATCTTTGAAACCTGAAAAGTTCACGGAGTTCATGAGCGAAGTGCGCAAGATTGCCCTTGCCATGGGACGCGACCTTGCCATACCGAAGATTTGAGCATTTTATCAAAGAGGTTGAACGATGAGATTATTTCCCGCGGGTTTCATGATGTTGACCATTCTATTTGCCGCCTGTTCCAACATACCAAAAAATGCGGCGATTGCCGTCATAGACGACCCCGCCCTTGATGCCGCCGTTGCCAAAGCCCGCGCGCGTTTAATGGCATCGCGAAAATTCGACCGCTTTGATGTAACGATTCTCATCCGCCAAACAGATGGATCTTGGCGGCGCGGCTCGTATAATCCCGCCGCCGCTTTTTACCCCGCCAGCTGCGTCAAACTCCCATACCTTACCGCCGCCATGCGATGGTGCCGCGATAACGGAAAACCTTATGACCATCTTGATTACTGCGTCCGCCCCATGATAGAAAAATCAGACAATATCCAGACCGGCGTCGTCGTGGACGCTATCACAGGCGCCCCAAATTACTCCCCCGCCGCCCTTGATGAAACCTATCAAGCATGGTATAAAAAACGCCTTTATACAGAAAACTTTCTCGCCTCTTTTGGACTCCTCGAAAATCAAACCGTCATACATAAAACCTACCCATCCAATTCCGGCGAAAGCCCTGTCGGCGCGGAAAAAATCGCACGCGACGAACGCGGCATGAACCTGATGCAACCGCTGGCATCCGCCATGCTCATGCAAAAAATCATAGACGGCGCAATTGAGCCGGACGCTCTTGCCTACATGCGCGAACTCCTCGCCCATGCCCGCCATGATTCCAATAGCGCCTTCGGACACTCCCTTCCACCGGGAACAATATTCGAAAATAAAACCGGCATGGCTTATGACACCGTTGAAGAAATCGCTTATGTCATCCTCCCCAACGGACGCGAGTTCATCATCGCCGGATTTTCCAACGGACGCGATAATCAAGAAAAGCCGCCCTACGACGTCGTCGGCATATCCCCATTTTCAGAAATGATTATCGAAGAGCTTGGGCTGGATGACGGCTGCCCCCCAAAAATCAAAATAGATAATACAGACGCGGGATTTTCCGCTTCCGGAGGCTGGCAGGTCGAAACCGCTCTTGTGGATAAATGGGGAGAAAACTACCTTGCCGCGCCCGCAGAAAGCGGCGCCAAAGCCGCGTGGAATCTCAACGTCCCAGAATCCGGACTCTATGAAGTTTACATCTGGTATCCGGAAGACCCCGCGCACTCAGCCAGCGCGCCCTTCTCCGTCATCCATGCCGCCGGAACAAGCGATGTCAAAGTCAACCAGCAAATACATGGCGGATTCTGGTATAAACTCGGAGACTACCCATTCGAAAAAGGAGGCGGCGTTATCGAACTCACAAGCGCCAATCTCGGCGTCGTTGTCGCAGATGCGGTTATGGCGATTAAGTGGCACGATGCCGTCAGCCCGCAAACAGGCGAGGACGTCATCGTGGATGACGATTACGGCGCGCCCCATTACATCGAAACCGGCGAATGGCGCTCCGTTAACAACAAAGGTTTTATGGGAGGAAACTTCCGCTATGCTAACATCTCCGACGACGCGACCGCTGTATGGACGGCGAACCTCTCAACCGACGGATGGTATGACGTTTTCGCGCAATATCGCAGCATGCTCGACGGAGCGGCTATGGCAAAATTCGCAGTTCATTCAGCCGATGGCGAATTCATCTGCTATGCAGACCAATCGAAAAACATCCTCAAATGGGTTCGCCTCGGCAGATTCCGATTTAACGCCGGCGAAAATAAAATCACGCTCATGGCATCGGGCAGCTCCGGCGGAATGCGCGTCATCGCCGACGCCGTGCGATTCAAACTCGCAACCCCAGCCGATACCGGCTCTAAATAAATCTTAAAAAAGGCAGCGCAAAATTATGAAACCTATCATTGGCATCAACGCAAACTTTTTCCGAGACGATGATGAAAACGTTTTCCGCATCTTCATCAGCGCCAACTACACAAACGCCATCCTAAAATCGGGAGGCACGCCCATCATCCTGCCCGTCGCGCCAGACGCCGAGACAATAGAGCAATACTTGCAGCAGATTGACGGGCTAATGTTCATCGGCGGAGCGGATATTGACCCCGCGCTTTATGGAATGGAAAAAAAATACCCGCTGGTGAGAACAATGTCGCCGGAGCGGCAAAATTTCGACCACGCCCTCGCCGTCGCCGCCATCGCAAAAGACATCCCTGTCCTCGGCATCTGCTGCGGTTGCCAGATGCTCAACGTCGCTTGCGGAGGCACGCTCATACAAGATATCGAGCAGGAAATCCCAGAGGCGCGCATTCGACACTACCTGAAAATTCCGCCCTATTACTTGCCGCATAAAATCCGCATCAGCCCCGATTCCCTCCTTTATAGCATCCTGCAAAAAGAAAGCATCGAAACCAATAGCGCGCATCATCAATGCGTGTTGCAACTCGGCAAAGGAATTCGCCCGACGGCGTGGAGCGAGGATAACATCGTGGAATGTATCGAGCGCCCCCAGTCGCGCTTTTTTCTCGGACTGCAATGGCACCCCGAAGCCATTCACGAACGCCCCGAACAATTATCGCTATTCAAAGCCTTTGTGGATGCCGCTGCCTTGGCGCCCTCCGCCGCCTCATCCTCCTGAGCCTTTTCGCGGTTCTGGAAAATTGAAAGCATGCAAAGGAGATTCAACGCCGAGCGCATCGGCAGCGTCAAAAGAGCCAGCGCCACATCCCATGTCTTTGCCGATTTTTTCTCCCGAACCTTTTGAAGCATCATCAACGCCAGCAGCGTCAGAACCATATTCGCCATAAAATAATATCCAAACGAATGAAAATAATCCGTCGGAAACTGCGGAATCATAAAACCCCAAAAAAGCGGCGTCGCCCCGCCGAAAACACCAACGCCTGTGTTGAACATCGCAAGCGACATCAGACTGTTCCGCTGCGGCGCCGTCACAAACAAAAGCCGCCATGTGGCAATCCAAATAGTCGCCTTCACCATCCCATTATAAATGAACAGACAAATAAGCAGCCATAGATGCGGCTTGAACACACCCTCCGCCAGCATCATCCAAAAACAAAGATAGATGAGAATCGCCGATAAACAAATCTTCATAACCGGCTTGCTCCCCCACCTATCCAAAAATTTCCCCGCTCCCAAAAGCGCCGCAATCATCGCGCCGGAAGAAATCGCGCCGAGCCACAAAATCATCCGCTCCGACAACGCCGATTCCTGCCTCAAAAAAAGAACGATAAAAGAATCGAAACCGCTGTTGGAAAGCGTCCAGATAAAAATAAAAATCAAAAAGCGGCGATAATTCTTATCACGAAAAACATGCCTTACCGCCGGTAAAATCGGACCCCACGCCTCCTCATGCGGCGGAATCTCCACATTCGGAATACGCCCGAGAAAAAACAAACTCGCCATCCCCGCCGCAAAACTGATAAAATAAATAATCGAAAAACGAAACGCCGTCGGACTCTTGCCGACTATCAAACCAGAAAGAAAAAAAATAATCAAACTCATCAACTGAACATAAATATTTTCCCATGCAAAATAACGCCCGCGGTATTGCTCCGGCACCAACCCCCGCAACCAAGGAAACCACGACACATTGGCAAGCCCGCGCAAAAATGACCACGTGAAAAGAATCGCCACCAACGCCAAAACCAGATGATTGGAACTCCAAATATTTTTCAAAAATGGCAAAGCGACAAAACCAAGAATCATCATCGTGCGGCTTGTCCATCCCGCAAGCATCGCCCGACGGTAGCCCAGCCGCGTGATATAACGCGTGGATGGAATTTGCAAAATCGCCAGAAACGGCATGACGGATGAAACGATTCCCACGGCGCGGCTGCCCCCGCCCAGCCACAACGTCAAAAGAACAATGGGCGTGCCGAGTATAATCCAGTAACTTAACGCATTAAAGCTCTGGAAAAGATATAAATGCCGTTTAGCGGGAAAATCGGTCATAAAAATTCGCGAACAGCAAAGGGCAAATACCAAAATTTCAGATTGGACTATCTACACGCGCCCCAACTCGTCAAGGCTTTTTAAGGCGTAGCGCGCCAACTTCTATGCCGATTTGGAAGTTAAGGCAACATTGCATCTCCGATGTCAACATTGACGTTGTTGCCGGGATGTGCGGCTTTGATATGAACAAGATTGTGCGTTGCGTCCTCAACGGTGATATCGTAAATGCCTTGCGGAATATTGAGCAACACAAAGCGTCCATCGGGGAAACTCGTTGTTGTGATATTCTGTCCGTTACCAGTTAAAATAACAGTTGCGCCGGAGATAGGCAGACGCGTGCCCGCATCAAGGGCGCGTCCGTTGAATGTGTTCGGGTCGGGCGTGAGAAGAATGTCGCCGAGGTTGAGATTGCTTCCCGATGTTGCTGTGATGCTTTTCTGGTAGAAACGGTAGGCATAGCCCCACGTCTGGAACAGATGGGTGCCGCCCGTCACATTATATATAATGAAGTCGCCATTAAGCAAACTGGTCGTAAGATATGGCGTGTAGATGCCTCCATCCATTTGCACAAAAGCATTGTAAACAGGCAAGCCATTGTCAGCATCGAGAAGGCGTCCGTTGACTGTGCCGCCGATGGGGCGGATGCCGATTTTGCCTGCATCTGTTGCCGCGCCCGAATTTTGCGCGACCGCCGTCTGATTGAATTGATATGCCCAGCCCCAAGTTTGCAGCTGCCGCACGCCGGCGGGAACGTTAACGAGGATGAAGCGACCGGAGATATTGGTCTTCGTTTCCTTTCCCACGCCGCCGCCGTCATATTGGACATGGGCGTTCATAATCGGGCGATTCGTGTCCGCATCCACAATCTGTCCGCGAATAGTGTTGGGGACGATGGAAAAATAACGGTTGCCGATATCGGTTGCGCCGGTCGCGTTGACTGTGATGGGCTGTTCCTGAAAATTATAGGCGTAGCCCCAAGCCTGCAGCGTATGCGCGCCGGGAGTGACGGAGAGGAACATGAAATAACCCTGCTCGTCTGTGCGAGTGCGCCATTTGCCGCCGCCATCGAGTTGAGCCGTCCCCGCCGCAAGCGGTTCGCCAGTCTGGTTGTCCACCATCCGCCCCACGACCGTGCCTTTCAATTTTGTCATCAGAATCTCATCAATCGGCGTATCCTTGTAGCCATAAACATTAATGTCATACTGCTTGAAATCATAAGCAAAACCCCAGACCTGCAATTTGTGATTGCCCGTTGACGCTCCGTAAATTGTGAACTTGCCTTTGGCGTTGGTGTTTGTCTGCAACACGCCGCCATCGAGTTGGACAATAATACCGTTGATGGGTTTCTGCGTTTGCGCGTCCTTGATGAGACCGGTGATTTTCGCGTTATACCAATCCGCCTGAACAGCGATTGTCCTGCTCAATACATTGTTGGTTTCATCGGATTCATTCACCGTTTCGTTGGAATCCACGATGACCGTGATGATGTGATTGCCTTGCGAAAGTTTCCCAAGGTTGATACCGGAAATAGTCGTCTGATTTTTTGCTGCAAGGGATGGCAGACTGCCAGACGATACGATGCTGTTATCCACCTTAACCTGATAGGAGCAGGAGCCGGACGCCCCATCGCCTTGATTCTTCGCGGTAAATTCGAGCGTGATATCATCTGCCGATTTGGGCGCAGAAGGTGTCCAATTCATCGAGGATACAATTAAATCAGGTGATGTTAGGGGGGAAGTGCGCCAGAGCCATACTCCATAAGGTCCAGGATCATCGCTCCACGAGCCGCGTCCCTTATAGTAAAAACTCCCCGAGCAGTAAATTGTCCCATAAATATCCATCATATCTTCCGAAACAGAAAGCGGAAAGCCTGGCATCGTCTGACCCGCAAGCCTCGTGCAATGAAAATTAGAATCATTCAACGCCCGGATATCTCCCGACCACGTGCCTTTCAAAGTGATTTCATATCTGCCCTGATTGAATGAATAAGTCCCCTTTCCCGATACTGGCGGCATGTCAAACTCATAAAAATAATAATAATAGTATGCCCAGTCGCTAATTCTCCAGCTTAATTTTCCATCATTGGAAAAAGTCACGGAAAGAACAATACCACCCATATCTCCGCGATACGTTCCCTCAAAGGCGGCGGCAATAATTGGTGTCATTAATAGAAAAAAAATAAAGGAAATAAAAACAAAATGCCTGACGTGATTTTTCATACCATCCCCTCCCTTTTGAAAAAATGAACGAATACTGAAGAAAAAAATCAAAGTCAAGCAAAACCGCTCATGATTGCCTGATCGCAGAAATAAATGTAGCAATAGTGGTCAAAAACAATCGGGGTCATTCTCTTCGATTAGCTCGATTTGCAAACCTTGTTATTATTATCTGTTTCCGGCACAAGGATGTAAAATTTCTCGCCGCACACAACCTTGAAGCAATAACTCAACATTATGAAACTGTAGATTTATCCTAATTATGCGCGCCATTAAATAAATACTTATAGATAAGCGCTAGGCACGTCAACAGCAAATCAAGCTAATCGAGGAGTTTGCCCTCAACGAGTTGCCCCAACGGGTCTAAAATTTTGCACTCGAGTTTTTCGTCGGTTAAATGAGAATAGAACGCGGTTTACTCTTTTATCTCGCGGCGGAGTTGAATGTGGACGTCGCGGAGCTGCTCATCGGTTACGTCCGAAGGCGCGCCGGTCATCAAGCATAACCCCGCCTGCGTTTTCGGAAATGGTATCACGTCCCGAATGGAATCGCGCTTCATGAGTATCATCATAATGCGGTCGAGTCCAAAGGCGATGCCTCCGTGCGGGGGCGCGCCGTAGGATAGGGCTTCGAGCAAAAATCCAAAGCGATGCCGCGCCTCCTTTTCGCCGATGCCGATGGCTTTGAAGACGGTTTCCTGAACGTCCGAGCGATGGATGCGGATGCTGCCGCCGCCTATCTCTTCGCCATTGAGCGTAAGGTCGTAGGCGCGGGCGCGCACTTTCTCCGGCGCCGTTTCCAATAGCGGAATATCCTCCGGCATGGGGGACGTGAACGGGTGATGAGCGGAGTCCCATCGGCGTTCGTTCTCGTTCCACTCAAAGAGGGGAAAATCCACAATCCATGCAAATTCAAGGGCGTCGGGATTTATAAGATTGAGCGCGCGTCCGAGCCAAAGGCGGAGCTGTCCGAGCGATTCGGCGGCGACTTTGGGTTTATCCGCCACGATGAGGATGAGGTCGCCCGCCGCGGCGCCCAGCGCGCTCGCAAGGCTGGCAAGGGTTTCCGCCGCGAAGAACTTGCTGATGTTGGAATTGGGGAGGGCTGGCTCGCCTTCCATCTTAAACCAAGCTATTCCTTTGGCTCCATAAGTGGCGGCGACTCGCGGGATTTCGCCGCCGGGTTTGAGTTGGGTGTTGGAGATTTTCTCCGCCGCCGCCGGCACGCACAGGGCGCGGATGACGCCGCCTGCTTCGATGGTTTCTTTGAAGACTCTAAAATCGCACGAGCGGAAAATATCCGTCACATCTTTAATCTCCAAACCAAAGCGCAGGTCGGGTTTATCGGAGCCGTATTTGAGCATCGCCTCGGCATAGGGAATGCGCCTAAAAGGGATTTCAACCTTTGCGCCTTTGATTTCCTCGAAGATTTTTTTGATAAGGCGCTCCATCGGCTCAAAGAGGTCCTCCGGCGTGATGAAGGACATCTCGATGTCAATCTGCGTGAATTCCGGCTGGCGGTTGGCGCGGAAGTCTTCGTCGCGGAAGCAGCGCGCAATCTGGAAATATCGGTCATATCCCGCCACCATGAGAATCTGTTTAAAAAGTTGCGGCGATTGCGGCAGGGCGTAGAACATCCCCTCGCTCATACGGCTGGGGACGAGGAAGTCGCGCGCTCCCTCCGGCGTTGATTTAGTGAGGATGGGCGTGTCCACTTCGATAAATCCGTTTTCGTGCAGGAACGTGCGGACAACGCGGTAGAGTTTGGAGCGGGTAATGATAATTTCCTGCATCTCTGGACGGCGGAGGTCAAGATAGCGGTAGCGCAGACGGTTCTCCTCGCTCATATTGGCATATGAATCCATCGTATAAGGCAGCGGCTGCGACGTGTTCAAGATTTCGAAGCAGGACGCTTTGACTTCGATTTCCCCTGTGGCAAGTTTGGGATTGACCATACCTTCGGGGCGCGCGGCGACTTTGCCCTTAACGGCGATGACAAATTCATCGCGCAATTTTTGAGCGGATTCAAAATACTCTGCGGCGATGTTTTTAGGATCCAACTCCACTTGGCACAGCCCGGTTCTATCGCGGATGTCAAGGAATATGATCCCGCCATGGTTTCGATGGCTGTGCACCCAACCTTTGAGGATGACTTCTTTGCCGATATCAGATTTGCGGAGCTCGCCGCAATAACAGGAGCGCTTGGCTTCGGTGAGTTGAGGCACGCGCGAACCTCTCTTTCAGATTATGATGTTAACGGGCGGCTTTTTTGCTTTTCTTTTCATCCTCTTTGAGAAGGACGTAATCAATGGAATCCAGCAGAGCTTGCCACGACGCCTGAATGATATTCTCGGAAAGTCCGACCGTTCCCCAAACTTGTTTGCCGTCTGAGGTTTCTATCATAACGCGGACTTTTGCGGCTGTGGCGGCTCTGGGGTTGACCACGCGAACTTTGAAATCGGTGAGATTTATCTTTTTCAGAACAGGGTAATGCTGATTGAGCGCGCCTTTGAGCGCGGTGTCAAGGGCGTGAATCGGACCATCGCCCTCCGCCGCCATAATCTTGACATCGTCGCCGATGCGGATTTTGATGGTCGCCTCAGTGATGCACTCCTCCTCCAGCCCGCGCTTTTCCACAATCACGCGAAAGCCGACAAGTTCAAAAAACTTTCGATGTTTGCCCATCGCCTTCTTCATCATGACCTCAAAGGAGGCTTCCGCGCCTTCAAATTGATACCCTTCGTTCTCCATGTCTTTGATAGTGCGCAGAACGTCCTTCGTTTCATCCTGCGCGGCGGCGACATCAATTCCCAGCTCGTCCGCCTTAAAGCGCAGATTGCTCACGCCGCTCATCTCCGAAACCAAAACGCGGCGTTTGTTGCCGACGGCTTCCGGTTCAATGTGTTCATAGGTGGAGGCGTTGCGGAGAACGGCGCTCACATGGATGCCGCCTTTGTGTGTAAAAACGGAATTGCCCACATAAGGCTGGCGCTCGTTTGGAACTAAATTGGCGATTTCATCAATCGTGCGGGAGAGGCGTTTGAGTTCCCGCACCTTTGCCTTTGGCACACATTGGTAATTCGCCTTAAGGACAAGCGCGGGGATAATCTGAATCAAATCGGCATTGCCGCAGCGCTCGCCGTATCCGTTCATCGTGCCTTGCACCTGCGAGGCGCCCAGATGTACGGCGGTGATGGCGTTGGCGACTGCCAGACCGGAATCGTTATGCGTGTGGATGCCGAATGGATGGCTGCCGAGAGTTTTGCGCACAGCGGCAAGAATATCATAATATTCAAAAGTCAGCGTTCCGCCGTTCGTGTCGCAGAGCGTGATGCAGTCCGCGCCCGCTTCCGCCGCCGTTAAAATCGTTTTCAAGGCATATTCGGGATTGTTCTTGAAACCGTCAAAAAAATGCTCGGCGTCATAAATGACCTCTCTGCCCTTGCTTTTCAGAAAGCGCACAGAATCGGATATCATAGCAAGGTTTTCCTCCGGTGTCGCTTGCAGCGCCTCGCGCACATGCAAATCCCACGACTTGCCGAAGATGGTGCAGACCGGCGCGCCGGAGGCGATTAAGGCGCACAAGTTTGAATCATCCTCCGGTTTGATTTTCTTGCGCCGCGTGGATCCAAACGCCGCAAGACGGGCATGTTTCATCTTCACAGACTTCATATGGGCGAAAAACTCATCCGCCTTCGGGTTCGCCCCGGGCCAGCCGCCCTCCACGTAATCTATCCCGAAATTATCCGCCTCCTGCGCAATGCGGATTTTATCCGGCACGGAAAAGGATATCCCTTCCGCCTGCTCCCCATCGCGAAGTGTGGTGTCATAAAGAAAGACCCGTCTTCCCATCTCAAACTCCTTTTATTTATTGATTAAAGTCTTCACTTCTTTGGCGAACTCGCTGACCTCTTTGAAATTCAGATAAACGGAGGCGAAGCGGATATATGCAACCTCGTCAAGCTCCCGCAGACGTTTCATTATCATATCGCCGATTTTCTTCGCCGAAACCTCCCGCGTCATCTCATTATAGAGACTTTTTTCTATCGCGCTCGCAATCTCCTCGATGCGCTCATAGCCGACATCCCTCTTCTCGCAGGCGCGAATCAACCCTTTGATAATCTTCTCGCGTGCGAACGCCTCGCGCCGTCCATCCTTCTTAATCACAAAAAGCGGAATATTCTCAATCACCTCATGCGTGGTGAACCGCTTGCGGCATTCCGCGCACTCACGCCGGCGCCGGATGGAATTCCCCTCGCGCGAACGCCGCGAGTTGACCACTTTGCTTTCTTCAAAACCGCAAAAAGGGCACTTCATTTTGCCCTCCCAGCATTATAAATTTTGGAATAAATGAATATATTCAAAAACCGCGTCAAGAAAATAGTTTGTGCTCCTTCCCCCGCAAAAGCCTGCCGATATTTGAACGATGCCTGATGATGAGCATTAAACCTATCGCCGCCGTTATGAAAATAAGCAGCGTCCGTTCCGGATAAAACACGCCGATCAAAACAGGCAGCAGCGCCGAGCCGATTAACGAACCCAGCGATACATATCGGCTGACGGCTATGATAAGAAGGCATACTGCGAGCGTCGGCAGCAACGCCTTCGGCGCCAGCGCCAAAAAAACGCCCACGCCTGTCGCCACGCCTTTGCCCCCTTTGAACCGCATGAACACCGTGAACATGTGACCCGCAATCGCCGCGATGCCCGCAAGCAAAGCCATATCGGCGGACGCCATGACGCCCCCGCCGCCTCTCCATTTTAAAACCAGCAACGTCGGCAGAAACCCTTTTAGAATATCAATCAATAAAACCGCAACGCCGATTTTCCAACCCAAAACCCGAAAGGCGTTCGTCGCGCCCGGATTGCCGCTCCCGCTTTTGCGCAAATCCACACCGCATAGCCTCATGCCCAAAATATAACTCGTCGGGATGGAGCCAATCAAATAGGAAACAACCAGCATGATGATTAAAAATAACATAAACAAAAATCTGCCTTAAAACATAATTGAAAGGAAATCTAACCAAGCGCCAAACCGCGCGTCAAGGCAGGATAAAAAAAATAAATCCGTCCGGAAGGTGAGGCTTTCCGGACGGATTTGCCGAGATATATATAGAAATGGGAATTGGGGGCTTAATACTGCCAGTACCCCGGAACCCAGACATCGCGCGCTACAGTGCGGTAGCAAACCTCGCCCCAAGCGCCGATGTATTCCTCTGTGTCATAAACCCGATTCCAATATCCCGGAACCCAAACAGGGCGATATGTGTAAGTCAACGTTGTGGCGGGATACGCGCCTAAATAAACCCCATACTTGCGGGAGGTATAAGAACCGCTGAAACCCCACCATGGATAACCGTAGTAGAACCCGAGACTATAGTTGCTGCGATGGCGGTCCCGACTCCAATCACGGCGGTCATATCTGTCATGATCCCGGCGGCTGTAGTCGCGGCGATCCCAATCCCGGCGGCTATGGTCGCGGTTGCTGTAATGCCCGCCGATAGCAGTATTCCCATCGCTATAGCCAAAACCAAACGAATAAGAACTGGACTTAGAACCCTTGTCGCTGTCGCGGCGATCCCCCGGACGCTGGGCTATGCGATTGCTTGAAGAAGAACCGCTTTTTGAAGATGAACCGCCCCTTGAAGAATCGCGGGAGCCGAATGCGCTGGAACTTGAACTGCCGGACAAACTGCCCGAACGTTGCTGGAAGCTCGGAGTGGAAGTCTGCGGCTTGGACAAAGCGCCCGAACGTTGCTGGGTGCGTTGCTGGATGCTCGGAGTGGAAGTCTGAGGCTTGGAATCGCCCCATACTCGCGGAGAACGACGCTCTTGCACGCTGGAGCCGAACGAGGAGCCGCTGCGAGAACTGGAGCCAAATGGGGCGCTGCCTCTTGAACCGCTGCCCATGCGCACCGAAGATGGCGAGCCGCCGCCAGCGCTCCCTCTGCTCGAAGCGCCCGACGGAGCCGGTCTCCCGCCCCTTTGCGCAAACGCCAAAACGGCAACCAAACACAACACCGCAGTCAGGATTAACATCTTTTTATCGAACTTTTTCATCTTAACCACCTCCCTATATCTATTGAACGATTTGACAAAATAATATGCAACTCCCGTGCCAAATAATATTCATTATATTCACATAGCTAACTCTAACAAAATCAGCCCTCTGCATTTTACATATTGGCAGCGCGCCGTCCAAAAATCCATCTGTTTGTTTATCAAACACAACACCTGTATGATTAGCGGACAACCTCCTTTTATTAGGGCAAAAATCGCTTTTTTCAAGGTTGGGTATTGACGAACTATCTTTCTTGGTTATTGTCAAACCCATCAAATGCCTTCATCAAAATAAATAAATTGAGGAGTTTTTATCATGAAAATTGCAGTTGCGTGCGATCATGCGGGGTTTGAGTTTAAAAACAGGCTCATTGAATATTTGCGCGAAAAGGGGCACACGCCGCAGGACTTCGGCTGCCAAAGCTCGGAATCCTGCGACTATCCCGATTATGCCATCCCCGCCGTTCAAAGCGTGGTAGAGGGCAAAAACGACCGCGCCATCCTCATCTGCTCCAACGGACTCGGCATGTGCATGGTGGCAAACAAGATTGACGGAATCCGCGGCGCGCTCGTCTATAACGAAAACACAGCCTCCATGACGCGGCGGCATCACGATTCAAACGTGCTCTGCCTTGGCGCAAAGGAATTTTCCGCCGAGGCGCTCCTCAAATTCGTGGAAATCTGGATGACTACCGACTTTGAGGGCGGACGCCATGCCCGCCGCACCGCCAAGTTCCCGAAGATTCAAAACTGTTAATCCCGCAAGGGCAAAACATGAGCGCCATAAAAAAAATCCAATCGAACGCCGGCGCCCTCAACCCTGCAACGCGCAAAAAACGCGGATGCCTTTTTTGCCAATCGCGATTTCAAAAAAAAGGCTTTGCTGTCAACCAACTCGCATACGCCGTCTTCGACCAATACCCCGTAACGCAAGGGCACGCGCTCATCATCCCCCGCGCTCATGCGGCGGATTATTTCGAGCTGTCGGATGCGGAACTGAAATCAATTCATTCCCTGATTATGAAAGTTCGGGAAATGCTTTTGCAAAAAGACCCTTTGATAGTCGGATTCAATATCGGCGCAAACTGCGGAGCGGCGGCGGGGCAGACTATCATGCACTGCCACATCCATCTCATCCCGCGCCGCGCCGGAGACATGAAAGACCCCTGCGGCGGCGTCCGCGGCGTCATCCCAAAAAAGATGAAATATTAGCCAACGTTAAAGGAAATCGCCACATGGAAAAAGAAAAAAAGTTGCCTTTTCAAAACCCCGAACTTTCCTTTGAAGAACGCGCGGATGATTTGATAGCGCGGCTCGGGCTTGAAGAAAAAGTCTCGCAGATGACGCATTTCTCGCCTGCCATCCAGCGGCTGGGAATCCCCGCATACACATGGTGGAACGAATGCCTCCATGGCGTGGCGCGCGCGGGCGTCGCCACCGTTTTTCCGCAAGCCATCGGACTTGCCGCCGCATGGAACGCCCCTCTGATTCAAAAAGTCGCCGACGCCATCAGCGAAGAGGCGCGTGCCAAACATCACGAGGCGGCGCGGCGCGGCGACCGCGGCATTTACAAAGGCATCAATTTCTGGTCGCCTAATATCAACATCTTCCGCGACCCGCGATGGGGACGCGGACAGGAAACATACGGCGAAGACCCCTTCCTTGCCGGACGCATCGGCGCCGCCTTTGTCAAAGGTTTGCAAGGCGAACATCCGCGATATCTCAAATGCGCCGCAACTCCCAAACACTTCGCCGTGCACAGCGGACCCGAACTCCTCCGCCACAAATTCAACGCCGTTGTCAGCCAACAAGACCTGCGCGAAACTTACCTCCCCGCCTTCCGCGAATGCGTCGTCGAGGCAAAAGCCGAATCCGTCATGGGCGCATACAACCGCACAAACGGCGAACCCTGCTGCGCCAGCCCGACGCTCCTTATCCAAATCCTGCGAAAAGAATGGGGATTCAAAGGACACGTGGTCTCCGATTGCGACGCCATCTGCGACATCCACGCCAACCACAAAGTCGCCGACACGCGCCAAGAATCCGCCGCCCTCGCCGTCAAAAACGGCTGCGACCTTAATTGCGGCGAAACTTATAGCAGCCTTCTTGATGCCATACGCGAGGGGCTCATCACAGAAAAAGAAATTGATGCCGCTCTAAAAAACATCTTGCTGACGAGATTTCGTCTGGGGCTTTTGGACCCGCCGGATATAGTCCCCTACAGCGCCGTCCCTTTTGAAAAATGCGACTGCGAAGAGCACCGAGACCTTGCGCGACAAGCCGCGCGCGAATCTATCGTCCTCTTAAAAAATTACCGCAATCTGCTCCCCCTATCTAAAAACCTAAAAACAATCGCCGTCATCGGACCCAACGCCGACGACCGCGGCGTCCTGCTCGGCAACTATAACGGCACGCCGTCCCAAAGCGTCACCGTTCTCGAAGGCATCCGCCGCAAACTCCCCGACGCGCGCATATTCTACGCCCCCGGCTGCCCGCTGGAAGAACTTAGTGAACGCGGACACGTCGGCACGTTCACGCGCGGGTTTGCTGAGGCGCTTGCCTGCGCCGAGCGCGCCGAAGCGGTCATCATGGTTCTCGGACTCAATTCGTTTTTTGAGGGCGAAGAAGGCGACGGCTCGCTCTCGCCCGCAGGCGGCGACCGCGTCAATCTCAATCTGCCCGGCAAACAGCAAGAGCTGCTCGAAGCCGTTTGCGCAACGGGCAAACCGGTTGTCCTCGCGCTCATGAGCGGCAGCGCCCTCGCCGTCAACTGGGCGCAGGAACGCGTCCCCGCTATCCTTCAGGCTTGGTATCCCGGCGAAGAGGGCGGAACAGCCGTTGCCGATGCGATTTTTGGCGATTACAATCCGGCGGGACGCCTCCCTATCACATTCTACAAATCGCTCGACCAACTGCCCCCCTTCGAAGATTACGCCATGAACGGCGAAAAAGGGCGCACCTATCGCTACATGAAAGAAGAGCCGCTATACCCTTTTGGATTTGGCTTGAGCTACACGCGGTTTGAATACAGCAGTCTGCGCCTTTCCGCTAAAAAATTGCGCGCAGGCGAGCCGCTTGAAATCAGCGCCAACGTTAAAAACATCGGCAGCCGCGCAGGCGATGAAGTCGCGCAGTTGTATTTGAGTTACCCAAAGGAAATAGCGTATGCGCCGCTGCGGCAGCTGCGCGGATTTATGCGCTTCCATCTCAACCCGGGCGAATCCCGCCGCATCGCCTTTACGCTTGCGCCGGAGCAAATGTCTCTCTTTGACCGCGAGGGGAAAATCGCGCTTGCATTCGGCGAATACCAAATTTTTGTCGGCGGCTCCCAGCCGGATGAGCGCAGCGCGGCGCTCGGCGGCGCAAACGTTCTTGCCGAACCGTTCTATATCGTTCCGTAATATTTTTATTTATCCGGTGGTCAGTTCAAGGAAGAGGTCTTCAAGGTTGCCCTCGCGGCGGGCAAAGCGGCGCATCTCTTCTAGCGTGCCCAAAAAAATGAGTTGCCCCTTGTGAATCAAACCGATGCGATCCGCCACCTCCTCCGCCACAGATAAAAGATGTGTGGAGAGGAAAACCGCGGCGCCCTTTTCTGCCGTCTCGCGGAAGAGCCGCTTCACAATCTTCATACTCTGCGGGTCGAGCCCGACCATCGGCTCGTCAATTACAAGCGCTTTGGGGTCATGCATCAGCGAGATGGACATAACCAGTTTCTGCCTCATGCCATGCGAATAATTCTCAATCAATTTATCGCGCGCATCCATCAGACTAAAAATTTGAAAATATTGCTCCATGCGCTTTTCCTGTATGTCGCGCGGGACGCCGAACAGGTCGCCTATAAAACGGAAAAATTCCACGCCGGAGAGTTTCTCATAAACATACGGATGGTCGGGGATGTAGCCGATGAGGCGCTTTGCCTCGAACGGCTGCTCTTGAATGTCGTAGCCGCCGATTATGGCGCGCCCCTGCGTGGGACGAAGCAGCCCCGTCATCGCCTTAATCGTCGTGGTCTTGCCCGCGCCGTTAGGTCCCAAAAAAGCGAACACCTCGCCCGCGGGAATTGTAAGCGAAAGATTTTTGACGGCGCAAACCTCATCGAAATTTTTAGTCAGGTTTTCAATGCGGATTAAAGCGTTATCCATAAAATTAATGCTCCCCCTTCAAAAAATCGGGAAGGATGGTTGGAATCGGCGCGGAGGGCGCCCCGCCGGAGGGTTTTTGCATCAAATCCTCGACGGCAAACGAAGGGCGCGGAATCGGCGCGGCAAACTCCTGATTAAGCGCGAGAATCTCCTGCCTGCCCGCCCGCCGCATCACAAGGTCGGGCATCAACTGGCGCATGAGCGTCGCTCCGGAATTATCCAGCCATGCAATCGTTGTGGAATTATTCAACGTAGTCTCCACGCGCCAAGCGCTCACAGGCTCTGAGCCGAGCGCGATATTCTCGCGCCGCGCCACCCGCACGACCGCCTCTCCCCCGCCGCCGCCCCAAATTGGGTCATACACCGGTATTCGATAAACCTTCCCGGCTTTGAGTTCAAGATTGCGTCCGAGATTTGCGCGCGCCGCCTCGAGCAGCGAAGGCGGACGCTTCATCTCAAAATCGCCCGCCGTTGCGCCGTCCTCGCCCGCGACTCTATAAAAGAGCCGCCCATCGCGATAAGCTCCGTCAATATCCCATTTCTTCCCCTCGCCTCGCATCTTTGCCGCAAATCGCCGCAGGATGAAAGAGCCGTCCAACTCCGCCCCGATAGTCATCATAATCGAATTTTTGAAAGTCAAAAGTTTGAACTCCATCAACAGCCGCGCCAAAAATACATACCCCGCCTCGCCGTCGCGCGCAAGGGACACATTCATAGCGCCGACGGACAGACCTTTGTAAAATATGCGCATCCATTCCTCCTGATCTCTCCAATCGGAGGCGGCGTCAAACGCGGCGGTTTGCAAATCCCGATGGTTCGGCGCGCGCCGAAAAATACGCTCCCTCACAAGCGTGAACATCATGAACACCCAAAAAAAGATAATGGCAAGCTTGATGGCTAGCTTCTTCATAGGCAATCCTTTGAAAAGTTAGACGCCCTATTGTAATCAAAAATCAACGCTTCCCGCAAATCCATTATCAGCCGTTCGCCGTTCATAAAATGTTGCGGCAGGCAAGCGCGGAGATGCACAGAGCAAGCCGCTTACGCAAATCGTGAATGCCGATATAGGAGGCGACTGGCAGCGTCCATTGCAACAGCGCCATCCAATAAGGAATCATGCTCGTCTCAAATAATGTGGTCACATCGGCATAATGGCGCAGACGGCGAATAACCGCATGGCATTTTTTCACCATCGGGTCGCCGCCCCTGTAATCAAACGCCGGCTCATCCGATAGAGAACGCTGCCGCAACAACCCCTGCGCATATTCGAGCAACGGTTGCAAATCATCCCCGCTCTCCATGCGCGGCAACTCAATCAGCATAATCGCCTCCAGACGCGCAAAATCCGAAACAATATTCCGCAGCGCCGTCTCGGAAAAATCAATGACATAAATATTCTCGCGCTCATCAAGCAGAACGTTTTGCAGATTCAAATCCCCGTGCGTGATGCCGGAATACCAAAGCGTCTGCTCCTCCGCCCGTTTCGGATAGATATGTTTAAGAACGTAATACGGGTTGGGCAGCGTTGTTTTGAGCTCGGGGAAATCAATATTTTTCTCATCCAACGAAACGCCCATTTCCGAAACGGCATGCTCCAATAGGCGCGGGAATAAAATCGCCGACGGCGTGTGCTCGGCAAAAAGGCGCAGAGGCTCCCAACGCGGCTGCCCATACCACGGCTTTAAAATGTTTGTAAAAAGGCGGTCGAATAACGGCAAAAATTCCTCAATCGGACGGCTCATAAAATGCTCCCGCAGCCAGACAAGCCGGCTCTCCGGTCCCGAAACGCCGAGGAAATTGTATGTAATTCCTGCCCATCTGCCTTGCGAGGCGCTGCCTAAAATCACCGCGCCGTTATTGAGTATGTATTTTTGAACATAATTGCGGCAGGCGTTTTCCTCGCTGCCGATATTGGCAAGCGAGCCGATTTTGCACACAGTCGGAAGCATACGCCTCCCTTCCGCATCGCAGCTCACGGCTGAAAATGTGGTAGCGGTAAAACCGCCGCTGAGCTTTTTGAGGAGAACGCGGCTGGAGCCTTCATAAAGGCGGCGGATAATCATATCCCATTCATCGGGGATGTCAGCGCCGCAGGGCGGGTTGACCCATTCAATTTGCAAACGTTTCTGCGCGGCGGGGCGAATGCTTTGCAGCGGATAGAGCCAGATGCGCGCGCGTAAAATTTTCGATTCCTCCGCCGGATATAAAATCTGCTCCGGTCCTTCGCCGATGAATTCATGAAGGGCAATCTCCGCAGGGTCGTCGCCGACATCCGGCATGGCGGCGTCTTTGAAAAAAGCCCCAACAGCCCGCAAGGCATCCGGCGTGGTTTTCCCAGATTCCGGAATCATTCCCACAATCAGGAAAACGCCGCGTTCGGGCAGGGCAACCGATTTGAGACGACCGGCTTTCAAGTCCGCGCTGTGGGCATAATATGCGCCGGCAACCTCCGGAACTTCCGCAAGAAGGATAAACCCCAGCGGCAAGTTTGCGGCGCCGACGGCATCGCAATAAGCGCGCAAATCGTTTTTCAAAATCTCAAAGGTTGTCGGTTTTTGCGCCGGCAGCTCCGCCATTTTCTGCGGCGCGCCGGCAAGGCTCGCCCCGGAAATGATGAAGAGCGGAGTTTCATCAGGTTTTTTGGCGGCAATAAAATCCGGCAGATTATTACCGTCCGCTGGAATGACGCCCGCAAAACAACTCGCCGTTATCATCAAACCGAGCGCCTCCGCCGCCTGAACGCGGTCGCCGCCGAATCCGCCGACACCAAATGAAAAACCCAACTCAGAGAGCCGCACAGAAATCAACGCGCAATCCGCTGACGGCGCTTGCGCTGCCTCGCCCCAGATATCCAAATGAGAAACCTGCGCCGCCGCACCGGCATCCTTTATCAGATAGTCGAGTCCGGAGGGCGCCCGCCAAAGAGCCGCCGGCGAAACGCCGCTGGCTTTTTGAATTTGTTCATAGGCTTCCTCCTCGCCGCCCGCTGCGCGGAATATTCTAAGAAGCCCAGCCATCTCAAGAACTGCCATCACATCGGGATTCATACCGAAGAGGAATAAATCCCCGCCTTTGGATTTCACCCTTTTTGCCGCTACCACAAGCGAGCGAATGCCGGCGCTGGATAAAAATTCCACCTCGGCAAAATCAAGCATCCAAAAAGGCTCGGCGTGCTGCGCTGCAAGATGGTTGAATTCTTTATCTGCTACCGACGCCCCGAATCCATCAAACCGCCCCGCCAAACGCAAAAGCGGAAAATTCCCCTTCTCCTCAACTTTAATCTCCAGCATAATCTATTACCTTTTTTCTCCAAATTGATTAAACTCTTCATCACTCATATTTCGCATACTGCCGCGGGTCAAAGGCTTCGCGCACAGACTCGCCCACCAGCGTCACCAGCACCAACGTAACGGAGAGTGCGGTAAAGGGCGCAATCGCCAGCCAGATTTTCGAGCGGTTCTGCACCTGAAGCGCCTGATCTATAATCTATAAGCTCGCCCCAACTCGGCGTGGGCGGCGGAACGCCGTAGCCCAAATAATCCAGCCCCGTCAGCGCGCCTATCGCCGCCACAATCGCAAAAGGCGTGAATGTGATGAGCGGCGCAAGGCAATTGGGGAGCAGATGCTTAAAGATGATGCGCGCCTGCGAGGCGCCGTAAGAGCGCGCCGCAAGGCAATACTGCCGCGTCTTTTCCCGATACATCTCCGTGCGCATATAAAACGTAATCTGCATCCACCAAAAAAGCGCCATCAAAAAAAGAAGCAGCGTAAAACTCGGCGTGAAAAACGTGCCCATGATGATGACAATGTATAAAAAAGGCAGCGTATCCCAGATTTCGATTAACCGCTGCGTGATGATGTCGAACCTGCCCGCAAGGTAGCCCTGCAGCGAACCGACAGCCGTTCCGACGGTCTGCGAAACCAACACCAGCCCCAACGCGAAAAAGATGGAGACTCTAAAACCGTAAAGCAACCGCGCAAAAACATCCCGCCCCTGCGAATCCGTGCCTAACCAATGGCGGCGGTCGGGCGGATTCGGCGGCGGTTCTTGATACGCGCTGAAATCATTCTCGTAAGGATTAAAAGGAATCGGCGGCATCAACGCCCAGTTCGGCGACCCTTTGAACTGCTCCTTCATAGCGCGGTAATCCGCTTCCGCATCGTCAAACCCGAACTCATCTTTCTGCCCGAATTCAGACATGCTGTGGAACTTGAACGTCGGAAAATAAAACCGCCCCTCATAGCGGACGATGATAGCGCGGCTGTTGGCAATGTAATTTGAAAAAAGAGAAAAAAATGTCAGCGTTAAAAGCGCAATAAGCGAATAATACCCGCGCTTGATGCGCCGAAAACGCCCGATTCGCTTCCGCGTGATTGGATTCAATCTAAAAAATCTCACCGCTCACTCAAACCTCACTCTGGGATCAACAAACGCCACGCACAAATCAGAAAGCAAATTCCCCAAAAGCATCAGCACACTGCCGATAACAATCATACCCAGCACAACCGGATAATCCCGCGATACGATGGATTCGTAAACTAAAAGCCCGATCCCTTTGATGTTGAACACCCGCTCGATGAGGACGGAGCCCGTCAAGATGAGCGAGATATTATGCCCAAAGCTTGTGGCAATCGGAATCAGCGAATTGCGCAGGGCGTGGACAAACACCGCCCGACGCCACGAAAGACCCTTTGCCAGCGCCGTCTTCACATAATCCGCGCCCATATTCTCCATCAAACTGTTCTTCATCAACATCGTCATCACCGCAAATGAGCCGACCATATAACAGATAAGCGGCAAAACGGCGTGATGAGCAATATCAAGCGCCTTGCCCATATTTGAAAGACTCGCAAAATTCTCCCCGCAAAAACCGCCCAGCGGAAACCAATCGCGCTTCACAGCAAAAAACACAAGCATAACTGCGCCCAATGCATACCCCGGAATCGCATAGCCGATAAAAATGAAAAACGACGTGATATTATCCAACAAAGCGCGATGGCGGAGCGCCTTCAAAATCCCCAACGGGATGCAGACAATATACGTCAGAACCGTTGTTACAATACCGTAAAAGATAGAGACCGGCAAACGCTGGGTTATAATCTCCCGCACAGGCATCGTATAGCGGAAAGAATCCCCCAAATCCAACCGCGCCAGATTCCCGACCCATCGCCCATAACGAATATAAACCGGCATATCAAATCCGTAATACTCCTTTAAAATCTTCATCTGATCTTCCGGAATGGAAAGCTGGATGCGCTCGCCTCTGCCCGAAACGCCCGCCTCGCCCGCTCCGCCGCCCGCCAGTTGCAGCCGAATCTGGTCAATCGGACCGCCCGGCACAAACTGACATATCGCAAAAGTCGCAACCGTGATGCCCAAAAGCGTCGGCAGCATCAAAAGCATCCGCCGGATGACGTAATTTCTGAGAGCCTTCCCGCGTGAAATTTCCAAAACGCGCCCATCCTTCATCCAAACTTTAATCAATTATATGCGGCGGCGTTTTTCATTTTTCAAGGAACAAAATCTTTTACGCAAAATTTTGATTAGATATTGACAACCCATCGCGCCGTTATCATGTCAATTTTACCTATGATGAAAGGTTGCAAAAAAAATTTATGAAGCATCTGGCAACCCTCCGGATAAAGGCGGACGTGAAACTCATCCCCGCCGCCAAAAGCCTTGCGCGCGAAACGGCGCGCCTTTTTTTCCCGCAGGAGCAGGACATCCTCAACCTTGAACTCATCACGGAGGAATCCTGCCTCAACGTTATCCAGCACGCCTTTGAGCCGAATGAAAACGGCGAATACATCCTTGAAATCATACGCGAGCCCGGCGCCTTTGTCATCGCCATAGAAGACCGCGGCATCCCGTTTGACTTCCGCCGCATTCAGGAAAAAAACGAGCCCGGTATCGGCATGGCGTTCATGAAAAAATTCACAGACGAAATCCGATTCTTTTATATGGGCAGACGCGGCAAACGCATCGAACTCGCCAAAAACATCGCCTATAAAGATTCCGATTCTTTCCTGACGGAACAAGAACGCGCCCCGGCGGATGCAAAGCCGGACGTCTCCACGCCCGTTTCTATACGCATCATGCAACCCGACGAGGCGGTGGAGCTCATGAAATGCATCTATCGGGTTTATGGATATTCTTACACGTATGAGGATGTCTACAAACCGGAAAAAATATCCGAACTGCTCGCCAGCGGCATGGCAACCGCATGTGTTGCCGTCACGCCGGAAAAACGCATCGTGGGGCACCTTGCCCTCATCAAAGACGCCCCGGAAGACCTTGTCCCCGAATCGGCGGAGGCGGTGGTTGACCCGCTTTTCCGCGGGCGCGGCATCTTTGAAAAGATGAAGGATTTCATGCGCCAGCAGTCTTTATCGCTCGGATTCAAAGGGCTTTATAGCCGCGCCGTCACAGTGCATCCCGCCTCCCAAAAGGGCAACCTCAAACTCGGCGCAAAAGAAACCGGCATCATCATCGCCAACTCGCCCCCCTCCTCCGTGTTCAAAAAGATGAGCCAGACCGATGAGCATCACCGCCGAAGCGTGGTGCTTTATTATATGCCTATCAAGCCCGATGAGCCGACGGCTGTTTACCCGCCGCTGCATCACAAATCTATGATTGCTAAAATTTATGAGCATAATCAACTGCCGCGGAAAATCGAGGCGTTCAACGCCGCCGCTAACGGCGTTGCCATCTCCGAACGTTCGCGCATGGACGTCCGCATCAAAGACGAAGTCGGGCTTGCCTTTTTGAACGTTATGGAATTTGGAAAGGATTTCTCCGACCTGCTCCTCTTCCGCTTGAAAAACCTGTGCCAGCGCAAAATCGAGGTCATCATACTCGACCTGCCGCTAACCCACCCCGCCACCGCCGTCTTCGCCCCCGCGGCGGAGATGCTCGGCTTTTTCTTTTGCGGCGTCATCCCCAACAAAAATAACGGCGACATCTTGCGCCTTGAATACCTGAACAATGCCGCATTCGACCCGTCAACGGTTGTCCTCGTCTCCGATTTCTCGAAAGAGATTTTCGATTACATCCTCGCCGCCTCCGGGCTGGCTTAAAAGAAAGGAACAAAGATTATGAACACAAAAGCAAAAATCTTAAAACTCTTCCTCGCGCTTTTCCTCGCGCTCTTTTTTGCCTCCTGCGCCTCAACGCCAATTAACAGCGGCGCAACTCAGCAGCCTTGCGAATTCAAATTCGCCGTCTGGGGCGACACACAGTTCGACACCCCCGCACAGTTTGATAAAACCCTCCGCGAGACGGAGCTCCTCAAACCGGCATTTGTCGTCCACACCGGCGACATGATTACCGGCTATTCCTACGACAAGGAAAAAATCCGCAGTCAATGGGCGCGTTTCAAAAAAGATATCGAACCGCTCTCCATGCCCTTTTATCCCGCGCCCGGCAACCACGACGTTACCACAACGGAAATTGAGCCGCTCTACATCGAGGCTTGGGGCGAGGGGAATTTATACTATTCCTTTGACCACAACGGCTCCCACTTTATCATCCTTGACACCAACCTCAACGCCCGCATAGATGAAATACCCGATGAGGAAATGGAATGGCTCAAAAACGACCTTGAGCAAAATAAAGACGCCATCAACATCTTTTTATTTTTCCACTCCCCGCTCCATCTGGACGCTAAATTCGACTGGCAATCCGTGCATAACCTCCTCCTCCAATACCCCGTACGCGCCGTTTTCACAGGGCATGCGCATATTTATGACCACCGCATTATGGACGGCATCCGCTATTTCTGCATCAACACATCAGGCGCTATGAACAACTCCAACCACATGACCGGTTACTCGCATCATTTCATCTACGTTACCGTTGTGGGAGATAAAACAGATTACGCCGTCATCACAGAGGGGCGCATCCTCCCGCCGGAAGCCGTCCCGCCGTCGGAATACATGCGCGCAGGCTCCTACTTTCAGGACGACGCCACCTACATCATCCCCGATACAAAAGACGGCGCGGCGGATATCGCTGTAAACGCCCTCATCAAAAACCGCACCGGCGAAATCCGCACCTTCACGCTCCTTTGGGAAACCGATAACTTCGATTTCCGATTCGACCCACTCGGCGCAAAATTTGAACTCCGCGCCGGAACAGAACGCGCCGTCCCGTTCAAATTGCACATCCCAAAAGGCAGCCACAACAGGGAAGAACTCCCCAAACTGAAAATCTCCATGCCTTACACCAACGGCGCCGGATACGACACAAACATCGTCTCCTATCACAACCTTTTCTGCCCGCCGCAAACAAAGGCGCTCCCGCTCAATGGAAAACTGATTCTTGACGGCAGGCTGGATGAAGCCGCATGGCAGGATGTCCCCGCCATCACGCGTCTCTGCCTGAATAAACGCGGCGACCTCGCCCGCGAAGAAACCATCGTCAAAGTGCTCTACGACGCCGAAAACATCCACATCGGCATAAAAGGCGAAGAGCCGAATCCAGCAGGGCTCAAAGCCGACGCCCACGGCGCGCTGCCGCTTGTTTTTGCCGATGATGATTTTGAGATTTATCTGGATACAAAACGCGACTTGAAAAACTTTTACCGTTTGATGGTCAACCCAAAAGGCACTGTGTTCAGCAGCGGTCCAAAAGGGCTGTTCACATACACCTTTGATGTCAAGACGTTCATCGGGGAAAATTATTGGAGCGCGGAGTTCCGCATCCCTTACGCCCAGATTGATGCGCAGCCGCCCAAGCCCGGCACGCAGTGGGGGATGAACATCCGGCGCGCCCGCATGCAAACAGACCCCGCCGTCAGCGAATGGTCGCGCATGCGCGGATTTCCCGCACAGCCGCAATTTTTTGGCGTTGTGAATTTCGAATAAAATAAAGACGCCGTTCAGACCGCGTTGCACGGAAAGAGCAGACGCACGCGCGTGCCGCGTCCCGGCTCGCTGGAGATGGCAATCTCCCCGCCGATATTCTGCATGATGCCGTAGGTGACAAAGAGTCCCAAACCGGAAGACTCGCCCTCTTTTTTCGTTGTGAAAAATGGGTCGAATATATTTTTCATAATCTCTTTTGGAATGCCGCCGCCGTTGTCTTCGATGACCACTTCGATAAAGCGCCGATTCTGGGCATCCGGCATAAGATGCCGCGTTCGCACTTTTATCTCGCCGCCGCCGCTGATAGCGTCCTCCGCATTGCGCAAGATGTTCAAAATCACCTGCCGTATTTGATCCGGCGAAAGCAGCGTTTTGGGAACGTTCGGGTCAAAATCAAGCGAGACGCTGATGCCGTGCCGCTCAAGCGATTTAGCCATCAACTCAACGAGTTTGCCCGCCTCATAATTTATATCCGTCGGGGCGGGCGTCGGAGCGACGGGGCGATACAAATCCTGCAAAGTGCGCACAATCCGCGCAATGCGATCCAGCTCCTCGTTGATATAAGCAAGCGGCTGCATGTTCAGCCCGAGCGATTCAAGCCGCGCCTGATAGCGGCGGACGTCGTCTCTAAAAAGGCGCAGGTAATTTTTGATAATGCCCAGCGGGTTGTTGATTTCATGGGCGATGCTGGCGGCGAGTTTGCCGCTGGCGGCGTATTTTTCCGCAAGCACAAGGTTGTAATGCGCATCTTCCAATTGAAGCGTGCGCTCTTTTACCTTCTCTTCGAGTTCATCCGCAAATCGTTTGACTCTCGTAAAAAGGCGGCTATGCTCCACCGCCACAGATAGCGCCCCCGCCACTTGCTCAATCATAGACATTTCGCGACCGGTGTAAAAATCCGCCTGCTTATGCCCCAAAATCATCGCGCCGAGGATGCCCGATGTGGAAATCAACGGAAGCGCCAGATAGGAGCGGATGCCGCGCCGCAAAAGGTCAATCTCCTCCTGATAGCGGCTGCTGCGGCTTGCAATGTCGCCCACCGTCGCCGCCTTGCCCGTGCGCAGGATTAACTCCGCCACCGAGCCGTCCACCGGCATCGGCGGGTTTGCCTCCCATGAGGATTCAATCTGGGGCCAGGAAAGCTCCGGCGGCGGCAGAATAACCGCAAGGCGATATTCGGCGGCGTTTTCCCGCAGGAGGGCAATCGCGGCGTAATCGCAATCCACAACCTTTTTCAACTCATCCGAAAGCACTTGAAAGATGTTATCCAGATTCAAGTCGGAATTGACCGCCTGCGTTATGCTCTGAATGAGCATAATCTGGTTGGCTTTTTCCTCCACGTTGGCAAGGGCGCCTTTCAAATCTCCATACGTCTTTTGAAGCTCTTGCGCCATGCTGTTGAATCCATCAGCAAGGTCCTCGATTTCATCGCCTGTGCGAAGCTTCACGCGGGCGTTCAAATTCCCCTTTGCAATATCATGCAAACCCTTTTGCAATGTCTTAATAGGGACGACTATTTTATTAGATAGGTAAAGCCCCAAAAGCAACATCGCCGCCACCATGAGCACCCCTAAAAGCGACATGCGCCAAAGGAGCAGATTCACCACAACGACCACATCGCTCACGTCGAACACCATAAAGATGAACCACTCAAAATTGCTGCGCCTATCCGCCCATGCCATCCGCAGAAGGCTGATGGAGGAATACGCCACAATATTTTTTGCGTTGACCGCCTCCAATGTGATAAACCACCCGCCATATTGGCTGCGCATTTGCGCCGCGTGCGATTCCAAAACGGGGGAAAAAACGGCGGCGTTGCGCGTTGCCAAATGAAGGGCGCCTTGCGTTGAATAGACGCCCATTGTCCACTGTTCGCCGATGGTTGAAAGGGCGCCGCTTTTCAAAAATTCCTCCGCAGGAAAAATCGCCACCAAAACGCTGGATGTCGCATGGTCATACCCATTGGGAAGCCCCAGCGGCACAACCGCCAGAATCTGCGGACTGCCGCCCTCCGACGGCTTTTCCTCCGCCAAAAAGAGCTGCCCCGCTTGAACCTGCGCGGCTTCGCCCCACCAGAGACGCTCGCCAAATGAGGCATGGGCGATATTATGATTGGATGCCATCACATCGCCGTTTTTTGAACATAATACCAGCGTGTCCTCCTCAAGGCTGCCGCCGCTCAAAAGGATGCGCAGATAATTTTCCGCTACCCGTCTTGCGGACGCGCTTTCTGATTTTTGGAGCAATTCGTAGTTTTGGGAAAGGAATTCCGGCTCGGACGCCAACTTCAAAACGGCGTCGCATTTGAGGCGCAGAGATTCTTCTATCCCTTTTGAAATCTGCTGCGCGCGCTCTTGAAGATAACCGCCGATAGTGCTGTCCATCGCAATCAGACTGCCCCAGTATGTCTGAAGCGTCCCAATGATTGCAGGCACTATGCTCACCATAAGAATGACGAACATAATCCGTTTGCGTAATGACCGGGAAAGCAGCGCCATTGCACCCATCCGGCGTCAGAAATCTACACCGTCTCAAACAAAAGCGAAATCGTTACAATCTCTTTTGGCTTCACGAAAAACTTTTTTAGTTTTCAAAAAACCCTCGCATCGGGGAAGCGGTTCATTGCCGGATAACGGCGTTTTATTCTTCGCGAAGGATTAAATCGGGATAATATAATTTGCCAAGGATGACGCTTTTTTTTGCGCCGGTGGCGGCGGGCACATTACCCGGTCTGCCCAACGCGCACAAAAGACCGAGCAGGGCAAATCCGATAGCCTCCTTTGCCATGCTGTTAATGCCGAGGCTTTCATGGGTCATAACCTTGATTTCGGATGGCAATCGGTTCTTTAAGGCGTTCACGATAAAGCGGTTCTTAGCGCCGCCGCCGCCCAGTATCACCTCTTTCGGCATGCCGAGCGGGAAGCAAAATTTTTCATACGCAAGAATTATGGATTCCACCGTGAGCATGCTCGCCGTGGCTATAATATCGTTCGGGGCAAGCCTGCGCTTTTTCCCCTCGCGCAAAAGTTCCAACGCATACGGCTCGCCGAACATCTCCCGACCTGTTGTCTTGGGCGGCTTTTTGGAATAATACTGATGGGATAAGAGCGATTTCAGCCATTTTTCGTTAACCTTGCCGGATGCGGCGCGTTTGCCGTCGCGGTCATAAGTCTCCTTTCCGCCGGTTAAATGGAAGACAAGCGAATCCACCGCCATGTTGGCGGGACCGGTGTCAAAGGCGATGACTTTTTCCAGACCTGCGCCGGCGGGCAGATAGGTGCAGTTGCCGATGCCGCCGAGGTTCTGGATGATGCGCGTCTTGCTGCCGTGCCTCAAAAGATAAAAATCCGCCGCGGCGATGAGCGGCGCGCCATGCCCCCCCGCCGCAATATCCGCCGTGCGGAAATCCGAGGCGACTGGAACACCTGTCATCTGCGAAATCACAGACGCCTCCCCAATCTGCAACGTGGAAGGGGCGTATTTCTTCAACTCTTTTTGACCCGGCGGAAGGTGATAAACCGTCTGCCCATGCGAGCCAATCACATGAATGGCGTCCTTCGGGATGCCGGAATTGAAAATAACCCGCTGGGCGACTTTGCCAAAAAACTGACCGATTTCAAAATTCAACTCGCACACAAGACGCAACGAGCCGGCTTCGTCGCGGAATAAACGGAAAATCTTCTGCCGCAAATCCTTCGGGTAGGGAACTGTGATAAACTCCAGAATCTGGTCTTCAAAATGCTCCTCTTGGATAACAAATCGAACAAGCGCGCCCGTCACGCCATCCGCCGACGTGCCCGACATGAGACCAAGGGCGAGATATTCATGTTTGCGCGGCGAAAGCAAAGATTCCATCGTTTCCATTGGCGGCTACCCTTTTAATATATGATTGCCAGACCCCAGCGCAAAGGCTGGTTATATTCATCCGATGAACCGTTCCAGCGAAGAATCTTTCGAGGCGGACACATCGCGGAATCCGACTCCTCATCCAAAACAAGATTGAATCCGATCATACAATTTCGCCGCGGCTTCCACCCTCCCAACTCGCCGATGGGAATTTGCGCCTCCATAGTAAAACCATCTTCCTGAATTTTAATCGCGCCCGAACCCGCCTTGCGCGCAAAATCGTTGCCGCTTATGGAAATCGAACCAATGCCCTTCTCCGCAATAGGATACATCTCAATGCAAAAATCGCCTGCGCCCATGATTTGACGGCGGCTGGGTCCATCCAAACCAAGATACAACCCCAACCGGCGGCGCGCTTGCGCTGCGCCATCCCGAATATGCGCCGCAACATAAAGGGCGTCATCCGTCCACCAAAATTGAAACTGATGAAAAAGCTCGTCGCTTGGCTCAATGCCGGCAAGTTTCAATTCCGGCACGTCCATCCATTCGGAAAGACAGCCGTCCACTTTTGGCGACGCCATACGAATCGGCATAGGCATCAACCCGATAGAGTTTTCAATGAGCCGCTCGCCGGAAATCTCCGCCGCCGCAAAAAGCCGCCCTTCGCGGTTGCCCGCCAAAAGACTGGAAGAGGTCGTCAGCTCCTCATTCGGCATTAGACCGCTAAAAGGCTGAGGCGGAATTTCCACTCTGCCCCGCGGACGCAGCTGCCATTGAAGCACGCCGGAAAGCGACCGCTCGCACACATTTTTAAGAATAGTCTCCACCTTGAACCCGTCTTCTGCCTGCCTGCCCGTAATAAAGATTTCAAGCGGCAAAAGCGGCTTATTCATAAAAGCTGAAGATGACGAAGGGGCGTCCGCATCTGAGCCAAAAAGAGGGAATGCGGCGGCGAATAAAACGGAAATTACAAAAATAAAAACAAGACGCCGCGCTGGGCTTTTATGATAATAATGACCAAATAATCGCATAACATCCAACTGCTTATCCCACGCCCCAAACCGACGTCAACCAATTTAATTATCCGATACGCGACCAATTACTTTTACGTTTTTTGACAGCCTTTATCCTTCAAAATAGAAAAAAATAAATATGTCCGTTGGAATCTGTTGAAAGATTAGGGGTTAAAAAATTTTCAATCGCTCTGAGAATCGCCGGGCTATTACTTTTTCAAAATATGAACGATATCTGCAACGTCTATGATATTGTCCTTGTTATCATCAACGACTGTTTTTTGCGTAGGCGTGAGCTTTTTTATGCCCAGAATATGCCAAATAATTAAGGAGATTGGCGGAACATATTCGTATGCTCCCATATCAACACCAGCGCCCTGAGGACGCTTTACGCCAAGAATATCAGAATCCGGCGCGTCTTCTGATGTCCCAGCGTCAATACAAGGAGATTTCGGCTGAAGCTGCAAATCCCATTTTGTTGGGTCATTGCCGGTTACATTGACAAACAAAGGATTATCAGAAATATTGCCCTCGCCTGTTGCCCCAACTTTGAAACAACTGTATGTAATCACACCGCCGGCAAATTTAATATCTGTAAGACTATTACCCCATGCAATACAATTGGTCACAATGCCTTTGTTATAAATCCCGCTGCTCGATGATGTAATGTTGAAATAAACCGTGCAGTTAGTCACTGTGCCTTCATTGTCGTTATAAATCCCGCCGCCGTCAAGTGAAGCGTTATTATGATATACTGTGCAGTTGATCACTGCGCTTTCATTATAAATCCCGCCGCCTTTTCCTGATGCATTGTTTTCATATACCGCGCAGTTGTTCACCTTGCTATTTTTGTAGTTATAAATCCCTCCGCCGTTAGCTGTTGATTTGTTTTCATATACTATGCAGTTGGTCACTGCGCCGGAGTAGTTGAAAATCCCGCCGCCGACATCTGATCTCCCTCTTGTAATATGGAAACCGTCCAAAACTCCTGAGTTTTGCACGCATTGGCGAATACCCCCTCCATCTATGATTGTGGGATGTGCGGAAATATCCCGTTGTGAAAGATGCGATTCCGTTCCCGCAAAGCCGCCATAGAGCGCAACACCTTCATTATTAACGACGGTCTTAGATTCTGCATAGGTCCCTTCTGCGACCCAGACCTCATCGCCTTTTAGCGCATATTCTGTTGCCGTTACAATTGATTTCAATGGAGATGCCCATGTAACCCCCCAATTAGAATCGTTGCCGGTGGGTTTCACATAATACCGAGTTGGTTTAACATGTTCGTATGCTCCCATATCAAAACCAGCGCCTTTCGGACGTTTTACGCCAAGAATATCAAACCCTGGCGCGCCTTCTGAGGTTCCAGCGTCAATACAAGGAGAATTCGGCTGAAGCTGCAAATCCCATTTTGTCGGGTCATCGCCGGATACATTGACAAACATAGGATTAACGGCAATATTGCCCTCACCTGTTGTCCCATCGCCAAAACAACTATACTTAACCTCACCGCCGGAATTTTCAATGTCTGTATTATTATTACTCCATGCTATACAGTTGATAACCGCGCAGCAGATATCGTTATAAATCCCGCCGCCGCTCAATAATGCTTTGTTTCCATAGACGGTGCAGTTGGTCGCTGTGCCTTTGTTAAAAATTCCGCCGCCATTATATCCTGCGTTGTTACTATAGAGGACGCAGTTGGTCACCGTGCCAGTGTTATAAATCCCGCCGCCGCCGAATTCTGCGTTGTTGCTATAGACTGTGCAGCTGGTCACCGTGCCTTTAAAGTTATAAATCCCGCCGCCGTCGCTTGATACGGTGTTATTATAGACTATGCAGTTGGTCATTATGCCAGTATTGTCAATCCCGCCGCCGACATCTGATCTCCCTCTTGTAATATGGAAGCCGTCCAAAACTCCTGCGTTTTGGACGCATTGGCGAGCGTTCTCTCCATCTATGATTGTGGGATATGCGGAAATATCCCGCTGTGAAAATTGTGATTCCGTTCCTCTAAAACCGCCATAGAATTTAACACCTTTACTATTAACAACGGTTTTAGATTCTGCATAGGTTCCTTCGGCGACCCAAACTACATCGCCTGATTGTGCCGTTTGTGTTGCCTTTTCAATTGTTTTAAATGCGGATGTCCATGAATCTCCCGAATTTGAATCGCTGCCGGTGGGCTTCACATAATACCGCACCGCAAAGGCGGATGCTGACATAATCATCCAAAATGCAATTACCGGGAAGATGCGTCGAATAATTTTCATTTTATCCCCTCCCCAAATATTCGATACATTCAAATTCTCGACAAATAGAAAAGTGAATTGCAAGAAATATTTAGGGAAATTTGGGCATGGCTTGCCGCACGCGCCGACATCGCCGATAGCGCCGACAGCGCCGATTATGCCCATCAATAAATTTCAACTATATTGAAAGTTTAGGGGTTAAAAAATTTTCAATCGTTCTGAGAATTGCCGGGCTATTACTTTTTCAAAATATGAACGATATCCGCAACGTCTATGATATTGTCCTTGTTATCATCGGCGGCTTTTTTTTGTGTGGACGTGAACGTTTTTTTGTCCAGAATATGCGAAGCAATTTGCGGGATAGTTATGGTTGGCGGTGCATATTCGTATGCTCCCATATCAACCTTCTCGCCCTGAGGACGCCTTACATCGAGTATATCATATTTCGGCGCCCCCTCTGATGTCCCAGCATCAATACAAGGAGAACTCGGCTGAAGCTGCAAATCCCATTTTGTTGGGTCGTCGCCGGATACATTGACAAACATTGGATCAACGGCTATATTTCCCTCGCCAGTTGTCCCACCGCTAAAACAACTATACTTAACCTCACCGCTAAAAAGTTTAATGTCTGTATCATTACCCCATGCTATACAATTGGTCACTGTGCCTTTGTTAAAAATCCCGCCGCCGTCCATTCCGATGTTATTATAGACTGTGCAGTTGGTCGCTGTGCCGTAGTTATAAATCCCGCCGCCGTAATATTCTGCTTTGTTACTATAAATAACACAATTTGTCGCCGCACTTTCTTCGTCGTTATAAATCCCGCTGCCGGAGTCTATTGCGCTGTTTCCGTAGATTGTGCAGCTGGTCACCGTGCCTTTATAGTTATAAATCCCTCCGCCGTCATCGCCTGAGTTGTTTTCATAGACTGTGCAGTTGGTCACCGTGGAGCGGTTATATATCCCGCCGCCATATTCTGCGCTGTTTTTATAGACTATGCAGTCGGTCTCTGTGCCCGAATGGTTATAAATCCCGCCGCCGTTGCGCGATGCGTTGTTATTATAGACTGTGCAGCTGGTCACTGTGCCGGTGTCTAAAATTCCGCCGCCGTCACGTAATGTGGTGTTATTATAGATTGTGCAGTTGGTCACCGCGCCGTGGTTACGAATCCCGCCGGCTATATCTGATGCGCTGTTTCCATAGACTGTGCAGTCGGTCACCGTGCCTGAGGAATTGTTATTAATCCCGCCGCCGTAATATGCAGAGTTATTATAGACTGTGCAGTTGGTCACCTTGCTGTAGTTATTAATCCCGCCGCCGCCGCTATTTTCATTTTTGCCTTTCGTAATATGAAAGCCGTCCAAAACTCCTAAGTTTTGGATGCATTGGCGAGCCTTCTCTCCATTTATGATTGTGGGATGTGCGGAAATGTTCCGTTCTGAAAGCTGCGATTCCGTTCCCGCAAAGCCGCCGTAAAGCGCAACGCCTGCAGGGTTAATAACGGTTTTAGATTCTGCATAAGTCCCTTCTGCGACCCAGATTTCATCGTCTGTTTGTGCAATTTGTGTCGCCTTTACAATTGTTTTAAATGCAGATGCCCATGAAATTCCCGTATTAGAATCGCTGCCGGTGGGCATCACATAATACCGCGTTGGTTTAACATGTTCGTATGCTCCCATATCAAAACCAGCGCCCTTCGGACGTTTTACGCCGAGAATATCATAATCCGGCGCGCCCTCTGATGTCCCAGCATCAATACAAGGAGAATTCGGCTGAAGCCGCAAATCCCATTTTGTTGGGTCATCGCCGGATACATTGACAAACATAGGATCAACGGCAATATTGCCCTCGCCTGTTGTCCCATCGCTAAAACAACTATACTTAACCTCACCGCTGATAACTTTAATGTCTGTATTATTACCCCATACTATACAATTGATTACCGTACTGGAATCGTTATAAATCCCGCCGCCGGAACGTGATGCGGTGTTATTAAAGACTGTGCAGTTGGTCACCGTGCCGTAGTTATAAATCCCGCCGCCGCGATTTTTTGCGTTGTTACCATAAACTGTGCAGTTAGTCACTGTGCCTCTGCTATAAATCCCGCCGGCTAAATCTGATACGCTGTTTCCATAGACTGTGCAGTCGGTCACCTTGCCTGAGAAATTGTTATTAATCCCGCCGCCGTAATTTGCGGTGTTATTATAGACTGTGCAGTTGGTCACCGTGCCATTATTGTAAAACCCGCCGCCGCTCTGTAATGTACTGTTATTATAGACTGCGCAGTTGGCAACTGTGCCTAAGGAACCGTTAAAAAACCCGCCGCCGGGGTTACCTTCATTTTTGCCTTTCGTAATATGAAAACCGTCCAAAACTCCAAAGTTTTGGATGCATTGGCGAGCATTGTCTCCATCTATGATTGCGGGATGTGCGGAAATGTTTCGTTCCGAAAGCTGCGATTCCGTTCCCGCAAAGCCGCCATAAAGCGCAACGTTTAAAGGATTAACAACGGTTTTAGATTCTGCATAGGTCCCTTCTGCGACCCAGACTTCATCGTCTTTTTGTGCCTTTTCTGTTGCCTTTACAATTGTTTTAAATGCAGATGCCCATGAATCTCCCGTATTAGAATCGCTGCCGGTGGGCTTCACATAATACCGAGCCGCAAAGGCGGATGCTGACATAATCACCCAAAATGCAATTACCGGAAAAAAACCTCGAATAAATTTCATTTTTTCCCCTCTCAAATAATCAATAAACTTAAAATCCCGACAAATTGAGACACCACTTGCAACTAAAATTTTGGGTAAGCGGGCATGGTTTGCCGCATGCGCCGACAGCGCCGACAGCGCCCGCCGATTATGCCCCTCAATAAATTTCAATTATGTTGAAAGATTAGGGTTTGACAGTTAAAATATGCGCTTTTTGCTTGACTGAGCTGCCAATTGGATTGCATATAAAGATGTGATAGTTGCCTAAAATGCGGCGGTTTTTATTATTGCCTTTAATAGGTTAAATATAAAAAAAAGGAGTGCGGTATGAAGAGCAATTTTTCAAAGGCGGTACTTGTCATTTTCATGATGGCGCTGATGGTTTCTTCCATTTTTGCAGTGCCAGCGCCGGTGGTTACCATTAAAAAGTCGCTGGTCTCCCCTGCATCCAAGTCTGTCAACATCGGCGAGTTTGTGAACTATCAGATTGTGGTTAAGAATATGAGCGTGACAAAATTTGTTTCCGTAAAGGTTAATGATTTTTTTTCCAGCCGTTTTTTAGAATATGTGTCCGCATCGCCGGAGCCGGATGTTATTTCTCAGGAACAGGGCATGCTTTCTTGGATAAATTTGACTGAGCGTTATGGTCCGCTTATGCCGGGGCAATCAATAACGATTTCTGTAACGTTCAAAGGGATTGCGGAGTCTATGGCGGCGCCTTCCAGCAACAGTGCAATAGTGGAGGTTATGGATGATAGTCAGGGCAATTATGAGGCGCAATCCGAAATTGTTTATGTTATGATTATGAAAGGGTGTCCGTTCGATCGCTACGAGCCGAACAACAGTATGCGCGAGTTGTCCAAGATTATGGTGGAAGAAAAGATCAACGGTTATATTTGTCCCGTTGGCGACAAGGATTATTTTTCGTGCGCGCTCCCGTCCGCCGGCATCTACCGTGTGATGTTGGACAATCTGCCGGAGGATTTCGATCTTTATGTTTATGATTCGGAGGGGAGGCTCCTTGGGGAGTCTTCGAATTCCGGCAGGACGTCAGAATCTTTTATGACTGAGATTTCAAAACCGATGAGCATCATCATCCTTGTTGCCGGCGATAAAATCTCTTCTTATCTGCCTTATCAGCTGCAGGTGAAAAAGGTGCGCCCGCCGACGCTGGGCAGCAATATTATAAAGCCGCGCGGGAATCTTGTTGTCCATGCGGAAGGGTTGAATCCGGGCACGTTGCGCAATCCCACAATCGCCAAGTTTTATTTCAACAAGATTTCGCCCGACTTGCTTTTAGGCTCGACGCATGTTCTGCCGGATGGACGTATTGCGGGAACGGTGAAGCTGCCGCCTGAAGCATCGGGCGAAAATAGTCTCATCACGGAATTAAGCGGCGGGCAATCGGGCACATTTGCAAATGGTTTTCAGGTTCTTGTGCCTAAGGTAGATTTTGATTTGTGGATTGATGACGCATGGAGAACGGAACAAGGGAAAAAGCCGATAGTCAACAAAGTTGTCGCCAGCGATTCCGGCATTTGGAAGCTGACCATTGTGGATGTGGTGTGCAATTACGTGCCTTTGATACCCGCGGGGCAAGTTAAGGTGCAGGTCTTCATCGAAAATGATTTATTGGGCGCGCCTTCCAAAGTTTATACGCGCGCCGGTCACGGGGGCGCTCTCATACCAACTGTTTTCACATCGGATGGAGGGGGGAAATATCATACCACAATTGAATCAGGTTCAAAGCAAATTGTCTTCCGCTTCCGCATTCCGAAGAACACGGCGAAGTCTCAGTATATTGACGTAACAGGCGCCGCATTTGATTCTGATGGGAATCTTTTGAGCGCGGTGACTACCCCGCGCCAGATTCGTATCGTCAACGGCGCCCCAGTCGGGATTTTCATCAATCGAAACACCCTTTTCCGCGATATGGACGATAACGAAGCGGCGCTTCTTTTGGCGGATATTTATTCCCATAGTCAGTTTGACGGCAAGCGAACGCTTCAGGATAGGCGCGCCATTATTTACAACGTTGATTCTTATATTTTGCAATCGTATGTTGTTAACTGGGATAATACAACGGTGAATTATGGTTCGACGGAATCTATTCGAAATGAAGCAGCCATCATGATAAGGCATTTCATGCGCGAACGTTTTGGGGCTTTCATCAGCCCGTCTATCAAATATGTCCTGATTGTCGGCAATGATGAGCAGTTCCCATTTTACCGCCATCTCGACCCCTACAATGGCGAGAAGAATTGGGAAGGCAGTTTCCCCGGCGGGGACAAGGGCAATCCCGCCCTGCGCGCCTGTTTCAATAATTGCTACCTGACGGACGATTTTTACGCATCGCTTGTTAACCTTGTTATTAGCGCGCCGTGGAAGGAGGGCGATGTGGATTTAACCGTCGGCAGAATCATCGGCGACTCGGCGGCGGATATGCGCCAGCTTTATCTGAATGGGCATTATGAAACAGGGCACACATACCGCTCCGTTATGGCGAGCGTGGACGGCTGGGAGCTGGGCTATGAGCCGAGCGCGGGCGGCGCGGGGGAAATCAATGATTTTATCAACGTTCCGCAAAAAATGATTAGCCGCGGCTTTTCCGTTTTCCGCGATACGGAAGTTCCGCGCACGATTGATGTTTTAGCTCCTTATGCCGCCAACTGGGCGACAAAGTTCCAAGAATCCGCCAACGGCGGCATGGATTTGTTTTTCATCGGCGGTCACAATTCTTACAACGGGGCGTCTATCCCCAAAGACAGTTTTGACCCAAGCGACGTCCCGTCCAAATACACTCGTTTTGATAGCGACAGACCGATTGCGATGATTACCGGTTGCCACGGCGGTCTGCCCGTTCCCAATGTCGGATGGGGCGGCGGAGCCAATAACTCTATGGTCTATAACGTAATCCATAACGGCGCGCGCGCTTATTTTGGCGCGTCGGGCTATTCTTACGGCTCGCCGGGGAGTCTCCAGCATTGCACATTTGCCGAGCGTTATCTTCAGATAATTTTCTGGCGTATGTTTGCCGAGATGGGAACTCAGACATACCCGATCGGCGACGCAATCAAATATGCGAAAACGCATTGGACGTTCGGCATCGGCAACGACGCCAATCTTGACAAGAAAACCGTCACCGAATACAACCTCTTCGGCATCCCTTGGCAGAGGATGAAATATCCCGGTTTCTTTATAAACTTGTTCCGCCGCAAGGATGATAAAAAGCCGCTCCTGCCTAAATCCCTTGAGCAAAAAACTACCCTTGCGATTTCCCCGCGTTCCGTGAAGCAACTCTCCGCCAACACCTATGAGCAGTCTTTTGAAGTCAACACAGAATCCTTTACGCCGGCAAATCTGGAAGGTTTTGAAATTATCAACATCCCCGACGGCGTCCAGCAATATATCCACAAAGCGCCGCTGCTCCCCGCTTCCACAAAATACAGCATCATCTTGCCGCCGGATGGGAAAATCGTTAAAATATCAGCCGCGTCGTTATATTCGTTTATCGGAGTCTTCAACATCCCCACTGTCATTATCGGACCTTGGTCGGAATCCGGTGTGATGCTGACCGATGAAACGGATATTGACGAATATTATCCGAAGGAACTTGCCCAATATACCAAATCTGCGGACGGGCATTACCTCTTCAACGTCTTCCCCATCCAGCACAACCCCACGGACGGTCAAACTATCTTCCACAGTCAGATTTATGTGACTATCACCTATGAGACCGAGCACCCCTATGGCATAACGGGCTTTGAGCCGATGCAAAACGTTTTCGACGCCGCGCAGAATCCCGTCTTTAATGCGGAGATATTCAATATGGGCAATGCGGCGACGGAGCTGAGCGGCAAGATGGAAATCCGCGATGATGCCACAAATAATATCGTTGCGGGGACAGATATTGGAATCGTCGTCCAGCCGGGCGCTGTCTTCCCTCTTACGAACTCGCTTTCTTCGCCGCTGCCGGAGGGCTCGTATTCGGCATGGCTGGAGCTGGCAGCCGAATCCGATTATCCCGCCACAGCCACCGCCAGTTTCAGCGTGCGCAAGGTTTACCTTGTTGACCTTGCCGCCGAATATAACAAGAGTAATAACGACATTTTATTTAAAGTCCGCGCCGTCAACCGCTCGCAAAAAGATGGAATGGTTCGAATCGCGTTCGTTGTCAGCGAGGATGACACTCCTCTTTATTCGACGAGCCCGAGCGCTTTCACGTTGAATGGCGATTCAGAAACGACATTCACGGTTACGATGCCGCATCAGGCGGCGGCATACGGCGTGTTGCTCGCCGAGGCGGTTGCCAGCTTTGACGATTCGCCGATTGAAAGCGTCAACGCCCCGCTGATAGCTTATCCGTATAAGATACTTTTGAGCGATCTTATAGACCACATCCTTGGCAGGGAGGCGCTTTTGCCCGATGCGCGCAAGGAGGCGGATATAAACAAGGACGGCAAACTTGACGCCGCCGATGTCATCACGCTGCTTTCATTCAAATAACCTCTAAAGAACATTCTCCGAAAACCCCTCCCCTAATAAGGAGGGGTTTTCGGAGTAATGGATAAGGCGTAAAAATTTCCATCTTTTTTTATGATGCCGCGGTCTTTGGCGCGGTTGATGGCGTCGCTGGCGGTTGAATCAACGCAGCCGGAGATGTTTTTCAGACCGCGATGCAATTCGGTCCATGACATGGGGCGTCCGGCGATGCCGAGCACAGCCCGCACTTGTTCTTCGTTAAGTTTTGAGGGGCGTCCGCCTAACTTTTTTTCCGGCTCATAATCGGGCAGGTCTGCAAACCACAACCGCTCCGGCGCGGGCATCACCCAATAGCGCGGTCCTTCGTTAAAGACGCAGCGCAGCCGCATGTCCACGCGGCAGACGTCGGGGTCGTCCTCTATGCGCGCCGCTTGCAGGTCGCTTTCTGACCAAGCTTCATAAACGCTTGAGCCGCGCGAGATGCCGCCTTTGCCGTGGTGATGGATGAGGATGATGGCGCAGGTGTGGCGGCTGGAAAGTTCGGAAAAATAATAAAGCGCCGCGCCCATGCTTTCCGCCGAGTTTTCCTCCAATCCGGGGCAGACCGCCGCCAGCGGATCAAGAATGAGCGCTTCGGGTTTGATTCGCGCGATGAGCGCTTCCGTCATCTGCCGCCCTTCCGGCGTGGCAAGGTTGGGTCGCGCCTTTGCGGTCTCCTGAATGAACAAATTTGCCAGAGCGCGTTCGCGGTTTATGGCTTGCGGCAGCGTTTGCAGCACTGCTTTCAGGCGCGCCTCCAAAAGCGAATCTGCGATTTCCGCCTGCAAATATAGCACGCGCGCAGGTTTGCCGAATTGAAATCCGAGCCATTTGCAATCGCCCGCCGCAAGCGCCATGCCTGTCTGTATTGCCCACATGGATTTGCCGAATTTGGAGGTTGCGGAGAATGTGAGTTTCCCTTGAACGGGGAGGATGCCTTCGATGTGGAATCGCAAAGGAGGGCGCGCCGCGGTGATGAATCCGCCCAGCGAAAGCGCGCGCGGACGCGGCGACTCGTAGGGCGGCGCCTTATCCAAAAACTCTTGCAAACCTTTCAAACCGCGTTCTTTGAGGACGTCGTTCAGGTCTCTTCCTTTTGCGTCGGATTCATCCCAGCGCACGATGAAGAGCCGGCTTGCGTCGAATCCGGCATCCTCCAACGCCTGCGCGGTTTCCAGATTGGCGCGCCTGCCTGTTTCATCGTTGTCGTTGGCGAGGATGATTTTTTCCGGGACGAGTTTTTTCAAAAAGTAATCGAGCCAAGGCGGCGGGATTGCCGAGCCTTCGCCGGTGAGCAGACCGAAGGCGTTATGTCCTGCGGCGCGCGCGGCGGCGGTTTTTTCCGCGCCGTGGCAGATGACGAGCGTTGCGGATTCGGCGTCGTAATATTGCACGCACGGATTTCGCCGGTCATGGAAAAGGAAACGCTTTTTGCGTTTGCCGTTGCCGCCGCGTTCGAATGAGCCGTAAAAAAAGCAGATGGGCGCGCTGCCGATGTCAAGCGCAAGGTAAACGATGCCGTTATATCCTTCGCTTCGCAGCACTTTCCAATCGTGCGGAATGTGCTCCGGTTCGATGCCGTGATTGCTGCGCAGAAATTCAATCGCCTCGGCATCTTCGCAGGCTTTTGGCAGCGCCCCATATTGGGTAAGGGCTTCTTGTGCGGTCTGCCAGAAATGCCGCCTTTCCGGCGCAGGCGGCGGCGCAATCGCGGGCGCATGCTCGGCGGGGCGAAGGCTCGGCGGAGCTGCGGGGGTCGCGGGTGTTTGGGATGCGGCTCTTGGCGGCGCGGCGTCGGCAAATCTTGGAGCGTTTGCGGATGGCTCAAAAAAGAGGTCCTTCATCGTCAATCTCATGGCGCGGACGATTTCTTGGCTTGTGCAACCGGCGTGGCATTTTAAAAGGATTTTGCCGTTTCGGAATGCGATGCTCAAAGATGGTCGGCGGTCGCCATGGGCGGGGCATCGCGCCAGCCATCCGCCCGGTGCGGGTTTTGCGCGTTCCAGACGTGCGAGGAATTCATCAATATGCATGAGACGTCCTCAACGGAAATCAGACACAAGACAATGGAGAAAAATCCATTATCGCGCGTTTTTTAATCGCGGCGGACTGTGTTGTCAATTCCCATAGGGATATTAAAATCCCCTTATGAAACAATAAAATTTTAATGCGCGGTTCGGCGGCGTGTTTTTTTATCCAATCAGTGCTTGATTTCGATTTTGATTTCATTCTTCATCCCTCATTATTATTCATGTATGCGGGAAGGAATATGGAAAATAATCGAAAAACGGCGGTTCAGTCGGCGGTGTTTGCGCTCTTTTTTTTATCGGGCGTGTCGGGTCTTATTTATGAGGTTGTCTGGTCTCGCCATTTGATTTATTTATTCGGAGCGACTCTTTATGCTGTTTCGACGACGCTTGCGGCTTTTATGGGGGGTATGGCTCTTGGGTCGTATTTATTTGGGAGGTATGCGGACCGCGCCAGAAATAGTTTGCGTGTTTACGGCTGGCTGCAATTGGGCATCGGCGTTGCGGGTCTGGCGCTGCCTTTTATGCTGTTGGCGTTGGATCCGATATACAGGGTTGCCTATCGTCAGTTGACTTCATTTTTCATTTTAAGTCTTCTTCGGTTTGTTCTGACTTTTATAATTCTTTTAATTCCCGCCACGCTGATGGGCGGCACGCTTCCTGTTCTTTCAAGGTATCTTGTCCATAAGCGCGATTGGCTTGGTTTGAATATCGGCGCGCTTTATTCTGTGAATACGCTCGGCGCGGTTCTGGGATGTTTTGCGGCGGGTTTTTTGCTGATTGAGACGTTCGGCGTTCGCGGGGCGACATATTTTGCGGCGGGCATCAACTTTATTGTGGGCGCGGCTGGTTTATTGCTGGCGTTGCGTTCGGGGGAAGAGGCGCGTTCGGAGGAGCGCGGTCAGACTGTGCGGGAGATTCCGGACGGGGTTATCGAGGATGCGCAAAAGTCTCGGCGTATTATTTTAGCGGTTTTAATATCTTATGGCGTTTCGGGTTTTATTGCCCTATCGTATCAGGTGTCGTGGAATCGCGCGCTGGTTTTCACGTTTGATATTATGAAGAATACGACGTTTTCATTTACGGCGATGTTGACGGTTTTTCTTATCGGTCTGGCGATAGGCGGCGCGCTCATGAGCGTATTTGTTGACCGGGCAAAAGACCACCTTCGTTTGTATGCGATGATTCAGCTTTTGCTGGGGCTTTCCGGCGCTTATTCTTTGTTTGTGATATATTACTTCGGCGGTTCGATTGCGCCGTTTGAGATTCGGGACGCTTCAGGTCAGATAAATTGGTGGATGGGTGTTTTGAATGTTTTTTCGAAGACGTTTGCCTCTATTTTTCTGCCGACTTTTTTGATGGGTATGGCATTTCCGGTTGCGGCGCGGATTTGCGTTGCCCGCATGAGCGCCGTTGGCTACGGCGTTGGCAGGCTTTATTCCGTCAACACACTCGGCTCAATCTTGGGTTCTTTTGCGTCCGGTTTTATTCTTATTCCGATTTTGGGAGTTGCGGGGACGATTGCGATTTTGGCGCTGGGCAATCTTGCGATTGCGCTTTATATGTTCCACATTAACCCTGCTATGCTTCCGCGTTCGCGGAATTTTTTCATCGGCGTTTGCGTGTTTGCGATGTTGCTTGTGATTATCCGCATCCCGCGCCATGCCCGTTTTCAGGAATTGAGCAAGACGGAGCGGATGCTTTTTTATGAGGAGGGTTCTTTGGCGACTGTTTCCGTTCTTGAAGATTCGTTCAAATATCGCACGTTGTATGTTGATAATGTGGGCGTGGCTGGGACGGACCGCATTCTTTTGACGGATCAGAAAAGTCTTGCGCATGTGCCGATGCTTCTTCTGCCGAATCCGAAGAGCGCGCTGACGGTGGGTTTCGGCAGCGGCGGCGCTTCTTATTCTTACACTTGTTTTAAGTCTCTTGAAGAGATACATTGCGTTGAAATCTGCAAGGAGGTTCTGGATGCGGCGCCGTATTTATTCGCCTCGAACCGCGGGGTTTTGATACCGGAGGGCTGGGGCGGCAGGGCGCCGCGCGAGCCTTCTGATTATAAATATTTAGCGCTGCCGGGTTATATGACTTTTGATGCGCGCTATAAAATTATCATTGATGATGTGCGGAGTTATTTGCGGTTCACAGGGCGCGTCTATGACATCATTGCGACGGATTGCACGGATTTGCGATATAAATCGAACGCCAATTTGTATGATTATGAGTATTTCAAGCTCTGCCGCGAGCATCTGTCAGATGACGGGATGGTGGTGGTCTGGATGCCGCTGGGCGGTCTTTCGGATGAGACGTTCCGTCTTGCGCTTCGCACTTTTTATCGCGTTTTTCCGGAGATGACTATCTGGTATATGAACAACGAGCCGACTCATTATATTTTGATAATCGGCACGCCCAAGCCGTTGCGTGTTGATTACGCCCTTATGAAAAAGCGGCTGGAAGAAGAGTCGGTTCGGCAAGACCTTGCGGAGTTGTTCCTTGACGATGCGGATAAGATTCTTTCCTGTTTTTTGAACGACAATCAATCTCTCAAGGATTATCTGGCGGGGGAAAAGATAAACTCCGAGAATCGCCCCTATCTTGAATTTTTATCGCCTAAATATGGATATGGCGACAAGCCGATGATAGACAATCTGAACACGCTTCTCAAATATGAAACATCCGTCATGCCTTATCTTTTCAATATTCCCGAAGGGGCGCCATGGGGCGATTTGATGAAACGTTACGCCGAGGCGGCGCCTTTGATTATAGAGGGTCACGCCCTTTACCGCGATTTGAAACATTTGAAAGCCTCTTTGAAATATATGGAGGCGTCAAAGTTGGTTCCCGAAGACCGCGCCACAAAGGATTTGTTGGATTTTCGCGAATTGCATTTGCGAATCGCCGCATGGCAGCAAGACCCGTGGGGCTATCGCGAGCTGGCTTCTGTTTATTTTGCGCAGGGGCGGTATTCGGAAACGGCGACGGTTCTTTCGAAGATGCTCGCCAATGCGTCAAAGGCGCCGGAAAATGCGCCGAAGAGCGCCGCCGATTATTATGAAGATTCCGTCTATTACGCCAATAAGACCATCGGGCTTTGTTATATCAAGGTCGGCAATCCCGCATACGCAAAGGATTATTTGCAAAAAGCCCTTGCCATCAAACCGGACGATGAAGAAGTTCGGGCGCTTTTAGCGGATTAGAAAATATCTGCATCTTGTATGATGCGTTTGCTATCGGGGATGTCAACGGGTTGGACGTTCCAGATATCGCGGGCGTATAAATGGATGGTGTAATCGCTGGAGAAGCGTCCCATGCGCGCGACATTTAAGATGGATTTTTTTGTCCACAAATCAGCGTCTCGATAGGTTTCGCTGACTTCCTCCTGCATTTGTATATACGCTTTAAAATCCGCAAGCAGGCAGTAGTAATCGCCGTGATGGATTAAATTATCGAAAATCGGTCGGAATATTCCTGGCTCGTCTGGGGAGAAGTAATCGTCTCGAATCATATCAATGACCCGTTTGAGTTCGGGGATGGTTTTGTAATAGACTGCCGGGGAATAGTCGTTGTTTTTTAGCCGCGCAATCTCCGCGATGGTGTTGCCGAAGATGAAGATGTTCTCCTCGCCGACCTCCTCCATAATCTCCACATTGGCGCCGTCGAGCGTTCCGATGGTGAGGGCGCCGTTCAATGCGAATTTCATATTACCGGTGCCGGACGCCTCAAAACCTGCGGTGGATATTTGCTCGGAAAGGTCTGAGGCGGGGATGATTTTTTCCGCCAGCGAAACGGAGTAATTCGGCAGGAAGATGACTTTGAGCCGGTCGGCGACGTCCTTGTCGTTGTTGACGATTTTGCCGATGTTGTTGATTAGTTTGATAATCAGTTTGGCAAGGTGGTAGCCGGGGGCTGATTTGCCGCCGAAGATAACCAGCCGCGGGACGTAATCTTCTTGGGGGTTGTCTTTCATCTGGTTATAAAGAGCGATGACATGCATGGCGTTGAGCAGCTGTCTTTTATATTCGTGAATCCGTTTGACTTGAACGTCGAACATGGCGCTGGGGTTGACGGCGATTCCCATAATGTTGCGAATATGGCGGGCAAGGTTTTGCTTATTGGAGAATTTCACATTCCGCCACGCCTGTTTGAAATCTTCATCGTGTATAAATTTTTCAATTTCCCGAAGATGGTCAAGATTGGTTGTCCACGTTTCTCCGATATACTGGGTAATGAGCGCGGAGAGGGGCGGATTTGCTTTCAGCAGCCAGCGGCGGGGGGTTATGCCGTTGGTCTTGTTTTGGAACTTCTTCGGCTCAAGGGTATAGAAATCGGGGAATATTTGATTTTTTAAAATGTCGGTGTGGAGCTCGGAGACGCCGTTGACGGCATGGCTGCCGATGATGGCAAGGTTCGCCATGCGTATGCGCTCCTCTCCCCCGTTCTCGATGATTCCGATGCGCTCGGCGATGGCGGCATCTTTTACGAAATGTTTTTTTACGCCGTCCAAAAACTGCTGATTGATTTCGTAAATAATCTGCAAATGGCGGGGCAGGAGTTCGCGGAAGAGAGGCAGCGACCACTTTTCAAGGGCTTCCGGCAAAACGGTGTGGTTGGTGTAGGCGAACGTCTTTTTGGTAATCTCCCACGCCTCTTGCCATTCCACCCCTTCCTCATCAATGAGTATTCTCATGAGTTCGGGGATGGCGACAGCGGGATGGGTGTCGTTGAGTTGTATGGCGTTTTTATCATGGAACTCTTCAAAAGATGCATGGTTTTCTTTATAGGAGCGGATGATATCTTGCAGACTTGCGGAAACAAAAAAGTATTCTTGTTTGAGTCTCAGGATTTTTCCGAGGTGGAAATTATCATTCGGATAAAGCACTTTGGAAATATTTTCCGAGCGGTTTTTTGCTTCGACTGCCGCCATATAATCGCCGCTGTTAAAGTAATGGAAATCGAATTCGTTGGTGGCGTTCGCCTGCCATAGGCGAAGGTTATTAACTGTATTATTTTTATAGCCGGGCACGGGGATATCATACGCAAGGGCAAAAACTTCGTCGGTATCCACCCAGCGGTCTTTCCCGCTACCGGATTCTCCCTCTTCGGAAAGGACTCTGCCGTTGAATCGCACGCGGTATAATAACTCCGGTCGCACAATCTCCCACGGGTTGCCGAAACGGAGCCAGTTATCGGGCTTTTCCATCTGATAGCCGTTTTGAATTTCCTGCCGAAAGATGCCGAATTCATATCGGATGCCGTAGCCGACCGCTGGAATTTCCATCGTCGCCATAGAATCGAGGAAGCAGGCGGCAAGGCGTCCGAGACCGCCGTTGCCCAATCCCATATCCGGCTCCAATTCGCGAATCTCCTCAAGGCTGTATCCCAGTTCTTTGAGGATGTTCGAGCATTCATCATAAAAGCCAAGACTGAGCAGGATATTGCCCAAAAGCCGCCCCATCAAAAATTCCATTGAGAGGTAATGAACTTTTTTCACATCTTTAATTTTATACTCATGCTGCGTGCGAATCCATTTATTAATCAGCCTATCCCGGATAGCCAGCGCCAACGCCTTGTAACTATCAAGTATGGAGACGGTGGAGCGGTCTTTCACGAGCGAATACTCAAGGTGCTCCGCGAAGGATTCTTCGAGAGTTTTAATATTATATTTGGGATTATCGAGAAAGAAGATTGAGCTTTTTCCGCTTATCATAAACACTCCTGAAAATATAAAAAAAAGTTTAACAGTTTCATTTTTTCAAACGTTTATAATGAATAACATTCCTGTTAATTGTTTTAAAAAAACAAATGCAAGCGAAAAGCATGGTTAAAAAATTCGGCGGGCAGACAGAGCCTTAAAAGTTTGCCGCGTTTGAATCGGAGAGATTTTTTTAGCCGCGCGATTTGCGTTTATCTCCTGACCATCTGCGCCATGTTTTTGCCGAGCAGACGGCATTGCTCAAGGTCAGCAGCCGTCGGCGCGCATTTGGCTTCCACCACCGGCTCCACAAGCGTTAGCCTTCCGCAACAGGCAAATTCATGCAAGGCGTTGACGGCGCCCTTGCTCCATGAATAAGAACCGAAGACGCCGATAAAGCGGTTTCGCACTTCTTCATTTTCAAGGATATGCACAAGGCTTTGCATCGGGGGAAAAAGTTTTGTGTTATAGGTCGGACTGCCCAGAATCATGCCGCGAAATCGCCAGATATCCACAAGGACGAACGAGACATGCGAGCGGGAGATGTCATGCACGCGCACTTTTTCCATCTTCTCTTCGGCGAGCGATTGCGAGATGGCTTCCATCATGCGGCATGTGTTGCCATACATGGAGGCATAGACAAGGACGACGCCCTCTTCGGTTTCGTGGCGGCTCCAGCGGTCGTAGAGGGCGATGATATGCGCGGGGTTTTTGCGCCAGATGGGACCGTGCGACGGCGCGATGACGGCAATCTCCAAGTCTTTCAATTTATCAATCGCCCGCTGAACCATATTGCTGTAGCGTCCCACGATGTTCGAATAGTAGCGCAAGATTTCATTTTCAAAATAAACAAGGTCGGACTCATCGTCAAAGATGCGATTATCAAGCGCGCCAAAGCCGCCGAATGCGTCGCATGAAAATAAAACCTTTTGCGTCTCCTCATATGTCACCATCGTCTCGGGCCAATGCACCATCGGCGTCAAAAAGAATTTAAGTTTGAAACCGCCGAGGTCGAGCGAGCTGCCGTCATCAACGCTGATGACATTATCCGCGATGCCGTAAAAGTCGCGGATGAACTCAGCGGTCTTTTTATTGCCGACGATTTTCATATCGGGGAAGATGCCGCGCATGGCTTTGAGCGCGCCGGAGTGGTCTGGCTCCATGTGGTTCACGATGAGATAATCCACGCTGCCGCCTGGGGGGAGCAAGGCGCGGATTTTATCCGTGTATGCGGCGATGAAGTTGCTTTTGACGGCGTCAATGACGGCGATTTTTTCCCCGCGCACAAGAAAGGAGTTATAGGACACGCCTCGCGGGAGGGGCCAGATGGATTCAAAGAGGTCGGTTTCGTGGTCGTTCATGCCAATCCAGAACATATTTTCGCGAACAGGAATAATTCCCAGCATGATTCACAACTCCTTTATCCATAAAATCGAAGACCTTCTAAAACAGCCACACGCGCCTTGTCAATCATTCGATAGCGCCAAGATGCAGCTATCGCTCTTTTGATGTAGATAAAACAGCGGGGGAAAATAATAGCCGTCTGCGTATTTATGTAATCCGTCCCTTTTGAACTTGCATAACTGGCGTTGGCGCATTATAGGTTTTACCATCGTTTAATAAACGTTGGCGTTTGATGCCTTTTATCTATTTGTGAAGAATAAGCTTCGAAAGGGGCGCATGATGAGATTCAAAAAATTTTCCGTTATCATCTTGATTCTTATCATTGCCGCAATATCCGTCACGGGGGTTTTCTTAAGGAAGGGGAATAAAGATAAAAAAATTGAACGTCTTATCCGCGACCTTGATGATAAAAACGAATTTGTCCGCATCAATGCGGTGGAACAATTGGGCATGCTGGGCGATTTGCGCGCAGTGGAGCCGTTGATTAAGGCGCTGGGCGATGGCGCCGTAAGTGTTCGTTTTCGCGCCGTTCGGGCTCTGGATGAGATAAAAGACCCGCGTGCGTTCGAGCCGTTAATTAAGGCGCTGGACGATGACGACAAGGGTGTCCGCCAGAGCGCCGCTATGGCTCTGGGTAAAATTGAAGACACGCGCGCGGTCGAGCCGTTGATTAAGATGCTGAGCGATGGCAGCGCGTTTGTTCGCCAGAGCGCCGCTGAGTCTCTGTGTAGAATAAAAGACCCGCGCGCCGTTGAGCCGTTGATTAAGGCGCTGGACGATAGCAACACGCTTGTTCGTTGGAATGCCGCTACGGCTCTGGGGCAAATAAAAGCCTCCAGCGCCGTTGAGCCGTTGATTAAGATGCTGAGCGATGGCAGCGCGTTTGTTCGACAGGGCGCCGCTTGGGCACTGGGTAAAATAAAAGACCCACGCGCCGTTGCGCCGTTGATTAAGGCGCTGGGCGATGGCGATAAGGATGTTCGTCGGTATGTCGCTGAGTCTCTGTGTAGAATAAAAGATCCGCGCGCCATCGAGCCGTTAAAAAAGGCATTAGAAGATGAAGATCCCGACGTGAGGAGCGCTGTTCAATCTGTTTTGGATAAATTCTCACAAAAATAAACCGCAGGGGGAATAACCATCTTTTGGAAAATCTACGCGGGGATAATCGTTGGCATAACATCGCTTTTTGTTTTTGACACATGCGGCACTTCATTAGCATCTAAAAAGTTCTCGAATTTCCGAAGAAAGCGCACGGCGCGTTTTATTCCGTTGCATATTAATTTATTTTTTTTCATTTTTTTGTTGACGGGGGTTATGAGCATATGCCCATAATCACTTATTATTTTGTTGAGGAGTTGAAATGCCGCGTCCTTTTTGCCGTCGAAAAATTTCAGGCGCGCCGCTGTGCGCGTTTTTCAAACCGGCGGGGATTCCTTTAAACGCGCTTGAGGAAATCTGTCTGACGTTGGATGAGATGGAGTCGCTGCGTCTGGCGGATCTGAATGGGCTTTATCATGAGGAGGCGGCGGGTCGTATGAATGTTTCGCGTCAGACGTTCGGGCGGATTATTGAATCGGCGCGGCGCAAGACCGCGGAGGCGCTTGTCATGGGCAAGGCGCTTCGTATCGAAGGGGGTGAAGTGGTTATGGCGGACGTGCGGAGGTTTCAGTGCGCGGACTGCGGACATGTCTGGGAGTTGCCCCGCGGCGGGGGACGTCCGGCGGGGTGTCTGAATTGCAAGAGCGCGAATTTTCATCGCAGCGCGGATGACCGCGATTTTAGGCGCGGCGGCGCCGGCGCTGGCGGAGGCGGAGGCAGAGGCGGGCGCGGCAATCACAAAGGTTTATGATGGCAAAGGAGTTGTATATGTCTGACCCTTTAACACCTTATGGCAATAAGCCGATGGTGACGCCGATTGTGAATGCGGTGAATTATGAATACCGCGATTTTGAGGTGCTTCGGCGCATCACGGACGGGGAGATTGACGGTTATACGTATCATCGGGACGACAATCCGACGGTTCGGGCTGTTGAGGATAAGATAGCGGAGTTGGAAAGGTCGGAGGATTGCATCGTTTGCACGTCCGGCATGGCGGCGTGCACGTTGGTTTATCTTTCCTATTTAAAAGCGGGCGACAATTTGATTCTCTTTCATGATATTTATGGGGCGCATTACAAGGTGTCTTTGATTCTGGAGCGTTTGGGTGTTGAGGTTACGTGGCTGAATGCGGATGAGAGCGCGGAGCTCGAGCGGTATGTGAAGCCGAACACGGCGATGATTTTTCTGGAATCGCCGAGCAATCCGCTTTGCAAGGTGATTGACATTCCGGAGGCGCGGCGCGCGGCGGATAAATCGGGCGCGCGGTTGATTGTAGATAACACCTTTGCCACGCCGTATCATCAAAATCCTCTTGAACTGGGGGCGCATCTGGTTGTTCATAGCGCGACGAAGGCTCTGGGCGGTCATAATGATTTGATGGCGGGCGCGATTGCGGGTTCCAAAGAGGATTACAACACGCTTTGGTTCACGCGTCAGGCGGTTGGTTGCACGCTGGATGCCTATTCCGCCTCGCTTTTGGAGCGCGGCTTAAAGACGTTTGAGCTGCGTGCGGAGCGGATGGCGTCGAATGGGATGGCGGTTGCGGAGTTTTTAAAAACGAAATCGTCCATCTCCGAGCTTTTTTATCCGGGGCTTTCAGACCATCCCGGGCATGCCGTAGCCAAGCGGCAGATGCGCGGCGGGTTTGGCGGGATGTTGTCTTTTAATGTGGGTCAAACGCAGGAGGATGCCAAAAAGTTTATATCCTCTTTGAAGGTCATCAAACATGCTGTGAGTCTCGGGGCGACAGAGAGTCTCATTTGCATCCCGTATCTGACGACGATGCTTTATCTGCCGCCGGAGCGCAGACTTTCATTTGGCGTTTGCGATAACACGGTGCGGCTTTCTATGGGCGTTGAAAAACCGGAGGCGCTCATCGGCGACCTTGAGCAGGCGTTAAAGTTTTTGTGATTTTTAATTTTTATTAAATTTTTTAGAAAGGGTTGTAAAAGAATGAGAATTGCGTTACCGCTGGCTGATGGGAAACTGGCGATGCATTTTGGACATTGCGAGCAGTTTGCCCTTGTGGATGTGAATCCTGATGAGAAAAAAATCCTGCGGCGGGAAGATGTCGTTCCGCCGCCGCACGAACCGGGTTTGCTGCCGCGGTGGTTAGCCGAACGCGGGGCGACGATGATTATCTCCGGGGGTATGGGACAGCGCGCCCAACAGTTATTTGCTGAGCGGGGAATTCGCGTGATTGTGGGCGCTCCGGCAGAAATTCCGGAAGATATCGTCTTCGGTTATCTTTATGGAACGCTTGTTTCCGGGGTCAACTATTGCGATCATTGAGAAGTTTTTTTAACGCGGTCTTCATTTGTTTTTTTAACGCGATAATTTAATTAAAAAGGAGGATACAATCATGCCAAGAGGAGACGGAACGGGACCTGCGGGTATGGGTCCCATGACGGGTCGCGCAGCGGGATTCTGCGCTGGTTATGCGACGCCGGGATTTGCGAATCCTATTCCGGCGCGCGGGTTGGGTATGGGCGGCGGACGCGGAGGCGGCGGTCGCGGATATCGCAACATGTTTTATGCCACCGGGCAACCGGGCTGGATGCGATTTGGCGGAAGCGCCGCACCGATTGCGTCTGCGCCGATACAGCAACCGAATCCCGAAATGGCAAGACAGGCCCTTGCCAGACAGGCGGAGATTTTGCAATCTCAGCTTGATGCGGTGAAAAAGCGCATGGCGGAATTCGACGGCGAATCTGCCGAGAATAAATAAACGTCGGCGCTTGCGGGGCGGGCGCTCTCGGGCGTCCGTTCCGCAAAAATTTTTCATGAAGGATAACCGTTATGAAAATAGCAATTACCACAACAGGCGATAATTTGAATGCGCCGATGGATGCGCGTTTTGGCAGGGCGCAAAAGTTTATCGTTTACGATTTGGATTCAAACTCTTTTGAGGTGGTTGATAATCAGCAGAATTTGAACGCGATTCAGGGGGCGGGGATTCAATCGGCGGAAGCCGTCGCCAAAACGGGCGCCCGCGCTGTTTTGACGGGTCATTGCGGTCCAAAAGCCTTTCGGGCTTTGAGCGCGGCGGGTATAAAGATTTACAATATCAGCGGCGCGACGGTGTCGGAAGCGATTGAAAAATTCCGCTCCGGGCAAATCGCGGAAGCCGTAAGCGCGGATGTTGAGGGACACTGGTCATGATTATCGCAATTGCATCGGGCAAAGGCGGCACGGGCAAAACGACTATCTCCGTTGGGCTGGCTTGGGCGCTGGGGTCATCGGCGGTTTTATTGGATTGCGACGTTGAGGAGCCGAACGCCCACATTTTTTTGGCGCCTGAATTTCAAGAAAGCGAATCGGTGAATTTATTAGTTCCTCTTGTGGACGAATCTAAATGCACGGGATGCGGTTTATGCGGGAAGATTTGCCGATATAATGCGATTGCGATGCTGAATCAAAAACCGCTTGTATTCAGCGAGATGTGCCATGCCTGCGGCGGGTGCGCGCTGGTGTGTCCGGTTGGGGCGATTTCAGAAGTTCCGCGCGCCATCGGCGTTGTTGAACGCGGATTTGCGGGCGCGGTGGAGTTTGTTCACGGGCGGCTGAATATCGGTCAGGTGTTTGCGCCGCCTTTGATTCGCGCGGTTAGGAAATACGCAAAAGCGGACAAGATAACGATTGTGGATTCTCCGCCGGGGACATCGTGTCCTGTGATTGCGGCGATTCGAGGCAGCGATTTTGTAATTTTAGCAACCGAGCCGACGCCTTTTGGTTTGCATGATTTGACTTTGGCGGTTGAGATGACGCGGGCGTTGAAGATACCGTTCGGCGTGGCAGTGAATCGGGTCGGCATCGGGGACGACCGCGTGCGGCGGTATTGCGCGGAGCAGAATATTCCGATAGTTTTGGAGATACCGGATGATCGCCGCATTGCCGAGGCGTATTCGCGCGGGGAGTTTCTCACGGATGCGGCGCCGGAGTATGGCGCGCTTTTTAAGGCGTTGCCCGAGCGGTTGGCAAATATGGCAAGGGGGTGTTAAAGATGCCGGTATATGAGTATCAATGCAAGTCATGCGGCGCAACGTTTGAGCGGGAACAGGGCATGAACGATGCGCCGGTAAAAGAATGCCCCGATTGCAAAGGGGAAGTTCGGCGGCTCATCAGCGGCGGCGGTTTTTTATTCAAAGGGAAAACGCATGGGGATTCTTGCTCTTTAGAGACATCGGGCAGGACTTGTTGCGGTCGTGATGAGCGCTGCGGCAGTCCATCTTGCGGGAGTTAGCCATGAGCGGCAAGTTTTATCATTATGTTTATGGAGCGGGATTTCATCGCGGCGGTTTCCTTTGCAGTATAAGATGGCTTTGCGGCTTTGTTGGAACGGGTTATGAAAGTGAGCCTTTTATTTGGCGCCAATAAATTCAACGAGCAAATCTAAAACGAGGTCTGCGCATGCGTAGGCAAAAAGAATCGGACACCGCCCGTTATGTTCAATCGTGCGGGCGCGATTTTTGGCAGGAGGTGTTCCGTCTGGAGTCGGATTATCTGGCGCGGCATCTGGAAGGTTGCCGCGATGTTTTAAGCGTCGGGTGCGGTCATGCCGCTATTGAGGGGAAGTTGGCGGAAAAGGGGCTGCATATTGTCGGGCTGGATGTTTCCAGCGAGGCGCTTTCCAACGCGCCGGATAGCATTCAAACGGTTGTCGGACGCGCGGAGGATATGGATTTTGCGCCCGCCTCTTTCGATGCCGCAATCTTTGTCGCCTCCTTGCAATTCATCGAAGGTTATCAAAAAGCGATTGCCAATGCCGCGCGGGCGCTGCGTCCGAACGGCAGACTCATCGTCCTGCTTTTGAACCCGGAGTCGGAGTTTTACAAAGGGCGCATGCAAAGGGCGGATTCTTATGTCCGCAAACTTCGGCATGATAATTTGCAAGAAATTGAAAGGGAAATAAAAAAATATTTCATCGCGGAGACGGAGTATTTTTTGGGGATACGCCAAACGGAGATTTTCGAGAGCAGCCATCCTTCGGAGGCGGCGCTTTATGCGGTCAGGGGGCGGCTCAAAAATGCGGAGAATATATTATGAAAGAACTTGCTATCATCAGCGGCAAAGGGGGAACGGGCAAGACCAGCGTGACGGCTTCTTTTGCGGCGCTGGCGCCTTCTGCGGTTCTGGCAGATTGCGATGTGGATGCCGCCGACCTTCATCTGGTCACGCAGCCTCGAATCATCCAGCAAAATTCATTTTCCGGCGGCGCAGCGGCGCGCATCAAACCGGGGCATTGCACCGCCTGCGGAAAATGCGAGGAAGTCTGCCGCTTTGATGCGATTTATTTTGACGGACCCGGCAATGGGAAAATTCCCAAAACTTTCCGCGTTGATCCGATTGCCTGCGAAGGGTGCGGCGTCTGCGCGTGGTTCTGCGCGGAAGAGGCGATTGCGATGGAGCCGGAGGTCAACGGCGTCTGGTATATTTCCGAGACGCGCTATGGGTTTATGGTTCACGCGCGGCTTGGCATTGCGGCGGAAAATTCAGGCAAGTTGGTGACGACGGTGCGCAATGAGGCGCGGCGCATCGCCGAAGAGCAGGGGAAGGATTTAATTATTATTGACGGTCCGCCGGGAATCGGCTGCCCTGTGATTGCGTCTGTGACGGGGGCGTCGCTTGTGTTGGTTGTGACGGAGCCGACGATGTCCGGTGAGCATGACATGTCAAGAGTTCTTTCGTTGGCAAGGCATTTTGAGATACCGGCGGCTGTTTGTGTGAATAAATGGGACATCAATCCCGCGATGGCGGAGCGGATTGAAAAAAAGGCGAGCCAATCCGGCGCGCGCATCGCCGGGCGCATCCGCTATGACCGCGCCATCACACGCGCACAGTTGGAGGAGCGCTCGGTTGTGGAAACAGACGCGCCCAGCGCCGATGATATTCGTTCACTCTGGGCAAATCTAAATTTGTAAGGAAAGGCTATGGCACAAAACGAGGAGAAATCAACCTGCGATTCATGCGGCAAATCCGATTGCGCGGCGCATCGCCGCCAACAGGATGAAAGCGAAAAAGATTTTCAGGAGCGGCGCGCGCTGCAAGCCCGATTGTGCCGCATCCGCCATAAAATCGTCGTCCTTTCGGGCAAGGGCGGCGTGGGCAAAAGCACCGCGGCTGTGAACATCGCCGCCGCTTTGGCAAAATCCGGCAAAAGCGTCGGGTTGCTTGATACCGACATTCACGGACCGAGCATCCCCACAATGCTCGGGCTGCAAAATGTGATTCCGCAAAGTTCGCCGGAGGGTCTTATCCCGATTGAAATCGGCGGGTTGAAGGTCATGTCTATGGGATTTTTTCTGCGGAGTCAGGACGACGCGGTCATCTGGCGGGGTCCGATGAAATACGGCGCGATTAAGCAGTTTTTGAAGGATGCCCTCTGGGGCGATTTGGATTATTTGATTATTGACTCGCCGCCGGGAACGGGCGATGAGCCGCTTTCGGTTTGCCAATTAATCGGCAAGATGGACGGCGCGGTCATTGTCACCACGCCTCAGAAAGTTGCGGCGACGGATGTGCGCAAGTCTATCACATTCTGCCGCCAGATTCAAGTTCCCGTCCTTGGCGTTGTGGAAAATATGAGCGGATTTGCATGTCCGCATTGCGGCAAGGTGACGGCGATTTTCCGAGAGGGCGGCGGGCGGCGCATCGCCAAGGATATGCGCGTCCCCTTTTTGGGTTCGATTCCGATAGACCCGAAGATTGCGGAGGCTTGCGACGAAGGGCAGCCGTTCATCCATCTTTACGCCGATTCCCCGACCGCGGAGGTTATGCGCGATATTATCAAACCGATTGCGGCGCTTGATGAAAAAGAGGCGACATGAAGGGCAGCAATATTCGCATTACGATTTTGGCGGACAACACGGCGGCTGAAGGGCTGTCAACGGAACACGGTTTTTCGCTTTGGATTGAGGCGGGCGGCGCGCATATTCTTTTTGATGCGGGGCAGTCTGACGTTTTTGAGAAAAACGCGCAGGCGCTCGGGATTGACCTTTCAATTTGTGATTACATAGTAATTAGCCACGGGCATTACGATCATACCGGCGGTCTGGCGTATGCCCTCCCGCTCGCAAAAAAGGCGAAGGTTATCATGCACCCGAAGGCGGCAATACCGCGATTCAGCATCCGCCCGGGCTCGGCGCCAAAGCCGATCGGCATAACGGAAAAGGCTCTTGCGAGTTTGACGTTATTTCCGCGGGAACAAATAATTGACGGCTCAACGCCTCAAGAGTTTATTCAGGGCGCGGGGACAACGGGGCAGATTCCGAAACTTGTTGATTTTGAGGGGTCGAGCGGTCCATTCTTTTTAGACCTGCGCGGCGAAAAAGAAGACGGCTTTGAAGACGAGCAAGCGCTCTGGATTTCCACGCCGACGGGTTTGATTGTATGCGCGGGATGCTGCCATGCGGGGTTGATAAACACGCTGAAACAAGCCAAGAGCGTCAGCGGCGCAACCGGCATTCGCGCCGTTATTGGCGGCTTTCATCTGGGGCAGGCATCGGACGAGCGGATTGAGAAAACCATTGCGGCGCTCAAGGAGATTGCGCCTGAGCTCATAGCGCCTTGCCATTGCACGGGCGAGCGCGCCGCGCTAAAAATTCAAGCGGCGTTCGGCGCGCAATTTTCCCCCGCAGGCGCAGGAAGGCGGTTTTTGTTTTAACATTTTTTAAGGGAGGTTATGAGCTATGAAAGTGTTGATTATCTTCAACCGCGAGCCTTATGACAACACGGATGTGACATGGAACGGCTTGCGTCTTGCGGACAAGTTGCTCGAAGCGGGTCAAGAGGTCAGAATATTTTTGATGAACGACGCTGTGGATATGGCTCGCGATGTTTGCAAACCGCCTGATGGATACGACCAGGATTTGTCGAAAATGCTAAAGGATTTAATAGCCAAAGGCGTTTGCGTCAAAGTCTGCGGAACTTGCATGTCAAGGTGCGGGATTCACAAAAATCATCCCTATTTTGCCGGCGCGGAAAAAGCCACCATGCCGCAATTGGCACAATGGGTCATCGAATGCGAAAAGGTTATCACTTTTTAATAGCAATATTTTTAAAGGAGGAACGATTATGGAATGTGGAAACAGAATGCCATTGATTGGCGAAAAGGCGCCGTCTTTTAAGGCGGAGACAACGCAGGGTATGATTAATTTCCCCGAAGATTACAAGGGGAAATGGGTCATTTTCTTTTCGCACCCTGCTGACTTCACACCGGTCTGCACGACGGAGTTCATGACGTTTGCCGTTATGCAGCCGGAGTTTGAGAAGCTCAATTGCAAGCTGCTGGGGCTTTCGATTGACAGCACATACAGCCACATTGCGTGGTTGCGCACCATCAAGGAAAAAATCGAATACAAGGGCATGAAGGACGTTGAGGTGGATTTCCCAGTCATCAGCGATTTGACTATGGAAGTGTCCAAGGCGTTCGGCATGCTGCAGCCGGCGGCAAGCACCACGCAAGCGGTGCGGGCGGTCTTCATCATGGATCCCAACGCCATTGTGCGCGCGATTTTGTATTATCCGCTTTCGAACGGGCGCAACATGGAAGAGATTAAACGTTTGCTCATCGCCATGCAGACGTCCGACAAGCATAAAATCGCCACCCCCGCCAATTGGCAGCCGGGCGACGATGTGATTGTGCCGCCTCCGGGTTCTTGCGGCGTGGCAAAGGATCGGGTGTCAAGTCCTGAAAAAGACATGAAGGTCCTGGACTGGTTCATGACGTTGAAGAAGTGTCCGGAATCAAAGTAGGGCGCCGGTTGTATTCAATCCGAATGCGCTTTTATTTTGACGGACGTTGCCGCAGATGCGGGCAATCTGCCGGTTTGGATGCGCTGTGTGCGGATTTGCCGAAGTGATTTGGCAAACGGCGTATAAGCATTCACAGATTTTTAATCACAGCGGCGGCGAAATCAGTTGTGCTTAACGGGGTTGCTCCTTCCATTTGGTCGGCGAGGTCTGGTGTGGCTTGCCTTTGTGCGAGTGTTTCGGATACGGCGCGGTGGATGCGTTCGGCGGCGGCGCGCCAGCCGATATGCTCCAGCATCATAGCGCCGGAGAGTATGAGCGAGCAGGGGTTGGCTTTACCCTTGCCGGCGATGTCGGGCGCGGTTCCGTGCGTCGCCTCAAAGACTGCGGCGTCGTCTCCGATGTTCGCCCCCGGCGCAAGCCCCAGCCCGCCGACCTGCGCGGCGCATGCGTCGGATAGGTAATCGCCGTTGAGGTTTGTGGTTGCGATAACATCGCAATCCTCCGGTCGGAGGATGAGCTGCTGAAACATGTTATCGGCGATGACGTCTTTGATGATGATTTTATTTGATGGGGCGCCGCCGAGCGCGCGCGCCTCTTTTTCTGCGATGACGCTTTCTGGGAATTCTTCTCGGGCGACTTCGTAGCCCCATTGGCAAAACGCCCCTTCGGTATATTTCATGATGTTGCCTTTGTGGACGAGGGCGACGCTGCGGCGTCTGTTGTCCAGAGCATATTGTATCGCTTTACGGATAAGGCGTTTTGAGGCGCTCCGCGTGATGGGCTTGACGCCGATGCCGGCGTCTTCCTTGATGCCGCTTTTGAAATTTTCATTCAGGAATCGAAGCACGCGCAAGGCTTCGTCGGAGCCTTGTTGCCATTCTATCCCCGCATAAACATCTTCTGTATTTTCGCGAAATATCACAACGTTAAGACGTTCGGGATGTTTGACAGGCGCGGCGACGCCGGGGAAATACCGCACAGGTCTGATGCAGGCGAATAGGTCGAGCGCGCGGCGCAGGGCGACGTTGATGCTGCGTCTGCCGCCGCCGACAGGCGTTGCCGTGGGTCCTTTAATGGCGACTTTGTATTGTCTGATGGTTTGCAAAGTTTCGCCGGGAAGGGCATCGCCATATATTTGCTGCGCCTTCTCCCCTGCCGCAATCTCCATCCATTTGATTATTTTCGCTCCGCCAAAGGCGCGCGCCGTTGCGGCATCAAGCACGGCGCGGGCGGCGGTCATGACCTCCGGTCCGATGCCGTCGCCTTCGATGTAGGGAATAACGGGATGTTTAATTGTTTCCATAATGTCAATGCTTTCCTTTGAGTGTTTACTCAATTGTCACCCTTTTATACCCGTCAGGGTGACGCCTTCGATGAAATATCGCTGGAGCGCAAAGAAGAGTATGATAACGGGCATGGTCATCATGACGGATGCCGCCATGAGATAGTGCCACTGTCCGGCGTGTTGATATGTGAACGCCTGCAATCCGAGCGTCAGCGTCATGAGGTCGCGGCTCTGGATATAAACAAGCGGTCCGAGAAAGTCGTTCCAAGACCACATGAACTGGAAGATGATGACGGAAAGAAGCGCGGGTTTGATGAGGGGGAGCATGACTTGAAAGATGGCGCGGAAATATCCGCAGCCGTCAATTTTTGCCGCCTCCTCGATTTCCTTCGGGATGGTCATGAAGAACTGGCGCAGGAGGAAGATGAAAAATGCCGAGCCGAAAAATGAGCCGACCCACAAAGGTTTGAGCGTATTGACCCAGCCTATCCGGGCGTAGATGAGAAAGACGGGAACCATTGTAACCTGCGCGGGGAGCATCATAGTGGCGATGACAATCATGAAGATGGCGTCGCGTCCGGGCCAGCGCAATCGGGCAAATGAGTAGGCGACAAAAGCGCAGGAGATGAGCGTGCCGGCGATGGAGAGCGCGGCGACGTGGAGCGAGTTTTTGAAGCAGGCGATAAGGTTCACATATTGCAAGGCTTCTGCATAGTTGTTCCACTTGACAGGCTGCGGGATGAAAACCTGCCGCCAGTTATCCACCATCTGCGTCTGCTCCTCCGTTTTGAGCGAGGTGGCTATCATCCAAAAAAGCGGCACGACAAAAATCAGCGAGCCGATGATGAGAATCAAATGGAGCGCAACGCGCCGCGATTGTTTTTTTCGATTGAGCATATTCAGGCGCCTCCCCCGCCTTCGTAATGCACCCAGCGCCGGGCGATGCGGAACTGCAGCAGGGTGAGAATAAGGATGATGATGAAAAGTATCCATGCGAGCGCCGAGGCGTAGCCCATTTTAAAATAGGCAAAGGCGTTATTGAAAAGGTAAAAGACTATCACCAACAAGGAGTTGGAGGGTCCGGCGGAAGGCGGCTGGGAGACTATGTATGCCTGTGTAAATATCTGAAGGTAGCCGATGACGCCGATGACAAGGTTGAAGAAGATATAAGGCGATAGCATGGGCAGGGTTACATAGAAGAATCGTTTGACGGGACCGGCGCCGTCAATTTCCGCCGCTTCGTAATATTGCCTTGAGATGCCTTTGAGTCCCGCAAGCCAGATAATCATAGAGCCGCCCGCGCCCCACATGAGCATGAGGAGCAAGCCGGGCTTTGACCAAACAGGGCTATCAAACCATTGAGGGGCGCCCAAACGCATCAGCTCTAAAACGGGGCGGATTACGTAATTGACGCCGCCTATCTGCGGATTTAAGAGCCAGAACCAAAGCACGGCGGTCGCCACGGCGGGGACGATGCTGGGGAGGTAAAAAAAGGTGCGGTAGAAGGATATGCCTTTCACCTCCGCATTGAGCAGCATGGCGATGGCAAGTCCGAGTATCATCCCAAGCGGGACGCCGACAGCGGCAAGGTAGAAGGTGTTCCAGACGCATTTCCAGAAATACGGATCTCTCGGCGCCCAGACCATGCCGCCGTCAACGGTTGGCACTTTATGAAATCCGAAGAGTTCGACGTAGTTGCTGATTCCGGCGAATTTGGCGGGGTGGATGACGTCGTATTCGCAGAATGAGAAGACCAGCGAGACGAACATCGGACCGAATATAAAGATGAGGAATCCGAGCAGCCATGGGGCGATGAAGAGGATGCCAAAGGCGGCTTCTTTGCGGTAGAGGCGCGTCGTGCGGCAGAATTTTATGATGGCGGCTGCCCAAATGCCGATAAGGACGGCAAGGATGAGCGCGCCGATGGCGATGACCCAGTCCCATCGAAGAGGCGGATAATCGGGCGGGATATAAAGACGGTTCAGCTCGTCCTGCACGCGGCGCGCCGCTTGCGAAAGCGCCTCCTGCGGGGAGAGGTCGCCGGCAAGCGCGAGATATGTTGCAAGGAGTTGTTCATTCCAAAGGGTCTGCCCTGCGGGGGTGACGGGTCGGAATCGGCTGCGGTCGAGCATTTGCAAAAAGGTGTTTATGACGTTTTGCAGATTTTGATTGGGCGCGGGGAATTCTTTGAATAATTTTTCATTGAGGGAGCGCTGGCAAGAAAGGCGCGGGATGAAGTAATCTTTTTGGATGGTTTTATTGAATTCTTTTTGGCGGAGGCTTTGATACATCATACCTTCTTCAAAGGCGAGCCATTTGGCAAGTTCCCAAGCATCTTCCGCATGTTTGGAAGCGGCTGGTATAGCCAAGGCGAATCCGCCCGACCATGTGAGCGCCTCGCCGCCTTTTGGCGCGGGGGGCAGCGCGACGCCGAAATCGAGGTCTGGTTTGTATCTGACAATATCGTCCAGCACCCAGTTGCCGTTTATAATCATGGCGACTCTGCCGGTGATGAACGGGTCAACGGTTCCGCCGAAGCCGCCGGCGCCTTCAAAGCCGCGAACGTTCAGATATCCGCCGATGGCGTCGTATGTTTTTTTCATCCACTCGAGCGCGGCGGCGTTTTGCGGATTGCTCATGAGGCATCGTGTGCCGTCCTCTGAGAGGAACTCGGCGCCATTTTGCCATCCAAAAAGATAGAGGAATGAGTTGCCCCACATGGGCGCAAATCCGACTTGTTCATATCGGTTGACGCCGGTTTTTACGGTCATTTTTGCGCCCCATTCGGCGAGCTCGTCCCAATCGGCGGGCGGGCGTTCATATCCGTATTTTTTCAAAATGGCGCGGTTGTAGTAAAGTGCGCGGGCGTCCGTATCCCATGGGATGCCGTAGATTTTATCGCGATAGATTGCCTCGTTCCAACAGGCGGGGTAAAAATCTTCTGTGTTGACGCCATCCCGCTCAACAAAGTCGTTGAGGGGGCGGAAGGCGCCGCGAGCCGCCCAGCCGGAGATGGTGAAGCGGTCTTGCAAGATGAGATCGGGTGGTTCGCCTGCGGCGACGGCGGTGAGGAGTTTTTGGGGGTCAACATCGGTTGAGCCGCCGGGCGCGCCGACCAGTATTTTGATATGGGGATTTCGCCGCTGGAATTCTTTTATGGCTTCGTGCGTTCCGCGGTATCGGTCATATTCCGGGATGCCCCAGATGGAAAGCGTGATGGGTTTTTGCCTTTCCGTCTGGGCGGCGCAAGGCGCAAAGAGCGCGGCTATCATTACAAATAAAAGGGCTGCCTTTATGAAGCGGTTCATGGCGTTTCTCACTTGATAGGTGTTGTTGATTGTTTAGGTCCTTGGATGGGCAGAGTGATGGTGAATGTGGAGCCTTTGCCGGCTTTGCTTTTGACGTCCATGCTGCCGTCGTGCGCGCGGAGGATGCGGCGGACGATGGCAAGTCCGAGTCCTGTGCTTTTTTCGCCTGCGGTCGGGCGCGCGCTTCCTTTTGCGTAATCTGTAAAAAGCAGCGGGATTTCCGATTCAAAGATGCCTTGTCCTTGGTCTTGGACGGAGATGGAGATTGAGTTGTCCGTTTTGGCGGCGGTGATTTTGACGATGCTGCCGGGATAGGAGAATTTAACGGCGTTACTAACAAGGTTGTTAAGGGCTTGCTCTATTCTTTGAGGATCCATGATAACATCGGGCAAATCTGGCGGGGTTTCGAGGATGATTTCGATATCTTTTGCTTGGGCGAGTATTTTCGCTTCGGATAAAAAGTCGCTGAGGTATTTAGCCATTTCGATTTTTTGCAGATGGAGGTCGAGTTTGCCCGCTTCGATGGTGGTGATATCAAGGAGGTCGTTAATGATGGCGAGCATCGAGTCGCAGTTTTTGATGATGCGCAAGATGGCGTTGCGCTGCTCTTCTGTAATTGGTCCGAACGTTCCGTCTTGGATGAGTTCGGCAAATCCTTTGATGACGCCGATGGGGTTGCGCAGGTCGTGGGCGGCGATGCCGAGTATTTTGTTTTTTGTTTCGTTGAGGTCGGCAAGTTCTTGATAGAGTCTCCCCTTTTCGATTGTGAGGGAGAGCTGCTGCGCAACTTCTTGGAAGAATGCCACATGCGCGTTTTCATAGGACTGCGGGTTCATGCTGGAGAAGAAGAGGAATCCGATGGGGCGCTGTCCGACGAAGAGCGGGCATGTGAGGCTGGAGCGCATTCCTTCGCTGACGATTTTTTTTGTGGATTCGGAATCCGGGTGTTCTTGCAGGTATTGCATAAGGTCGTTGATGATGCGCGGCGCGCCTGTTTGGATGATTTTTTGGAGGCTGCTTCCTTCAAGAGGCGCGCTATATTCGGCGGCGATTCTGATGTCGGAGGAATCGGAGCGCGCCCAGTGTGTGCGGACATATTTGCCGCTTTCATCAATGAGGGCAAATCCGATGCGGTTGTATGGTATGACTTCGCGGAAGCTGTCAAAGGCGCGGTCGAGGATTTCGCTGAGGGTGAGTCCGGCGTTAACGCTGTCTTTAATTTGGGCGATGGCGCCGCTTTCTCGTTTTTGTTTTTCGAGTTCATCGCGGAGTTGAAAAAGGATTTCATGGGCTTTAAGGATTTCGTCATCGCCGTCATGCCCCGTCCATTTATTCTGGCAGATGTCTTTGAGTTCGCGCAGCGCGTCAAGGAGGTCGGGCTTGGACGTTTTAATTATTTCGTCAGTCATAAAAAAATCCCCTTGTGGGTTAAAAAATTATTTGTAATTCAAAGATATATAACGTCAAAGTATTTATTAGTTATATGTTTTTAAGTTTTTAAAATTCAAATTAAAAAATGAACGCGGATTCAAAAAATATTGAGGCAACGGCGCCGACACCGCTCATCAGCCAGTATATGCGTGTGAAGGCGGAATATCCGAATTACATCCTGATGTTTCGCATTGGGGATTTTTACGAGATGCTGAATGATGACGCGCAGACCGCCTCCGAGGTGTTGAACATCGCCCTGACGCGGAAAATGATTGGCAAGGGGAAAAAGAGCGTCCCTCTGGCGGGCGTGCCTTTTCACAGCGTGGATGGGTATCTTGCCAAATTGATTCGAGCGGGGAAAAAGGTCGCCATCTGCGAACAGATGGAAGACCCGAAGAAAGCCAAGGGGCTGGTCAAGCGTGATGTGGTGCGGGTGGTAACGCCGGGAACGGTGATTGAGGATAATCTGCTTTCGCCGCAGACGAATAATTTTCTGGTTTCGCTTTTTCAGGATAAAAACATCTGGGGCGTTGCGATTGTGGATTTATCCACTGGGGCGTTTGCGGTGACGGAGTTTGATTCGCGGCGGGCAAAGGAGGAGTTGTTCTCTGAAATCAACCGCCTGCAACCGGCGGAGCTGCTTGTGCCGGAATCAATTCAGGGGGTTGTTTCGGAGCTTCTCGGCACTTCCTCCGGCACGCTTGTGACGCCGTTGGAGGATAGGTATTTTGAGGAGGGGGATGCGCGGGCGCTTTTGTGCGATCTGCTAAAAGTGCAAAGCTTGCATGGATTCGGCGCGGAACATTTGGGCGCCGCCGTCAGCGCCGCCGGCGCGATTGCGCGTTATCTGCGGGAGACTCAGAAAACGGCGCTGAGCCATATCAATCGTTTGCAGGTGTATTCGACCTCCGATTTTATGATTTTAGATTATACGACGCAGCGGAGTCTTGAGCTGGCGCAAAATCTTCAAGGCGGGCGCGAGGCGACGCTGCTTTCTGTGATGGATAAAACCATCACGGCGATGGGGGCGCGTCTTTTGCGCAATTGGATTCTTCAACCGTTAAAGGAAAAGACCGTCATCGAAGAACGGCTCGCCGCCGTTCAGGAGATTTACGATAACACCTCACTGCGCGAGGGTTTGGAGCATCATCTGCGGAGGGTTTTTGACCTTGAGCGGATAATGGCGCGCGTGGGGTGCCGCTCTGCAAATGCGAAAGACCTTTTGGCTTTGCGGCTTTCGCTGGAGCAGATACCGCCGCTGAAGGCGTTGCTTGCCCGATGCGCAAATCCGCTTTTTTTACGGCTATCGGAAAAGATAAACCCGTTGGATAATCTGCGGGATGAGCTCGCTTTGGCAATTCAGGATAATCCGCCGTATATGCTGCGGGACGGCAATATCTTCCGCGATGGATACAACGGCGAGTTGGATGAATTGCGCGGCATCATGCGGGACACAAAAGGGTGGATTAATCAACTGCGTCAAAAAGAGATTGAGCGCACGGGTTATCAGAATCTCAAAATCGGGTTCAATCAGGTATTCGGTTATTATATCGAAATCACGCGGGCGAGTCTGAAAAACGGTCCTCCCCTGCCGGCGGAATATATCAGGAAGCAGACGCTTTTTAACGCTGAGCGTTATATCACGCCGGAGTTGAAGGAGAAGGAGGAGATTGTCTTGAACGCTGATGAGCGCAGCAAAAATTTGGAGTTTGCGCTTTTTGAGGCGTTGCGGGACAAGGTGGGGGGATTCACGCGGGAGATTCAGGAGTTGGCGTCCGCCGTTGCCTTGCTGGATTGTTTGAGTTCAAATGCGCGCATTGCCATTGCCGGGCGTTACGTTCGCCCTGAAATCGGAGACGACGGCAGGATTGAGATTTTTGAAGGGCGGCATCCCGTCCTTGAAGCTGTCATGACAGAGCGTCTTTTCATTCCCAACGACACTCAGATGAACACGGGCGCGGATCAGATTATGCTGATTACAGGTCCCAACATGGCGGGCAAGTCCACATATATTCGACAGGTGGCGCTCATCACATTGATGGCGCACACGGGGTCTTTTGTTCCGGCGAAAAAGGCGCATATCGGAATTGTGGATCGGATATTTACGCGAGTGGGGGCGATGGATTACATCACCAAGGGGCTGAGCACGTTCCTTGTGGAGATGAACGAGACTGCCAACATCTTGAACAACGCCACGTCCAACAGTTTGGTGATTCTGGATGAAATCGGACGGGGCACGAGCACGTATGACGGTTTGAGCATCGCGTGGGCGGTTATTGAATATCTGCATAATAAATCGAAGAAGACGCCGAAGACGCTTTTTGCCACGCATTATCACGAGTTGACAAATCTGGAAGGGAAGCTGCCGCGTTTGAAGAATTACAACGCCGCGGTGCTCGAGAAGGATGATAAGATAACGTTTTTATACAAGATTATCAAAGGGAGCACGGATCATTCGTATGGCATATATGCGGCGCAGCTGGCGGGCGTTCCGGAGGATGTGGTTTCCCGCGCGAAGGAGATTCTTTTTGATTTGGAGTGCGGAAACACGATTAACGTCGAGGTCGGGCGGCTTGGGGGCAAACGCTCTAAAGGGGCGGAGCGGGCAATCATTCAATTAAGTCTTTTTGACGGCGCGGGTCATCCGGCAATCGAGCGGCTCAAAAATTTGGACGTGAGCAATCTCACGCCGCTGCAGGCGCTGACTATTTTAGACGAGCTCGTGCGTCAATGCCGGTAAAAATTTTTCGCTGTCTTCAAAAATCCGCTCATCCTTTTTTTGCTTTGAGATAGGCGCAAAAGAGGTCTGCGAAAAGGCGCGGGACTTTGCGCATGTTTTCCGGTATTTCCACATAGGCGATGCGCATCTGGGTTTTGCCGGGGTTATGCTCGCCTTTTGGGATGGTGTAAAATTCTTCCATCGGGGAAACCAGAAGGGTGGTCGGCGCGCCTTCAAAATCTGTTTTCCCCTCGCTGGCGCACCAGATGACAAAATCTTTTGCGTCGAAATCGGCGGGGGCGATGTTTTTGACGTCCACAACCGAATAGATGGAGGCGTCCGGGCTGGAGACGATGACGCCGGGGAGAATCTCCCGCAGTTCGGTTGTGAGCGCGGTCATCATTTTCTGATAATAATTGCGAAGTTCGGCATACCATTTTTGCAAGTCTTCACGCTTTTCTTGAGCCAGCGCGCCGAATATGTATTGCCCGATGACGTTAGGGCAGAGGTTGGCTGTGTTTTCGGCGATGGAGCGTTTGTTGTATTCTTTGTTGTCGGTAACGATGGCGCCGATGCGCAATCCGCAGGCGTTCCAAACTTTGGATGCGGTTTCGATGCTGATGCGGCGCCCTGCGATGCCGGGGACGTCTTGTTCGGTCAGCCCCCAAACGCTTGATGTTTTTTCAGGGACATAAAAAAGTTCGCGATACGCCTCGTCGCTGATTATCCAGAGGTTGTGTTTGACGCAGAGTCTGCCGAGGGCGATCATGGTTTCTTGATTGTAGAAATGTCCGGTCGGGTTGTCGTAAGGTATGACAACCATTGCGCCGGGTTTGTGTTTTTCAATCACTTGTTCGATTTGGGAGAGGTCGGGCAGTGTGAATTTTCCGCTATCAAGGAGCGTGCGCTGGACGGAGACTGTGGCGCGTCCGGTGCGGTCTGCCATCGCCTTGTAGTTGGTATAGGCGGCGTCTATGAGGAGGAGGGGTTTATCTTTTGTTCCCGCGGCGCCGCATGTGCCGATGATGATGAGTTCCATTGCCTGACTTCCGCCGTCTGTGATTTGCGAATAAAGCCCGTCCGTGTTGAACCCGCTGGATGCGATGATGTTAAGAAAGGCGCGGTTAGTTTCTTCAAATCCGACTGTGGCTGTGTATTTGACCACGCCATCTTTGAAGGGGCTCTCCGGCGCGTTTAGGTTGAACATCCTTTTTTGCATGGCTGGGTGTGTCGGCAGAGAGACGTTGCCAATGGCGACGCCGACAACGGCGGCTTTTTCCTTTCGTTCCATAAATCTTATTTGAGCCAGTCTGATGGCGCTGGGCATTCTGGATTGAAAATGGGCGGACATCTGCGGCTGCATTTTTTACTCCTCCCTCTTTATATTTATTCGGATTTACATATCGTTCAAGCGCATAACATGGCAACGAAAAAAACAACAAATTGGCGGTATTGCTCATTTTGCTTGATTGCATAAAATCTGTTTGTGTTATGATAAATGTTATACTGGAAAGCGATTAAGCGTCCTGTCATGAGCGATGTCTCTCATGCGATTGCGAAAGATTCGCTGGGGAGCGCCTTGAAAGGGGGAAGCGATTCATGCGCGCAAAGATTTTAAGAATGGGGGCGTTGATTGGATGCGTTTTGTGGGCGGCGGGTTTGGCGTTTGCCCAATACAAGGTTTATGAATGGGAGAATTTTGAATCGGGCAAGATGCGCGAGGCGATGCCCATCATCGGAAGGGCTGATAAATTATCGGTTGTGAAATGGGATACGGTGCCGGGTATGCCGCCGGAGTTTAGAAATCGCGAGATTGCGAAATTTGGTCTTTCCATTCGAGCGGAGAAGCTGCCCGAGCCGTTGCGCACGAAAACATCAGGGCTGGATGAATATCTCTCCGGGATGTGCTTCCCCATTGTTTTGGATAGGAAGCTGCTGGGCAGCGCAGGACGCGCATTATTTCAGGCGGATTTTTATATTCCGCCCAAAGGGAAACGTCCGCCGAATGTGGCGGTTCTGGCTGTGGCGCCGTTGCTTCCGAATGACACAATTCCGCGTTCGATGTATCGCTTTGGCATGGGCGGGGACAGGGGGATTTATTTTTCGTATGTTGTGAAAGATTCGCAACAGCCCAATATCAAGGCTGATGATTTAGAGTTTTTGGAAAATGTGCCGCGTCCCGGGTGGCATCGGTTTGCGATCGTTTTCGAGGGTCAGAATACAATTCGATGTTTCGTGGACGGGCATGAGCCGAAGTTTTCCCCTCTGGTTGAGCCGTCTATGCAAAATTTGCAATTAGGCATTTTGCTGGCGGACTTTTTCTATGATTATTTTTGTTATATGGATAACCCCAGCATTCAATACACGATGGAGGATGCTCCCCTGCCGATTTCGCCTTATGCCGCTTCATGGGGCGATGCGGGCGGGACGGGGGCGGCAATCGCGGAAGCCGTGCTGCCGGGGATGCAGGGGATTTCATGGCTGACCGCCGAGGCGGGATGGCAGCAATCGCTTCAGACGCAAAAGCCGATGTTTGTATATTTTCAAGCGCCGCATGCGCTGCCCACAAAAGAGTTCAATGCGATTTTTGAGACGAACGCCGCCGCACGAGCTTTTGTTCAGGATTACATCCCAATCAATATAGATATCAACCAGTTGGATGGCGGCAGACAAGCGGAGAAGTTTGAGATATTCAAAGCGCCTGCGGTTTTGATACTTGCGCCGGATGGCAAAATAATCCGCCGCGCTATTTTCGCCCGCAAGGATACATGGGACACGTTTGTGTTGAAGTTGAAATAGTCCGGGATTTATTTGTAGCTTTCTTCAATCAGTTTCACATCAATCACAACAATCTCGTTGTTGCTGGAGGTTTTGACGGGGGGACCCCACGTCTGGATGCCGCTGGTGACAAAGAAGTGTGTGTTATTGATTTTGCGGTAGCCCCAATTGAGAGGATACACGCATCGGACGATGTAATTGAGGGGAAAGAGTTGCCCGTTGTGCGTATGTCCCATGACTTGAATATCCACATCGGCGCGGCTGGTTTCGAGCATATCCTTAGGTCTGTGGTCGAGCATAATCAGGGGGAGATTTTTTGGAATGCCGCGCATCAAATCATCCAGCGGCTTGCGATGGGGATAGTGTTGGTCGAGTCTGCCCGCGCAATAAAAGGCGTCCGCCACGTTGACAAATTCATCTTCAAGGACGCGGATGCCTGAATGGACAAAGAAATCCGAGCCTGCCTTTGCGCCGTAGAATTCGTGATTTCCCAAAGATGCAAAGACTCCGTATTTTGATTTGATGCGACGGAACTGCGCCGCGAATTCATCCTCTCGCGATTTATGGCGGTCGCCTTCAAGGATGTCGCCGGGGATGAGGACGATGTCCGGATTTTGGGCGTTGACCTTTTCCACAAATGTTTGCATGAATCGGCGCGTTGTTATATCCCGCAGGTGGAAATCGGCGGCAAACACGATGCGGAGCTGCGAGAGCGTTGACGCTCGGCGCGGGATTTCAATCTGATATTTTCGCACGCGGATGATATGATAGTTGATGATGCCCGCCGCCATGGCAAGCGCGGGAAGGATGAAAAGCGCGCAGAGGCTGACAAGGCGGAAGCGGTGCGATTGAAGGGTTGCCGTCTCGATAAATTTGAAAATACGATTTGCGCCGAGTGTAAGTTCAAAGAGTAAAAGAAAGAGGAAGAGATAGAGCAGCCAAGGGAGCGTGTAATAAGCGATGATGGCGAAAATGCGGACGAGGCGTCCGCCGTGAAAATGCGCCAGCGGCTCGGATATGGGGAAGTTGAGCGCGAGCAGGGCGTAGATGGCGGCGAAGATAGTTTTATGAAGGGGATTGCAAAAAAGGGAGCGCACCCGCAGGAGAACGTAGAAATTCGGCGCGAGATAAATAGCCAGCGCGATGATAAAAAAAAGGCGCATATCCCTTGAATTTTCTTAATCACCAAAAAATTAATAACCAAAATGAATTTACGTTTCAAAGAGAAGTACTCATCTCGGTCAATAAAAATCAGCATTAAACCGACGCGGAAAACAGGTAGGCGATGTGCGTCTGGCAAGATTTACCCCTTCAAATTGCGGCGGCGACGTTGGCGCGGCTTAGCCCCTTATTCCTCCTCCAACCACCCCAAAACGTTTTCTCTATTATTAACCTCAGTTTGGTTAATCAATGGAAGGCAGGTCGGAGATCAGATTTTTTTCTTTCTTCACAATGTAAAAACTTGACAATGAAGATAGATTTGGTTTATCCATTTTATGAATTTATTCTTTTGCTAAATTAAAAACAATCTATGCTCTAAATAAAAGGCTATTTTGAATGACAAAAAGTGTAAATGAAAAATTCAAAACTGTTATTGATAAGAACACCTTTTATTTTTCCAACCGGCATTTTGAAGAAAAATATGAGGGATATATAAACTCAATTTGTGAGTCATTGCTTTATTTAAAAAATGAAATTGAGACGAAAGGGCTTACCCAAAAAGCATTTGAGCGTTTACTCACCGATAATATAAATGGCCTAACGGCCCTTCTTACATTAACTGGATTCTCAAACGAATCTTTAAAACGTCTAATAACCCTTATTCGTGTTGTTAATGACCCTGTTTTATCAAAATTATCACTTAAAGCACAATGGAGCCAACCCGAAGATTTGGGAAATATAAAAGAATGGTCAGATTCATTTATCGCACACCTAATTTCTAATAATCAGTATTTCAGAACAGGAATTATCAATATATTTTTTGAAGGCGCAACAGTTCCTTTCTTGGCAAAAACTCTGCCGCTTTTCGAATTAAAAAAGTTGAGTATTTCGAAGTTGAAATTTGATGTTCCAGCAATGATTGATACTTTGGTTCGTTATAAAGGAAAAGGATCATATTCTGGACAAAGCGAAAATAATCCCGAAAAGATTATTTCAATGTTGTTAAAAAAAATGGGATTGACTTATGATACGGGTGATTTAAGCGAGCTCATACGACAAGCCCCGGACACTAAACGTACAATGGATTTTATTATTCCGAGCAAGGCGAATCCTCTATTAATAATAGAAAGTTCATTTTTGGTAACAACATCTTCTGGGCAAGGCGATAAATCCAAAACAGAAATTTCAATTTATAAACTTATCAAAAAGCATTATCCAAAATCAAAGTTTATTGGATTTGTAGATGGGATTGGTTGGTATGTTCGTAAGGAAGACCTGAAACGTATGGTAGCCGCTTATGAAGATGTTTTTACATTCCATAAAGAAGAATTGCATCGTTTTGAAACATTATTGCGGACGGAGTTTGGCACCAAATGATTGAAAAATACAAAAATAGGGTGATTCAGGGTGATTGTTTAGAAATACTTGGGGATATCCCTAATAATAGCATTGATGTTACCTTTGCAGATCCACCTTTTAATTTAAACAAAAAATATAAAAGTACAAAAGACAGCCTTAATTTAAATAAATATCTCGATTGGTGTAAGTTGTGGATTAATGAAATGGTGAGAATTACCAAACCTACAGGCTCAATATTTTTGCATAATATTCCTAAATGGCTTACATATTACACGGCTATATTAAACGAATCTGCGCATTTCAAACATTGGATTTCTTGGGATGCGCCAACATCGCCTATGGGCAAATCTTTACAACCTTCACATTATGGAATATTATTTTACACCAAAGAATTGAAGAAAAACAAATTCTATGAAATTCGCTACCCGCATAAGCGTTGTCGTAATTGTGGATATTTGCATAAAGATTATGGAGGGAAAAAAAAACTATTACATCCGTTCGGTCCTTTGTTGTCCGATGTATGGACTGACATTCACCGGATAAAACACAACAAATATAGAGACGATCATCCTTGCCAACTTCCGGTACATTTACTTGAAAGAATAATCCTTATGTCAACCGATGAAGGAGATATCGTATTTGATCCTTTTTTAGGCACTGGCACAACTGCTTTGGCCGCAAAAAGGTTGGGTCGAAATTATATTGGAGTGGAGCTTGATAAAGAATATGTCCGCATTTCTGAAAACAAATTAGCTATGGAAAAATCTGATTCAAAAATTGACGATGTTTGGGTTGGTTTTTTTTTGGATAAAATAATAACCATTCGAGATATTGATTGGGAAAAGATAGCACCAAGTTTTATCATTCCAGAAATGATTACAGATATCGATCATAAAGAAATTATGTCTAAAAACGGGAAAATCAATAAAGGATATGAACCTCAAAAAATTGATTTTCAAGATTTGCCATTGTTTGCAAATGCAATACTATTAGAAAAAAAGTAATCCCCATATACGTTCTGCTTCACTCGAAAGTGGCAATCCCTTCATCGGGAACTGTCTTTGTTCGGAGTGAATTGGGCAAATTGCAATATGATTTTTTGATGGCGGCGAGCCGCCCGCCACGGCGCGTTTTCAACCTGAGACGAAGCTGGTTTTTTTGAAGTATGGGAGGAATCAACATAATCATTTTTCCAAGCGGCGGGGTATCCTTGGTTGAATTTCTCCATCTACCGGCTTTTTGTCGAAACCTCGCTCGGTTATCCCTGGCGGGTTGCTTCCTTGCTGCGTCCGCTTTCGTTTCACCAATGAGAATAAACTTCTTTCATTCCTCGGAACTCGTCAACTCCTTTCTTTTTATGCTTTCTTTCTTTGCCTCCGAATGCATTCAAGTTTCAAGGATTGAAGCCGTGTTTTTATTTTGCGGTTGCGTTGAGGGGAATTTGTCGGCCGGGGGGAATTTTTCGCGCGGTGCGCCGTGTTTTCAACTTGACATGGATTGGGGCGGTCGTAACTTCTGAAACCTGTGATTGTGTTGATATAATTCAAAGATACACAGATTTAATCTATAGGTTGAATCGGATATGAAAGTTCCTCTTTTAGACCTGAAGGCTCAGTTGAAAACTATCGAAGCGGATATGAAAAAATCTGTTTTGGAGGTTTTGGACTCGACGCAATATGTCATGGGCGCTAAGGTGAAGGAATTGGAGGAGGCGGTCGCCGCCTATACGGGGGCGAAATTTGCCGTCGGCGTTTCTTCCGGCACGGACGCCCTTCTTATCGCTTTGATGGCTTTGGACATCCAGCCGGGTGATTTTGTCATCACCTCTCCGTATTCTTTTTTCGCTACAGCGGGCGTGATTGCGCGCCTATGCGCCCGTCCGGTGTTTGTGGATATTGACCCGGACACGTATAACATTTCGCCTCTTGCGCTCAAGGCGTGGTTTGCAAGCAACAAAGCGGATGCGGCAAAGGTGAAGGCGATTATTCCTGTGCATCTTTATGGTCAGTGCGCGGATATGGACGCTATTCTTGAGACTGCTGATGAGCGGGGCATTCCTGTTATTGAGGATGCTGCGCAGGCGATTGGCTCGCGTTATCCTTCCAAGTTTGGCGTGAAGAAGGCGGGGGCGATGGGGGCGGCGGGCTGTTTTTCTTTTTTCCCCAGCAAGAATCTCGGCGGCATCGGCGACGGCGGAATTGCGACGGTCAATGACGAAGCCTTTGCCAAAAAGATTGCGTGTCTGAGAAATCACGGCGCAGAGCCGAAATATTATCATTCTATGATTGGCGGGAATTTTCGTTTGGACACCATTCAAGCCGCGGCGTTGCTTGTCAAGCTCCCCCACCTTGATAAATGGCATTCGATGCGGCAATCAAACGCGGCGTATTACGATGAGCATATCAAGACGGCGGGCGTCAAAAAGCCTGCGATTGCCTATAAACGCGAGTATCATATTTACAACCAATATGTTATATGCGTTCCCGAGCGGCGGGATCTTTTGCGAAATTTTCTTGCGTCCAACGAGATTGGGTGCGAGATTTATTATCCTGTTCCGCTGCATGAGCAGGAATGTTTCAGCTATCTGGGCTATAAGGCGGGCGATTTTCCGAACAGCGAACATGCGGCGCGCAACTCTATCGCTCTGCCGATTTATCCGGAGCTGACGCGGGAGATGCAGGATTTTGTGATTGAGAAGATTGATGATTTTTACAAATAAACGCCTCTATCCTTTTTTTTAGGGCGGCAATTATGTATAAGAATCATGTGGTTGCGACGGTTGTGCCGGCTCATAATGAGGAGCGCCTCATCGGGCGGACGATTAACACGATGCCGGATTATGTTGACCATATCGTCATCATAGACGACGCCAGTTCTGATAAAACGGCGGCGGTTGTTAGCGAGATTGCCGCCACAAATAAAAAGGTTGTGCTTTTGCGCCATGAGAAAAACAAAGGCGTCGGGCAAGCCATCGCTTCCGGTTATGTTTGGTGCCGCGAGAATAATGTTGATATCGCCGTTTGCATGGACGGCGACGGGCAGATGGATCCGGAGGATATGCCCAATTTGCTTGAGCCGGTGGTCAATGACGAGACGGATTTTGCCAAAGGCAACCGCCTATTTACCGGCGAGGCTTGGAAGAAGATTCCCAAGATTAGGTATTTCGGAAATGCCGCGCTAAGTTTTATGACCAAAATCGCCAGCGGATACTGGCATGTGGCAGATTCGCAGACGGGCTATACGGCGCTCAATAAGAGGGCGCTTCAAATTTTACCGGTGGAAAATATTTATCCTCGTTATGGCAGACCGAATGATTTTCTGGTTACGCTGAACATTTACAATATGCGCGTGATGGATGTGCCTGTGAAGCCGATTTACGGCATCGGCGAAAAGAGCGGGATGAGAATCTGGCGGGATCTTTTTAAAATATTCGCTTTGATTATCAGACTTTTTTTCCGGCGCATGACGCAGAAGTATATCATCCGCGATTTTCATCCGCTGGTCTTTTTTTATGCGTTTGGAATGCTGCTGTTGTTGATTGATTTGCCTTTATTGGGCAGGTTGATTTATTATCGGATTGTTGATGGGCGCTTTCCGATTGTCAACGCCCTTGCTTTGATATTTTTCACCATTATCGGCATTCAATGTTTTTTCTTTGCGATGATGTTTGATATGGAAGCCAACAAAGACCTTAAGGGCGGCGCTCGATGAACGAACCCGAATATAAGGATGTGCGCTATTCCACGCGCAATCCGATTTCCGCCTATCTTGTGAAGAATTTTTTTGTGCGCCTCAGGCAAATGCTTTTGCAAACGGGCGCGCGGCGTGTTTTAGAAATTGGATGCGGCGAGGGTTTTGTGACCAATTTAGCCAAAGAGACGCTTTCGCCGGAGCTTCTTATTGGGTCTGATTATTCAAGCCAGTGGCTTGCCCGCGCAAAAAAATTCCATCCAGATTCGCAGTTCATGGTCATTGATGCGAGAAAGATTCCGTTCAGGGACGGCGCGTTTGATTTGGTTCTTGCAATCGAGGTTCTGGAGCATGTGGAGGGTCCGGAGGCGGCGCTTGATGAGATTGCGCGCGTTGCATCGAAGCGGGCGATTATCTCCGTTCCCAACGGCGTCATCTGGCGATTGGGGAATATGGCTCGCGGGAAATATTTTTCGAGTTTTGGCAATACGCCCGGTCATATAAATGAATGGTCAAAGCGGGCGTTTCGCCGATTTTTAGAGCGGCGGTTCGAGATATTGGAACACAAGGCGCCATTTCCTTGGCAGATAGCGCTTCTCAAGAAGAAATAATTGACAATTCCTTCCAATCCTTCGCAAGTATTCCACTCGCTTTTTTAAATAATCGAAAGGTTAATTTATGGAAAAAGTTGTTTTATCGGGAAATGAGGCATTTGCTCGCGGCGCTTGGGAGGCAGGGGTTAATATTGCGGCGGCGTATCCCGGCACCCCCAGCACTGAAATTCTTGAGAACCTTGTCAAATATCCGGATGTGTATTGTCAGTGGTCACCGAATGAAAAAGTTGCGTTGGAATTTGCGGCAGGCGCGGCTCTTGCCGGGGCGCGCACGCTTGCCTGCATGAAGCATGTGGGGTTAAACGTTGCCGCGGATCCTCTCATGACTTTGACCTACATCGGCATCAAGGGGGGAATGGCTCTGATTGTGGCGGATGATCCGGGGATGCATTCTTCCCAGAATGAGCAGGACACGCGCCATTACGCCCGTCTTGCCAGAGCGCCGCTTCTTGAGCCGTCGGACAGCGAGGAGGCGAAAGAGTATATTGGACTTGCTTATGAAATATCCGAGCAATTCCGCACGCCCGTCATTCTCAAATCAACCACGCGGGTATCGCATTCCAAAGGGGTTGTCGCTATCGGCGAACGCAAACCGCACAAGGCGGATGGTTATGAAAAAAATCCTCAGCTTTATGTGCCTGTTCCGATTTATGGGCGAAAGATGCGCGTCGCCTTAGAGGAGCGATTTCAAAAATTGCAGGAATACGCCTGTGCCATGCCGCAGAATATGATTGTTGAGCGTTCGAATGATTTGGGCATTATCACCTCGGGAATCGCTTATCAATATGCGGCGGAGATTTTCCCTGAGGCGTCTTTTCTCAAACTGGCGATGCCCTTTCCTTTTCCCGATGATTTAATAATTAAATTTTCTAAAACGGTCAAACGGATTTTGGTTGTGGAGGAGTTGGACAATTTTCTGGAAGAGCACGTCCGTTCGCTTGGGATTGCTGCGGAGGGAAAAAAATACATCCCCGGCATCGGCGAATTGAGCCTTGATGTTTTGGAAGAGGCGCGAAAAAAATTCGAGGGCAAAACGGATACGGCAAAGCCAGCCGTAAAGCCCGCGCCGAAAGTTCCGCCGCGCCCGCCGGTTTTTTGCCCGGGCTGCCCGCATCGAGGCGTGTTTTATGAGATTTCAAAATTGAAGCCGGTTGTGATTGGAGATATCGGCTGTTATAGTCTTGCCGTTTTTCCGCCGCTTTCTGCGATGGATATGATTTTGTGCATGGGCGCGGGGATATCCAGCGCGCACGGGGCGCAAAAGGCGGACACGGGGCAAAAAATTGTCGGCGTGGTCGGCGACTCAACCTTTTTCCATTCAGGCATCACCGGGCTTCTTGATATTGGATACAATAAAGGCAAGCTGGTCATTTTCGTTTTGGACAATCGCAGCACTGCTATGACGGGGCATCAAGAGCATCCGGGAACGGGCCGCACGCTTATGGGGCAGCCGACGCATAGGGCGTCCATCGAGGCGTTTGCGCGCGCCTGCGGCATTAACCGGGTCGTCAGGGTGGATCCTTATGACCTTCCAAAACTTCGCAAGGTCATCAAGGATGAGATGGATGCGGATGAGGCGTCGGTTATCATCACCGAAGCGCCGTGCATCCTCATCGACCACTCGCGGGTCAAGGAGCCGATGCGTATAGATCCCGACGAGTGCAAATCCTGCGGCTTGTGTCTTAAACTATCGTGTCCGGGGCTTGAAAAAAAGGAAGTCTCCGGCGGGAAGTTCAAGGTTGAGGTGAATCCGGTTTTATGCCGCGGCTGCGAGTTATGCGTGCAGGTGTGTCCGTTCGGCGCGATCAAAAAGCAGGGGGAAAAATCATGAAACAAATAACTAATATAGTTCTTTCCGGCGTGGGCGGACAGGGGATTTTGCTTGCGAGCAAACTGGTTTCCGAGGCGGCGCTGCTCGAGGGCTATGACGTTAAGGCGAATGAGGTTCATGGCATGGCGCAACGCGGCGGCAGCGTCATTGGGCAAATCCGTTTTGGCAAGAAGGTCTTTTCGCCGCTTGTCAAACTGGGCTCGGCGCATATCCTCCTTGCGATGGAAATTATTGAATCTATCCGTTACGCCCCTTATCTTTCGCCAACAGGTTTGGCTTTAGTGAACACGCAGCGCGTCATTCCCACGACTGTGAGTTCAGGGCAGGCGGAATATCCCGCCGACCCCGAAGGTTTGGTCAAACAAACATTTCCAAGATTTCAGATGGCGGACTGCCTTGCTATTGCCAAAGAGGCGGGCGATACGCGCTGCACAAACACTGTCATGGTTGGCTGGCTTTCGAATCATCTCCCCTTTTCGGCGGAGTCATGGCAAAAGGTTCTCGAACAATGCATCAAGCCAAAATTCATTTCCATGAATCTAAAGGCTTTTGCATTGGGCAGAAAAATATCTTAAGACGTTTTTTTGATTTTATTGCATGAGTTGGCGGGCAAGCAAGAGAGCCGCTTGAATATCCTTGCCTCCCATCATGTGGGCAAGTTCTTTGAGGCGTTCTTCGCCTTCAAGGGCGCAAAGTTCTGTGAAGGTTTTGCCGCGCCGCAAGGCTTTGCGAACGGCGATGTGATGTCCGGCGCGCGCGGCAATTGCCGCATGATGTGTGATGCATAAAATCTGATGGCTTTCCGAAAGCGTTTCCATCATCTTTCCCACATGGCGCGAAACCTCGCCGGAAATCCCCGCGTCAATTTCATCAAAGACAAGCGTGGGGATGGCATCGCGTCCTGCCATGACGGATTTGATGGCGAGCATGACGCGCGAGAGTTCGCCGCCGGATGCGACCTTGCGCAGCGGGGCGGCGCCAAGTCCGGGATTAGCCGCAAGCAAAAACTCAACGGCATCCTGTCCGTTTGAATCCGGCGTCTCCATCGGTGAAATCTGAATATCAAACTGCGCCTTTTCCATTGCCAGATTTCTTAAGAGTGTTTGGATTTCTTTGCGCATTTTATCCGCGGCTTTGAGCCTGCTTTGGCGGAGGCGCTCCGCCGCTTCTGATAAATTTTTTAATTCATCCGCAAGTTTTTCTTCAATCTTGCGCCGTTCGGTTTCATCAAAATTCATCTTATTTAATTGCGCTGAGATGGTTTCCCATTCCTGAAAAAGGGATTCTTCCGAACCGCCGTGTTTTCGAATCAGGCGGCGGATTGTCTCAAGCCGATGGGTAACGTCGTCGAGCCTTTGGGGGTCGGCTTGGATTTTTCCGGCATAATCGCGCAATGTATATGCCATGTCTTCGAGTTGAACTCGGATTTCTTCAAGCGTTGGGGGCAGGTTTGCTAAATTGGACTCGACCGCGCAAATCTCGCCCACGCGATGGGCGACTTCGTGCAATAGCGAGATGATGGAGGGTTGTTCATAATCCGCTCCCTCATAAAGAAACGAATAAGACTCCGCGGCAAGACGCGCGAGAGTTTCCGCATGGGCGAGCCGCTTTTCCTCATTTTCTAAAGATGCGAGTTCTCCGGGGAGTGGATTGATTTTTTCAATTTCTGCAATCTGGTAATTTAGGAAATCGAGACGTTTTTCAAAATCGCGCGATGATTCCTCGAGTTCATTGCGGCGTCTGCGCAGCGCGGCAGCCTTGCTCCATATTGCGCGGTATTTATCCAATAATTTTTCGTGTCCGGCAAAGGCGTCGAGCGCCGTTCTGTGCGCCGATGTATGAAAAAGGGATTGATGCTCATGCTGCCCATGCAAATCAACGAGCATCTCGCCGAGATGTTTGAGGTCTGCCACGCCTGCCATCTGGTTGTTTATGAAACAGCGGTTTTTGCCGGAGCGGATTATTTCGCGGCGAATTGTCAGCTCGTCTTCATCTCCCAATTCAATTTGAATTTCCTTCAAACTGGATATGACTGCGTCGGGAAAGGGCGGCGCAAAACTCGCCTCAACAACGGCGATATTTTCATCGGCGCGGATATCGTCCGAGCTGGCTCTCCCGCCGAGCGCGAGTTCCAGTCCGCCGATAATGATGGATTTCCCTGCGCCGGTTTCGCCGGTCAGGACGTTGAATCCGCGTTCTAAATTAATGGCGATGGATTCGATTGTGGCAAGGTTTTGGATGGAAAGGGTTTTCAGCATTTGAGTGTTTTTAAAAATTGGTTTTAAGGTTTCGGTAACGTCTGTCTGCTTTCTGGTTGCGCCGGCGGGTAATAGATTTTCCCTCCCCCGTAAATTGAAAAAAATCTTATGGCATTATTCTTGATGGGTTCAACCACTTTCTTCCAAACAGGTTTTTTGTTTGGGTTGTTTGTTTGGGTTATACGCCGGCGGGAGAGGATTGCAAATAAAACAATTGACGGGGGCGGCGTATGCCAAATTAGGCTTGTATTGCGCCTTCGTTAATGATATTGAACATTTATCAATTAAAAGGATTAACATGCAAACTTCAAATTTTGAAATCTGCGGATTATCAGGCAAAGCCGTTGTGAAATTCGGCTCAAGGAATTATTTCATTCATGCCGAGGATTGGGGAAACGGCGCGCTTCGTTTGGTTGTGAAAAAGGGCGGCGGGGCGCATCGTCCGCCATTTCTTATCGGCGCGGGCGCTGTGATAAAACCGCATATCAGCGAGCAAAAAATCGTTTATGAATCGGGCGCCTCGCGGTTTATCTTTCTCAAAAAAGGCGGATGGGAATGGCTGCATCAAGGACGAGCCATGCTCAAGAGCGCCGATGATTTTTATGTTTCTTTCAAAGGATTGAGGACATTTGCCCCGCCGCTGAATTTGAGCGAATCATCGGCGGAGATTTCCTTCCATCTTAATCCTGATGAGCCGGTTTATGGCGGGGGCGAGACGTTCGGCTATCTGAACAAGCGGCGTCAAAAGCTGCATCTTCGAATTATGGACCCTTGCGGTTTGGCCACAACGGGATACTCCTACAAACACATCCCGCTGTTTTGGAGTCCGAGCGGTTGGGGCATATTCGCCTGCACCAGCTATCCCGTCATGGCTGACATCGGCGGCACATCGTTTATCTCGTTCAATCTGAAAATCGAAGAGCCGGTTTTGGATTTGTTTTTGCTGCCGGGTTCGCCGGGCGAAATAATTAAGAAATATTGGCAATTGACCGGCGAGCCGCCGCTTCCGCCGGAATGGGGACTGGGCGTCTGGTGGTCTCGATGTATGTATAAAAACGCCGAAGAGGTCAGGGAGGTTGTGACGGGTCTGAAGCGTCATAAAATTAAAGGGAGCGTTATCAGCCTTGATCCTCTCTGGCTCAAGAACCGCAAATCGTGGAAATGGGACGCCTGCGATTTTGAATGGAATGATGATGATTTTGGGCGAATGGAGGATTTTGCGAATTGGCTACATGGGGAGGGATATAAACTCTGCCTTTGGGAAAATCCGCACATTTGGCTGGGCGGGGATTCATTGAAGAAATTCAAACCTTATCTTTTAAAAGATAAAAGCGGCGGCGCGTCAAAATCTGAGCCTCCCCTTTGCGGAATGGGAATCATCAAGAGCATGAGCCGCGTTGGGGTTTGGGATTTGACATCCACATCGGCGCGGCAAAAACGCAAGCAGCTGATTGCCGAACTTATCCGACGCGGCGCCGATACTTTCAAGGCGGATTACGGCGATGGCGTTCCCGGCGATATTCATAATATTTATGCGTTTGATTATCTGCAAAACACATGGGAGGCGATTGCGGAAATCCGCGGCGAGGCGGAGACAATTATCTGGGGGCGCCCCGGCTGGAGCGGCTGCCAGCGCTTCCCCGGATGCTGGGCGGGCGACAGCCAGAGCACGTTTTATTCGATGGCTTCGACGCTTGCGGGTTGTTTAAGCCTTGCGGCAAGCGGCGTTCCTTGGTGGTCGAGCGACATCGGAGGATTCCATCATTATACAGGAAGACCGCCCTCCGCAGAGCTTTATCTGCGATGGGCAGAATGGGGGCTTCTTTCGCCGCTGGCGCGTTTTCACGGAACAACGCCGCGCGAGCCATGGCATTTTGGAAAAGGCGCAATTGCAATTATTAGGGATTTGATTAATCTGCGTTATCGGCTGATTCCGAGTCTTATTGAAGATTTTTCAGACTTGAAGCGGCGCGGGCTTCCGCTGGCGCGCCCGCTTGTTATGGAGTATCCCGGCGATCGCAATGTTTGGGATTTGGCTGGCGAATATATGCTGGGGTCATCGTTTCTTATTGCGCCGATTCTTGAAGAAAATGCGTCATCAAAAAAAGTTTATATACCCGACGGAGAGTGGAGACGTTGCAAATCAGGCGCGAAAATTTTTAGCGGTCCGGCATGGGTTGAATGCCGCGCCGAACCGGGAGATCCGATTATTTTTAAACGTTCAGGGTTGTTCAGGGATAAGACGAAACGTTCCCATTTTTAACGCCTTGAAGTCCTCAGGCGAGAGATATTCGAGGGAAAATAAACAGACGCCGGTTGCGCCGAGTTCGCGCGTTATGCGAATCTGTTCCAACAGCATTTCCGGGCGAAAGCCGAGATACGGTCCGAGTCCTACAATCGTTTGAACATGCTCGGGTATTTGCGGGAGCAATGCCGCGCCTTGCTTACGCAACATATTGTTATCGGTTGTATAAGCCATGAAATAAACTTGGTCAAGCCAGCCTTTATTAAGCCATAATTCCCAATCTTGAAATTTATGCTCTTTTGATTCGCTTAAAACTGGGAAAACATCGGCGGAGAGTTTAATTTCCGGTCGAATCTTTTTTTGAAGTTGGCGAACCTGCTCGACAAATATTGTAATTTGCTCTCTGCGATATTCATCCCATTTGAGCCACTGCTCTTTATCGCCAAGGGGATTGAGCGTTTTGGGGTCGGAGCCGAATCGCTCTTGAAAATTTTTTCTGCAAACATTGCAATAACAATATCCCTCCTCCGCAGGAAGGCTGCGCGGGTAGCGGATATAATCCAGTTGCAGTCCGTCAATCGGATATGTTTTAAGAAGACGCTCATAAATTTCCAGCCAAAAATCCCGCACCTCTAAGCGCGACGGGCAGAAATAATAATAGCCCTCTTCAAGGCGCGAGGCGGGGCTGCCATGGCGGGCATGAGCAAGCCATTGCTTTTTTTCCGCAACCAAAAAGGAATCCTGAAAGCCGATGAAATAAACTTCCACCCATGGGATGATTTGGATTTTGTATTGTTTCCCCAGTTTGCAAAGTTCCATAAGGGGATCCCACCCAAGAAAGGTTTGATGCTGCGGAAGAAAAGGATGCGCGTTCGGATATATCGCTCCTCCCCAATAAATGGTTTCGGGGCAGATGCAGTTAAATCCGACATCGGCGATTTTTTTAATTGTGTCATGAAGTTCTTCCGGCGATTTTTCATGAAGGCGATACCAGCAGGCGCGTATTTCTTTTGCGCGCGAGGGCTGAACGCGATAGAGATATTCATAGGCGTTGTTCAGCGCGGCTACAGAATTTTTGGATGCGATAAAATCCGATGCTTTATTTTTATAGGCAGCGGGGTTAATGTCCGAGGGGTATTGGCGAAAAATTTCATCTCCCTGTTTTATGATTTCGTTTGAGAAATAAATTTGCGCGTCGGCATTATCCGTTGCCGCAATCTGTCGTTTATTGACGGATACAAGAACGCCGGGATAGATGTGTCTGCCGAGCCAATCGGCGGCGCGCCCATGTCCGGAGAGCACAAAGCCATCGGATGGGATAGCGGAATTATTCCCGCCGACCGTTCTGGCGACGCCTGCTTGAATAACCGCTTCAATACCCCATTCATTGGTTCCGGTGGCGCCGCCGTATTTCGGCGTGTAAAGAATCATCTCATCGGCGTCGCGCCCGCCGGGGAAGTTGCCGCCGCGCGGGTTTATTTTATCAATGGTATATTTCGATATTGTTTCCGATTCAGCCATAGGGGCGGTTTTCTTTTTTTCAGTTTGACAACCGGAAATTGCGGCAAGCATCAAAAGAATTATGATGATTATTTGCATTTGAGTTTGATTAAGATGGCGTTTTCCATGGTTTGAGTTTGTTAAGATTCCCTTCGCCCAGTCCTTGGTTGGTTTCGCTAATTTCCGTTGTTTTTTTTGCGCGCACGGGATTGGGAGGCAGTCCTTTATTGCCGTCATTTTTCAAGGGCGGCAGCGGCTTTCCTTGAATCAAGTCATCGAGTTCGTCGCCTGTGAGAGTTTCGCGCTCAACAAGGATGTCTGCGATATTTTTCAAAAGGTCGTAATTATCTCTAAGGATTTTCAAGGATGTGTCATGGGCTTCCTGAATAAAACTCTGCACCTCTTCATCAATTTTTCGGGCAGTTTCGTCGCTGAAATTTCGCGTATGGGCTATTTCGCGTCCAAGAAAAACCTGATTATCGGGCTCGCCGAAGGTGCGGGGTCCAAGGTGCTCGCTCATGCCGAATTCGCAAATCATGCGATGAGCCAGCGTGGTCGCTTTGCGCAGGTCATCGGCTGCGCCGGTGGTAAACTCGCCGAAGACAATTTCTTCCGCGGCGCGTCCGCCCAGCATATAGACCAGATATGATTTAAGACGGCGCCGCGTTTGGTGTTTATGTTCATCGCCCGGCAGGATGCTGGTGAGTCCCAGCGCGCGCCCGCGGGGTATAATGGTGATTTTATGGACGGGGTCGGAATCGGGCGTCATTTTAGCGCAAAGGGCATGCCCGACCTCATGCACGGCTGTAATCTTTTTATCTTCCGGCAGGAGGATCATGCTGCGCCGCTCCGGACCCATCAAGACGCGATCTTTGGCTTCTTCAAAGTCATCTTGATCTACGGCGGTTTTATTATTTCGCGCGGCAAGAAGCGCGGCTTCGTTGACCATATTGGCAAGGTCGGCGCCGGAAAATCCGGGGGTTGCTTTTGCTAACACGGCGAGGTCAACATCGGGCGCTTTGCTGATGTCTCTCGAATGCACTTCAAGAATTTTTTCGCGTCCGCGCACATCGGGGATATCCACCGCAATCTGCCGGTCAAATCGCCCCGGTCGGAGCAGCGCGGGATCGAGGACGTCCGGACGGTTTGTGGCGGCGATGAGTATGACGCCTTCATTGGGGTCAAATCCGTCCATTTCCACAAGGAGCTGGTTGAGCGTCTGCTCGCGCTCATCATGCCCGCCGCCAATGCCGGTGAAACGGTGTCTCCCCACGGCGTCAATTTCGTCAATAAAGATAAGGCAGGGATGGGAGCGCTTGCCCTGTTCAAAGAGGTCGCGGACGCGCGAGGCGCCGACGCCGACAAACATTTCGACAAAATCCGAGCCGCTGATGAAGAAGAAGGGGACTCTTGCCTCGCCTGCCACCGCCTTTGCAAGGAGGGTTTTTCCGGTTCCAGAAGGTCCATATAACAGGACGCCTTTGGGGATGCGCCCTCCCAGACGTGTGAATCGTTTGGGGTCTTTGAGGAATTCGACGATTTCTCTCAATTCCTCTTTCGCCTCCTCCACACCGGCAACATCATCAAAGGTTACTTTGACTTGCCCTTCTGAAACAAGGCGCGCCCGGGATTTGCCGAAACTCAGCGCTTTGTTGCCTGTGCCCTGAATCTGGCGCATGATTAAAAAGAATAATATGAGGAACGGAATAAACGGCAGGAGCGAATATAGCATTTGTTGAGACAGCGCCGATGGCGGACGGGGGTCATACTGGATATCATTTTCCAGCATCACCTGAAGCACCTTTTCCGCCTGCGAGTCAAAATATTGCGTGGTAAAACGCCCCCATTTGCCGTCCTGCTTCACATATTCGCCGGAGAGCCGCCCGCCTTTATCCACAACCTCGCCAATGATGCGTTTATCTTTTGCCAGTTTAAAAAAGTGGATGATGTTAATCTTCTCCGATTTAGATTTTTGATTAACCGTCAGGACGATGAGGATGCATCCCACGAAGATTACAATCCACAGGGTTGCCGATTTCAAACCATTCATAATAAATAACCGCCGCTCATGATTAAATTAACAAAAAATAAAATACCGCTATTTTTAAAGCAAATAACTAAATAGATAATCCCTTTTTCTTGAACGGGTGTCAAGACTATTGGTTCACAAGATGAGGCGGAATGTCATTCTTCGCTTTCGATAAGGTCTCTTCGATAACCGCATTTCGGGTTCGGACAGCGCATCTGCTTTTTGCCGTTGCGCCATTCCACAATCAGGAAGCTCGCGGTTTTGCATTCGGGGCAAGGCTTGCGCAGAGGCGCTTCGCGGAGAATAAAATGACAGTCCGGATAATTGGAACAGGAATAAAATACGCGTCCTCGTTGGGACATTCTTTCAACCAGATTTCCGCCGCATGTTGGGCAGGTAACTCCGATGGGATAGGGTTTTGTGTTTCTACATTCGGGGTAGCCTGAGCAGGCAAGGAACCGCCCCCGCTTGCCTGTGCGGATAATCATGGGGCGTCCGCATTTTTCACAATTGATTTCGGTTTCCGCCGGTTTGACAACTTGGATATTGCCTTCTGTATCGGTGTTATATTCTTTGGTATTTCGGCATTTGGGGTAGTTGGGACATGCAAGGAAATGCCCTCTTCTTCCCCAGCGTATAATCATTTTAGCCCCGCATTTTTCGCACATGACTTCTGTTGGATGTGTTTCGCCTCGAACGTTGCGCATCTGAGTCGGCGCCTCGGCAAGCCGCTTTTCGAACTGAATATAAAACTCGCGCAGCAGGTCTGCCCAATTGACCTTTCCCTCTTCAACTCTATCCAGTTGATCCTCCATCATTGCGGTGAAACGAATATCCAAGATTTCCGGGAAGGTTTTAACAAGGATGTTCGTTACAATTTTGCCCAAGTCTGTGGGGATGAACTTTCCTTTTTCTTTTAGCACATATTCCTTTTCTTGGATTGTGCTGACAATTGCGGCATAAGTTGAGGGGCGTCCGATTCCCTTTTTTTCAAGTTCTTTGATGAGGGAGCTTTCAGAGAAACGCGGAGGAGGCTGCGTGAAGTTTTGCTGGGGTTTAATTTCAAGAACTTTAAGCAGGTCGCCTTCTTTTAATGGCGGTATCTTGCGCTCTTCCTCGGCTTGCTCGGCGCCGCTGTTTTGATTGTTAACTTCTTCATCCTTTCCCTCTTCATAAAGGGCGAGAAAGCCGGAGAAAATATTAGTCAATCCGGTTGTGGAAAACAGGTATCGTTGATTGACAAGGCTCTCGACTCGGGTTTGCATAAAGACGGCATTGGACATTTGTGATGCGATAAAACGGTTCCAGATTAATTGATATAGTTTAAATTGAGGTTTATCCAGAAACGGTTTAACTCTATCCGGCGTCCATTCCATTGAAGTGGGGCGGATGGCTTCATGGGCATCTTGCGCCGTTTTTTTATTTTTATAAACGCGAGCCTGTGCCGGCAGGTATTCCTTTGCAAAGTTTTGTTTGATAAATTGACGCGCTGCGCCGAGGGCTTCTTCCGAGATGCGCGTGGAATCGGTGCGCATATATGTGATGAGACCAACGGGTCCTTCTTCGCCGACGTTAATACCTTCGTATAGATGCTGGGCAAGCGACATGGTCATGCTGGCTGGAAAACGGAGACGGCGCGCCGCTTCCTGTTGGAGGGTGCTGGTAATAAACGGCGGCGACGGGGCGCGTTTGACTTCCTTTTTTTCAACTTTTGCGACTTTGAATTCGGCGTTTTCAATTTCTTGCAGGATTTTTTTTGCGTCATTTTCTTTGGAAAGGACGGGCTTTTTCCCATCTATTTCAGTTAAGCGCAAAATAAAATCGGGCGGGTTGTCAGCGCGCACATGGGCGTCAATAGTCCAGAATTCAACCGCCTTAAAATTTTGAATTTCCTCCTCGCGCTCGCAGATGATTCGAACGGCGACCGACTGGACGCGTCCGGCGCTGAGTCCGCTTTTAACCTTTTGCCATAATAACGGGCTGATTTTATATCCGACAAGTCGGTCAAGGATGCGTCGGGCTTGTTGAGCCTCAAAAAGGTCTTTATTCAAACGAATCGGGTTTGCGATCGCATGAAGGACGGCATTTTTGGTAATTTCATTAAATGTGGCGCGGTAGATTTCTTTCTTTTTTGTGTTGATTTCTTCCGCGATATGCCAAGCGATGGCTTCGCCTTCGCGGTCGGGGTCGGTTGCCAGATAGATTGCTTCTACGGTACGCGCCGCTTTTTTGATTGCATCAAGTGTTTTTTGTTTGCCTGCGATAACTTCGTATTCCGGCGCGAAATTATTTTCCAAATCTACGCCAATTTTTTTTGCGGGAAGGTCTTTCACATGTCCAATGGAGGCTTCCACGACGAACTCATTGCCCAGATATTTAACTAATGTTTTGGATTTGGCGGGAGATTCGACAATAACGAGATATTTTTTCATGTCCCCTCACATAATATATTATTCAAAAAACGAAAAATTTTTTAGCAAAGCCTTTAATAGCAATTTACAAAAACAAGAGAACTCATGGCTCTACTGGGCTTTTGTCAATTAAATTATGAAAAAACAATTTTTTAGAATATTTTTTATTTGACATGGATGGGGCATCATCATTATGTGATTAGACAAATTGTGAATAGTTTTTGTTCCAGCTATTTGCGACCGCGCTTGTTACTGTTGCATTATTTCCCGCAGGAGTGGTCATTATGAAGCAGGTTATTGTCGCTGGTGTGTTTGTTGTATTAATCTTTACGCTAATGGCTTTCGGTGTGCGTCCAGTCACTGAGCCCCTGCCTGACTTTGCGGTGTGCCTTTATAATGGCAAGGGAAGTCTTGCCAAATCGGTTGAAGGCGTCAAGTCGTCATTAAAGACCTACAGCGATATCAAAATACAAGAAGTCAGCGAATCCGATATTATCAATGGAAAGTTGAAAGGCTGCCGTGTTCTTATAATACCCGGCGGCACAGCAAGCGGCGAACGGGAAGCGCTCGGAGCCGCGGGGTGCCGCGCTATTGAGAATTTTGTTTCTTCCGGCGGCGGCTATATTGGCATCTGCGCGGGCGCATATCTTGTCCCGCTGAGCGAGCGTCAATCCGCCGCTAATATTCAATTGATTAACGCCCGTCTTCATGATTCGGAGCATTGGGTTCGAGGCGAGCAGACCATCGAATGCAGCGCCTTGACGCGCGGCAATTCGAAAACGACACCTTTTCAGATTCATTTCCAAAATGGTCCAATATTTGTTCCGGGCAAAGATCCTTATCTGCCCGAATACACCTGCCTTGCTAAATATGAAACAGACCTGCATGCCCCCGATGCGCCCGCCGGTCAAATGGCGGGCAATGACGCTATCATCGCCTCTCGATTCGGCAAGGGGCGTGTTATTCTTTTTGGCCCTCATCCTGAATTGACGCCGGGTTTGGAGCCGATGCTCGCTCAGGCGGCGCGCTGGGCTGCCTCATTATCCGAGCCTCAAACAACCGCCCTCGGTCCGGAATTTTCGTGGGAGGGCATTTTCGGCTTGACGCCCATCCATACAAAGAAAAAATAATCCCATAATCTCTTATTAAGATTAGACGATTAATAAAATCTTTTATTAATCTAACTTTTTTTTCAAAGGAACTATCATGCCTAAACGTTTTTTTGCTTTTATTGCCATTTTAGCCGCGATGCTTCTTTTATTTGCCCCTAGCGTTCGGCAATTAACTGCGGCAGAACAATCCGCCAAAACTTCTGAAATGGCGTTTCAGCCTATTGGCAAAAAAGATGTTGTCTATGAGCGCTTTGTGGAAAAGGGCGTCATACACCGCAGGGAATGGCGAAAGAGCGGACCGTTGCTGCTTAATGCTATTATGATTGATAGAAATCAGGCGCATCTCAAACTGGAAACTGAAAAGGGAAAGAAGTCGCTTTTTCAAGGGGAAAAAGTTGCCGCCATGTCAGAGCGGGAAAGCCGTTCAGGTCATTTGATCGTGGCGGCTGTGAACGCCGATTTTTGGGGGAATAGCCATATTCCTATCGGGATTTTTGTGGATGACGGGACTATCTACAAAGGACCGCATCCAAAACGAAGCGCCTTTGTTATTAACAAATCGGGAGAGCCTTTCATTATCAGAGGCGATATGAAGACGTCGCTCAAAATCGGGGAGTTGGAATTTCCCATTTCCGGCATCAATCTGAAAGAGGATAAAGATGCTGTTATATACACCGAGCGGTTTGGCAAAGAGCTCAAATTCGATGCGCCGCGGATAATTTTCAAAATGAGGCAGATTGACAATGAGTTTATTCCGAATCAATCATGCCATGTGGTTGTTGATGAAATTATAAACGATGCAAGTAAGGCTCCCCTCCAAAGCGGTTATTTATATCTGGCTATAAAATCAACCCTATCCAAAAAATTTATCCCACATTTGAAACTCGGCGCAAAGGGCGCGCTTGAAGCGCGGATGGCATCTTTTGATGAGCCGATAGCGGCGGCAGTCGGCGGGGGTCCGAGGATTCTGCGCGATGGCAAGGTTTCTGTGGAATTGAAGGAAGAAGGCATAAGCGAATCATTCAGCACAACAAAACATCCCCGCACTGCGATTGGTTTTTCCAAAGATAAAAGCATCGTTTATTTGGCGACTGTTGACGGGCGCCAGCCAGCCATCAGCATCGGGCATAGTTTGGTTGAGCTTGCCCAGTATATGAAAGAGCTTGGGGCATGGGACGCAATGAATTTGGATGGCGGCGGTTCAACCACGATGTGGGTTCGCGGGGAAATTGTCAATAAGCCGTCCGATGCCACAGGTCCGCGAACGGTGACCAATGCCCTTTTGCTCGCCAGTTCCGCCGCGGCGGGCGGTATAGCCCAGATACGCTTGGAACCCCGCAATCTACGAGTCCCTCCCCTTTCGCAAATACCTCTGACTGTTCTGGGATATGATGCGCATTTTAATCCGGTTCAAGTTGAGCAATCGGAAATTGAATGGAAGATTACGGACGGACTCGGGGAAATAAACAACAGCATTCTTCATTTGCGAGATTCGGCAACTATGGGGAGTGTCGCTGCGATGTTAAAGGGCGCAACCATTTCGGATACGATTTCCATCGAGGTTTCGCCTGTTGAAAAAATTGAAGTCTATCCCGATTTAGTTTTGATGAAATCGGGGCAGACAAGAACCCTTGAAATCACCGCCTTTGATAAAAATGACAATGAGCTAAACCTTTTTTCTTCCATGATACGCACGGAGGGAACTGACGGCGTTAAATGGTTGAGCGCGGCAAATTCCATTACTGGGACAAACGCAGGCAAACACAATCTGGTAATCAGCATTGGTTCGCAAAGCCGCAACGTTCCTGTTTATGTGGATTATTTCCAAACCAAAAATATCGAATCATTCGATGCCATAACCGATTTCAAGATTTCGACACAGAACTGCGATGAGAGCGAAACCAAAGTTCTGCTTGAATCGTCGGTAAAAAAGGAGGGCGCGGCGGCGGCGCGGATTAATTATAAAATGAAATCCGACGGAACTTCCGCGGTTTATCTTGATATTAATCGCCCGATTCCCGCACAGCCGTTTAATATCGGCGTCTGGGTTTATGGGGACGGCAAGGAGCAATGGCTGCGCGGCGTCATTCTTGATAAAGATGGCGAGGAGTTTATCGCTGATTTCACCGAAGGCACGCGGGGGATATTCTGGAAGGATGAATGGCGGTATCTTGAAGTCCCGCTCACCGAGCTCTCGGCGAAATGGTCGAATCCCGCCGCTCGGCTGGACTACCCCCTTACGCTAAAGCAGTTGTATCTTGTCCAGACGCGGGAGGATAAAAAATCCAGCGGCAGTATTATCCTTGACGCCTTTTCGGCTGAATATCCGAGAGATTAAATTAGCGATTGAGATTTGCGCTCCTTTTCAAACATGACACGTAAAAAATTTTTAATCTTTTTCTTTTATCTATTTGGCGCGCCTCTTTTTGCCAAAAGCCCTTTGATTGAGATTTCCTATAAGTTTGATGCTGAGATTCAGCCGATGAACTCTCAGAGTCAGTTTTTGTTTTTTGATTGCACAGGGGATGGTCGGAAGGAATTAGTCATCCAGACGAATCGAGATTTTTACATCTACCGGATTGATATTAAAAATAAGACGCTTGTTTTTATGAAAAAAATATCCGGCATCCCGCCGGGAACGGAATCGGGGCGCTGCCAATACTGCCTTGGCGCGCTTAGCCCAGATCACCCCCGTTCCATCATCGTCAAATCGCAAACGGGCGTTTATTATTTCCCTTTCAATAATGAAGGGTTGGCTGAAAAACCTGAATTAATTTCTCCAATAACAAACCGCAGCGATTTGCCGTCTGTTATTGATGATTTTTTAAAGCCGGCGCGGCTTATCGGCGCCCCCTTTATCCAAGATGTCGAGGGCGACGGCTATGATGAAATTATTTTAGGCATGGGCGATGAAATAAATATTTTGAAAATCTGCGATAAAAAACCGATTTTGTCAACGCCGCCGCAAACAAAAACCCCTCTTTTTCGCAAATATAAAATTACCAATCAAACCGCCGGTATTTCTTATTTTGAGACCAGTTTAACTTCTATCATCCCTTCGCCAAAAAACAATAGTTTTGAAATACTTGTTTTAAAAAATCCAAAAGACGCGCCCTGTTATGAGATATTCGAGACGCTCAATCCGTTGGGTTATGCAGCTTTGCCAAACCAAACTTTGCGATTTGATAAAACACTTGGCAAAAAATTATTTGACGCCGCCGAGCAAAGCCGCGGCGACAGCGCAAATCAAACAGCGCATGAGCTTTTATTTAGACGCTTGTTGGATATCAACGGCGATGGATGGTTTGATTTAGTTACAGTAACCTCCAACCGCAACTTTTTATCGCCTCTGACTAAAGCGGATATTTACCTTTCCCCTGCGGCGGCAGATTTTTATGTTTGCAATCCGTCGAGCACAGTCAGAATGCGGGATCCTCTGGGGCTGGCGGCTTTTGTCGATTTCAATAACGATGGGGCGCTTGATTTATTTAATCTGCGGATGGATTATAATCCTTCATCAATGGATGACGTTGCCGATTATATTCTGGGCGAAACCGTGCGGTATTCTGCCAACGTCTATTTATTTAATAAGGATAAAAATATCTATCCCGAGCAACCCGATTGGGCGCTTCCCTTGAAAATGAAATTCGAGGTTTTTTATCGTTCGATATCGCCTTTTGATGTTTTGAGCGACTTCAACGGCGACGGTCTTAACGATTTGCTTATTTGGGCGGACAACAATGAGGCGCGCGTTCATTTGTGCGGCTCAAAGGGTTTCGAAAAACGACCATACTTCAAAATAAAGGGCGATGATATTTCGCTTTGCTTAATTGATAAAATAAATAACGGCGCGGAAGAGGATCTGGTTTTATTCTCCTTAAAGCAGATGCGGATAAATCTTTTTATTTTGGGCGAAGAATGATTCGACGCGGATTAATATTTTTTGTATTGGCATTGTATCCCTTGGCGGCGCAATCTGAAAATTGGATTCGGCGGGAGATTACGCGCCCTATAACGAGCCATGTTTATATGCAAGATTTTCGAGCAAAAGGGCGGTTGGATATTTTGGTTTTCAATGACCGCACTTTTCAATTTTATCCGCAGGAACCGCGCAATCATTTTTCATCGAAACCTTCGCAAACGTTTGCAATCCCTTCTTTTTATCTTTACTTTGATTTTTTTAAAAATGATGCGGACGCATCAGTGCAAATTGCTCTGATGTCGCATAAGGGCGTGGATCTTCTTCCGCTAAAAGAGGATATTTTCACATCGCCGCCATTGGTTTTGGTTAAAGACTCTCTTTTCCTTCCTGCGGATTCGGATGAATTAAACCGCATCAATTTTGTCAGACGTTTTGATTCCGCCGCATTTGATGATTTTATTGTGCCGGATAAATCATGTTTTAAAATTTTCATGGCGGATGATTATTCCACGCCCGCATTGCGCATACCTTTCGATTTATCAAACGATGTGATTTTTTTGTCTCTTGGCGTTCCTCCGCAGGTGGTTGGCAGAAATATGTTTTTAATTAACAAACAACATAGTTTTGAGCGGACAAAACTATTTGAAATCAATTATTCCTATGGCGCCATTTTAAGTTCCGTCCCTGACTTAAAAATAACCGATGCAACTGAAAATACGGTCGCACAATTAAGGTTGGGCAGCGAGGTTTGGGAATGTCTGAACGGTAAATGGTCTGCGCAAAAAGAGCCAAATCTATCCGAAAACAGCCTGCCGGAAGACGACGCCGCTTCGGATGCTTTATACGGGGAAGACTCTTTTTTATACAAACATCATTTTGATTTTAATCAAGACGGCGTCAAGGATTCGGTGATATATAATACTCAGTCAAGCGCTTTTTCCCCTGTGACAACCGTGAAGGTTTTTCTGGCTGACGCGGATGGCGCCTTATCTTCAAAACCTTTCAGCGAAGTGCGCGCCGCCGCTGTATCCCCTTTTATGGACGGAGTTCCCCTCATGGATGTGGATGGGGATGGATATGTTGATTTGATTCTTTTTAATCCAGAAACAAAAGGGACTTCGGTTTCTTCCAATCTGAAGAATTTTTTAACTAAAGGAATCACCGGGCAGATCATATTTTATCTTTGGGAAAAGGATAAGGGCTTTCCCAAATCGCCCACTTTTTCCTTTCCAGCCAAGATAACGCCTGATTGGATAAATTACATTTCTCCGGCTTTTAATTATCTTAATGTTGGCGTTGATTTGACCGGGGATGGCAAACCGGATCTTCTTTTAAAAACCGGCGCAAAAGAATATTCCCTTTTTCCATTCATCAATCGTAAGAAAGGGTTTTCCGCCAAGGCGGCATATATATTCAAGTTGCCTGAGGAGGCGGATGATTTCGATTTGTTGGATATGAACGGAGATGGTTTTCATGATATAATTTTCACAAGTAATAACATTGAAAAGCAGATTTCTCTTGATGTTATTTTTTTTTCAAATATTAAATAATCATTAATTAGCCTGCGAAAACAGGTAATCATTTAAAAATTTTGCTACTCTTTAGCAAGGAGTTCAGTCCTATGCTCGGCGCCCCGCCAAGATTTATTTCGCCGCAGGAGGAACAAATAATTCTGAGGCTTTCCCGTTTTACACTTGAAAAATGGGTCAGAGAAAAAAAATATCCGTCGGAAAAGGATATGAAAAATTACGAAATATCCCCGGCGCTTGAGCAAAAAACGGGCGTTTTTGTTTCTCTGCATAAAATGGGAGAACTCCGCGGATGTATTGGAGATGTGGAAAACACAAATACCATCCTTCGCGGCGTCATCGAGAACACGGTCAATGCGGCATCAAAAGACTCCCGCTTTCCTCCCATTACAGAGGATGAACTTGATAATGTGGACATCGAAATTTCCGTTATGACCCCGTTGACCTTAGTGGATGATATTGAAAATATTGAGGTGGGAAAGGACGGGCTTGTTATTGAGCGGGGATTTCATCGAGGGCTTCTGCTCCCGCAGGTCGCTGTCGAGTGGGGTTGGGACAGGTATGAATTTCTTGAGAATACCTGCCAGAAAGCGGGACTTCCGATAGATGCTTACGAAAAGAAGGATACGAAAATTTTTCGTTTTCGCGCGCAAGTCTTTGGCGAAAAAAGAATATGACCAATAAAAAACCGCGGTCTTAACTGGAAATTTCCATTACCGACCGCGGTTATTTTTTTAATTACTTGTTGTCTTGTTTGCGGTTGCGCACGATTCCTGTAATAAAAAGAGTTTCTTTTTCTGTCTCTTTTTCGGTCTTGTAATTTTCAGTCCACCAACAAGTGTAATCTTTATATTTGAACGTAAAAACGATGTGATAGTATTTATCTTTCAGACTATCGCGCAAATCATCATCGGGAATGGATTTTGACCAGACAACCAAGACTTTGGCATCTGGAACGGTGCCTGTCAAATCAGGTCCTTCCTGAATAACGCGCGCATCGGAATATTGTTTGTAACGTTCAAGGATTTGCTCTTGCGTCGTTTCGTTGGAGGCTTGAAAAAGCCATTTGCCGGCTTTTTTATCTTTTAAGTTTTCCATAACATTTTGTTTATTTTTTTCCCAGCCTTCAGGCCAGTTGAATGTGATGCTTCCGCCATCGGGCAAAGAGAAAATTATCGGAACAGTGCGGCGGGTATCGTCTTGCGCATTAGAACCATCGCTGCCGAGCGAACCGGATTTCATTCCTCCGGAGGAACCAAAGCCGGTTGATTCAGAATCTTTTCCAATGTTTGAATCGCCCTGACCGGATGCGGATTGACCGCCGCCAGAAAGCGCGGAACCGGAGCCGCTTGCTGAAGCGTTGTGGATATATGAGATGCCGCTTCCGGCTATGTTGCGTCCGGCTGCGGAATCTGTTTGAGCTATTTTTGTTCCGCTTCCGCCGCCGGATGATGCTGTATCGGTGCGAGTTATGCTTACGGGTGTGCGTCTGCCTCCGCCGCCCGATGATGCAAACCGCACTCCATATTTACGCCAGTTATTGACGTCATCTGTTTCTTCACCGCGGTAGGGCACGGCATAAGTCGTGCCGTTGCGTCCCAGTGAGAAAATCTGGAACGAGGAGGGATTGTAATATGTTTCCGCGGCGTAGAACGGATGGTTATGGGGATATTGGGTTCCGCCCATAGTTGAATAATGGTCGGCGCGGAGATAGTAATAAGGATTGCCCCATGGGTCGAGTATCTGAACGTAACCTTGCGGTGTGGAAGCCGTTGGCGGCTTTCCAAAGCGATCTCCTATTTGGTCTTCATCCAGTTCAATATAAGGTCCGAGCCAGCGGTAATGCAAGGGACGATATAGATTGCCGCTTAAGCTGTGTGATAGAGCCAGTTGAAGATATCCGCTTCCGAAGGAGCCGCCTCCGGAAACTTCGTAAAGGATGTCATCCGGCGCCAGTGTCAGACCTGAGCTGGAGGGCGGAAGCTGCCCTGTATCCACTTCATACCGATTGATTGCCAGCTCCAGCTGGCGTATCATATCTCGACAGGCAGCGACTCGGGCGCGATCCACATGACCTGTATAAACCGTAACGGCAATGGAAGCAAGAATACCCATGATCATAACGACAACAAGGAGTTCCAGAAGCGTTACGGCGGAATTTTTTGGCTTTGTGATCATGGCAAGTCCTTATTTTTACTAACTGCGGACGGGAACTCTTTCATGGGTTAATATACGGTTTCAGGTCTGATAGCGCCGCCAAAATAGACCCAGATGTCGTCGGTGCCGCTTGGGTTGTTAAAGGAGATGTTGCTTCCTGAAATGGTGGTCGTTCCGTCGGGTCCCAAGCTAAGTATCGCCATTCTATCAAAGGAATGCTCCAGTGTCACATCAGGTGAAGGGATTTGTCCGATTAATGTGACAAGACCTCTTTCTGTTGCCATCAGATAAGGGTTGCCCCAAGGGTCAAGCGGATAGTCCTGAGCGATTCGGTCGTTTGTGGGCGTTGCCGGTTCGGTATAGATCCCCTGCCCCATATAATATCTTTTGAAGTTAATGAAAGGTCCCTGCCATCCGAAGTAAAGTTTGCCGACGGATGGTGTGTCGTTTCTATTAGAACCCAACTGCTTCTGATTGCCGCGTTGCTCGAGGATGGGAATGGCAACATCAATCAGATATGGGTCGAGTATGTTGGCGGTGTTTTCCACGTCATCAACCCGAGGGGGACGTCCGCTTGAGCGATACGGGAGGTCATCCAGCATACACAGAGGCACATAGTAGCCATGCAGAATTCCGCATATCTCTTCTGCATCTGCCAGTTCTCTAACCTCGTGTTTGGCTGTGACAATTTTTGCTTGTTCCATTTTGCTGACATAAACGGGCACGGCGATGGTGGCAAGCAATCCTATAATTGCCAGCACCACCAGCAGTTCGGTCAGCGTGACAGCGCGCTGCCCTTTCTTATTAATGCTCCTCATTTGTCAATCCCTCCTTGAAATATGTTCGATATATTACAAATATAATATTACCATTGTTGAAAAATGTCATCACCGGTTCCAAGGGCGTTAACATCCGCGCCGCCGTCGCCTGGGACTCCGTTAGCGCCAAGGCTCAAGATGGTAAATCGGTCAAACTTGTTGCAATTGTAGCTGCTTCCAGACACGGCGGTTCCATCGGGGAGGAAGCTGCATGTTTCAACTATTATGCCATCGGGTTCCAAGACGAGCCCTTTTTCTGTAAAAAAGAGGTAATCGTGATTCCATGGGTCGTCAGGGATGTCATTATTATTGAAATCTTTGTGCCATGTGAGGTAACGTCCTTGCCAGCCAAAGCTGGTTTCATTTTCAATCATTTTGGTATAAATACGCACAGCGGATGTGTCGTTATACATCTCGCCTGTTGTCGGGCTGATGAACATTCTGATAGGGTTCGAGGCGATTTGGTTTAAGATTTCGTCCCGCAATCCGTCATTTATATCATTGGGGTTGCCGGTTCCGTAACCATCGCCGCCGGGGTTATCATCAAGGACATAGAGGCGATAATAATAACCGGTGTCAATGCCGGCATGTTCTTGGGCTTTGCGAATTTCTTCAATATCGGATTCTGCGGCGCGTCGGCGCGCAAGGTCCGCCCTTGTGGCAAGGCGGGGGATAATAATAGCGACCAGTATGCCGATTATGATGATTGCAATCAGGATTTCAATGATGGTAAAGCCTTTGAACGTTTTATTTATTCCCGAAAGTCTCATCTTATTCCTCCCCGGGGGACGCGCACGTCATCGGATTAAAATACGAATTTATAATCGTCTCCATTACCCAGCGCGCCTGGATGGGTTGAGTCCCTAACCAGCGAGCCGGAATTTACACCCAGCGAACCATCGCCGGGCAATCCGTTTGGACCCATTGAGTAAATGACAGCGTTGGCGTATCTGAACGTTGAGCCGCCGTAATTAGTTTCTCCGGGGGCAAAGAATATATAGGGACCGCCCCATGGGTCTTTGGGGATATTATCATCTCCATTATCAATCCCGGAATATACAGGAATTGGATACCAGCCTTGCGCATTTTGCTGAAAGAAGGCGGGATCCCAGTCCGCCAGCGCGGTTGCAAGTTTTGTTGATGAAAGGGTTTGTATAGCGATGTAGGGTCCTTCCCAACGGCGTGCAAGTATTTCGCGGTTGGTGACATCAAGGAAGCGATCCCATAAGGCGTGTGGAACGGAGACATCTCTTTCATCAGGTGTGCCGGGATAAAGTTTTGTGTTATCAAGGTCTTGGAGGCGAAAATACCAATCTGTATCGGCGTTGGCGAGGATTTCAGCTTTTGCCAAACCTTGGAGGTCATCCTGCGCGGCGGCGATTTTGGCTTTTTCGGCGCGTTTTTGGAAAAGCGGAAGGATAATAAGCGCCAAAATGGCGATAACAGCCGCCACCATGGTCACTTCTACCGCAGTAAAACCTTTGAGTCGCCCTTTCATAACAACCTCCGCTTTGTCCTTAATCCCTTGTCTTGTTGTTTTTTCGCAGAGCCTTTTTATCAACCATTCAATTTAATTATATATCATTAAGAGATTTTTATCATCTTAAATTTATTCAATATTGTAAATCAAATCGTCTGAGCCGGGATTAATTATTCCAATGTAAGGAGCGGCGCGGTCAAGGACTGCCGCTCTGGCGGTGTTGTATTCAGTAATCAGAAGCGATCTGAAAATCGGCGTTCTGATGGCGTCCTGATGATACAGACATCGCGTTGTTCTAAATGTTTCAAAATCTTCGCTTTCATGCAACGTTCCCGGAATGCCGTTCGGTCCATAGCTGACGACTGCCGCCCAGTAATTGGCGTCATCCGTCGGTCCATCCACGAAAGCCCAAGTTCTGTTCACCGCATCGTATTTGAACAAATAAAGGACATAAGGGTTGCCCCACTGGTCGGCAGGCCAATCAATATCTTCATACCCCGCAGGGGACGAGCTGCCGGATGTATATATGGGGACTTGCATGGTTACGACGGATTTGAAGCGGACAGATGTTTGGTTACGGCTGAGGGACTGGGCAAAATAAGGACCCGACCAAAATTTCTGGGCGTTGGTGTATGAAATCCCTCCCAGAGGCATTCCCATCGGCGAAAGGCTCCGCCAGCCGTTCATGCCGAATCGTCCATCAATTACCGCCTTGGACATGTTCAAAAATCCAATGGAGGGATAAAAGCCGATATCCTGATGGGCGAAAATCAGCGATGAGCCTACTTGGCGCGCTTCGCCGATGACGGCTTTCAGTTTATTGTTCCGCAGCATTTGCTGGATGCCAAAAGTGGCAAGCCCAGAGAATAAGGCTACCAGCGCCGCTACGATGACAATTTCAACGAGGGTGAAGCCGTATTTATGACTTGTTATTATCTTTCGAATTTTCATGGCTTTATACATTTCACTGTTAGTGGATATAGGGCAATACCTGCAAGGCTGTCAACACTTTTTGGTGTTTTTTTTATATTTTTTTATAAGATTTTTTTCAGGCGCCTTTTGGCGCGTGCGGCGCTGTCGTGGAGCCAGAGAAATTGCTTCATTCCTTTGCGCCCCAATAACCGCGCCATGTCCCCATCCAAACACTCTTCATGCTTTTTGCGCGATTCAATTTCTACGGTTTTAATCTTGTTCTGGACGTTTAATTTGAGATTTTCCTTAAATTGACGAGTAAGGATAACATTCATTTTCTCCAAAAACTCCGGGTTTTCTTCAAAGAAGGGGCTGGAGACGATGGCGTCCACTTCCTCATCTGATAGATTGACATCCTGTGCAAGGAAATAGAGGGCGTTCCAGACGCGGTAGCGTTTTTCGGTTACCAGACGATTCTTGCCTGCCGTCTCGTTTTGAACTTCATAGTTGGGAAACAAAGAGAGTTTAGAAAGGCGGATGCGGAAAGGTTTTGGGATTTGCCGAATCAAATCAAGGTTCTGCCGGCAATCGCCTTCGGTCTCCCCCGGCACATTGGTGATGAAATCATAGTTCACATTGATTCCATATTTGTTAATAACCTTTGCGGCATCAAGAACAATCTGAGGTGTTTGCTTTCTGTGGAAGGTATCAATGCCGATATTTTCCGAAACAGATTCAACTCCCATGATAATGTATTCAAAATTTGGGCAGGCAGCCAAATGGCGGACGATGTTATCTCTGCAACATCGCGGGTGTGTGTAGCACCAGAATGGCTCGTTAATTTCTGCGTGGTATCGTTTGCAGAATTCGGCAACGCGCTCTTCTTTGAGCGTGAAAATGTTATCCAGAATTTCCAGATAAAAATGCCCCATGCGGGCTTTTGCTTCTTTTAATTCGCCTAAAATGTGGTCAATGGAACGCTCGCGCACATATTTGCGTCCGGGGTATAGCGTCTTGACATACGATTGGTAGCAGAATGTGCAAGAGTATGGACAGCCTCGCGCAGTTTGGGTAAGGTAATTTGTATTGAGGTCGCTTTTAGGGAATGGGATGCCGCAACGCAGTTGGTCTTCATCAATAAAGAAGATGCTCTCGCGAGAGTAATCGGGATAAGGCAGGGTGTCGAGATTATCCACAGGCGGGCGCTCAATGTTTTTAATAATTTCCCCATTGGGTTTGCGCGTCCAGATATTGCTGACATGGCTGAAAGATTCGCCGGCGTCAATCGCCTTTCCAACATCAAGGAGGACATCCTCCGCCTCGCCGCGACAGACATAATCGGCGGACTTGATGCATGTGTCGGGGTCTGTGGTTGGCTGCGGACCGCCCCACATAACGGGCAATTGGAGTTCGTTTTTGATGAGCGATGTTAAACGGCGCGCGGCGGCTTGTTGCACGCATGTAAGAGAAATGCCGACAAGGTCTATCTTCAACCTTTTAAGAAGATCAAGCAAGATTCGGTCTTCTGTCGGCGAGGGCGGGTAGGAATACGCGTTGACATAATCGCCGTTGGGTTGCACCTGAATATGCATGGGTTCGTAAAGGTGTTTATAGACATTGCGGGCGCTTTCCAACGGTTCTGCGGAATAAGTTTTGAATGCAATCATACATGCAAAATGTCCGTGTTTTTTCAGGTTTGCAATAAGGATTCGCGTGCCATGAGCGAACTCGTCATAAAGCGTGATAATCGCAAAACGTGCCATTTTTTTTATTTCCTTTTCGTTTGCACAAAAAAAATTAGGGGTTATATCTTTGAATTGAACGCCTATATGCAAGGAAAAAATAATCTGAGCCATCGGAAGCGTTGCTCTATTAAGGAGTAAAATGAACAAACCGCCTTTAAGAAAAAGGGTTCGATGGTGAATAAGAGCCAAGCAAAACAGGGGCGGGAAATCAAGGTAAGTTTTTAGGACGCCAAGGCGACATTATGGGGGTGGCTTTGGCGGCGCGGCTGATAGGTCGTCTGAGTTTGTGGTCGCATCTGGCATTTGCGGGACTTTTATACGCGCAACCGCAATCGGCGCGTGCGACAATCCATGCCCAGCATTACCCCGCCTCCTCCCACTTTTCATCTCCCAACGAACACATATATTTTTTCATTCTTCTGAAAAATCAAGGAAACACCCGTTGTTAAATACGTTTTACTTGACAAACACTGGCCTTTCCCAATAAAAACTTATTCAATTTACAAACAATCGAAAGATGGGAAAATATTGACGTTTATTATACCGAAAACAATTATAAAGAGATGATTATCAAACATGTTTTGAATAGAAGGGATGGAGTTCGCAGCCTGGTTGATTGGCTGTGAACCTCCCTATACAGTTGTGTATAGGCGGATCAGACATGAAAAGAAGAAGCATAAAAAGAATAAGAAAAGCACTGTTAAGCGCAATAATTGAGAAGAGACAACAACTTTTTCTTCAGAAAGAAATAATCTGAGCTTGCCATTTTCATAAAGATTGTATTATTATTTTGGGGTAAATAAAAGAACTATATGAATAAGCATATTGATCATCCCTTTGATAAAGAGTTGTCTGTCTCGATGGAAAACATACTCTTAACTTTTCGGGGCATGAGCAACGTATCTTGGGCTGATTTTATGCTCAACCCTCGGCGCCTTCGCGGAAGTGACTTTCTAATGCGTTGGTCTCAAGGTGTGTGGAGCGAAGAACGACTAACTCAAGCTGTGAACGATACAGGCAAGTATTTCGCTATACCTTATGGTCCCAGTGGAACAGCCCCGAACAATGATGTCCGGGCCTTTGAACTTTATTTCGAGCGTTTGGAAAAAGCTGGACTTCGCAATATAAAACGCCCAGACTTGTTGATCTATCGTACAAAAGATAAAACCAAGATTGACACTGCTATAAATGGATTGAATGGTCTCAGTGAATTACCCTTCACAGCCGAAGACGACGCTAAGATGCAAGTCCTATTAGAACATGCGGTTATTGCCGTCGAATGCGAAAACAGCCTTTGGCGAGCCAAACAGATGCCGGACTACACAACGCCTTTCACGCCTCAAAAGCGACTCGGCGGTAAGGCAGGATTGAAAAAGACAGCAGTGATTCCAACGATTATCATCAAGGAGGAAGATAGATCGCCATTGAAGAATTGGCAGAATGAGAGAAAAATTCCTATTCACGTTTGGCATGCTTTCTTTGATGAGGCATTTGGAATATCGCTCATAGATGCAGAAAATCTGTTTTCACAGGGTTACATCGAACCTACCGAGCAAGTGTTTCAGGCACCGGGCGGTGCTACATCGAAAAAGGTGATCTACAAGATTTATTACAGGTATGCCTATCACTTGGCAACCACGATAGAGGAACCTAAATTGGTTGCTGATTCCATTACGGATAAAAACGGGCATATCCTCCCTTATGTGCGGTTTGTAGGTGGGAAGTCTCAATTGTGCGAGCAGGCGTTGGCTATTCTGGATTCCGTCGAGTTGGTAGGATGAACAGAAAACGACATCAAGTAGTCCAAAGGTCAAGAAGTGAGCGTGAGACACTGCGCACTAAAGGTCAATTCTGGACACCCGACTGGGTTGCAGAATTCATGGTTGCTTACGCCTTGCAAGACCAACCAAAACGACTCCTCGATCCAGCTCTGGGTGAAGGTGTTTTTTTCCGTGTCGCCAAACGCTATGCCGAATCGCACCGGTTTTATCTTTCCCTTTTTGGGCGGGACATTGACATGAACATCGTTGCACAGGCTCGTCAATCGGGATTGAATGACAACGACCTACGGAATGTGGAAATTCGTGATTTTGTCCTTGACCCACCAACCGAACAGTTCCCGGCAATTATCGCAAATCCCCCCTACATACGCCATCATCGTCTTTCGACGTTACAAAAAGCTTCTTTACGTGACTTTGCACGAACTGCTATCGGCAGGCATATTGACGGACGAGCCGGTTTGCACGTCTATTTCCTCATCAGAGCGCTTCAAACGCTATCACCTGGAGGGCGCCTCTGCTACATCGTATCCGCGGATATTTGTGAAGGTGTGTTCGCGCAACCACTATGGCAGTGGATCGCTTCCCGCAACAAATTTGATGCAGTAATCACGTTCTCCCCTGAAGCTACACCATTTCCCGATATGGATACTAATGTACTCGTTTTCTGTATCCAAAAAGAACAACCCAACAAGCACTTTCACTGGTTAAAATGTCGTAGTCAGAATGCCGAAGAATTAATCTCTTTTCTTTCAGGAAATAGACACAAGCAGTTCAAGACGCTAGAAATCCACCATAGGAGCGTTGACGAAGCGATTAAAACCGGGCTATCTCGCCCACCGACACAAACAGCAGCCGATCGTTACACCCTCGGCGATTTTGCCTCGGTCATGCGCGGCATCGTTACTGGTGACATCGCTTTCTTCTTCATGACCCTGAAGCGGGCGAGGGAACTGGGTATTCCAAAATCCATGCTGATAAAAGCAGTTGGGCGGACCCGGGATATTGAAGGGGATCTTTTTTGTTGCGAAGATGTTAAACGTCTTGAAGCCAAGGGCAGACCCACCCGACTACTCAACGTCAATGGTTTGGCATTCGACCAACTCCCAGCTACCGTTCAAGCATATTTGGAAGAAGGCGCGAGCCGCGGAATTGACAAAAAGACACTTATTCGAACACGTAACCCCTGGTACCGAGTGGAAACGCGAACAATCCCGCCGATTATGTTTGCCTATCTTGGACGCAGGAATGCACGTTTCATCAGGAACTGCGCAGGTGTAGTGCCACTCAATTGCCTCTTATGTGTCTATCCAAATCATCCGAACCTTGAGTTTGTTGAACATCTTTGGAATATACTCTCACACCCGGAAACAATCAACAACCTTCGCATGGTTGGCAAATCATATGGCGGGGACGCGATCAAAGTTGAGCCACGCGCACTGGAACGTCTACCTTTGCCCGATCATCTTGTTCAAACGGAAGGCATTGAAAAGTATGCAAAGCCGAAACAATGCACACTATTCGATTGAGATGAGCAATCGCTTACAGCATACAGCGTTACGTCCCGCGCCCTAAACTGTTATGCTGGACGTTTAATTTTGAGGAAATCTTACATGGGCAAAAAAAGAACAAAGATTCCAAAATCTGTTGAAAATGAAATTCTTAGCCGGTCGAATAATCGGTGTTGTATATGCCAGACACCATTTATTCAATTTCACCACGTTGATGAAAATCCTTCTAATAATGCAATTGAAAATATTGCACCTCTTTGTCCCAATTGTCACACTCAAGCACATTCTACTGGTAAACTGGCGGTCAATTTGACATCAAAAAGAATAATTACTCTAAGGGATAAGTGGTACAATTATTGTCAGTGTAGAAAAGATGGCTCAAACATTAGCATAAACGCGCTTCTAAAATTGAAGAACCTCGTCCGTCTTTTGGGACTTGCTGATCATAGTTGGTCAAAGACGTTTGGGACTATAGACCCATCCTACAAGCAAATGTCACCCGACGAAATAATTGATAGGGTTTTTTCCACTTCTAATCGAGATGATTTGACTACATATTTAGACACTATCCGGGGAATGTATGCTAGCAAGCTTAACGATATTAGCATATTAGATAAGTTCAAAAAGGTCTGCAATGCATTTGGAATTGACTATGATGAACTTTAAGAAGAAATCAAGAGCCCAACATTCGAAGCCAGTTGATCCCTAATCCTTCAAAATAGTTGAAATATATTGAAAAAATAATCGGTGCCGCCAGAGCCCCTGTATTATAAGGAGTAAATCAACAAACCTCTTAAAGAAAGAGTTTCCGACAATGAATAAGTGCCAAACAAAGCAGGGGCGGGAAATCAAGATAAGTTTTGAGGATGCCGAGGCTGGGGCTTTGTAGGGGGTGGATTTTTTTATTGCACGGGGAGGTTTGATGCTGAGATTTTTTTCAGTAATTTGTTTGGCATGGAGGGCGCAGATGTTTTTGATTAAAAGGTTGTTCTTTGTTTTTTTAATCTCAGTTTTATTTTTTATGGGGGGATGTATGAAAAAGAATGCTAATCTTTTGGAATCCGATAGCGGCATTTTAGAAAGCCGTGAAATTTCCATCAAGCCGATAACTGTATCTGAAAATCCTGTTCTCAGCCAGAGGATCAAAGAGGTTGTTGATGGACTTGGTTACAATGTGAAATATAAAACGGAAGATGGCGATGACGAAGTTATCAGCATTACTGTCATGGATTTATCAAAGGATGCGGTTGAATGGGGCGGTTTGAATCCTCATAAAAAATCATATCCTGCCTCCGCCTACAAGGCTTTTGCGGCGGCGGAAATTTTCAGGCGCGTGGCGGAAGGTTCGTTGAAGTGGGATGATATGATTACTTTTGATCCTAAAAATCACAGAGGCGAGGACACGGTCAAAGGCGGGGAGCAATACACTCTGCGATATTTGGTGAATACTATGCTGGATTTGAGCGACAATTCGTGCGCGAATCAGTGCATTGATATTGCGGACAGAAAGAAAATCAATGAACTCCTCCATCAGATGGGGATAATGGACAGCGATGTGACCAGAAAATATCTTCCCAGAAAAATGGAGGATGAGGAATACAAGGATGCCCCTTCCACTTTTGGAACGAGCTATGATTATGCTTTGTTTTATGCCATTCTTGGCAAAGGTTATTTCGTGAACAAGCAGACAAGCCAAGATTTTTACAATCAGCTTTTGAAGAATCAGAGAAATTTTTCCATTCCCGGCGGGCTGCCGCCCACGGCGACCTTTGCGCATAAATCGGGTTTTTACGGCGATTTTAATATTGATGCCGGCATAGTAAAAGATGGCGGCAAATACTACGTTCTTTCCATTTTCTTTCCTGAAAAGACGTCAACCTCCAATTCGAAAGTCCATGAGATTGTGAAAAGGATTCACGAGTTGATGTAGTCCGTTGCAGCATATGCGCTTTTATTGAGATTGACGCAACGGGCTGTGTTGAGACATAATTCATAATAATGAAAAAGGCAGCAAACAACGTAAGGAAGTATTACGGTAAGGCTATAATTTATATATTGCTTTACTGGTCGCTTGGGGCGCTTGCGCTGACGGGGCAAGTGAGTCTTGGTTTGCTTTGCCTTTTTGCGGGTCTTGTCGCCTATACGCTATATCCCAATTCTATTTTGACAAAGCTGCCTCCGCTTTTATGGACTTTTTTCACTGTTATATTTTTTATAAGCGCTCTTTATCTGGCGGGGCGCGATTTTTTCTTGGCTTTGCTCATCCTTTTCTTTTATCTGATTCTGAACAAGATTTGCAATCCTATGCAGCCCAGAGATGAAATACAAACGCTTGGGCTTTGTTTTTTCCTTTGCTTAAGCAGTCTGGCTATTACGGATTCTTTGATTGTGAGTGTTTTTATCCTTGGTTATCTGTTTCTGTTCACGCTTGCCATGCTTTTGATTACCGCGAGAGCCGAACAGGACGAGGCGGCGCGTCAGGCGCGGATGAATTTTTCCTTCAACAAACCGCTGCCGCTCTCCCCTCCCGTCGGGCATAGAAATCAGGACTTGCGTTTGATGATTAAAATCGGCGGGAAAATATTGCTTGCGCTTCTTCCGATGGGTGCCTTCTTTTTTGTTTTAGTGCCTCGCTTTAACGTTCCCCGCTTTTCTGCCAACTTTAACATTAAGCGGCGAGAGGAACGGGTTACGGGCTACAGCGAGAATATTGACCTCGGTTCGATGGCGGGGATTAAGAAAGATTCCCGCGTTGCGATGCGTGTTCAGACGATTGATTATCACGGCAATCAGCTCCGCTTGCCGGGAATTTATATGCGCGGCTCCTCTCTTGATTTTTACGACGGGCGGCGCTGGTCTCGCAGCTGGGGCGCCAGCCGTTTGACTGAATTTATCCGCGCTCCTCGCAGTGTTTATTTTCCTTACGTTCCCAACATTGAAGGCGTTCGTGTCATTCAGCGTATATTCGTGGAACCCGCCGCGACGCCTTTTGTGTTTGCGTTGAACTATCCTTGGACTTTTTCATTTTCTCAACATCATGACATGGTTATGGATAATGAGGGGAACGCCATTCGGCTCATTAAACCGAGCGGCGATAAACTATCCTACACGGCTGTGTCCATCATTGAAACTCCCGATTCGCGAAAAAAGTTGATTGCAGGAACAAACAATAATCCTGCACCAAATTCGGGGGATGCGAATTACCCCAAACGTCTTGCGAAATATCTGCAGGAGCCTCGCGGAGGATGGGATGTGCGCCTTAAAGAAATGTCTGAGGATTTGACTCGCGCGGAAAATACGCCGTATGAAAAAGCAGTGAAGATTGAAAACTATCTGCGCACCGTTTATCAATACAGTCTTGATTTTGTGGAGAAGGGCGAAGAGAATCCGTTGAGCGAATTTCTTTTTGACCGCAAGACGGGGCATTGCGAATTCTTCGCCACAGCGATGGTCGCCTTGTGCCGCGCCGCCGGCGTTCCCGCAAGAATTGTGAACGGTTTTTATAGCGATGAGTGGAATGCGTTTGGCTCTTATTACATCGTGCGGATGCAGGACGCCCACTCTTGGGTTGAGGTCTGGTTTGAAGATGCGGGATGGCTGAGTTTTGAACCAACCCCGCCGGGAGGACGCGCGCGCGACTCCAGCGGTTCGTGGATTCCTACCGGCGCGCAGCGTATGTATGATACGATGAAATTTCATTGGTATCAATATGTTATAGATTTCAACCTGCGCGACCAGATGCGGATGAGCCGCCATTTTAATACGCTTGCCCGATTTATTAGTTTCACGATGGCAAATGCAAACAATGGGCTTCAAAGATTGTTTCATGGGGAATCATCAAATTTCACAATGCCTTCATGGGGAAATTCGATCTTTGTTATAATCGGATTTTTAGCTATGACATCCATCGGAGGGTATTACTTTAAACGCCGCAGGAAGAGAAAAAAAGATTTTGAGATTTCGGAAGTTTTGAGGCGCTATAAAGGCAGCCCGCATGCGGTTGAATATGAGAGGTTTTTAAAAATTTTAAAAGAGCGCGGGATTGCGCGTCTGCCGTTTCAAACGCCGCTTGAGTTTGCGCACATCGCCGTCAGTCAAGGGAATGCGCCCGCTGAATTTCTGCCGCTCACTTCGCGGTATTATGAATTGCGTTATCGGCATGATTCAAAGACATCGGGGGATGATGAGCTTTTTCAAAGTTTTTTCAAGAAATTGGAATCTTGGATATCTTCTCGATTAAAAGATGCAAATTCTCCCGAGTATCCACAAAATAATATTTGAAGGCGCGGGTGAAATATTCGAGCGACGCCTTGCTGTTATTGGCAAGCCGATAAGCGACGCCCAGCGAGTAATTGATGCCGTAATCTTCCGGTCCTTCAAGGGGCACTGATTTCAAAAGGGCGATGCCTCTATCATACTCTTCCAGATAATAGGCATAAAACCAGCCTGTAAGGCTTATGAAAAGCGGGCTTTTCTCCCCTGCGCCGCATTCCGCAAATGCAAGGAGCCGCTCCTTTGCTTCCGCATAGCGTCCCAGTTCCGCCAGCGCAAGAACAAGGTGGTATATTCCGATTAAATCTTGGGGTTGGTCATCCGATAGGATATAAAATATCTCGGCAGCCTTTTGGAAATTTTTGGAATCAAGGGCATCGAATCCTTCTTTAAGAAGAGATTTGCGTTTTGCCTTTCCGATACTTCCAGCAGCGGTTTGAAGTCTTTCAATCGGGGGCTGCGGCGGCAATTTTAGTTTATGTGTTTCACCTTCGAAAAGGCTGCAGAATCGGGCGAGAAATCCGATATTATTTTCCAGCGCGCGGTTCGCGGCGAAAAATCTGAGCGCTTCGCTATGTTGACCCGCTGCGTATTGCGCAAGATGGCGATAGTGGCGCACGAGGGAGTTTTGCGAACATCGTTTAAGGGATTCATCGAACGCCTGAATGGCTTCTTCAAAACGTCCGGCATCATACAAGCGAATCCCCTCGAAAAAGGGCGCCGCAGGATTATCCGGCGAATCCTTTGGGAAGCGCTCCTGATTTTGAATTAGGAGTTTGAACGTTTCTTTGATTGTCACCAAAAGAGGCAATTTGCTTTCGCCGATTTTTTTATCATATCTCAAAACGAATGGGATCTCGGATATCTTTTTTGTCAGCGTTGCCAGACGCACGAGCAGGTCATCCGTGCATGCAAATCCGTTGCGCGTAATGATGCCGTCGCCGTAAATCTCAAGAGCGCGTTTAATCAATCCCGCCCGATAGGCGCGGTATCCGCATGTGTAATCCCTCACGTTTGGAAGGCGCAGGAAAACCCAAAATAAAAAACGCGCTCCGCGGCTATAAAGCCTGCGAAGCGCGGGCACTCCCACCTCGCGGCTGCCGGTCTGGTAGCGCGAGGCTATAACGATATCCGAGCCTTTTTGAATTTTTTCAATCAGCGCTGGGATGTATTCGGGAAGATGCGTGTTGTCCGAATCCATGCAGATGATGATGTCGTCATCCGATTGGGCGCGGGTAACGCCTTCGCGGAGGCAGGTTCTGATTGCCTGCCCCAATCCCAGATTTTGGGGATGATTAACTATCTCAAGAGGAAGCCGCCCTCGATATGCCTCCAGTATGCCGAGCGTGTTGTCCTTGCTGCCATCATTCACAACAACGATTCTAATTTTTAGCGCGGCGTTGTTTTGAATGAGCGTTTCAAACGAGTCCAAAAGAGCCGGAAGCGATTGCTCTTCGTTGTATGCCGGTAATGCTACAATTGTTTGCCATGCGCCAGACATGCGTGGTTTCTGTCTTTATTGGCAGCGCGGCGTCAAGCGAATTCAAAAGATGGAACGACGGAAAATCCGCTTGTCAGTTTTTAACTGTCACGGTTATGGACTTTGTGCCAATATTTCCCGCCGCATCATAAGCCTTGACCACTAAGGTTTGCGAGCCGTTGGGAACGCACCCTTTTGTCGCCCAGTTGATGGAATAAGGCGCTGTTGTATCCGTGCCGATGAGGTAACCGCCGCCTGCGCTGTAAAATTCAACTTTTGTCACGCCGACATTATCGGTGGCTGTGGCGCTGATTGTTACGGTTCCGCGTACAGTCGCTCCATTAGCCGGCGATGTTATGTTCACAGTCGGCGGTGTTGTGTCAGCATTTTGGACGGTCACTGTGATTGATTTGGCGCCGACATTTCCCGCTGCATCGTAAGCCTTGGCTACTAAGGTTTGCGGTCCATCGGGGACGTTGCCTTTTGTCGCCCAGTTGATGGAATAGGGCGCTGTGGTATCTGTGCCGATGAGGTAACCGCCGCCTGCGCTGTAAAACTCAACTTTTGTCACGCCGACATTATCGGTGGCTGTGGCGTTGATTGTTACAGTCCCGCTGACAGTCGCACCATTTGCCGGCGATGTTATGTTCACAGTCGGCGGCGTTGTGTCGCCGTTATTATTGACGGTAACGGTGATTGTATTGGATCCGAAATTCCCCGCTGCATCGTAAGCCTTGGCTACCAAGGTTTGCGGTCCATCGGGGACACAGCCACTTGTCGCCCAGTTCATGGAATAAGGCGCTGTGGTATCTGTGCCGATAAGGTAACTGCCGCCTGCGCTGTAAAACTCAACTTTTGTTACGCCGACATTATCGCTGGCTGTGGCGCTGAGCGCAACGGTGCCGCTGACGGTTGCCCCATTTGCCGGTGCGGTAAAGGCGACGCTCGGAGCTGTTTGGTCTACGATAACAGGAGAATATTTGTAAAGGTTATATGTTGGCGAATATGTGTAACTTGGGGTCATGTAGTTGTTCAACATTTTCTCCGTGATGACAACCCAACTATAAGAGGGATTATAACCGGAAGCCTGAACGCCTTCCACCCAAGTGTTCACCGCAACCACTACATCCACCCCGTTGGCGATATCCGCCTTGTATAGATCGGTATCATCTTTATAGATGGGCATGGTGGCAAGTTTCATGGCGACGAACAATACGCAATCGCGGCGGTTTGCGAAGACGACGTATTTATTGTTGGGGTCGCTGGGGGGTTGACATGTCAACGTCCAGTAAGACCTTCCGCCGGCTGCTTCGGAACTATACCATTTCCAGCCGAAATAGTTATTGGCATAGATGGCAATACGTGTGAATCCATAACCCGATTCATTGCATGCCATAGCAAGGAGTGCGGCGGCGGGAGTTCCATATGTGGCTTCCGCTTCTTGTGCGTAAACTTTCATTTCATTAATGAATGCTGTTTTTTCTGCGCTGGTGGGATGTCCGGGTTGCGGCGCATAGCAATCCCAGGTTTGAGCCAACACAATAGCAGGCAGGAACAAAAAGATGGCGAAGAGGATAAAGAACTGAGCGATTTTCCTGCACCGGTATTTTTTGTTCATGGCGGCACCTCCTGAAAAGATATTGGTTGATTGATTCAACCAATCTATCTCCTGCGGGATTACCCCATTCTAAGTCAAGGGAAAAATGCAATAATTTTCAAAAAAATTTGATTCTTCAAAATAGTGAAAAAAATAAATATGTCTGGTTGAAAGAGTATTGTTTTAAAAACTTTCAATCGCTCTTGAGAATTGCAGGTTTATCTCCGTTTCAAAATATGAACGATATCTGAAACGTCTATGATTTTGTCCTCGTTATCATCGGCGGCTTTTTTTTCTTCAGGCGTTAACGGCTTTTTGCCCAGTATATGCGAAACAATTTGCGGGATAGTTATGGGAATTGGCGTCGGTGTGGGCGTAGTCGTGAGCGACGGAGTTGGTGTCGGAGTCGGTGTTGGCGTCGGCGTTTCAGTTGCTGTTGGGGCTGGTGTTTGTGTAGGTGTCGGTGTTGGTGTTGGTGTTGCCGTTGGCGCCGGTGTACGTGTTGGTGTCGGCGTCGGTGTTGGAGTTGCCGTCGGCGCCGGTGTACGTGTCGGTGTTGCTGTTGCCGTTGGCGCCGGAGTTCGTGTTGGTGTGGGTGTTGCTGTTGCCGTTGGCGCTGGAGTACGTGTTGGCGTGGGTGTCGGCGTTGGTGTTGGGGTGGGCGATGGGGTCGCAGTCGGTGTCGGTGTCAATCCTGGATCATATTCGTATGCCCCCATATCAAAACCAGCGCCCTTCGGACGTTTTACGCCGAGAATATCATATCCCGGCGCGCCTTCTGATGTTCCAGCGTCAATACAGGGAGAATTCGGCTGAAGTTGCAAATCCCATAGGGTTGGGTCATCGCCGGATACATTGACAAACATAGGATCAACATCAATATTGCCCTCGCCTGATGACCCACCGCCGAAACAACTATATTTAACCTCACCGCCGGAATTTTCAATGTCTGTATTATTATTACCCCATGCTATACAGTTGGTCACCGTGCCGGAACTGTTGAAAATCCCGCCGCCGCTCAATAATGCGTTGTTTCCATAGACTGTGCAGTTGGTCACCGTGCCTTTGTTATAAATCCCGCCGCTGCTCCATAATGCGTTGTTTCGATAGACTGTGCAGTTAGTCACTGTCCCGTAATCGTTATAAATCCCACCGCCGCTATATTTTGCGCTGTTACTAAAGACTGCGCAGTTGGTCACCGTGCCGGTGTTATAAATCCCGCTGCCGAAGTCTGATTTCCCTCTTGTAATATGGAAGCCGTCCAAAACTCCTGAGTTTTTGGCGCATTGACGAGCATCCTCTCCATCTATGATTGTGGGATGCGTTGAAATGTTCCGTTGTGAAATTTGCGATTCCGTTCCCGCAAAGCCGCCATAGAGCGCAACACGAGAAGGATTACTTAATGTCTGCCCCTCTGCGTATGTTCCCTTCGCAACCCAGACTTGATAAAGATCATCAGAATCAGCAATCTTATTCAGGGCGGCGCTGATGGTTTTCAAAGCCGCCTTCCACGAGAGTCCATTATTGGCATCGTTTCCGGATTTAGAAACATAAAGAGGACCCATAACTGGACGAGGCTGTAGAGGCTTATATTTATCGGGAGATTCATAGGCTCCCATGCAGACCTTGCCATCGCCCCCCGGTCGTGGATTGCCCATAATGTCTGTATTCGGCGCGTCATCTGCGCTCCCCGTATCCACACAGGGAGAGTCATTTTGCAATCGAAAGTCCCATGTTGATGAAGCGCCTGATGTGTTGACGAAAAGGGGATTTCCCCGTATATTCCTCTCTTTTCTATCAGCCTCTCCGAAACAGCTATATTCCACAGAGCCGCCACCCAAAATATCTCCAAGCGAGTTTTTCCATGAGATACAGTTGATCACCGTACCGTCGTTATTGAAAATCCCGCCACCGCTCCTTGATGCGCTGTTTTTATAGACTGTGCAATTGATCACTGTGCTGTTGGATTCGTTATAAATCCCGCCGCCGTTTTCTTTTGCGCCGTTATCATAGACTATGCAGTTGGTCACCATGCCGTAGTTATCAATCCCGCCGCCGTACCATAATGCGATGTTATTATAGACCGTGCAGTTGGTCACCGTGCCGGTGTTATTAATCCCGCCGCCAAAGTCTGATTTCCCTCTTTTAATATGAAAGCCGTCCAAAACTCCTGAGTTTTGGACGCATTGACGAGCCTCCTCTCCATCTATGATTGTGGGATGTGTTGAAATGTTCCGCTCAGAAAGTTGCGATTCCGTCCCCGCAAAGCCGCCATAGAGCGCAACACCTTCGCTATTAACAACGGTCTTAGATTCTGCATAGGTCCCTTCTGCGACCCAGACCTCATCGCCTTTTTTTGCCTCTTCTGTTGCCGTTACAATTGTTTTTAAGGCGGCATCCCATGATTCCCCCGAATTTGAATCGTTGCCTGTGGGTTTCACGTAATATCGCGTTGGTTTCACATATTCGTATGCCCCCATATCATAGCCAGAGCCCTGAGGACGCGTTACACCGAGTATATCATCTCCCGGCGCGCCTTCGGATGTTCCAGCGTCAATACAGGGAGAACTCTGCTTAAGCCGCAAAACCCATAGGGTTGGGTTATTGCCAGATACATTGACAAACATAGGATCAGCATCAATATTGCCCTCGCCTGATGACCCACCGCCGAAACAACTATACTTTACATCACCGCCGGAATTTTCAATGTCTGTATTATTATTACCCCATGCTATACAGTTGGTCACCGTGCCGGAGTTATAAATCCCGCCGCAGCGATTTTTTGCGTTGTTTCTATAGATGGTGCAGTTGGTCACCGTGCCGGAGTTATCTATCCCGCCGCCGATGTCTGCGATGTTATTACAGACTGTGCAATTGGTCACCGCGCCGTTGGATTCGTTATCAATCCCGCCGCCGGAGTTTTCTGCGTTGTTATTATAGATTGTGCAGTTGGTCACCATGCCGGAGTTATCTATCCCGCCGCCGATGTCTGCGATGTTATTATAGACTGTGCAATTGGTCACCGCGCCGTTGGATTCGTTATCAATCCCGCCGCCGTTTTGGGTCGCGCTGTTTTTATAGACTGTGCAGTTGGTCACCGTGCCGGAGAACTTGTTATAGATCCCGCCGCCGTTTTTGGTTGCACTGTTTCCATAGACTGCGCAGTTGGTCACCGAGCTCCAGTTATAAATCCCGCCGCCTCTCATTGCGCTGTTATTATAGACTGTGCAGTTGGTCACCGTGCTCGATGAACGGTTATAAATCCCGCCGCCATCTCCTGCGCTGTTTCCACAGATTGTGCAGTTGGTCACCGTGCCTTTGTTATAAACCCCGCCACCTTCTCCTGCGCTGTTTCCATAGACTGCGCAGTTGGTCACCGTGCCAGTATTGAAAATCCCGCCGCCGAAGGCTGATTTCCCTTTTGTAATATAGAAGCCGTCCAAAACTCCTGAGTTTTGGACGCATTGGCGAGCACCCTCTCCATCTATGATTGTGGGATGTTCGGAAATGTTCCGTTCTGAAAGTTGCGATTCCGTTCCTGCAAAACTGCCATAGAGTGCAACGCGAGAAGGATTTATTAATGTCTGCCCCTCTGTGTATGTTCCTTCCGCAACCCAGATTTGATAAAAATCATCCGAATCAGCAACCTTATTCAGGGCGGCGCTGACGGTTTTTAAAGCCGTCTCCCACGTGAGCCCATTATTAGCGTCGTTTCCGGATTTCGAAACATAAAGAGGACCCAAAACTGGAAGGGGCGATTGAGGCTCATATTCATCGGGAGATTCATAGGCTCCCATGCAGACCTTGCCATCGGCGCCCGGTCGAGGATTGCCCACAATGTCTGTCTTCGGCGCGTCATCTACGCTTCCCGTATCCACACAAGGAGAGCCATTTTGCAATCGAAAGTCCCATGTTGATAAATCACCTGATGTGTTGACGAAAAGGGGATTCCCCCGTATATTTCCGTTTTTTCCATCAGCCTCTCCGAAACAGCTATATTTCTCAGAGCCTCCACCACAAATATCTCCAAGCGTGTTTTTCCATGAGATGCAGTTGGTCACTGTGCTGGAGGAGGAATAGTTAAAAATCCCGCCGCCGTCAAATTTTGCACTGTTTCCATAGACCGTGCAGTTGGTCACTGTGCCGGAGATGTAGTTACAAATCCCGCCGCCGCTGCCGAAAATGCCTGTTGCGCTGTTTCCATAGACTGTGCAGTTGGTCACTGTGCCGGTGTTATGAATCCCGCCGCCGTAATCTTTTGCGCTGTTTCCATAGACTGTGCAGTTGGTCACCGTGCCTTTATAGTTATAAATCCCGCCGCCCCAGCTGTAATCGCCTGTTGCGCTGTTATTATAGACTGTACAGGTGGTCACCGCGCCTTTGTTATAAATCCCGCCGCCGTTGCGGAATGTGTATGATGTGCTGTTGTTATTAAAAACTGTGCAGTTGGTCACCGTGCCGGTGTTATAAATCCCGCAACCGTTATCGCCTGCGTTGTTATTATAGACTATGCAGTCGGTCACCGTGCCGTAATTATAAATTCCACCGCCGTCCGTTGCGCTGTTATTATAGACTGTGCAGTTGGTCACTGTGCCAGTATTGTAAATCCCGCCGCCGCGTTCTGATTCCCCTCTTGTAATATGGAAGCCGTCCAAAACTCCTGAGTTTTTGACGCATTGACGAGCATCCTCTCCATCTATGATTGTGGGATGTGCGGAAATGTCCCGCTCAGAAAGCTGCGATTCCGTTCCTGCAAAGCCGCCATAGAGTGCAACGCGGGAAGGATTTATTAATGTCTGCCCCTCTGCGTATGTTCCTTCCGCAACCCAGATTTGATAAAGATCATCTGAATCAGGAATCTTATTCAGAGCGGCGCTGATGGTTTTCAAAGCCGTCCCCCACGAGAGCCCATCATTGGCGTCGTTTCCGGATTTAGAAACATAAAAAGGACCCAAAACTGGACGGGGCGGTTGAGGCTCATATCCATCGGGAGATTCATAGGCTCCCATGCAGACCTTGCCATCGGCGCCTGGCCGCTTATTGCCGTCAATATCCATCCGCGGGGCATCCTTTACAAAACCCGCATCAACACATGGAGAACCATTTTGCAAACGCAGATTCCAAGTAGAAGGATCTCCTGTTGTGTTTACAAAAAGGGGATTAACACGAAAATTCCCGTTACTATCATCGCCTTCTCCGAAACAGCTATATTTCACAGATCCTATACCCCCAATATCTCCAAACGAGTTTTTCCAGGAGATACAGTTGGTCACCGTACCGTCAAAGTTATAAATCCCGCCGCCGTCATTTGCGTTGTTTCCATATACGGTGCAGTTTGTCACTGTGCCGGAGTTATAAATTCCGCCACCGTCACGTGATGAGCTGTTATTATAGACTGTGCAGTTGGTCACCGTGCCTTTGTTATAAATCCCGCCGCCGTCACGTGATGAGCTGTTATTATAGACTGCGCAGTTGGTCGCCGTGCCGTTGTTATCAATCCCGCCGCCATAATCTGTTTTCCCTCTTGTAATATGGAAGCCGTCCAAAACTCCCGAGTTACTAACGCATTGGCGCGCGTTCTCTCCATCTATGATTGTGGGGTGTGCGGAAATGTTCCGCTCAGAAATTTTTGATTCCGTTCCCGCAAAGCCGCCATAGAGCGCAACACCTTCGCTATTAACAACGGTTTTAGATTCTGCATAGGTCCCTTCTGCGACCCAGACTTCATCGCCTGGTTTTACCTTTTCTGTTGCCTTTACAATTGTTTTTAAGGCGGCATCCCATGATTCCCCCGAATTTGAATCGTTGCCTGCGGGTTTGACATAATAACGCCGCGCTGCAAAAGCATTCGCCGCAACCAGACACAGGAATACAAGACCGAGAAAATATTTGCACTTCATTACAATTCTCCTTGTAGAATTAAGTACTTGATTAATTAGTTTACAATCAACAATATACAAAATGACATTAGGTTAGTTGTATATGATTGATGAAAAATGAACGCAAGCAAAATTGTCATATAGAACACGAAACGTTGATTCTTCAAAATAGTGTAAAAAATAAATGTGTCTCTTGGAAGATGAAAAGCGGGAAGAGGCAGGAGAAATCTGGGCAGGGCTTGCCGCATGCACCGGCAGCGCGAATAAAAGCCCCGCAATTGAAGGGTCAAAAAAAATTGCCGACGGTTTTTCGTTATTTGAATTTTTTGTTTCTTATCTGCCTTCGCGGAAATTTTCGATATCTTCATTCTTGCCGAAAAGAACAACCAGGTCGCCTTCTTTGAAGACGTATGTGGGCGGCGGCGAAAGGAGAAGTCCCTCCTTGTCTCCCGCGCCCTGAGAGCGGATGGCTAATATCGTGATGCCATATTTGGCTCTGATATTGCCTTCGAGGATGGATTCGCCGATGAGTTCCTCCGGTATGGACAATTCCTTTATGGAGTGAACCCGCGACAGCGCGATTTCTTGTAAGATGTCGGGGTTGACCAGATGGTTTGCCAGATGCTCCCCCATCTCCTGTTCGGGATAGATGACCTTTGTGGCGCCGATTCGTTTGAGGATGTCCCCATGCTTGGGGTTGACCGCCTTGACGATGACTTCCGGCACGCCGATTTCTCGCAGGATTACTGTGGCAAGGATGGAATTTTCAAGGCTTTCGCCGCAGGTGACAATGGCGGTGTCATACTCCTGCGCACCCAAAGCGCGCATGGCTTTTTCATCCGTGCCGTTTGCGACAACGGAATGCGGGATTAGGTCTGAAATTTCTTGAACGCGTCCTTCGTCTTGGTCTATGGCAAGGACGTCGCAGCCGAGTTCAACCAGCGTTCTCGCCACGCTGAATCCGAACTGTCCTACTCCGATGACGATATATCTTTTCATGCCTTTGCGCTCCTGTCCATCATGGCGCGCCCGTCGCAGATGAATTTATCCAAAATGAGCGCCAGCGCGGTCAGGATGGAACCAATGACAGCCGCCAGCAGTGTGGCGAGGACGCGCTTCGGCGAGCTTTTAAGTTCTGCCAGCGAAGGCGGCGAAATAATCGCGACATCGGAGCGTTCCATGCCATCGCCATTATTGGCAAACTCAAGGCTATGTGCGTCCACATCGGCATGGTTTTTAAGGTCGGAAAGATATGTGTATTGGTCGCGCAGGGCTATCACTTCGCGGGCAAGGGTCTGAAACTGAGTTTCGAGGGCTGCGGTTTCACGCTGCAAAGCGGCAATGTCCGCTGTTGTTTGGGCGATTTTTTCCTGCAAGGCTTTTTGTTTTGCTTCAAGGGGCACAATCTTAGCGGCGTTATTTTCCGCTTTTGCCGCGGCGAGTTCGAGTTCTGTCTGGATGAGTTGCTCTTTTAAGCCATTGACCATGGCGGGGGAAAGAGGCGGTTCCTGCATAGCGATATTCACTTCGCTAGAATCGCGGTATTTGAAATAGGAACGGCGCTGGTCTCCGCGGAATTCCCAATTGATTTGCGCGGGCGCGAGCAACATTTCGTTTGATGCAAGTTGGCGGATTTTGAAAGGAATTTCCCAGCGCAGTTTATACAGTGCGGCTTCCTTTTCTTCGATTTTTTCGCTTAACTTATTTGCCATTTCTCCGTAATCGCGGCTGAGGTAGCTGGCGTTGCGGGCAAGGATGTCGCCATAATATTTCATGAACGTCTTGATCCAGATATCCATCAGGGCGCGGGCTCGTTCAGGGGTGTCGGCGTCAACTGAAAGATTTATAACGGGCGAATATTCAATTTTGATGGTGGTATCTTTGACGATTTGCGATTTAATTTCAAAGCCTTCGCGGAATTTTTCAATCGGCAGCCCTTTTGTGGCAATTCCAACGGTTTTGCAAAATTCATCGCGCACCTGTCGAATCAATCCGTCGTTAAGGAGGATGTCTTTGTAAGTCAGCGGTGTTATGGAATCAATTTCGGAATCTGTAATTTTTTTAGGCTCTTTAATCATAATCTGGGAATAGGAGCGGTATTTTTCTTTGGCGATATATTTGACATATATCCATGTTATTGCCGCGCAAAGAATCGCGCCGGCAATCAGCCACACTCTTTTATCCCAGAGATAGACCACATACGATGCAAAAGTATATGACTCGTGTTCGTCTTTAATCATGGCATCCCCGCAAAATGGAATTGGCGGAGGCAAAAAACCTCGTCCGCAAAAAAAGTTGGTTTTACATATCCGCGCCCTTGGAGTCTGTCAAGCTCATTAGAATGGCATAAAATCAGGATTCAGGACGGATTGTCCATGAGCAGGGATGGTCGGTAATTAGGAATGGATTGTGAAGCCGCTGGGTGATGGAGGTCAGTTGCGCGCCGCGAAGATGTCTGGCATAAATGTGCGCGGGGTTTGTTCGGTCATAAATGAAAACGCTAAACTCATAACTGCCTTTGAGCAGGAGCAGAGGGCGAAAGCGGATGATTATTCTGCCGGAGCCATGCAGACTTTCCGGCGCAAATCCGACCTCGTCCGAGCGGATATCGCTAATGGCGAGGTTATCCGCGCGGGTTATCAACAGCCTGATGGCGGGATGTTCCAGTATCGCGCCTTTGGTGTTGTAAACAATTTCTATATCAAGGGGTTCTTGGGCGTTGTATTCCGCGCGCTTGTCGCCTGATTGAGAAAGGACGCGGACGCTTTGGATAATGTCGTCAATTAAGGGCGATGCCTCGGTTGCGGCGTTTAAGTCCGAGCGCGCATCTTTATGAAAGGCGCGGCGGTATTCTTGGCAGAGTAAATCGGGAGAGCCGCAGTCTCGAATTCGTCCGTCCTCCATCCATGCGATTTCGTCGCAGATATAATTGGCAAGGTCAATCTCATGCGTGACGAACACGATGGTCTTGCCGTTTTTGCGAAATTCGCCGATTCGCTCGATGCAACGGGATTGAAACTCCATGTCGCCAACACTCAAGGCTTCGTCAATGAGCAGAATTTCTGGGTTCATGTGCGCGGCAATGGAGAAGCCGAGCCGCGCCTGCATGCCCGATGAATAGTGTTTCAGCGGTGTATCCATGAAATCAGCCAGTCCGGAAAATTCGATTATTGCGGGAAGAACGGCGAAGATTTCCTTTCGTGAAAGACCAAGGATTGCGCCGCTGAGGAAGATGTTCTCCATGCCGGAGAGTTCTTCATGGAAGCCGGCGCCGAGTTCGAGGAGCGCTGTGACGCGTCCGATTGTTCGGACGCTGCCGGTTGTGGGGTGGAGTATGCCGGAGATGATTTTGAGCAGCGTGCTTTTTCCGGAGCCGTTTCGTCCAATCAGCCCGAGCATTTTGCCGCTTTCCACAATTAGGTTAATATCCCGCAACGCCCAAAAATCGCGGCAGGTTCGAGCGGTCATCAGCCCGATGGGCAAAAGTTTGGACACCCCTTCCGGCGGTTTGACGGGGAGGTCGAATTTTTTGCTCAGGTTTTTTATTTCAATGGCAGCGGGCATTTTGCCTTCTTTTTTACACACAACTATAAATCTAAAATAAACTGTATGATGATAAATCGCCGCATCAAGTGAAAAAGTTGTTGCATGAAAAGAGCGTTGTGTTAATCCGATAGTTACAATTTTCACAAAATACCCTGATAGGGTATTTTTTATTTCATCTCACAAGAAAGGGATTTCCATGACTGGAACTTACATTGCCGTCATCGCTTTTGTTATCGCCATGATTTACCTTGGGTATGTTGGGATGCGCAGGACGAAGAATATGGCTGATTTTTTTCTTGCGGGGCGCAATCTGGGACCTTGGCTATCGGCGTTTTCGTATGGCACAACGTATTTCAGCGCGGTCATTTTTGTGGGGTTTGCAGGCAACCTTGGATGGAAATTCGGCATGAATGTTTTATGGATTTCGTTGGGCAATGTGTTTCTTGGGACAACGCTGGCGTGGTTTGTGCTCGCCAAAAGGACACGCGCCATGACCGCCCGTTTGAATGTTATGACAATGCCGGAGTTTATGGAGGCGCGTTATAAAAGTCCGCTTTTGAAACCGATGGCGGCGATTATTATTTTCATTTTTCTCATCCCTTATTCGGCTTCTGTATATCAGGGTTTGAGCATCCTTTTTCAGCAAAACTTAAATCTCTCTTTTGATTTTGCGCTTTATTTCATGGCAGTGTTGACGGGCATCTATCTGATTATGGGCGGATATCACTCCATCAATATTGCCGACATGATTCAGGGGACAATTATGATTGTGGGCGCCTTGCTTATGGTTTTCTTTTTCATAAATGCGGCGGGAGGGCTCACCAATGCCAACCGCTTGCAACGCGAGCGTTTTGAGCTTCATCAACCCAAACCGCCCGTTGCTGCGCAGCAGAGTCCCGCCGCCTCTTCCGATGCGGAGAAGGCAAAGGAGGTTGCCAAACCTGCGCCGCCGGCAAAGCCGCCGGTGCCGGGATGGGTCATGCTTTTGAGTCTTGTTATGCTGACCAGTCTCGGTCCTTGGGGATTGCCTCAAATGGTTCAAAAATATTATGCCATCAAGGATAAAAGCATCATACCAAAAGCCATCATCGTGACGACTATTTTTTCGCTGATTATCGCCTTTGTGGCTTATTATTGCGGGGCGTTGACCCACATCTTTTTCAGTCCGGGAGAATCAGAGACTATTCAAACAGCCAATGGGGTTATCAATACTGTTGTGCTTCCTATGAAGGGAACGCCGCCTGCCCTCAATGTGGATGCGCTCATTCCGACAATGTTGCAGAATTTTACGCCTCGCAGTCTGACAACGATTGTTTTGCTGCTTATTCTTTCCGCTTCGATGTCCACGCTTTCGGGTCTGGTTCTGGTTTCGAGTTCAGCTATTGCGATTGATTTATATCAGGGGCGCGGCGCGCACGAGGAGCGTAAAAAATCGGCGCTTATTATCATGCGCATTTTATGCGCGGTTTTTGTTATCGCATCTGTGGTTATCGCCAAGAATCAATTTGCTGTCATTGTGGATTTAATGTCCGTTGCTTGGGGTGTTGTAGCGGGCTGTTTTCTTGCGCCGTATCTTTATGGGTTATTCTGGAAACGCGGAACGGCAGCCGCTGTTTGGGTCAGTATGATTGCCGCCCTGCTCATTAATATTGTCGGATACAAAATTTACGGCAAGGCGATGACGTCGGTTATGGGTTCGGCTGCGATGCTGGCTCCGCTGATTATCTTCCCGATTGTGAGCCTTTTGACGCCGCCCCTGCCGAAGGAACATGTTGATTATGCCTTTGAGACGTCCGAATAAAATCCTTTCAAGGAGTTTATCATGAAAAAGAACACTCTGATACAACTGGCGGTTTTTATCGAGAACCGAACAGGAAGGCTGGCAGAGATTTGCAAAACTCTTGGAGACAAGGGCATCAACATCTTTGGATTTTCTATCGCAGACACGGAGGATTACGGCATTTTCCGTCTGATTTGCAAACGTTATCAGATGGCGCATCAGATTCTCAAAGAGGCTGGATTCACCGTGCGCGAAAATGAGGTCATTTGTGTGAAGGTTCCGCATGAGCCCGGCGGGCTTGCTGGTGTGCTTGACGCCTTCAGCAAGGCGGAGATTAATGTGGAGTATCTCTATGCCATTGCGGACACTTTGATTGTTTTCAACCTTGACCACATTGAAAAGGGAATTGAACTGCTCCATAAAGTCGGAGTGGAAACTATCAAACAAGAGGATTTATAATATGACTCAAAAACTGTGGGATCCGCGATGGGAAGCGATTGACCGCCCCACTCTCGAAAGCCACCAACTGGAACTTCTCAAAGAACAGGTCAAACGCCTTTTCAACAAGCTTCCGTATTATCGCAAAAAAATGCAGGAAAGGAAAATATCGCCGGAGGATGTCCGAACGCTGGAGGATTTGCGGCTCCTTCCTTTCACGACCAAAAAGGACTTCATGGATAATTATCCTTTTGGGATGTTTGCAGTGCCGTTGAATGAGGTTGTGCGGGTTCAAGGTTCTTCGGGAACAACCACAGGCAAATCGAGCATAGCCGGATATACGCGGGGCGACCTTGATGTCTGGTCGAACCTTTGCGCTCGGCTTGTGACGGCGGCGGGGGTTAGCTCTCACGACATTGCCCAAGTGAGTTTTGGCTATGGGTTGTTCACGGGCGGATTCGGCTTGCACGGAGGTTTAGAACGCGTGGGCGCGCTTGTGATTCCGATTTCCAGCGGCAACACCGCCCGTCAGATTAAATTCATGCGCGACTTTAAAAGCACGGCGCTTATCAGCACGCCGACCTATGCCCTTCGCATTGCTGAAATCATGAAAGATGAAGGTGTGAAGCCAGAAGACTTGTCGCTCAAGTGGGGGCTTTTTGGCGGCGAGCCATGGTCTGAGGCGATTCGCAAGCAGATTGACACAGACCTTGGTCTCTTTGCGACGGATAATTATGGTATGAGCGAGGTCATGGGACCCGGCGTTTCATATGAGTGCCTTGAACGCAAGGGGATGCATGTTGCCGAGGATCAATTCATCATTGAGATGATTGACCCTGAAACTGAGCAGCCGGTTGAACCGGGCGCTGTTGGAGAGATTGTTTTGACAACTTTGACCAAACAGGCGGTGCCTGTATTGCGTTATCGTTCCCGCGACCTTTCTCGGCTTTTTTACGAGCCGTGCCCCTGCGGACGCACAGGCGTTCGGATGGAAAAAGTGCGGGGGCGCTCGGACGATATGCTCATCATCCGCGGTGTTAATGTTTTCCCGACCCAGATTGAAGGCGTGCTGCTGGGCATCGAGCACACAAAGCCGCATTATCAGATTGTCCTCACGCGGCGCGGCGCGCTGGATGAAGTGGAAATTCAAGTCGAGGTTACGGAGGAAATCTTCCATGATGAGATGCGAAAGCTAAAACATCTGGAGGAGGAGATACATTACAAATTAAAAAATGAATTAAATCTCGATTGCCGCATAAAAATGGTTGAACCCAAATCGCTGGAGCGTTTTGAGGGGAAGGCAAAACGCGTTTTAGATTTGCGCGCGAAATAAAAAAGGAGAGGTTCAATGTCCGATAAAGCCGCTTTGACTATTGACGGAAAAGTTTATGAATTTGCCATTTTCACGGGAACGGAGGGCGAAAAGGCGATTGATATGACCAACCTCCGCGCCCAAACGGGTTGCGTCGCATACGACCCGAGCTACGCCAATGTGGGCAGCTGCAAAAGCGCCATTACATACATTGACGGCGAGAAGGGCATCCTGCGATATCGCGGCATCCCTATTGAACAATTCGACACGGAAAAACCTAACTTTGTCGAAGTGGCATGGTTGCTTATTTTCGGAAAACTTCCGAATAAAAAAGAGTTAGCCGCCTTCAGCAAAAAGCTAACAGAAAACGCCGCCATCCATGAGGCAATGAAATACCACTTTGAGGGCTTTCCTATTACGGCGCCTCCGATGGCAATTCTTTCCGCTATGATAAACGCCCTATCCTGTTTTTATCCGCAATTTTTCACCATTCACGAGGAGGATGTTTTTGAGGATGCCGCAGCGCGTCTCATCAGTAAAATCAGGACTATTGCCGCCTATTCCTACCGCAGTTCAAGGGGGCGTCCTTTTATCGCTCCGCATCCGAAGCTGCGCTATTGCGCCAACTTTTTGCATATGATGTTTTCCGAGCCTTATGAACTTTATCAGGTTGACCCGGCGGTGGAAGATGCCTTGAATCTGCTTTTAATCCTCCACGCTGACCACGAGCAGAACTGCAGCACATCAACCGTAAGAATGGTCGGCTCCAGCCGCGCCAATCTTTTTGCCTCCTGCGCGGCGGGCGTTTGCGCCCTTTGGGGACCGCTTCATGGAGGCGCGAATACGGCGGTTATTGAGATGCTTCAATCCATCCATACGGGGAATATCTCGCCGGAGGATTGCATCAAAATGGCAAAGGATAAGAATAGCTCCTTCCGCCTGATGGGCTTTGGTCACCGCGTATATAAAAGTTATGATCCGCGCGCGCGGGTTATCAAGAAACAATGCGACAAGGTTCTTGCCACACTTGGCGTTAACGACCCGCTTTTGGATATTGCGCTTAAGTTGGAGGAATTGGCGCTGAAGGATTCCTTTTTTCAAGAGCGGGGGCTTTACCCAAATGTGGATTTTTACAGCGGCATCATCCTGCGCGCTATGGGCATTCCCGTTGAAATGTTCACTGTCATGTTTGCCATCGGACGGCTGCCGGGCTGGATTGCGCAATGGCGGGAGCAACATCTGGACGCATCCTCCCGTATCATGCGTCCGCGCCAGATTTATATCGGCAATAAACAACGCGATTATATCCCGCTGGAAAAACGGGGATAGCAGCCAATATCAAGGAGCCGCCTGTTTTGCGGCTTCCTTTTTGATGATTTTCTCAAAGGCTTTTTGTTTGACGCTTTTATTTTTTGTAACGTCATACAGTCTTTTCCAATAAAATAAAGCCTCATCCGAGCGTTGGATGCTATCAAAGATTTCGGCGCATCGTTGTATTGCCTTTTCATGGTTTTGATTTAATTCCATGATTTGTTTAAAGGAATTAATAGCGCCTTCATAATCTCCTTTGAGAGCCAGCGCTTCTGCTTTAATATATTCCGTGTCCGCTCTTTTTGATTCTAATAATTCAATACGCGAAATTTGATTTAATGCATCATCCGGTTTGTTGTTATTAAGAAGGTTTCTGGCATATAAAAATGCAAAATAGGCAACATCGGGCGATAACTCTGCAGCATTTTTATACCACGGTTCAGCTATTTTATCGCCATCGGGCAGTTGTGAGATTAAGTCCGCAATGAGAGCTGAATCCCAAGCAATTTTATTTTTATTAACAATTTTTTTATGGATTTCATGAAACTTGGTCTTGAATACAAGCCCATCTTTAATTACTGTTTGCCAATCAGAATATAAATAATCCGCGGACGCGACCCAAAGGGAGCCACACAATTCAAAGGTAAACGTTGTGCTCTCATCCAATTTTTCAGATGAAACGAACAATACCTGATGTTCTTTTCCAAATGGCGAGCCGGATTTTGCTATTGCGGCAATATCTCTGATGGCGCCCAATCGTATGTTTTGCTCTTTATTGCCGGAGCCAAGCATGGCATCGCGAATAAAGATATCATCGTCCAAAAATCCCACTGCAATAACAAGAGTTCCTTCTTTGCCTTTCTTTCTTATATACTGCATCAAGTCATCGTCAGAGTCTTGGAACTTAATGGTCAAATTGATTTCATCAGATATTTCGGGCAGCGATAATAGATATTTTTTCCATTTGTTTGCCTCATCCATGCGGTTGGTATCAATTAGTATTTGTCTTAATAAAGCAATCGCCCATTGGTGGTCTTGTTTAAGTTTAATTGCGTCCCTTAATAGTTGCTCTGCCTCATTGATTTGATTTTTTTCTTTAAGAATTTTGGCTAATCTAAACCGGTCTTCAGAATTGGGCGGAACGGCTCTTACTGCCGCGCGCCATTGTTGTTCGGCTTTGTCCATTTGCCCTAACGTCTCAAGAATCGCCGCATATTCCGCATGCGCATCGCGTCTGAGCGGATTATACTGAATAGCTTTTTCTAATAAATTTATGGCTTCTTGCGTATCGCCAAGGTAAAGATATGCTTGAGATATTTTTAGCATTATATCTGAGGGGAATAAACGAGGGTTGATATTTTTGTTTTCAAGGTTTTTTAATATATCCTTTTGCAGGTCAATAAAGCGCATCAATTGTTCTTCATCCGATTCATCTGTTGCTTCGGGGAAATAATAATACCAAGGCGGTTGAAAATGAACATTCCCTTTGGCGGCAGCGGCTTTATCGCTTGAAACAAAAACGATTTTTTTAAATTTGTTTTCATGCTTTGCTTCGGAAGAATATGATTCAAGCCATTTAGAAACATACAACACATCCTTAACAACATTCAAGCGAGTGTTGGCATAAAGCAAATGTTCTGTCGCATCAGAGGACGAAAGCCCGATCCCCACAAGCGTATCTTTGTTTGTTAAACCTTTTTTCGACATCTCCATTAAAGATATGAATGTTGTCGGACCTCTTTTATAATCATAAAGTTGTTTTGCCGGACCCCACAATAACAAGAACAAAACCAATATATGCAAAATTTTAAGTAGATTGCTTCCCCAATGAATGGCGCGTTTTTTCAACCAGCTAAAAAAAGCCGCCATTCCGCCAGCCTGAACGATAATGAAAAAAGGAAGTATATTAATCCATTGCCTTGTTGTTGGATAATACTGATATTTGAGGCATATGATATAAATAGATATAAAAAGAAAAGATATGATAAATAGAATTAAATTCGATAGATTTTTATTTTTAAGAATGTATAAAACTCCGCCTGCGAAAAATAAGGCTCCCAAAATAAAGGGGACGTAGTCAATTTTGTAATTGATAAAGTGTGTTCCGGTGAATTGAACCAAAGAACAAAGAGCGACATTTAAACTTTCGGTATAAGTAAATTTTGTTCCATAGGCATATTCTTTTGCTGCTTTGAAAAAAAACCATGGCATGAATAGCAATGTTGATAACGCGCTCGTAATAATAAATTTTATTAAAACATGTATTTTAAAAGTTTTATCAATAAACGTTTTATATAAAAGCCATAAACCAAAAATAAATATTAATAGCAAAATATAATAATGCGAATACAGCCCCATTGCCAAAGAGCCAAATAAAATAATCGAGTATTTCAAGTTCGGCTTTTCAAGAAATTTACAGAATGAAAAAACGCATAATAATGTTGCAAAAATTAACAATGAATAATAACGCGCTTCCTGACTGAAATATACATGAAGCGGCGATATTGACATTAGCAATAGGGCATATATTGCTGTTTTGGTATTGAAAATTTTGCGGGATAATTGATATACAAGAGCCAGACTTAATAAAGCCCATATTACAGATGGTAATTGAACTATTAAGTTTGAATCCCCGAAAAATTTAATCCAATAATGAAGGATGACAAAATCCAAAGGGGCAGCCCCTTGATGCTTTTGTCGAATATGGTTAAGCGTCGAATGCAAATCAGGTTGTTTTGCCGATTCAATAGAAATAACCGCATCGGCGCCCATTTCTGCGGTTTTAAGACCATGAAGTCTTATGAACGCCCCCAAAAATCCGATTAGAAGAAATAGAATCAAATCCCTGCTTTTCACTGTTTATCATCTTCCTCGATTTTATAATCAAAGTTAACAAAAGGAGTGTCTGGCAAAGTCAATATAAATTGTCCTGCTTCATAATATCCTTGAATCGAATAATTCCAAACCTTTATGTTCATTTAATTTATTCGGAGATAAAAAGGGGAAAAGATTGGCAAATTATCTTGTCACCGGCGGAGCGGGATTCATCGGGTCGAATATTGTGAGAATGCTTGTTGAGCAGGGGGAAAGCATCCGAGCGGTGGATGATTTTTCAACTGGCAAGCGTATCAACATCGAGCCGTATCTTTCAAAAATTGATTTTATTGAGGGGACGTTGACAGATTCCGACGTATGCCGTCGGGCGGTTTGCGATGTGGATTATGTTCTTCATCAAGCGGCGATACCTTCTGTCCCGCGCTCGGTTGAAAATCCTGTCCGTTCCAACGACGCTAATGTGACAGCAACGGTCAATCTTTTAGTCGCCGCGCGCGATGCAAAAATCAGGCGTTTAATATATGCGGCATCATCTTCGGCTTATGGGAATATAAACATTTCGCCCAAAGTGGAAACGCTTGCGCCGAAACCTCGTTCGCCTTACGCTGTTTCAAAACTTGCGGGGGAATTTTATTGCCGCGCTTTTTATGAGTGTTATGGACTCGAAACGGTCTCTTTAAGATATTTCAACGTCTTTGGTCCAAATCAAGACCCGACATCTCAATACAGCGCGGTCATCCCCAAATTTGTTGCCTGCATTCTCAACAATACCCCGCCGCCGGTAAATGGCGACGGGTCTCAATCGCGCGACTTCACTTATGTTGAAAATAATGTTGCGGCAAATTTGCTCGCCTGCAAAGCGTCCGGCGCTGTCGGCGAAACTATCAATATCGCCTGCGGGGCAAAGACTTCGCTTTTGGAGCTGGTTTCCGTAATCAATGAAATTCTTGGAAAGGATATTAAGCCGACTTTTCATTCCAACCGCGCGGGCGATGTGTTGCATTCATTGGCGGATATTCGAAAAGCAAAAGAGCTTTTAGGATACGAGCCGATAATTCATTTTCGCGAGGGTTTGGAGCGGACAATAAATTGGTTTCAGAATCATAAAGAGCAATGGGAGCTGTGATGGGGCGCGATGGGTTTGAATCTTCTTCATATTGACACAGAGCGAACATGGAGGGGCGGAGAACAGCAGGCTTTTTTGCTCTGCGAAGGGTTGGCGCAAACGGAAAGATGGAATGTTTTATTCCAGACGCAGCCGGAGTCGCCGCTTGCGCATCGCCTTCGAGAACGGGGGATTTCCGTCATCGAAAATCCCATGAGGGGGGAATATGATTTGCGCGCCGTCTGGCGTCTTGGCTCGTTTTTGGATGAAAAAAATATCAATCTTATCCATGCGCATGACGCCCATGCGCATACGCTTGCATGGCTTGCCACGATGCGGCGTCCGGATATTAAGGTCGTTGTGTCGCGCCGCGTGGATTTCCCCGTTGGAGGCAACCTCATCTCCGCCTTGAAATATCAAAGCAAACGCATCCATTACATCGCCATCTCAAACGGCGTGAAAGAGGCTATGATTCGGGGCGGGGTGCCAAATGAGCGTATTGATATTGTGCATAGCGGCGTTGACCCGCGGCGTTTTGAGGGCATCCGCAAAGGGATGGTTTTCAGGAAAGAATATGGCATTCAAGAAGATGAAATTTTCATTGGCAATGTGGCGGCGCTGACGGATCACAAGGGGCAGATATATCTTATTGAAGCGGCGCCTTATGTGCTGGAGCGGTTCCCCCGCGCGCGATTTTTAATTATGGGCGAAGGGGAATTGCGTCCGCTGCTTCAGCGAAAGATTCAGGAATTGAATCTGAAGGGCAAAGTGGTTCTGACGGGGCATATCTCTAATATCGGGGAGGCGTATGCCTCCATGGATTTGTTTGCGCTCTCCTCGCATTTAGAGGGGCTATGCACGGCGGTTGTTGATGCGCTGCTCATGGGTGTGCCGGTTGTGGCGACGCGGACAGGCGGCGTGCCGGATGTTGTTTTGGATGGCGAATGCGGGCTGCTTGCGCAACCGCGCAATCCAAAGGCGCTGGGCGAATGCATTGTCAGGCTTCTTTCGGATAAAGATATGCAAAGCCGTTTTATTGAGAGGGGCAAAGCCCGCGTTCAAGAATTATTTACTGCGGAGAAGATGATACAAGGAACGATTAAAGTATATGAAAAATTATTAAGACAAGGATGAGCGATGAAAATCAAACAAAGAAAAGAACTTGTGGAGCTGATTCGTCAGCACAAAAAAGCAGGACAGCGCGTTATCATGGCAAACGGCTGTTTTGATCTCGTTCACGGCGGACACGTCTCCTATCTGCAAGATTCCAAAAAACTCGGAGACATTTTGGTTGTTGCGGTTAATTCCGATTCATCAATCAAAAAACTCAAAGGGGACAAACGCCCTATCTATTTGGAGAATGAAAGGCTGGAGATTCTTGCAGCGTTTGAGTGCATTGATTACATTATGGTTTTTGACGAGCCGACTGTTGACGGTATCCTGCGCGAATTGCATCCGGATGTGCATTCCAAAGGAACGGATTATACGAAAGAAACGGTGCCGGAGCGCCAGACAGCGATAGAAATGGGAATTGAGACATACATTGCAGGCGCCCCGAAAGAAAACGCCACCAAGGACATCATCCAATTGATTTTGGAGAGATGGAAATAAAAAAACGGATTGGCAAACGCGAATGAAAAAGGCGGCTAATGCGTCGAATGGAGCATCAAGCGAGGAAAAACGCGGCTTCCTCGGTTTGCTCTTTTTTGCCATTCGAATGCTCATAACCGTAGTGGTCTCATTCGCGCTTCTTTCCACCATCAGCTACTTTGTCATTCGCCGATTTGTGGTCGTGCCGGAAAAGCCTGTTCCGAATGTCGTAGGATTGACGCCCGAGCAGGCGCTCAAAGAGATAACGCAAAATAAATTCACGATGACATTCGAGAAATATGAATTCAGCGCCGTTCTTGATGAGGGGAGAATAGTATCTCAATATCCATTTGGCGGCGTTAAGGCAAAGATTGGTTCGCAGGTGCGGGTGATTTTAAGCAAAGGCTCGCCGCTTGTAAGCGTGCCGGATGTGCGCGGAGATACGGAGGTGAGCGCCCGCATAAAAATCCGCGCCGCAGATTTTAGCGTGGGCAATATCAGCCGTATAAATGACGCTCGAATCAGAAAGGATTTGGTGATTGCGCAGGATCCACCGCCGCAAGCGGGCGCGCCGCGCAATCATGCAATCAACCTGTTGGTAAGCAACGGCTCGCCGGCATCTGAAGCGGAAACAAAATAATGTTTTTTCTTTTGTTGACAGGAGCAGACGCTGGATTCATGAAAGTTTCGTTTTTGTTCTGTGATAGGATAATTTAAAAAAGTCGGGGCGTAGCGCAGCCTGGTAGCGCATCTGCTTTGGGAGCAGAGGGTCGCTGGTTCAAATCCAGTCGCCCCGACCATTTTATTAGTTCTTCCATTTTTTCCTTCTCCTAATTATTTTTGAATTTCGCGGTTCAGCAATTAACTTGACTTTGCCTGCTCCCCTTTCATAAAGCCTACCTTTCATTTGAAATGTATAATCAAATTTTAAAAGGATTTTTTCTATGAATAAAAAACCTGTTTTGTGCCATGTCGTATCTGAAACGCACTGGGATCGTGCGTGGTATCTGCCTTTTGAGCGATTCCGCGCGCGTCTTGTGGATATGATGGATCACTTGATGCAAATGCTGCGCCGCGCCGATTTCAAATATTTTGTTTTTGACGGGCAGATGGTTCCTTTCGAAGACTATCTGGAAATTAAGCCTGCAGAAAAAAAGAGGCTCGCCGGCTTTGTCCAAAAAGGCAAACTCATCGTCGGTCCATTTTATATTCTGCCGGATGAATATCTGATAAGCGGCGAGGCGCATATCCGCAATCTCCTCATCGGGCACAAACTCGCATCTGAATTCGGTCCTGTGCAAAAGGTCGGATACCTTCCCGATCCTTTCGGGCACATATCACAGATACCTCAAATTCTAAACGGATTCGGGATTGAGTCGTTTTTTTTCATGCGCGGAATGGGCGACCATCCTGATAAGATGGGGCTCGAATTTTGGTGGGATTCGCCCAATAAAACAGGACGCGTGCTCGCCTGCCATCAGGCTTGCACATACAGCAATGCCCTGATGATGGGCATTCCATACAGGGAGCAGGAGTTATATCCGATTGATTACGACGAGGCGCTGGCTCACGCAGAGCGAGCGGCGGATAATCTTTTGAAATTCGGCGGCGCGGCGATTCTTTTATTCAATAATGGAACGGATCATTTCTTTGCGCAGGAAACCATACCTCAGGTTATTGCTTATGTGAACAAGCATTCAAAAAGATTGCAGCTTGTTCATAGCACTTTTGCCCATTTCGTAAAGGATATTTTGGAGGCGCGAAAGGACTCTCTCATTAGCATGAGCGGCGAGCTTCACGGCGGGCAATATCAATGGCTGCTTTCGGGGGTTTTATCAACGCGTGTTTATTTAAAACAGATGAATTATTTGGCGCAATCAACTCTGGAACGGCGGGCGGAGCCAGTGAGCGTGTTCGCGTGGCTTTTGGGGGCGGATTATCCATCCGATTTATTCCTTTATGCATGGAAAACCCTTCTGAAAAATCATCCGCATGACGACATATGCGGATGCAGCGTGGATGCCGTTCATCGGGATATGGTTAACCGTTTTGAACATGTGATGCAGGTATCAGATGATATATTAAAAAAATCCCATGATTTTATTCTTTCTGCGGTCAAGTTCAAGGACGAGGATGCCGGCTCGCCGATTCTTGCAATTAACACGCGCCCGCACGTTCGCAGCGGCGAGGTGTCGGTCAGCATGGTTATCCCGCATGAGCGATACAAAGGCGTTGATTTGGAGGTTGCGGATTTCAGAGGAAACATATGCCCTGCTATCATCGAGCGCACGGCAACTTTTACGGAGCCAAAGTTTTGGGGGGAACAGGAAATGGAGCGGATCAAAGTTTCATTTCTTGCAAAGGATTTGCCATCCGCCGGCTACAGGGCATATTACGTTCGCGAAAAAACCGCTGCCAAAATCACGAGCTTTCTTAAATCCTCAGCCAGAGCTATAGAAAATGAATTTGTAAAAATCTCCATCAACCGCAATGGAACGCTCAATATTGAGGACAAGGCGACTGGGCAGAATCTGCCCAACGCGCATTATTTCGAGGACTGCGCCGATGCCGGCGACGAATATGATTTTTCGGATATCAAAAACGATAAAATTTTGGACACTTTAAAACTCAAGGCGGATGTTCATACGGAGATTCTTGGCGGATACAAAGCGGTTGCGCATGTTTCGCTCAAATGGCAACTGCCTGTTTCCCTGACAGATGACCGCACAAGGAGAGTCTCCGAAATGCGGGCGGCGCCGATTGAATATGATGTTATTCTGACTTCGGGAAATCGCGTTATTGAATTCAGAACAAAGATTCAAAATAATGTAAAGGATCATCGCCTGCGAGTCGTTTTCCCCACGCGCATTCAAACTAAAACCATATCCGTCGAAAGCAAGTTTGACGTAATCAATCGTCCTCTTGTTCCGCCCAAAACTAAAACGAAATGGATGCAGCCGCCGATGAACACGCATCATCAGGAAAACTTTGCGTCTTTATCCGATGGCAAAAAAGGCGCAACATTTTTCACAAAGGGTCTTTGCGAGTATGAGGCGGAACCGCGCCAAGCCGGCGCCGCTTATCATCTTACGCTCCTTCGATGCGTGGGCTGGCTTTCAAGAGGGGATATGAACACGCGTTATGCCAACGCCGGTCCAACAATGGAAACCCCAGAAGCCCAATGCCGAGGGGAACATGTGTTTGAATATGCGTTAATGCTTCATCGGGGAAACTGGGAAAAGGCGGAAGTCCAAACTGTTGCTTATAATTACGCCACGCCTGTGGATGCTTGTGTTTTTTACCATCAGGTTCGGGACTGGAAAGGCGCGGCGCGCCTTCCCGAAGAGGCTTCATTTATTCAGATTCAGCCGGAAGGGTTAATTCTTACTGGGATGAAAAAATGCGAAGAGCGCGAAAGCGTTATTCTGCGGCTGTATAATCCCAAAGGCGCGCCAGCCGAAGGCGCGCTTGATTTTGCCGTTGATGTTTCTCAAGCATGGCTCAATCGGTTGGATGAAACGCGGCTGAGCCCGCTTCCTATCAGCGCGGGGCATCTGATAAAATTCACATGTCCCTCAAAGGGTATTATCACCATTGAGGCGGTGTTTTAAGAATTAGATACCTTTGAGAAACTCTTCATATCGGCGGCGGATTTCGGGATCGAGTTCCACATCAATGGCGCGTTGGGCATACTGGCGCGCCTCTTCTTTTTTCCCCTGCTCTTTGAGAATCTGCGCCAGATGATAATAATAAATGGACTTGAGAGGATATGCCTCAATGGCGCTATGAGTCATTTCGAGCGCTTCGTGAAGGCGGAAAGTGGAGCGATAAAGTTGCCCCAGTTCATCGCGAATCATCCCTGAATGCGGGCTGATTTCAATGGCTTTTTTCAGATATTCCTCCGCTTTGAACGGGTCGCCAAGAAGCATACTTGTTTTTCCCAGACGATGAAAATACCATGGATGGTCGGGCTGATATCGGACGGCAGCAAGGTAGCTTTCATGGGAACGCCCCAAATCATTTTCCATAGAGTAATCATCGCCAAACTGTGCATAGGTCGCTGCAATAAAAGGGCGAAGACTATATGAGGGCGCAAATAAAAAGGTCAGGGCAACCGGTATAAGAAAGAGGATATAACTCTTAGTGATGCGAGCCGATAATTGGATGCGCCCTTTGACCGGTTTTGGTTGGGCATCAAAACCGCCGACCATGAGTCCGGCGCAAAGGCAAAAGTCCCCAAAGATAGGACCATGCAAAAAAGTGTATTCAAAAAGAGAGTTAAAAAGAAAGGTCAGAAAAGCCGTTAACGGCAGGATGATAATTTTTTTTGAATGCAAACGTCCGATCGCAATTTTAACGGCGTAACATGAAAAAGCGAGAAATAGAATCAGCCCGATAAGCCCCGTCTCCGCCCACAAATGAATGATAAAATTATGGGCATACTGGGTCTCGCGGGCGCCCGGACATCGGAACATCGGATAGAAATATCCATACCCCGCCGGCGCGGCGCCGAAAATAAAATATCGCTTAATTATCTCCCAACCTGTGCGGTAATAATAAATGCGCTCTTTGATTGTTGTTGTTGAGATAATCCTATCCAGAAATGAGGCGTTCCGAATCCCGCGGCTGCGTGTGGCATTCTGAATAATCACAAACACAACCAGAATAGCAAGACAACCCAAAGCCAGCAACACGGCTCTGCGAATCTGTCCGGCGCTCGGGCTTTTTCTGCTTTGTGTGAGACGAAACGCCCCAAAGATAAAAAAGGCAAACCCCATGCTCAATAAACCGCCGCGCGAACGGGTCAGTATAATAACGAATAAAACAAGAATCAATCCCGCCAATGAAAATAATCTGGTCGTTGCGGATATTTTTTCTGTGATAAAAAACAAAAAAAACGGCAGGCATAGGCATAAAAATGCGGCAAAAAGATTTGGATTTCCAAAACCGGCGGTGACGCGCCGTTCCCGCAGGGCATGGATAATGCCCTGACTAATGGGGTCGTCTCCTCCATAAAGCCCTGTCTCCTGCAATTGCGAAAGTTGCTTTTCAAATCCTGTGAAATATTGATGAATTCCGCTGAAACAAAAGATTATGGCGAGTATGATGAAATAAAAAAACGCCAGCGATTGAAGGGAGAGGCTGTGCATCGAGAATTCATTTTGCGAGTCTGGGATAATCTTTCCGAAAGGACGCTCCTCGCTGGAGCCGGGAGATTTTTCAAGCGAGAGCAGCAATATCGTTCCTGCCATGAGCCAGAAGCCTTCCAGCAGCATTCCGATAAACGGCCGCCCCAACGCCGGAACCGGCGCGAACTGATTGCGTATGATGCACCAAAGAAGAAAGGCTCCATAAAGGTATGCGAGAATACGAGACTCGCGGTTTATTTTGACGCCTGAGAAACCTGCGATGCACGAACACACAAGCACGGCGATTAGCCCTGTGTTGATAAAGATTGCATTGAGTGGAAATGCCGCATGTGGGTATTGATGGGGAAACGCCGCCAAAAGAAGAAGGGCAAAAAAGAAAATAAGCGGATGGTAAACCTGAAGCGTTCCCCAATAACCGTGTTTCGATTTATCGGTTATTGTTTCAGAATTTTCTTTGACGGCTGGCTTCATTTTTTCCCCTATTGATATTGCGTTTCACTTTCTGGATGAAAATCGCCCCGGTTTTCAACCATAATTTTTGCGATATTTTTCTTTGACTTCATCGGAACAATTGCAAAGAATAGACCATATTTTTCAAGGGAGGGAAAAAGATGATTGAAAAACTTTTTTGGCTCGGACACGCCTCTTTCAAAATCAAGGGGAATTCTAAAATCATCTATATTGACCCGTGGAAATTAAAGGGTTCGCCGGAACCCGCGGACATTATTCTTATCGGACACTCACACTTCGACCATCTGTCGCTGCCCGATGTGGAGAAAATCCAAAAACCCGCAACAGTCATTATCACAACCGCCGACTGCGCCAGTCAAATCAAGGGCGATGTGCGGATTGCCAAACCCGGCGACTGCATCAAAGTGGATGATATTACCATTGAAGCCGTGCCCGCTTACAACACAGATAAGGCTTTTCATCCCAAAGCCAATAACTGGATAGGGTTTATTGTTAACGTTGACGGCGAGAGGCTCTATTATGCTTCCGATACGGATGTTATCCCCGAGATGGGACAGTTGAAGAATATTGACGTCGCGCTCATTCCCGCAGGGGGAACTTACACGATGGACATTCATCAGGCGGCAAAAGCTGCTGAGATGATTAAACCGAAAATCGCTGTTCCCTATCATTACGGGGATATCGTGGGCGCGGCGGATGAGGGCAAGAAATTTGCGGATATATATTCCGGCAAATCGCATATCTTGACTCCTCTTGCGTGATATTAAAACAGCATGTCAAAAAAAATTATTTTATTTATATGCCTTTATAGTTGCGCCCCGATTCTTTTGGCTCAAATCACCACAGGCACAACCAAAAGAAGCCGAACACCTTTTAACCGAAAAGAAACCATTGTGATAGACGGCGAGGCGCTGGGCATCAATTATTCGACAACGCAAACTATTGCTATCGAGCCGGCGCGCACATCCCCATGGTGGGCTGGATTCGAGAAGGCATACAACAACAGCGATACGATGGAGGCTCTGTTGAAGCGCGCCGCTTCATCCGCAAAATACAAAATTGATGTTGCCGATTTGATGAGTTATTACACGGCTCGCAAATACAAGACCTTCCTCAACCTTCTTGAAAAAAATATCATTGAAGAGAGCGAGGCGGGCGGCGGCAAAAAAGGCGAGGCTCTATCCGACCTTTATGCCTGCGTGGGTCTTCTTTTTATGGATAACCTTTATTTTTCCCGCGCTGAGGACTGGTTCAAGAAGTCGCTGAAAGCGGATGAAAACAACAAGATGGCGCTTCTTTTTCAGTCGGAAAATTTTGCGCAGGAGGGGCGCTTTGACCTTGCTTTGGCAAATATCCGTCCCCTTCTTGTGTCGCCATATTTCCCGGTTCGATTGAGCGCCCTTCTCAGCCGCATCGAGCAGCACCAGAATCAAATCAGCAATGCCATTTATCATTGGAAGCGCGTGCTTGAACGAATTGAGCCGTCCCCGCAGGAAACATTCCGGTTAAAATTTTTAGAGTCAGAGTTATACATTCAAAGGCATTTTTTAACCTACTCTACGGCGCGATATGAAGTTCGTTACGACCCCATCTTTGAGGATGCGAAAGAGACTGTCATCAGCCCGCTTTTGACAATGGTGGATGAGGTCAAGGAAAGTCTGGATAAAAGACTCAACGCCAGCCCTGCGAATAAAATCATGATTTTAGTTTATAGCGAGGAGACTTTTAATTCCTTATTAGGCGGCGCCTTTCGCCGCATTGAGGGTTTTTTTAGTTTTGAGGATGCAAAGATTCGACTTGCTGTGAAATCCAGATCCTTGCAGGATGTGCGTTTTTTGAAATCAACCATCTGCCATGAATATATTCATTTCTTGATACATTATATTTCTCAGGGTCGGTTGAGAATCCGCTGGCTTCACGAAGGCATCGCATCGTATTTTGAAAAAGCCGAAACAGGATTTGATCCTTTTGCAGATATTGACCAAGCGGCAACGCGCGTTCCTGTTGATCTCAGCGCTCTTCTTCAACATGAGATTACGGACTTCGGGTATTATCAATCAAGGCTGGTGATTGAATATCTTGTCAATCGGCGAGGGGAACGGCAGATTGTGGAGTTTCTGAAATCTATGGGCGAAGGGGATTCTTTTGAAGACGCTTTATATGATTGCTTTGGTTTGACGCTTGATGAATTCGTGCGGGCGGCGGGCGAGGGCAATCTTAAATAGCGAAAGCCCGCAAACCTGATTTATAACGATTGTGTTTTAACAGACATAATACCCCATGTGCGCGTCATTTTGCGCAGGACATAGGTTTGCCTTGTTTGCGTGACGCGGCTTCCCCGTTTATCCTCCCGCAGAATTGTCACCTTTGCAATCTGACGGTTGATTTTGGATTCTTCGACTTTGACGAGTTGCTGGGTGTGATGCTGCCCCAGCGTTTCCTGATAGGCTTGCATTCTTCGGCGGACGTAATCCTGCTCGCTCAAACCGCCGGTCATCTCCTCCGCAAGGCATCGGTATTCAAGGGGAAAATTCTGCGTGTTCCACGATTCGATAAAATCACGCACAACATCTTCGGGCATTTTTTCCTTTCGCTCGGTAGGCGCCTTTGGCGGTGAGAGCGGCGCGGCTTCCTGAACGAGTGGAATTGAGGTTGCGGGTTTATTTTGCTCAAGAGGTTTGGGAAAACGCGGCGGCGCTGTCGGGCGGGGTCCTCCCATTGCAGGGGGCGGTTGCTGAGGGGCGGTTTCTTTTGGGGCGGCTCCTGCAGACACATAAGTTTTCCGCCTGAAAATGAATTCAACCCGTCCCAAAACATCCAACGGGTCAAATGGTTTTGATATAAAGTCGTCCGCCCTCAGCCCCTGCCGCCAGAATTCATCGGGTTTTCCGGTCTCGCGTCCGATGCCGCTCATGACAATAATAGGGGTTTCTTTCAGTTCTTCGCTGGCGCGGATGCGGCGGCATATTTCAAGGCCTGATGTGCCTGCCATCTTCAAATCAGTTATAACAAGGTCGGGGCGCTGCTGTTGGATAATCGTCCATCCGTCATCGCCATTAATTGCGGGATAGACGTAATATCCTTTTGTTTTTAAAATTGCTTTAACAATCTCAAGGATATCCTGATCATCATCTATTACAACAATTTTTTTGCTCACAAGGCGTCTCCCGGCTGAAAACAAAGATGATTTTACATAATCAAAGTTATCGCTTTTATAAACATATATTTATGATGATTTATATTCGCGACCGCGCTTGTTGTCAACTCGAAAAGCAAATCAAAAGCAATGTCTGCGTCGGCGAGTTGCAATGATGTTTTGCTGTTGACTGTGATTGAAGAATTTCATAGGAATGAGATATTGAATTTGGGTAATGCGGTCAATTTTTAATCCTGTGCTTTTGAATAAAATAAAGGAGGCGGAGACAAATGAAAAAGCGAATCGGTCTGGTATGCTTATCCTTTGGGGCAGTGTTGGCAGTTTTGATTTGTTCAGCCGGTATTTGCGCCGACATGTTTATTCAACCGCTGAGGGGCTGGCGCATCATGGTTGACCCGGGGTTAGGCAATGAATTATCGCAAGTTCCTTTTGTCTCCAAAATCAGCAAATCTGAAGTTTCAGAACCGGAAACCAATATGCGCGTTGCCCTTTTTCTCATTGAATTTCTGAAGAATGCAGGCGCGGAAGCCATCCTCTCGTATGAAAAAGGACAACAGCTTTCGGTTGAAGAGCGTCTCAAAAAAGCAGAGGATTTTAAGGCAAACTGGATTATATCCATCCATCATGACGAGGACAAAGATTCTCAAATTAATTATGTCAAAGCCTTTTATCACCCAGCCGGCAAGGAGCCGAACGTTTCCATGGCGCGGAGTATCGCTGTTCATTTAGCGGAAGAGACTGGGCAACCCGGTCGCGGCGCGGATGTTTTTGCGTATCAATTGCTCACTCGTTCAACCATACCTGCTGTTATGATTAATTGCGGGTTTATAAGCAACCCAGAGTCTGCCAAAAAGTTAAAGACTCTCGATTTCAACCGCACGGAAGCGGTTGCCATTTTGAAAGGGATTCTCAAATTCGAGGAGGATTCCCGTAAGGCGGCGTCCTCATCCATACCTTTCGTTCCTGCGCCAAGCGCCGCAGTTCCGGGCTCTGCTCCCGTTGCCGCCCTTCCTCCTTTGAATATCCAGCCAACAGCTGCCGCTCCCCTGCCTGCCCTTCCGCCGAGCGGGATTCAGCCTGCGCCTGCCGCGCCCGCTGTTCCTCTCATACTCCCGCCAATGCCGCAACCCAAGACTCCCGAGCCGGCAACCCCCGCGCCCACCGAAGCGCCGATGGCGCTTCCTTCAGAGAACTTTGAGCCTCCTTTAATAAATCCAACAGGGGGACCTGTTGACCAGACATGGCTATATGCTGAATCTTTGAAGCCATATTCTCCCAGAAGGGGAGTCTCTTTCGCGGTTGACGCGGGATGCGAAGTTAAGGCATCGGCGGATGGCGAGGTTGTGGAAGCATCCGACACCCCGCCCATCGCAGTTCCTGAATACACCAATTGCGTCATTATCAAACATTTCGGCTTGGTATCTCAGATTCCCACGATTTTTACGGTTTATGGCAGGCTCTCAACCATCAAGGTTAAAAAGGGAGATAAAGTCAAACAGGGCGATGTTATTGGAACCACAGGTCCCCATTTTTCAAAAACCAAGGTCCGCGATAAGGATTTTGAATTTCAGGTTCGCTGGGGCAACATCAACGATAAATGCATAGTTAATCCAGAACTTTTTATTAAGCCCCTTGGCAAAAATACAGGGATTATTATTGGACAATTTCTCCAAAATACCGGAGACCCATACCCCGATATGAAGATATTCGGCGTTATTAAATTGGATGTATGTAAAGAATATTATTACACATTGACCTACGCTCGCGGTTTGCCATCTTCGGAAATATTCAAAGAGAATTTCGTAATTGGAGATGTTCCCGCCGGGGATTACACGCTTACCACGCAATTAGGGACTCGCTCGGCACGCGTTGAGCCGGGCAAGATTACGCTCCTTTCATGGAAATTGGAATAACTGTCTGAAGAACAAAATAAAAAAACCTGCGCCATTAAAAGCGCAGGTTTTTATTAGCCGTATCTTCTATTGAACTATTTTTTGATGTCGCCGGCGGAGTCTTTCTGGTTGCGATGAATGTCGCCGTTGCTAACGGTTCCGTTTGTCGGGTCATAGGGAACGGGATATGCTGGATATCCCAAATCCGCGCGATACCCCCACATCTCGGGATCGGTTGTATTGCCCCATGATGATGAGCGTTGGTCCGGTCCAGCAGAATAAAGAAGCCAATGCCCCATGTACCTATTAAGCAAAATGTTGTAATATAACTGGTCGGTTCTCGTTCCCCAATGTTCATAGGCATTAATATAACGGAATCCCCAGCTATAAGGAGTATTCCCTTGATTATGATCCCTGAACGGGTCGCGTATCTGCGAGGCGTTGGAAATGTATTTGACTGGCGTCGTAAGGGGCCAGTTCACATACCAATAATTGAACGGGCTGAGAGGATTGGGCGATATCCAAACGCTTCCGCAAGGCGAATATCTGTTCCAATCAACAAAATATGATTCAAGCCCTACCGCGATGGAACGCATATCAGCCTTTGCGCGCGTCACCTTTGAGCGCACCTGCGCCTCCAAAAAGTTTGGGACGGCGATGGCGGCGAGGATGGCGATAATCGCGACAACAATCAAGAGTTCAATCAGCGTAAATCCCTTCTTCATATGATTTCACCTCCTTCAAAATAATGAAAACTGTTTATAACATTCGATGTTTTAAAGTCAATTGAATTTCGTTATAACTCGTCAAAAAAAAAGACCCGCGTTTTAACGCAGGTCTTTAACATCAAAAGTTTCATTCAGTTTTATTTTTTAATTTCGCCCGCACTATCCTTCTGGTTGCGGTGGATGTCGCCATTGCTGATAGTTCCATTAGTCGGGTCATAAGGTACGGGATAAGCCGTATATCCAAGGTCAGCGCGATAACCCCACATTTCGGGGTCGGCTGCGCCGCCCCATGAGGAGGAGCGCTTGTCCGGTCCCGCAGAATAAATAAGCCTATGCCCCATATACTTATTAACCAAAGTATTGTAAATTGCTTGGTCGGTTCTTGTTCCCCAATGCTCATAAGCGTTAACATAACGATACGCCCAGCTTACTGGGGTTACTCCCAAGTTTTGATCCCTGAACGGATCGCGCATCTGTGAGGCGTTGGAAACATATTGAACCGGGGTGGTCATGGGCCAGTTGACATACCACCAGTTGAACGGGCTGAGTGGATTGGGCGATATCCAGACGCTTCCGCAAGGCGAATATCTGTTCCAATCTACAAAATAAGACTCCAGACCAGTAGCCAAAGAACGCATATCAGCCCTTGCGCGCGACACCTTTGAGCGCACCTGCGCCTCCAAAAAGTTTGGGACGGCGATGGCGGCGAGGATGGCGATAATCGCGACAACAATCAAGAGTTCAATCAGCGTAAAGCCTTTTTTCATAAAAAATTCACCTCCTTTTTTAAAACATCTTGCTATTAAAGAAATCGAGTTACCTCGTATAAAACAATATGCGATGTCAAATAGAATTTTTATCATTTTTGACTTGCCATAGATATATATAACCAAATATAAATATTTCGGATTTTGAGTTGAAAGGAGAGGATTACAACGATGCAGTTAGCGGTTATTTTTCTTATTGGTATTTTAGCTGTTGTCGGTTTCTTTGTTTTATTTTTTGCGCTGATTTATAATAAATTGGTGTCCTTTCGCCAAAGGGTTAAGAATGCCTGGTCGCAGATTGATGTCCAACTCAAACGGCGTTATGATTTAATCCCCAATCTTGTTGAGACTGCCAAAGGGTACATCAAGCATGAACGCGAAACGCTTGAGGCGGTAGTCAAGGCGCGCCAGATGGCGATTGACACTAAAGGCGGCGCGGCTGAGCAGGCAAAGGCGGAGAATATGCTGACGCAAACGCTTCGTTCTCTTTTTGCCGTTGTGGAAAATTATCCGGATCTCAAGGCAAATCAAAATATGCTTGCTTTGCAGGAAGAGCTGGCGTCCACAGAAAATAAGATTTCATTCTCCCGCCAATTTTATAATGATAATGTCATGCAATATAACACGGCGATTCAAACGGTGCCGAATAATATAATTGCGGGAATGTTTAATTTCAAAGAGGAAGCCTTCTTTGAGGTTGAATCGGCGGAAGAGCGGAAGACGCCGAAGGTCTCTTTTTAAAATTTTACAAATATTGATAGATGATAATTGGCAATTATTGCGCGTCCAGATGCGTATCATTATGACACGACGCGGCGCATTCAACAAAGCCAAGGTGTGGTCTTTTGACATCGTTATTATTTAAAGAAGTCTTTTCCCCCCTCTTCATATCGTAATGCTCTAATTTATATATGGTTACGCACCATCCTTTTATGCGCGCCTTTTGGCATGAGAGATGCAATATATTATGGCGAAAGTTATGAGTATCTCTATAGGAGGTGGTGGATATGGCAATCGTAAGATGGAAACCGGGAAGGGAGTGGAATCCCTTTACTGACATGCTCGACTTGCAGAATAACCTGAATCGGGTTCTTGGGTTTGCCTTAGGAAAAAGGGGCGCATCTGGTGAAACAACCTGGAATCCCTCTGTTGATATTTATCGTCAGGGCGAAAATTTCATTCTCAAATCTGAGCTGCCGGGTTTAGGCAAAGACGACATTGACATCACAATTGTTGACAACATTGTTACTCTCAAAGGCTCCAAGAAATATGAGAGCGAAATTAAGGACGAGGATTACTATCATGTGGAGCGTCTCTTTGGCTCATTTGAGCGTTCTTTTGAACTGCCAGCCAACATTGACCGTTCAAAAGTCAAGGCGCTTTTCAACAATGGCGTCCTCGAAGTAACTCTCCCCCTTGCCGAGGAATCCAAACCCAAGCAGATTAAGATCAACATTGAATAACCTTCATTAAAACGAAGGGTTTTTGCGGGACAGTCTCAAGGGCTGTCCCATTTTTTTTATTTTAGTGATTTCAATTGACTCGGCAATTCCCAGCCCATAAGCAACTAATTCAAAAGAACGCCATGATTAAAGCGGCGGGAAAAGTTTAATTTATTGGCGAGTTGCAAACTATGGTTACAATGCATCAGCTTTTAGTGGAAGCAATTCAAAAAGGCGCTTCCGATTTGCACATAACGATGAACGTTCCCCCCATTCTCAGAGTGGATGGGTTTTTGGAGCCGCTCGAATATCCGCCGCTTCGCCGCGAGGAGACAAAGCATCTGATTTATTCGATTCTCAACGACACCCAAAAAGCAAAGTTTGAACAGGATTGGGAATTGGATTTATCTGTTGAGGTTCGCGATGTGGGGCGCTTTCGCGTGAACATCCACATGCAGCGCGGTTCAGTTGAAGGCGCATTCCGAATCGTCAACGAAGAAATCCGCACCATCAAACAGCTGGGGCTTCCGTCTGTGATTGGAGAATTTGCCCGCAAGGTCAGCGGACTTGTGCTTATCACGGGACCGACGGGAAGCGGTAAAACGACCACGCTTGCCGCGCTCATCAATCAAATCAACTGCGAGCGGCGCTGCATGATTGTGACGGTTGAAGACCCTATCGAATATGTTCATCGCAACCGCAAAAGCATTATTAAACAACGCGAGGTAACCAGCGATACGAAAAGTTTTAGCACGGCGCTCCGGCATATTTTGCGGCAGGATCCGGATGTCATCTGCATCGGTGAAATGCGCGACCTTGAAACGATTTCAACGGCGTTAACCGCCGCTGAAACGGGGCATCTCATGTTTTCGACTCTTCATACGCCGGACGCCATCCAAACTATTGACCGCATCATTGACGTTTTTCCGCCTCATCAACAGCAACAGGTGCGCATTCAGCTGGCGAACACGCTTGAGGGTATTGTGGCGCAGCAGCTGATTCCTGTTCCCGGCGGACGCGGGCGCGTGGCAGCGGCAGAGGTTTTGGTTGCCAATATCGCCGTCCGCAAACTCATTCGCTCCGCCAAAACAGAGCAGCTGATGACGCTCATCCAAACCGGCTATGATCAGGGCATGGTTACAATGGATAAGGCTTTGAAGAATCTTTATCAGCAAGGTTTGATATCTTATGACGACGCCATCACAAGATGCCGGTATCCTGAATCGTTTGATACAATATAATAAAGGCGATGGGGCGGTCAGGCGGTTGGATATTAAGAATAACTTCAAAATTTAACGTCCAGCGCCTTGATGCTCCAAAGACTCAATAACACAATGACCCAATTTTCTAAATCGTCCATGAAAGTCACAATCCTCGGCTCCGGCACATCCACAGGCGTGCCGATGATTGGCTGCCAATGCGATGTTTGCCTTTCGCAAAACCCTAAAAACAAACGGCTGCGGACATCCGCCCTTGTTCAGACGGAAACAGCCAGTCTGCTTTTAGACTGCTCAACCGACTTTCGCGAACAAGCGCTTCGGCATAAAATTGAAAGAATTGACGCCCTGCTTCTGACGCATACCCATTCGGATCACATATCGGGTTTGGATGATTTGAGAGTTTATAATTTTTTGCAGGGCGAGGCTATAAAGATTTTCAGCGCTTCGCACATCCTTGAAGATGTTCGCAAAAGATTTGATTACTGTTTCAATCCAAAGCAGATTGGCGGCGGCGTTCCGGAGCTTGAATTAATCCCTGTGGATGGCTGTTTTGAATTCATGGGAATTAAGATTACCCCCCTGCCTGTCAAACATGGGGATCTGCCGATTCTGGGTTATCGCTTTAATGATTTCTCTTATGTGACAGACGCAAGTTTCATCCCCGAAGAAACGATTCAGAAGATGATGGGAACTCGGGTGTTGGTATTAAACGCCTTGCGATATATGCCGCATTCCACTCATTATTCGCTTGCTGAGGCGCTTGAAATTTCTCAGAGGATCGGACCTGAAAAGGTCTGGTTCACGCATATCGCCCATCAGATGGAACACTGGGCGACCAACCGCACGCTGCCGCCCCACGCCCGTCTTGCCTATGACGGGCTTGTGATTGAAATATAGCTTCATCCAGCCATAAGGGCGCAAACTCATTTTCTTTTTCTTGACATAAAAAATAAAATGCAATAGTTAGATTTTTGTTAAATCGCAAGGATTAATGCGATGAAAATATTATTAATATTATGTGTTCCTCTCTTTATCTTCTTTAAATTTAACACAATCGGCGAAGAGCAGGTTCCCAAATCAGTTGAAGGCATTGATGGAATAGCGTTTATGTAAACTAATTGATAAGGGAGACATTACCAATGAGAACTCAATACAAATTAATGGTTGTTATTGTTTTTTCTTTTTGCCTGTCTTTGGGCATGGCATCAACTGACTGGGACACGTTATACAAATCAACAGTTTATATTAGAGACGTCCCTTTTGCTGTGATATATGAGATCAAAGAAAATAATTTGATAGGCAAAATGTTGCGTCAGGATATTCTCAACGGATATAATCCAAATCAACTTGATCCTCAAAATGGTTTCGGATATCTAACAGGAGAATGCTTATTTGTTTCTGACGGTCAAGGAAACGAGAGATTTCAATTCACTTCCGTTTCAGAATCCTATGATAACATTAAATATTTCGATTATATATCAACACAAACGGCATCCTTCTCATATTTAAAAGACAGGGTTATTGACTGTTCAATAGATAATAAGGGTCAGTTTGGTAAAGGTTATCAGGTGTGGGACAAAGATTATAAATTAGCATTTGATATTGCGAAATTCCCTCGGTGGGGGCTCTCTATTGGCTCGCCGGGTGAGCGATTTGGAAGAAAACCTCTTTTTGATGCGATATACCCTATTTTGCATAAAGAGGGGCGGCTGAATCAACCTTTTGATTGTCTTGAATTTAATACTAGCGAAGGGCTAAATTACATGATTGAATGGAACAAAGATCCCATCCCATCAAAGATTCAATACGTCAATAATCCCATATCGCTTATATTCACGATTACGGAAGTAGGGGCAACCCCCGAAGGTTATGCATATCCCAAGAAAGCCGCCATGAAAAAACTTGGGATCGACGATGAAGTTCTTTATGAATCGGAGATAAAAGTTAAAGAAATTATTATAGGCGATGAGGCTCTAAAAAAATATCCTATCATTCCTGAAACGCCGCCGGGGAAAATAATTGATATGAGAACAGCCAAATGACCGCTGTGTTATGAGGACAAATATCGCCCCGCAATTTGTTCTCCGCATTCCGGGCAGCAATTATTAAAAATTCGATTTTGGGAGACGCTGAAGCCGAGGCGGGCAATCAAGAGCGCTCCGCACTTCCAGCAATAGGTGTTTTCCCCTTCTCCCCAGACATTGCCAAGATAAATATATCTTAGCCCTGCCGCCTTTCCAATCTCATAGGCTTTCTTAAGAATATTTGTGGGCGTGGGCGGCGCGTTAAACTTATATGATGGATGATATCGGCTAACATGCCACGGGATATTGGGATTGAGGGACGCGATGAATTCCGCCGCGCCTTGTATCTGCGCCTCTGTATCAGTCACCGATGGGACAATAAGCGTTGTGATTTCAAGCCAGATGCCCGCTTCATAAATCGCCTCAATGGATTGGAGTATTTTGGGCAATTCCGCTCCGATATACTTTCGATAAACATCATCATCAAAAGCTTTCAGATCAACATTGATGGCATCCAGATAAGGCGCAACGGTTTTAACTGTTTCGGGCGTCATATATCCATTGGAGACAAAAACATTCTTAAGCCCTGCTGCGTGCGCCTGCCGCGCCGTGTCATACGCATATTCGAAATATACGGTCGGTTCCGTATAGGTATATGAAATGCTTTGACAATCCCGCCTCAAAGCGGCGCGCACTACACTTTCCGGAGGGAAGTCTTGTCCGGCAATTTCTTTCATATCTCGCGGCATCTGCGATATGTCCGAGTTCTGGCAGAAAGGGCAATGGAAATTGCATCCAACCGTCGCGATGGAAAAGCTTGTCGAGCCGGGCTGAAAGTGAAAGAGCGGTTTTTTTTCTATTGGGTCTATATGCGATGCGATGGCTTTTGCATATACAAGGCTGTAGAGGACGCCGCCGCGATTTTGTCGAACGGCGCATATACCGTAATGACCTTCTGAAATCGTGCAGCGATGTTGGCACAAATGGCACCGAACTTGAAGGTTCTCCAACTTTTCATAAAGCATGGCTTCTTTCATGATATACTCTCCACCAAACTTTTCAAAATACGAAGATTTTCTAAATCCGCCTGCGGCTCCGGCTCTTTGGGCGTTTCGATGATTTTGGGAATTTCGGCAAATCGTTCATCATTCATGATAAATCGAAAGGCATCCAGTCCAATGCTCCCCTTGCCGATATTTTCATGGCGGTCAAGTCTTGAGCCCAGCGGTTTTTTTGAGTCATTCAAATGGATGGCGCAAAGTTTTTTTATTCCGATAATTGAATCAAATTCTTTCAGCGTTGATTCATAATCTTTTTTTGTCCGAATGTCGTATCCTGCGGCAAATATATGGGAGGTGTCAAGGCACACGCCGACGCGCGCGGGGCGTTTAATATCAGAAATAATCTGCGCCAAGTCCTCAAAACGGGAACCGATGCCTGTGCCTTGTCCGGCTGTTGTTTCGAGAAGTATTTTAACCTTCCCTTTTATGTCTTCTTTGAAAAGCGCATTCAAGGCGCCGGCAATCTGATTAATGCCATGGCGTGTGCCCATTCCCTTATGCGCGCCCGGGTGGATAATCAGCGATGGTATTTGCAAAAATGAAGCGCGCGTCAATTCGTCGCTCATGGCGCGCATGGATTTTTTGAAAATGGTTTCATCGGGCGAGGCAAGATTAATGAGATAGCAATTGTGAGCCACGATATGATTCAAGCCTGTTTTTTTTTGATTGGCAAAAAAGTCGCTCCGCTCTTTTTCCGAAATCGGCTTCCCTTCCCAGCGCGTGTTATTTTTGAGAAATATCTGAACGGCTGTGCAGGATAGTTCGTCACCCCGCAGAATGGCTTTGTCAATTCCTCCCGCGATGGACATGTGGGCTCCTAATAACAACGGCGGTGTTTTATTTTTCATATTTGATTGCCAGATTCATTGTATTCATGGTTTCAAAACATTTTTTGTTCATTATCTGTGCCTTATCCTCCGCGCAATCCGCTCATGGTCATACCGCGTAGGAATGTTTTTTGTGTGCATAGAAATAATATTACGATGGGTATGATTACCAAAGTGGACGCCGCCATCAGCAGATTCCAATCCGTTCCGCCGTGCTGGCTCTGGAAGAATTGCAACCCAAGCGATAAGGTGTAGCGCTTTTGGTCCGAAAGGTAAATCAAAGGACCAAGAAAATCATTCCATGTATTTAGGAATTGAAAAAGTCCCACCACCAGAAGAACCGGTTTTGCCAGCGGCAAAATGACGCTCCAATAGATTCGGAAATCCCCCGCGCCATCCATGAACGCGGCTTCCGAAAGGTCATGCGGTATGTTCATAAAAAACTGCCGCATCAAAAACACATGAAATGCGCTGCTGAAAAAAGCGGGAATCCATAAAGGTTTGAAAGTCCCCACCCAGTTATAAAGACGAAATAAACGAAAAAGGGGAATCATATAAACCGGAAACGGAATCATCATCGTTGCCAGCGTCAGATAAAAACAAAAATCCCTCCCCCGCCATTTAATCCGCGAAAAGCCATAAGCCACCAAAGAGCTGGAAAGTATTGTTCCAAGAACGGAAAGAATGCACAAATACAATGTATTCCGCGCATAAAGGTTAAATTGAAAACCTTGATAATTGAGACAGGTCTTGAAATTTTCAAACCTCATGGGAAACTCAATCAATTTGGGCGGATAGCTCATTGCCTGTCCGGGGAGTTTGAGCGCTGTGGACACCATCCAGACGAGCGGAAATAAAAAGGCTATCGAGCCGATGATGACAACGGCGTGGGCAATAATCAATTTTCGTCTCAATCGAGAGCGCTTTGTATATTCCGCAAAAGACTGCACGAGAACATACGTTTCGCCGACAGTTAAAAGGACGGAAAAATCGGAAACCCCGTATTGGATGATGCTAATAATCAGATGTAATACGTGAAATAATAAATAAGCTTCGCCGCATAAAAAGAGGGTGTTTGCGAGTTTTTTTATTTGCGGCTTGTCGGAATGTTTTAATAAAATAAACGCCGCAACGATTGCCGCAAGGGATAAGAACATTAATATTATTAAAGCATATAACATTTAAACCCGCCAGCCCTATAAATTATCGGTTTCATAATGCACAAATCGCGAGGACACTCGGCTCGCCAGTATGGTTAAAATCAATGTCAAGATAAACATGAGCCACGCCATTGCCGACGCATATCCCATTCTTAGATATTTGAATGCGGCGTCATAGATATACATGGTGAAAAAATATGATGAGTCGGCTGGACCGCGCCCCAGCATAACAAATGGCACCGCAAAGAATTGCAGGCTTGCGATGATGCCCACGATAAGGTTGAAATAAATCGCCGGCGATATCAGCGGCAGCGTTATGTTGAAAAACTTTCTCCAATGCGTGACTCCGTCAATCTCTGCCGATTCATACAATTCTTTTGGAACTTCTTGCAACGCCGCCAAAAAGATTATCATCGAAGCGCCCACCCCCCAAAGGCGAGTCAGAACAAGCGCGGGCTTTGTCCACATCGGGTCTTCCAGCCAGTTAGGCGCGGAGGCTTGCAGGGGTTGCAGAAGCGGGTTCAATATTCCATTCAAAATGCCAAAACGTGAATTGAAAATCCATTGCCATAATATTGCCAGAGGAATAAGCGGGACAAGAGACGGTAAAAAATAAACGGCGCGGAAGCCATCGCGAAATTTGATTGGCTGATTTAGAAATAAAGCCAAAAAAAGCGATAGCCCGAGTCCAAGCGGAAGCGAGATAGCCGCATACAACAGGGTATTGTTCAATGATTTCCAGAATAGGTCGTCCTTGAGAAGGTCTGAATAATTCTGAAATCCGATGCCAACCGGCGGAAGCAGAACGCTGAAATCTGTGAAACTATAATAAATGCTCGCAACAATGGGATATCCGACAAACAGTGCCATGCCTATAATCCAAGGCGATATGAATAACAAACCTTTTTTTATATTACAAAATTCGGCATGGGAAATTTTAAAAATCATTTTTTACCCAATCTGCTATTTTGCGATTTTGATTTAGCTTCCTCAACCCGTTTTTGGGATTCCCAAGCGCGATGTATTCGATTCTGAACCCGTTCAAGCGCCTGCTCGGGCGTCTTTTTCAAAAGCCATACCTCGCTAAACGCTGAGTTCATCTCTTCCCTCATTTGCTGAAACATGGGGATCATCGGTTGCGTTTTGGCGTTGGGACTTTCCGCAAGTTCGTAAAATAATTTGATATACGGATGGGGGTGTTTTATCCAAAAATCCTCGCTCACTTTTTTTAGAGGGGAAAATTTTCGCTGCTCCATGCAGAGCAGTTCCATGTTTTCCTGTTGTTGGACAAATGATATAAACTCGAACGCCTCGCGGGGATGGGGCGCATCTGTAGGAATAACAAGGTCGTCGCAATCGGCAAGCGTGACATTTTCCAAACCTTCAACGGCGGGAAAGGGCGCAACGCCCCATTCCAGTTTTGGATTATATTTATCAATGAAGTTGAACATCCAGACACCCTGCAATTCCATAGCGACTTGTTCTGTAAGAAACGGGTTTTGGGGCGATGCAAAAAGAAGCCTTCCAAAACCGCCTTCAAATTCCTGCAAACGAACCAACCCATATTTGCGCGCGTAATTTTGAACCCACACAAGAGATTTGACATTTCCCGCATCGTCCATTGTGATGCGACCTTTTTCATCGGTGAGGCGTCCTCCAAACCAAAATCCCCATGCCCAGAGCCACCACCCCGGATAGCTGGGAGTGAATCCGATTGTTTTTATCTTCCCTTTGTTATTATATCGAGTCAGCTTTTCAGCCATGCTGTCCAATTCATCGAGCGTTTGCGGCGGTTTATCTGGGTCAAGCCCAGCCTCGCGAAAAAGGCGTTTGTTGTAATGAAGCGCAAGCGTGGCAGGCGTCGTAGGCAGGGCATACAACTTGTTTTGATAAACCCCCATGTCCCAGAAAACGGAGAGGTAGTCCTCTTTTTTTATATTAAATTCCGATGCCAGTTCATCCAAAGATTTCAATGCGCCTTTTTCCGCAAAGTTTGGAATCATGAAAGCCTGAAGTCCGGCAAGGTCGGGAGGATTTTTTCCCGCGACAGAAACAAGAAATCGCTGCTCAATGCGGCTGATGGGACGTTTTTCCACCCAGATGCGGCTTTGGGATTGGTTGAACTTATCAATAACTTTTTGCATCGCCTCGCCCTCAAAACCCGTCCATTTTTCCCAGTATTCAATCTTAATGCGCCCCTCATGGATATCGCTTCGGAAATAACTGGGGAAAAGGTCAAAGGCAAGGCAGGGCAGTATGACTGCGGTCAAAACAACAAGCGCTGCAATTCCCGCCAGAACTATGGCAGAAAAATATATAAATGGGTTATTAAGTTTTCTTTTCAATTGAGGCATATTAGGAGATTTTCATAAAAATTTTCACCTGCTCATGTCAATCATGTTTGATATAAAAATAATTTGTCCTTAATACATCGAAATTGTTGAAATTAATTGAGGGGAATAATCTGCGCTGCCGGCGCATGCGGCAAGCCATGCCCAGTTTTCCCTAAATATTTGTTGCCATTGGTTTCTCTATTTGTCGAGAATTTGAATGTATCGAATAATTGGGGAGGGGATAAAATAAAATTTCTTCGAAGCATCTTCCCGGTAATTGCATTTTGGGTGATTATGTCAACATCCGTCTTTGCGGCGCGGTATTATGTCAAACCCACAGGCAGCGATTCAAATTCGGGGGAATCATGGGACGCCGCCTTAAAAACAATTGTAAAGGCAACAGAAAAGGCACAAAAAGGCGATGAGGTCTGGGTCGCAGAAGGGACCTATGCAGAATCTAAAACCGTTGTTAATAGTAAAGGTGTTGCACTCTATGGCGGTTTTGCAGGAACGGAATCACAACTTTCACAACGGAACATTTCCGCACACCCCACAATCATAGATGGAGAGGATGCCCGTCAATGCGTCCGCAACTCAGGAGTTTTGGACGGCTTCCAATATTGTAAGTGGGAAATCAGACTCCGGCGGCGGAATTTATAACAATTCCTCCGGCACAGTGACCAACTGCACTGTCTATAGTAACAACGCAGAAGGCTATAGGAGCTCCGGTGGCGGGATTTATAACTACGGCACGGTGACCAACTGCACAGTCTATAATAACACCGCAACAGATGAGGGCGGCGGGATTCATAACAGCGAAAAAGGCACGGTGACCAACTGCACAGTCTATAGCAATAACGCAGAATTCGGCGGCGGCGGGATTTATAACTCCGGCACAGTGACCAACTGCACAGTCTATGGAAACAGTACAACAGGCTATTACAGCAGCGGCGGCGGGATTTATAACACTGGCACTGTGACCAACTGCACTATATATAATAACACCGCATTAAGCATTGGGAATGGCTTAGGCGGCGGGATTTTTAACTATTATGGCACGGTGACCAACTGCACAGTCTATAATAACACCGCAACGTACGGCGGCGGGATTTATAACGATTCCTCCGGCACGGTGACCAACTGCACAGTTTATAATAACCGCGCAGAAAGCTCCGGCGGCGGGATTCGTAACTATTACGGCACGGTGACCAACTGTATCTCATGGAAAAACACGCTTGGAGATATTTGTGGTGGAGGCTCTGAGAAATATAGCTGTTTCGGAGAGGCTGATGGAAAAAACGGAAATATACGGGGGAATCCCCTTTTCGTCAACACATCAGGTGATTTATCAACATGGGACTTTCGATTGCAAAATGGCTCACCTTGTGTGGATGCGGGAAGTGTGGAGGACGCGCCGAAGACAGACATTATGGGCAATCCTCGACCGGGCGCCGATGGCAAGGTCTGCATGGGTGCCTATGAATCTCCCGATGGATATGAGCCACAATCGCCCCTTCCAGTTTTGGGTCCTCTTTATGTTTCTGAGTCTGGAAACGATGCCAATAATGGGCTCTCGTGGGGGACGGCTTTGAAAACCATCGGCGCCGCCCTGAATAAGGTTGCTGATTCAGATGATCTTTATCAAATCTGGGTTGCGGAAGGAACATACGCAGAGGGTCGGACATTAATAAATCCTTCCCGCGTTGCACTATATGGCGGCTTTGCAGGAATGGAATCACAAATTTCTGAGCGGAACATTTCCGAACATCCCACAATCATAGATGGAAAAGATGCTTGCCAATGCGTCAAAAGCTCAGGAGTTTTGGACGGCTTCCATGTTGAAAGAGGCAAAACTGAAAATAACGGCGGCGGGATTAATAACACCGGCACGGTGACCACCTGCACAGTCTATAATAACAGCGTAACAGGCTTTGACAGCTACGGCGGCGGGATTTATAACGATTACGGCACGGTGACCAACTGCACAGTCTATGGAAACAACGCACTACGGCACGGCGGCGGGATTTTTAGCGATTACGGCACGGTGACCAACTGCACAGTCTATGATAACAGCGTAACAGGCTTTGACAGCTACGGCGGCGGGATTTATAACGATTCCTACGGCATGGTGACCAACTGCACAGTCTATGGAAACAGAGCAGAAGATTACGGCGGCGGGATTTATAACAATTCCGGCACGGTGACCAACTGCACAGTCTATGGAAACAGAGCAGAAGATGGCGGCGGCGGGATTTGTAACTATTACGGCACGGTGACCAACTGCACAGTCTATAATAACAGCGCATTTGGCTCTTGGGGTGGCTTAGGCGGCGGGAGTGGCTTAGGCGGCGGGATTCGTAACTATTACGGCACGGTGACCAACTGTATCTCATGGAAAAACTCGTGTGGAGATATTTGGGGTAGAGGTTCTGTGAAATATAGCTGTTTCGGAGAGGCTGATGAAAAAGACAGAAATATACGGGGAAATCCTCTTTTCGTCAACACATCAGGCAATTCATCAACATGGGACTTTCGATTGCAAAATGGCTCCCCCTGTGTGGATACGGGGAGCGTGAGTGACGCGCCGGAGACAGACATTATGGGCAATCCTCGACCGGGCGCCGATAGCAAGGTCTGCATGGGTGCCTATGAATCTCCCTATGAATATAAACCTCAACCGCCCCGCCCAGCTTTGGATCCTCTTTATGTTTCTAAGGCCGGAAGCAACACCAATAATGGACTCTCGTGGGGGGCGGCTTTGAAAACCATCAGCGCCGCCCTGAATAAGATTCCTGATTCTGATGATCTTTATCAAATCTAGGTTGCGGAAGGAACATACGCAGAGGGTTGGACATTAATACCTCCTTCTCGCGTTGCACTATATGGCGGCTTTGCGGGAACGGAATCGCAAATTTCAGAACGAAATATTTCCGCGCACCCCACAATCATAGATGGAGAGGGCGCTCACCGGTGCGTCAAAAACTCAGGAGTTTTGGACGGCTTCCATATTACAAGAGGGAAATCAGATTATGGCGGCGGGATTGTTAACTCCGGCACAGTGACCAACTGCACAGTCTATAATAACAATGCGACAGGCAATAACGGCACCGGCGGCGGGGTTTATAACTCCGGCACAGTAACCAACTGCACAGTCTATGGAAACAGCTCACCAGGCAATTGGTACGGCGGCGGCGGGATTTATAACGATTCCTACGGCATGGTGACCAACTGCACAGTCTATGGAAACAGTGCAACAAATGACGGCGGCGGGATTTATAACTCTTCCGGCACGGTGACCAACTGCACAGTCTATGGAAACCGTGCAACAAATTACGGCGGCGGGATTTTCAATAGTGGCACGGTGACCAATTGTATAGCATGGGGTAATAATACAGACATTGAAAATTCCGGCGGTGAAGTTAAGTATAGTTGTTTCGGCGGAGGGACATCAGGCGAGGGTAATATTGCCGTTGATCCTATGTTTGTCAATGTATCCGGCGATGACCCAACAAAATGGGATTTGCGGCTTCAGCCGAATTCTCCCTGTATTGACAAGGGGACATCCGAAGGCGCGCCGGATTATGATATTCTCGGCATAAAGCGTCCTCAGGGCGCTGGGGTTGATATGGGAGCATACGAATGTATTCCGTCAATCCCCGCAATTATTTCGCATATTCTGGGCAAAAAACCGCTCACGCCTGAAGAAAAAAATGCCGCCGATGATAACAAGGACAATATCATTGACGTTGCTGATATCGTTCATATTATGAAACAGAAATAGCCCGGCGATTCTCAACGTGATTGGAGGTTTTTAAAACCATAACCTTTCAACATAGTTGCAATTTATTGAGGGGAATAATTGGCACTGTCGGCGCTGCCGACGCATGCGGCAAACCATGCCCAGGTTTCTCCCGCCTCCTTCCTTTTTTCATCTTCCAATGGACACATCTATTTTTTTTATTTTGAAGGAGCATGGAATTTGTTATTGACCCGATATGGTTTTGCATCATTATAATTATTTCATGATGAATAATAAAGGAGAAGACTAATGGAGCGCACAGGTATCATTACGTTCAAGGGTCAAGGGATGACTCTTTTAGGGCAGGGTGTTAAGGTTGGCGATGAGGCGCCGGATTTTGCGGCGGTGGATTCGGGTCTTGCACCGGTGAGATTATCCGATTTCAAAGGGCAGGTAATCATCATCAGCGCCGTGCCGTCTTTGGACACTCCAGTTTGCGAGCTGCAAACCACGCGTTTTAATGAAGAAGCGTCGTCATTGAAGGCGAAGATTGTTACTATCAGCATGGATTTGCCGTTTGCCCAAAAGAGATTCTGCAGCGTTCATGATATAAATAATATAACTCTTCTTTCAGATTATCAGGAACGCGACTTTGCCATGAAATATGGTTTGTTGATTAAGGAGCTCAAACTGATAGCCCGCGCAATCTTTGTTATTGGGAAGGATGGTCGAATAGCCTATATGGAGATTGTCCCAGAGGTTACCAATCATCCGGATTATGACAAGGCGCTTGAGGCGGCAAAGCGGCTCATAAGCTAAAAATGCCATGTTAAGCAGCGTCGAAGATAAAAAAGATCAGCGCATCCGTATGGTTCTAAATATTCTGTCTCAAGCGGAAAAGCCGCTTGGCGCCACGCGTCTGGCGGCGGAATTCAATAACTTTGGGATTAGTATCAGCGATCGGACGCTTCGTCTTTTATTGGACGAAATGGACTCGATGGGCTTGACTGAGAATCTGGGGCGGCGCGGGCGGCGTTTGACTCCCAAAGGTTTTGGGTTAGCATCCGAGCATGTGTCTGCCTCCCTGCGCGGTTTTGTGAATGTCAAAGCTGAAACTCTTGCGTCCCAAATGTCATTTTCTCTTTCACGCAGGCGCGGCACAATCGTCATCAACATCTCCATGATTCCTATAAAATACATATCTATGGCGGCGGAGGAAATTATTCGCGCTTACAATGCGGGCATTAGTTACGGGGAATTAATAGCTATCGGGATGCCGCAGGAAATTTTCTGCGGTCAGCGCGTTCCGGAGGATAGTATTGCGATTGGAACGGTTTGCGGCATTACAGCCAATGGCATATTTCTTCAAGCCGGCATTCCAACTATTTCGGTTTTTGGCGGGTTGCTTGCAATGAAGGACAACCGTCCGCAGTTTTTTCAGCATATCATAAAATATAGCGGTACGACCATTGACCCGCTGGAAATTTTTATGCGCGGCGAGATGACATCCGTCGGGCAAGTGGCTCGTGGAAAGACGGGCTTGATTGGAGCGGGATTTCGGGAGGTTCCCGCAACCTGTCTTGATAAAATCCCCCGTTTTGAAGAGCATATGAACAGGGCTAAACTCAAAGGGGTGATTGCCATCGGCAGACCGGGGCATCCCCTTGCGGGGACTCCGGTCATGCCCGGGCGCGTCGGCGTGATTGTCATGGCTGGATTAAACCCCATTGCGGCAGCTCAGGAGTGTCATATCCCAATTAAATCCTTTGCCATGTCGCGGCTTTATCCATACGAGAAATTGACGCATTACAGCGTGTTGAAAAAGTTTGTTGTGTAATAGATATTTGATGCTCCTTTTTGACCTGTATTAATCGGATGCGGATATGGCGGTCTTGGGCGTTTGTTTGCATTTCAACGTTTGCGGATTATAGTTTTTTCGCAGGTCATTTATGGACAGGGCGCTAGCCTGTCCAACTTATACTTTGCTAATCTCTCAAAACAAAAAATCTCAACTTTTCGGGTCGGGTAAAATAAACACATATTGGGCGCTGCTTGCCAATTAGAGCGATTCAGCGGCGCTTAGGCGGTGTTATTATTTATTATTGACAACTACGGGGAATGTGGGATTGTATCTGATAATCAATTGAGAAAGCGAAATATTGGGTTTTACCTTAACTATTAATTCGGAATAAAAAAATGGAAAAACAAGGCAGGCGCAATTTTGCTTATTTATTTCCTCTGGAAAAGAGTCCGGCGCTCCAAGAGGAATATACGATTTCGAGCAATATTATAACCATCGGACGGCATCCGAATAATTCTATTTCCATTCCGCAAGAAGCCATTTCCCGCCATCATGCCAAGATAGAATTTCTGGACGGGGCGTTTTATATTGTTGATCTCAACAGCAGCAACGGGACAATGGTCAATAGCCAGCGCATCACCCGCCATGAACTGAAAGAGGGCGATATTATTATGATGGGGGATGTGGAGTTCGGCTTTTCATGGTTTTCCGCGGCGGAACGCGCTTCGGACAAGAAGGAAGACAGCACTGTATCCCTTTTGCCTCAAGAGCTGGAGGGAGGCCAGTTCACCACTATCCTGACTTCAAAGCCCAGCGATTCCACGCCGCTCCCAACCGCCGCAGAATCAGCCCTCGCCTCAAAAGCCGAGCTCATAAAGGCGAACATGCGTCTGGCGACACTTTACCGCCTGAGCGATATGCTGCGGGACGCCAAAGACAGGCATACGATTCTTGAGCGTGTTATGAATCTTATTTTTGATATTCTTCCCGCAGACCGCGGCGTCATCCTAACAAGATCAACTGAGGAATCGCCGTTCCAACCGGCTCTTGTAAAATATCGAAGCGATGAGCCGATTACCCACCATAATATTTCCATCAGTCGGACAATTGTGGAGCGTTGCGCTCGCGAGAAGATTTCGGTTCTCAGCCGCGACGCCCGTTCTGATGAGCGTTTTGACGGTTCGGAGAGCATCGTCATGCATGATATCCGCTCCGCCATGTGCGTTCCGCTCATCGCTAAGGGCAGGGTTCTTGGCGTTCTCCATATTGACACCCGCGAGGAGGTTCGCGCCTTTAATGAGGGGGACTTGAATTTCATCTCCAATTTAGGCAATGAGCTTGCGCTTTCTTTGGATAATGTGGAAATGCGCGAGCGGATGGTTCAAGCGGAAAAGATGGCAGCCATCGGGCAGACCATTACGGGCGTGGCTCACAATATTAAGAACATTTTACAACTGACTATGGGCGGGGCGCAACTGATGGACAAGAGCCTGAATGAAGGTTCGATTGATAGCGTCCGCGCCAGCTGGGATATTATCAAGCGCGGCGAGGAAAAAATCGGCAAATTCATCCGCGACATGCTTGACTTTTCCCGCGCATCTTCCGGTCCGAAAAAATTCTGCAGCATTAACGATGTGGTTCTGGAAATCAAAGACTCCATCAAGGAGCAGATGGAAAAGAAAAACATTAAGATTGAACTTGAACTTGATAACAAGGTTCCGGATCGCCGTCTTAGCGAGGACGGCATGTATAAATGTTTGATGAACCTGATAATTAATGCAAGCGAGGCTATCAAACACGAAAATGGTTTGATAAAAATTTCAACAAGCGTCAACGAGGAAGATAGCATTATCATCAAGGTTTCAGATAACGGCGAAGGCATGCCGCCGGATGTCATGAGCCGCCTCTTTACGCCTTTCTTTACGACCAAAGGTTCAAACGGGACGGGGCTGGGGCTTTGCACAACAAGGAAAATAGTCGAGGAGAATAACGGCAAAATGTCCGTTGATTCCAATTATGGCGAAGGCACTGTTTTTACCATAACTCTTTTTTCTGAAGAAACAAAAGGCTTTTGAAGACATAACGTGTTTCAACGTGTTTTTATATTCTTAATATTTGCCCTTTTACTCAAATCATTTGCATTAGCAGCCGATGTGTCGTTGTTTCCCGCCGCGTCCTATCAACACGATTCGGAGACGTCGCGAACGGAAATCAATCTGGGGTATCCGCTCTTCAATCTCACCTCCAAAAACGGCACGACGCAGGCGCGCATTCCTTTTGTCTTTTCCCATAGGAACGAAGCGGACACCAAAAAAATATTATGGGATTTTGTTTGGCCTCTAATCACAATCCGTTCCAAACCGCGCGGAGAAGGCGGAGAGGAGCGCCGCTCTCAATACAGGTTTTTAATGATGTTTGAAAAATCGGACAAAGACACACAGAACGACTCCTATAAAAAATTCACATTCTTTCCTTTTTTATTCACCGGTACGGATAAGAATGACCGCAGCCATTTCATCTTTTTCCCGTTTGTTTGGTATGCCAATGATGCTTATGTCTTTCTCCCCTTTCCTTCGCAGCAGCCTCAAAGCTATACTGCCTTTTTGCCCTTTTTCGGAGATTTCCGCAACCTGGGAAACAACGACCGCATTCTGACTATTCTTTGGCCTCTGTTTGCCAAAGTGAATAACCCGGGCAAATATCAATATCATTTTCTTTGGCCTGTATTCGGCTATGGCAACGGCGACGGGTATAAAGCGCTAAGCGTCTGGCCTCTTTTTAGTTTTGCAAAAAATGACGGCGAATATACGCGCATGAATTACATTTGGCCTCTTGGGTATCATCGAGAGACGGTATTAAAAGATGGCGGCGTTAAAACATTTGATCTTCTGTTTCCGCTTTTTGTCCGCCAAAGAACGCCAAAAGAAAAATGGGATTATTATTTGCTCTTTGGCAGAAAGGAAACGCCGAAGCGTTCGCAATGGGGCATTCTGGGTCCGGTTTTTCGGAAGGCGGATTATGTTGATGATAATGGGTATGGGTTTGATATTTTATTTTCTATGTTCAAATTTGAAAATAGCATAGAGGCGCGGACAAGGCAGGTTTTTCCGCTCTTCGGACATCGCCGAAAACCCAAAGAACTGTTTTATTATACACTTTGGCCTGTGTTTCGCCATAAGACCACAGAGTTTGAAACCTACACTTACAAAAGGACATTTTTTTTCCCATTTTATATCGGGCGCGATATGGTATATAACGATGGCTCATGGGAGAAGCGCCGCACCTTTTTTCCATTCTTTGGAACGATAAGCAAGTCCGACGGTTCATGGCAAACTTCGGCTTTGCGCTTTTTTTATTACGACAAGGCGGATGCGTGGGAACGGAATTTTGGATCTATTGTATCGGTTTATAATTCGCAAGGCGATGCGCAAGGCCATTATTCCCGCCGCGTTTTTGGAAAAATTTACCATCGAGAACATGATGCAAACATTGACTCTTCAGAGGTTAATACCCTTGTTCTGCAATTGAAGCGCGAAGAAGAAACTCGCGAATATAATTTTCTTGGCGGTTTGTTTGGGGTTAAAAAGAATCCCGAAAAAACCACATTTAAGGTGTTTTTCATTCCTTTGTGATTATGGCGGAAAACGAGCTTATCATTATTGATTGCATTGAAAAAATCCGCAACCATTTGTTTGCCTGCGACCCCAGCCTTGAGAAAATATTTGAAAACCTTCAAAATACTTCATTGACCTGTAAAACCGAAGATTTGATTCGGGAATCCTATCTTTCTGTTGTCTTGAATATCAATATTGATGCGGCTATCGGGCGCAGAAAAATCCGGCATATTATAAAGGAAATTTGCGAGGATGATTTTCATTCCTGCCAAGAGTCAATAAATCCCTATCTCAAACACGACTTTTATCATTTGACGGATAAGGAAAAAGAAAAATTTGTTAAAAACTTCCAAGCGGTTACCAACATTCTTGATTGCCTGAATGCAATTCCCCAAAATGAGATCAACTGGCTGGCGCTTATCAAAGATTTATCCAGCGGGAAGACCGGGCTGAATGCCATGAAAGCATACCGCTTCTTGAAACTTCTTGGCGCCCCTGTGGCGGTTCTTGAGACAAGAAAGCGCAAGTTTTTATTTCGGCTTGGTTGGCTTAATGTTTCTAATACAAATTCCAAATCTTTGACATTATATCAAAATTTTTGCTCTCAACTATCGCGCCTTTGCAACGAATCCATTCAATCTCTGGATTATTTGTTTGGGTTATTTTCCGGCTCGGAGAAAACCGCGGCAAGAGATGTCCCGATATGCGGGGAAAAACCGTTTTGCTCCAAATGTCCCCTTGCAAATTATTGTCATTACTTCCAGTTAATTAAGGCTGAATCCATTGGGGAGGATTATGATGCGCAAAAGATTGCCCGACAACCAAAAGAACTCCCGCGCGAAAAGCTTTTGCTTCAGGGGGCGCCAGCTTTATCTGTCCCTGAACTCCTTGCCGTCCTCTTGCGCACAGGGACAAAAACGCTTTCTGTAATGGATTTATCAAACACGCTGATTAATAAACTGGGATCGCTGCGGGCAATTGAGGCGGCAACCATAAAAGAGCTCTGCGCCATCAAGGGAATCGGTCTGACAAAGGCGGCGGAAATCAAAGCTGCCATTGAGCTGGGCAAGCGGTTTTCTCAGGAAAAAAAGCGGGTGTTAACCGAAATCAAGGAAAGCTGCGCTGTTTACGAACAATACAGATTGCGTTTCACAAATTATAAGCAGGAAGTATTTTTGATGCTCGTTCTTAACTGCCGAAATGAAATCATGCGCGAAGTTGAGATTTCCAAAGGGACTTTAAATTCCTGCACGGTTCATCCGAGGGAGGCTTTTAAGGAAGCCATTCGCGATTCCGGGGCGGGCGTTATTTTTATTCATAACCACCCCAGCGGACATCCGGCGCCGAGCCGCGCGGATATAATGTTGACCGAACGTTTGCAAAAGGCGGGCGAAATTTTGGGCATCCGAGTCGTTGACCATATTATCATCGGCGATGGCGCTTATTATAGTTTCGCAGACGAAGGGTTAATCTCATAAAATTTTGATACTTGTTGACCGCCAAGCGCTAACAGGTTTATATAGCTATGCATTAAATCATGGGAGGAATGAAATGAAAATAAGAGTTTTTGCGTCGTTTATTATTTTTATGATTTTGCTGGCATCGTTTGTTCATGCTCAGGGATCTTCCGCCATCACGCCCATTAATATGGTTACCCAGAAAAACATCGGGCAGACGGTTACGGTCGGCGGAAAAATTGTGTCCATTCAATCTCCTCGAACTGATACGACGCCCTATTCTGTTTATCTGACTGACGATACTGAAACAATTCGCATTGTCTTTTGGAAAGAAACATATAATCAAATCGCCATCAAAGAGCAATTGAAGCCGGGAACAAAAATTCGCGTAACGGGGCAGGTTAAGGATTTTAAGGGCAACATCAATTTGAATGTTTACAATGCGGCGGATATTCAATTATTTGACGCGCCGATCTCTGCCCCATCAATACAACAACCGATGATTGCTCCGCCCCTTGCGAGCGGCGTGTTGACGCCAAGTCAGGTCAATAGCTCCCTGCTTGAACGAACTATTACCGTCCAAGGTTTGGTTAAAGAATACAAGGCGCCTCAAACAGAGCGCGCCCCGCATACTATCATTCTAACCGATAATACAGGCAGCATTGACGTCGTCTTCTGGAGCGATGTTGCAGCTGGTCTCGGCTCGGAAAAGATGCCCGCCATTGGTCAGACTCTTAAAATCTCCGGACAGGTTAACGAATTTCGCAATAAGATGCAGATTAAGGTGTCCAAAGCCTCTGATATTATCCCCATAAATGAAAACGCAATTCAATCCGCTCCATCGCCAACGACCGCCGCATCATCGGCGGCTCCTTCAATTGCTCAGCCGGAACCGCGTCCTGTAGAGGAAGAGCCGAGCGATCTTTCCGATACGCTTGCGCCAAGCAAGATTACGGACGCTCTTTTAGGCAACATTGTAAAAGTTCGCGGGAAAATTGTTGATATCAAGCCGTCATGGAAAGACACGGCGCCAACAACGGTTTTAATCAGCGACGGCGTTAAAGATGTCGCTTATGTATATTGGCCAGACCTTGGCTCGCAATTGACAGAGGCTCAAAAACCGGTGATTGGCAACGCCGTTCAGGTTGAGGGCGAGGTGACGGAATTTCGCGGTAAAATGCAAATTAAAGTGACGGCTCCCGATAAAATTGTGATGAAACCAAAACAATTATCCGCGACTGCCGCCCCTCTTTCGCAGAAGCAGATTATTGATATTGGGAAAATCAATAAGGAGTATTTGAATGTTACTGTCGCCATTTCAGGAAATATTACCAGAATTATATCGGTAAAAAATGGACGGCTTCTTAAAGTGACGGATTCGACGGGAACGATTACCGTCCCTCTGTGGGATGCCATGGCGCAATCAGTCAAGCAAAACGACCAAATACGCGTTGGCGCAAAAATCATTCTTCAGGGCGTTGTCATGATTTATGAGCAGAGAAATGATATTGAGATAAAGTTAATCAATGCGGAAGACATCATCTCCGTTGAGTAGGTTTTTTATTTTCTGCATATTGAATCAAGAAGGGCAGCGAGTTGCTTTGTAAGATTTCGCCTTTCAAATTGCTCGATTTTTCTTTGTTGCGGGGCGCCCAGACCTCCCGCTTTCCATTTGAGATATAAATCCTCAACGCATAATTTGATGCCTTCGACATCGAGCGGTTCGACAATCTTCACGCCTTCGAACGGACTCAGCAAATTTTTACAAGCCCCATCGGGAATCATTGCAAGAATAGGGCGCCCGGTTCGGAGATATTCAAAAACTTTTTGCGTCATCATAACATCCGAATGCGGTCCGGGCGGGATAAAAAGCAGTAGAATTGCCGCATTCATCTGTTGCTGAATGTTTTCGATGTAGGAGCACATGCCTTCAATTCGGACAACATCCCCAATGGCTTTTTCGTTAATCGTTTGCGCAGTCGAATCGTCAACGCTGGAAAAAAACCGAACATGAAAATCCTTTCGCCATTCCGGATGCTTTTTCAACAGATCGCTTAAGGCTTGCAAAAAATATCGAGGGGTTCTCTCCCCAAAGAATGTCCCAGAATAGACAAGCGTGAACTTTGCCGTTGGATGGGCGGCGAGATTTTCGAAATCCGATTCATCGTATCCATTGGGCAATGTATGCACCTTATGGTTCGCTTCGCCTAAAATCTTTTTAAAATGCGCGCTAATAGGTTCGGAAACGCTTGTGAGGATGTCGCAATTTTTTGCTACGGTTTTTTCGAGTTTCATTTGGAAGCGGGCATGGAGAGAGGTTGCGGGTTTGAAGAATTCGGCGTTCTGCGTCCAAGCGTCGCGAAAATCAGCCGTCCAAGGCAGGTGTGTAATTTTTTTCAGAATCGCGCCGATAATATGAGCGGACTGTGGATATGAGGTTGTCAGCATTGCATCGGGTTTGAATTGTCGAATCAGCGTTAATCCTTTGAGCGCGGCAAAGGGAATCCAGCCGCATCGGTCATCTGGGATAAAGACCCACCTCCTCAAAAATTCCATCGCGCCTTTTAATCTTTCAGATGAGTGTCCGATAGGCTTTGTTTCTTCCGTTTTGCGGGGGAAAAATTTTTCAGTCAGCCGATAAGGGTCTAAAGAACCTGCGCGAAATATCGGGACGCCTTTATCCGATAATTCTGCAAGCGGCGCTGGGTCGAGACGCACCGTGCGAATTGGTTTCACCGTCAGGACAAGTGATTCCCAACCGCTCTCCGGAAGGTATCGAATCCATTTGAGGACGCGCCGCACGCCGGTTATGGAAGGCGGGAAATCGTATGAGATGATGAGCAGTTTTTTCATGGTTTCATCTTGATAATTTTATCCGAGTTTTTGAGAAAATAAAATTCAAATTCGCCAACACTTTTATTTTCGTAAAACTCGTTCAATATCCTTTTTGCCTTTTCGGGATGCCGAGCAAGTTCTACGACAACATCGGGTCTTAAAACGCCTATTGAATAGTTGTAATCTCTTTTCAAATGCCCCGGATTAAATTCGCGAATTCCGCTAATAGGTTTCATGGGTTGGCGCGCAATCACCGGATCGTTTTTGCCGAGCAAATCCACGCCTTTTCTTTCGGAAAAGTATATGGGAATTCCCGCCCATGCCACCGCCGCATGCGCATCGGGGGTTGTAATTTTTTTAATTTCGAGCGCTGTTTGAATTTTTTGCTGATTGTCTATGACGTGCAAGGGTCGTTTAATCAGGAGTGCATCAGCAAGCGCCGCCGCGCCTCTTGTGGCGTTGAGATTCGCCAGAATAGCCAGTATCAATAAGGAATAAATAAGATAGCCCCGCTTCAATTTATCCACAATTATTTCATGCGCGCCTTGGCAAATCAGAATAAAAAAAAGCGGCATCACGATGCTGATAAAACGGTTGCTGCCGCCCCACCACTCCCATGAATCGCCGCCGATATAAATGCTGTAAAACATTTGCGCCGCTATTAGCAGATACAAAAGTAAGGTGTTTTGCGCGCGCTTATGGAAGATAAAAATCAATGACAGCATCGCAATACACCAGTTCATCTTCCAAATAAACAGCGCCAGCACAAGGAGCCCGCGCATCAAACGCAGCCCTAACGGAATCCCCGACATCTTGAGATAATAAGTGTTCGGAAAAATATCGCCATAATACCAACGTCGAAAAAGGGTCTGGCTCAATAAAGAAATCACAAAAACACCCAATCCGGCAAATGCATTGAATCTTCTATTTTGAGGTTCGGCAAAGAACAAAAATATCAAGACAGTCCCGTAGAGCAAAAACATATCAATTCTAATCAGCGCGGCAATTCCCAATAGGATAAATGGCGATAGCGAGCGGCGGCTGCCTTTGTAGTTCTGAATTATTTTCAAGACAGTCAAACTGGTGAGGAAGGTCAGAGCGCCGACCTCCGTCCCCTGCAACGCCCAATTATTCAGCGGCAGGTAAAAAGCCGTTAGGAGCGCCGCCCCAAAGGATATGAAGATGTTTCCGTCGGATAAAATATCGGCAATCTTTTTGATTGTTATTATATTCGCAAGAAGCAAAAGCGCGCCGCTAACTTGAATGCACAGACTTATTTTCTCAACGGCAATGGGCAGCAGATGAAAAAGCGCCATATAAAGCGCCCATAAAAGATTGGTAATCCCTTCGACCGGCGGCTCGCCCGCATTCCACACAAGCCCGCAACCCGCCGCAAGATTGCGCGCGTATGTCATTGAAATCATGGCGTCATCGAGGAGGCAAAAATACCGAACTTCATTCACAATAAAACTTGTGCGGTAAATGAAAATCCCCGCATATAGCGCATAGCAAAAAAGCAAAATAATAAAAGGATAATATGTCTTTTTAACGTTGATGTCCGGACTCTCCAATTCGATAAACTTTAATAATTGGACCCATATTAACCCAAGGTTGCGGTTGGAATATTTGCAACTCTTTTCCGAAAATTTCCAAATAAAAATTTCGAATCGGCTGCCAACCGTAATTTTTGTCATTCATAATTCGATTATGATAATAGCTGGAACAAACAAGCCACGTAAAGCCGCCTTTTTGCAAATTCCCCAAGTTGTATTGTTCGATATTTGACGGCTGCAATTTTTCCAACCATGTGGGCATGGGGAGAAATCGCGCATAATATATTTTTTCTTTATTTTGATATTCGCCAAGCAGCTGATAATAATTTCCCGTGCCGCCTTCCTTTTGCGCATCCAATTTCAAGGCATCCAAGCTTTCCTTTGAGAGTCCAATCGGGGGGTGATATTGATAGAAATATGCGGTATCGAATGCAATCTGTTCATGTGTTGGTATATTGGCTTCAATCCATTTTGCGGCGGTAATTCTTGTGTCCTCGCCAAAAGATTCAACATCAAATTTGACTGAGCGATAAAGCGGTTCGACAATCAATAGAAACATCATCATGACGTAAATAGTATTTGATTTTGCTTTGGCGATGTTCACGGCGGCGGCAAGGCATAAAAAAGGCGTCAGCGGCATAATATAATGATAATCCAGATGTCCTGCAAAGATGATAATTGTTAAGAATATAAGGGCAAAAAAAGCCGAGGGGGTTTTGAAAAGCGGCTTTGCCGATATTTTGCCTTTATTAAATATTGCATGGAATAAAAAATATAGGAGCGCGGCGGCATAAAGGCAACCGAACTCTTGAATAAACATTTTAGCGATAAATATCAAACCAAAATGTTTCTCGCCTCCCAGCCAAATAGTTCCCCCCTGAACCTGTCTTAAAATTGTGGAAGAGATAAGCCCCTTAAAAAAACTAATCGGATGAATAATAAAATATGGCATTCCTAAGGCGAATCCAAATAACACGCCGCCAAGCAATGAAAGGAGTATTTTGGGTTTCAGATTTTTGTTTTTAATTAAGTAATACACTGGAAATATGATTGCCAATATGCCTGTGAATTTTGCGGCGGCAGTTAAGCCGGTTAATAATCCGGTAATTAAAACACGTTTCGCAGAAATGCCTTCGCCTAATTTTATCGCAATCATAAATGTTAATAACACCATCAAGGTCAAAAGCGCATCCTCTTTTGCGTAATGAGAAAATCGAACGGTGGTATAACAACACGAAAGCAAAAAGGCGGCGGATAATCCGACGCGTGCGTCTTTTAATTTTTTACCGGCGCGATAACAAAGATAAAGAGCCGCGGTGCCGGCGCAAACGCTCGCCAATCTTGCAGGGATATAAAAGAATGCGGGGTTTTGAATGAACAATCGTTTGAAATCGGTATCGGCTCCAATAATTCGATAAAAAAGAAAAGCAAAAAGGTTAAACACAATAATTATGATATTATAAAAAGTCGGCTTATTAAAATGGGCAGGCGTTAAATCGCCGGCGCCGATTTTTACGGCGCGGCTTATGGAGTCAATTTCATCGGAAGAAAAATACCCCGGATTGGGAAGTCCATAATTGATGGAAAGAGCGCGCAATATAAAACCGAACAAAAGAATCAAAAACAAAATATATTTTTCGGTTCTAACGTTCATTTGAAATAATTGCGGAGAACCGTTGCAATATAATCCTGTTGCGATTCCGTTAATTCGGGAAAGATTGGCAGAGAAAGGACGCGCCTTGCCAGATTTTCCGTAACGGGGAAATTGCCGGAGGTTGAGCCTTTCATGCCTTTGAAGCAAGGCTGCAAATGCAGCGGCAGCGGATAATGAACACCGGTGGCGATGCCTTGTTTTTTGAGCGCCGCCGCCGCGCCTTCCCGATCGTCGCATTGAATCACATACAGGTGGTAAACATGTTTGTGCCGTTCAATAGGTGTTTGAATGGGCAGCCCTTTCAATAACTCGCCATAGCGCCGGGCGATGCGCCGCCGCGCCGCAATCCAGCTGTCAAGACGGCGCAACTTGACCCGCAGAATCGCCGCTTGAAGGGCGTCCATGCGATAATTATATCCGATAATTTCATGTTCATATTTGGATTCGCGTCCATGATTGACCAGCAATCGGAGCAACCGCGCATCGGATTCGTTCTTGGTGATAACTGCTCCGGCGTCGCCATACGCGCCGAGATTTTTTCCGGGGAAAAAACTGAAGCAGCCAAAATCGCCCATTGTTCCCGCGCGGCGTCCCTGATATTCCGCTCCATGAGCCTGAGCGCAATCTTCAATGACGCGCAAGCCGTGTTTTTCCGCCAATTCAAGAATCGGCTCCATATCGGCGCATTGACCGTAAAGATGAACGGGAATGATAGCCTTTGTCCGAGGCGTGATAGCCGCTTCAATTTGTTCGGGAGAGATGTTGTATGTTTCGGGGTCAACATCCACAAAAACGGGCGTCGCCCCGCAGTGGCAGATTGCTTCGGCTGTGGCGATGAATGTATGGGAGACGGTGATGACTTCGTCGCCCGGCTCTATCTTGCAGCCAAGGAGCGCCAGATGGATCGCCGTTGTGCAGGAGCTGCATCCGATGGCAAAAGGCGCGCCGCTCCACGCCGCAAATTCCTGCTCGAATTTTTTCACATTCTCGCCCATGATGAAATTCGATGTGTCCAAAACGTTCTGAATCGCAGCGTCTATCTCGCTTTTGATGGAAAGATACTGAGCCTTCAAATCAACAAAAGGTATGGATGTCATGCTTAATCCTCTTTCGGGTAAACAAAATCGCCGTCAGGATATCTTAAATCATGAACGGATTTGATAATCTTTGCGGGGTTTCCCGCTACAACAACATTTGGAGGGACATAGCAGGTGACCACGGCGCCCGCTCCGACAAGGGCGTTTGCGCCTATTTCAACGCCGGGGAGCAGGGTTGTATTCGCGCCGATTTTTGCCCCGCGTCTAATAATCGCCCCTCGTAAAAAATCCTTCGTTCTTGCCGCCCGCGGATAACTTGCATTAGTCATGACCACATTGGGACCAATCCAGCAGTCATCTTCAAGGACGCAAAACTCCGGAATGAACGCCTGCGAGTGGATGCGGACTCGGTTGCCAATCTTAACATGATGCTCGATCATAGACATTGTGCCGATGCTGACATCGTCGCCCACGATATTTTCCTCGCGCAGAAAAACATAATGCCCCGTTTGGAAATTTTTACCAATAACATTGCCCGCATATATGATGGAATGGCTGCGAATCTGGGCGTTGTCGCCGATTTTGACTGCCATCTCGCCGGGCTTTGCCCCGCGCGGCGGTTCGCCGATGATAACGTAATCTCCAAGAAAGACGTTCTCGCCTAAATGGACATTCGGGAATATTTTGAAATTTAATGATTCGTTCACGAGTCATTCCCCTTTTTTATTATCTTGCGCGGATTCCAAAATCTCCACCACCTCCAAACCGTTCCAACCATCAGCCAGCGGTTTTTTTCCGATGCGAACGCATTCGATAAATTCATTCAACTCAACTTGCAGCGGTTCGCGATAAGAAATCTTTGGGATGACCATATCGCCTGCGCGTTGTATGAGCGTGTATTGCGCAAAGCAAGCAAAGGGCTGTCCCGCCGCCGCATTGGGGACATCCTTTCGGTCAATGCCTTTGTCGTAAATGACGATACGCTGGTCTGGCGATGTGTCGTCGAACATGAGCATCTTTTTGCTGCCTACGATTACCGCTTGGCGCACTCTGTGAGGCGCAAGCCAGCTGACATGGATATGAACAAGTCTGCCGCTCGGATAACGCATGGTCATGAACGCCGCGTCATCAATCCCTTTTTGCAAACAACAGATGCCCGCAGAGGCAACGTTATTTGGTTTTTCGCCGAACCAGTATTGGGCTATGGAGACATCATGCGGCGCAAGGTTCCAGAGTGCATCCACATCTTGACGGACGCGCCCCAGATTCAACCGCGTGAAATAGGCGTAATAAATCTCGCCCAATTCGCCGCTTTCGATTTTTTGTTTCGCATATCTCACCGCATCGTTGTATAAAAAAGTATGACCGACCATGAGGATGCGATTAACCTTTTCGGCAAATTCGGCAAGCTCCCGAGCCTCCGCGGAGCGCAGAGCCAGCGGCTTTTCCACAAGGACGTGTTTGCCCGCTTCAAGCGACGCTTTTGCCTGTTCGTAGTGGAGACCGGCGGGCGTGGCAATAATGACTGCATCAATATTTTTGCGGTTTAATATATCGGCAAAATCGGAACATGTTTCTATGGAAGGATGGGCGGCGTGCAATTCGTCAAGAGCCTTGGGGTTCGAATCGCAACAGAGCGCCATCTTCGCATTCTTCACGCTTAAAAAGGCGCGGAACAAATTGCGCCCCCAGTAACCGTATCCCGCCTGCGCTACATTTATCATGGTTAGGTTCCTTTCGTATCGGGAAGTCGCGCATCATGTTCCCGCAGATAAATAGGGATGAGCGATTCGATGTCCCCAATCTCGCCCCGCGCCAATTTTTCGCGTCCAAGAAGCGCAACCGTCACCGCGCTGGGGAGGCTCCGACCGGGCATGGCAAATCGCACATTCGCGCCCAGCCGCGCCTTGATGGCATCGGCAAATTTGATGGCTCCATCGCCGGAAAATAGCGCCGGCTCCGTTATCTGATTCAGGAATTTTTCCAATGGCTCAGCCCGCTCCGCCAGAACTTCGTTCAATTTGCCCGCCTCTTCGCTCAAGCGATATGCCGCGCCGAAAATTTCGCTCCGCCGCGCATCCAGAACGGGGCAAAGTAAAATCCCGCGTTCCGCGCTGTGCAACGCCAATGCCTCAAGTGTGGAAACGCCGACAATGGGCGTGTTGTTCGCGAATGCCAGACCTTTAGCGCAAGCCATGCCTATCCGCACGCCTGTAAAAGAGCCGGGACCGCATGCCACTGCAATGGCGTCAAAATCCCGCGCCTTAAGCCCGCATTCCCCCAGCAGAAAATCCACATCCCGCATCAAACGCTGCGAATGCGTTTTGCGCAGATTCAACGTCAGCGCCGCCAAAACCGACTCCTCTTCAAGGATGGCAATGCCGCCGCAATCGGTGGATGTGTCTATGGCAAGAATGCGCATGGAGAAATCAACTCCGTTCTCATTGCGTCGAAATTGATTTTATTTGCAACGCGGGACGCATCCCATGCAAGCACTTTATGCTTGAAACCGCATGAAAAAATTTTAGATGATTCAACAAAACTGCAAATGAGGGGTAGATGGAAAATATATCTGATGCAAAAATTGAGGAACTGGCGGCGGCGGCGCGGGCGGTCCGCGAACATGCATACGCCCCCTATTCTCAATTCAAGGTCGGCTCTGCTCTGCTGAGCGGCTCCGGCGCGATTTATACTGGATGCAATGTGGAAAACGCCTCCTACGGTTTAACCGTCTGCGCGGAGCGGAATGCCATATTTGCGGCTGTGGCGGCGGGCGAACGGGAGATTAAGGCGATTGCGATTGTGACGCAATCCCCCGAACCGGCGGCGCCGTGCGGGGCATGCCGTCAGGTTCTCATCGAATTTGCCGCCGACATTCCTGTCATTCTGGAAAACACCGACGGCATCCGCCGCATTCAATCCCTCAACGCACTCTTCCCAATGCGATTCAACCTGCCGAAGGATGAAGAGACATAGGGGGCAGGTTGAGGCAATAGTTGCTCCTCTTCAAAAGCAACCCGTTACAGGGCTGGAATAATTTATAACAGCCTTATAACCGCCAATTACAACCCAGAAACAAGTTATTAAAGCCTTAAAATAACCGGCTTTTCCCCCGGTTTAAATGGTTTCAGGCCAGTTTTTAAGCCTGATTATACCGGACTTACAGAACCGCCCAGATGTCGGCTCGCGATGAGAGCCGCACCGGCAGAGCAAACCCGCTCTTTCGTCAGGTTGCTCAGGCGGCGTATCTGGCAGTCGGCAAGGAGTCGGAGTTTTTGCGCGACTTCGGACTGGAGCCTCTGACTCCGCATCCCGGCCCGCGCGTTTCCAATCCGCCCGACGGCGTCATTGTGCGCGAGACGAGCGCGACGAGCGTGCTTGTGGACTGGGACCTTGTGCCGGGAGTGGACAGGTATCACGTTTTTTACGGCACGGACATGGCAAAGATGTCCCTCTTCGGTTCGGCGACGGCATCCGAGTTGGAAGTTCGCGGACTCATGGGAGGGGCGAACCCGCCCTGTCCAACTTCACCAGCAGAAGAACACTGTAATCTGACTTTCCAATAAATGACACTTGGGGCGATGGCTTCAAACCCACTGCCCTATTTTTTTTATCCCAAAATATGTTATAGAAAAGACTTGCTTTTACATAACGTTTGGGGAATATCTTCCTTATGAATTGTTAAGAAAACATTTAAATGAATGATCTCATGCAAATAGATTTAGAAAAATGTATAGCCCATACCCCCAACTCGGATAATGAATGGGATTATCTATTAAAACATTTATCTGATGTTGGGGATAAAGCTTACAAATTTGCTTTTGATTTTGGATCGGGAGATATCGCATATAACCTTGGTATATTGCATGATCTTGGAAAAATTAATCCTGAATTCCAAAACTACCTGAATCATATATCTAAAGGTGGAATTTCCCCAAAAGTTCCACATTCAATATGGGGAGCAGCATTAATTTATTATATTATGCAAAAAAGTGGTGATTTGTGGAAAGAATTTGTATTGCCCATTGCCGGACATCATTCCAAATTAGATTCTGGAGAAGTTATCTCTTTAAAAATAACGGAATTTATCAATAATAATCCAAAGGCTTTGGAATTGCTGAGGCAGGCAGCGAATCAAATTAAACCTCGCAATATCCAAATATCTCCTAAAGACAAATCTCAAAGAGATATTTTCATTCGAATGCTCTATTCAACTTTGGTAGATGCTGATTATCTAATGACAGAAAGACATTTCAAAAAGGAACAATATGAAAAAAGAGGTCAATTTCCTGAAATAAAGCAATTGTGGCATTGCTTTGAGAAAAATCAGAAAGCCCTTTTAAATAAAGCTAAAGAGAACCTTACTGAAGTTAATCAAATAAGACGAGAAGTTTATGATGAATGTATTAGAGCATCTGATAATACTAGCAAAATCTTTCGTCTTACAGTTCCAACAGGTGGAGGCAAAACTCGTAGCAGCCTTGCCTTCGCCCTTAAACATGCCATCCAATATGGCTTAAAAAGAATTATTGTCGCTTTACCTTATACCAGTATTATTGACCAAACTGCAAAAGAATATCGTAAAATTCTTGGGAATGAATCTATCTTAGAACACCATAGTCAATTGTCTATTGAAGATAATGAAGAACAATCCCCTTCTTCAATTTGCCGACGACTTGCTTCGGAAAACTGGGATGCTCCTATTATAGTTACTACTACTGTTCAACTTTTTGAAAGCTTGTTTAATAATCATCCAGGCCGGGTTCGTAAAATACACAATATCGCGAAAAGTGTGATTATACTTGATGAGGTACAAACCTTACCGACTCAATATCTCAGACCTACATTGGATTTATTGCGAATTCTAGTTAAAGATTATGGCGTAACGATAGTTTTATCCACTGCCACCCAACCGACTTTTGACAATACGCCATATCTATCAGAATTTAGAGAAATAACAATCAAGGAGATTGTACCAGATTATGCGGATCATTTTGATAAACTCAAGCGAGTTGAATATCAGATACTTGATGGTTCGCTAAGTTGGACTAATCTCGCCAAGCAAATTTGCTCTCTTCCTCAAGTAATGGTAATAATGAATACACGAGTAAACGCCATTTCACTTATGGATGTTATGAAGAATGATGGCAATCTTTATCATCTATCAACGCTTCTCTGCGGTGCACATCGGAAGGTTCTAATTGATGAAATTAAAGAAAGACTTTTAAATAATCTACCTGTTCGCCTTATAAGCACTCAAGTTGTTGAGGCTGGCGTTGATCTTGATTTCCCCATTGTTTATCGAGCCATTGGCCCACTTGACCGAATTGTTCAGGCTGCTGGGCGATGCAATCGTGAGGGGAAAATTCCAGAAAAAGGAAAGATGTATATTTTTGAGCCTGAAGAAGGGGGCGTCCCCCGTGGCCCTTATCATATCGGTTTAGAACTGGCAAAAACAATATTATCACGCCATAAGCCTGAAGACCTTCATAACCCGGATATCTATCGAGAATATTTTCAGAGATTGTTTTCTGGGGTAAATCTGGATGTGAAAAATATCCAAGAACTCCGGGAAGATTTGGATTTTCCTAAGATTGCTGAAAAATATAAACTCATAGACCAGAAAACTATACCAGTTATTGTCAATTATGATGACTCATTGAAACTCCTTAAAGAATGGCAAGATTATCCAAGTCAAAGTGCATGGAGGAAGATTCAGCCATATTTGATCAATTTATATCAGAATCAAATCAAAAAATATGAAGAAGAAGATCGGATTCATCAGATTTCTGAAGGATTATATCAATGGCTTGGTAAGTATGATGAAAGAAGAGGCATCATTGCGGATGCCCTTGATCCAAGCGATCTTGTTATATCTGAATCAAATAGGGGGTAAGTATGTTTGAAAAAGTTGCAGAAGTGAGAGTAAAAGTTAAAGGAGATTATGCCTGCTTCACACGCCCTGAGTTCAAGGCGGAACGTGTAAGCTATCCTGTAATTACACCCAGTGCAGCCCGAGGCGTTCTTGAAGCAATCTTCTGGAAACCTGAAATTCGTTTTCAAATAAAAGAAATCTGGGTATTGAAATTAGGGAATCAAATGACTATATTGAGAAATGAAATTTCATCACGACAAGGAAAAACGCCAACAATAATTGAAGATCAAAGACAACAACGATGTAGTCTTATTCTCAAAGATGTGGAATATATTATTTTCGGACAAATGATATTACGGAATCATACACAACATTGTATTAAAAAATATCTTGCTCAATTTGAAAGAAGAATCGCAAAAGGACGTTGCCACCATGCACCCTATTTGGGAAATCGTGAATTTGCCGCAAGTTTTGAATCTTCCAATGAAAATGATAAACCAGATGATACAATCAATTTGCCTATGGGAAATATGTTATTTGATATCGCATTTACTAGAGATGGACAACGAGAGGAAATGGAATTTAAATTGCCCTGTGCAAATGGCTCAGAATGTGTGAAAGGTTATAAACAAGCATTCTTCTTTGATGCAAATATTCAAAATGGACGTTTTCTTATCCCCCAAGAAAAATATTCTGAAATTTATCAACTGGAGGAACGCAATGATTAAAGCTTTTGTAGATGCAGCTCAACGATTTGAAGACAAAATGAATCCACTCGGTTATGAAGCAAAAAATATTAATTGGGTGATAAATATTAATCCCAAATCCTTAAAATATTCCATTAATCAAGAAAAATTCAAGAAAGACACATTACAGAAAATTGTTCCAACAAGAGGCGACCGCTCAGGCAATGCATCTCAAGATAATCTTAAAGCTGCGCTTCTTGTGGACAATGCTATATATGCATTAGGTATTCCAGAGGAAGGCAAAAAAGAGAGCGCAATATTAGTTCATAAAGGATTCATCCAATTGCTTGATAGAGCCTATGAGAAAACATCTGATGCTGATTTAAAGATTATTCCTGAGTTTCTGAAATCAAAAAAAGATAAAAAATTATTCCAAAGCATTGCTCCAAAAGATATTATTGCTTTTAAAACCAACACAGAGATATTCCCCTTTGAGAAAGAATGTGTTAAAAATTTTTGGATAGATTATTTGATGGAGGAATATTCAGAATCTAAGGCATATTGTTCTGTATGTGGTCTTTATCGCCCTATTCTTCGTATCTTCCCTTGGAAAATACATTTATTCCGTGAACGTTGCCCAATATCATCAATCAATAAGGAATCTTTTGAATCATTTGGTCAAAAACAAAATGCGAATTCACCTCTTTGTTTTGAATGTGCTGGGAAGGCAAGTCAGGTTCTGCAATATCTCACAAATTCGGAAAAACACAGATCAATTATTGCAAAAGACGAATCCAAGGGAGAAGGAAAAAGCCCTTTGAAAAATCAATTGGCAATATTCTGGTTAAAAGAAGAAACCAAAATTCAAACTACTGATGGCATTACCATAGATTTTGAAGAATTGTTAAAGGCCCCGATACTTGATATCAATCAAGGCAAAAACATTCCCGCACCCGATCCAGCACAACTCAAACGCCTTCTGAATATCCCCTGGGCAGGCCAATTGGATGCTTTCAATATCAGCAGAAATCATTTTTATCTTGCCGTTCTAACTCCCAATAAAAGCAGACTTGTTGTCCGTGAATGGATTGATGAAAGTCTTGATTCGGTTTTAAATAAAATTCAGAAATTTGTTAAGGCATTGAATATCGTTCATCCTGATGGTCGTGATCCTTGGCCGCCAACCATTCCCGATATTATTAGCGCATTGAAACCAGAAGCAAGTAAAAGCGCATCAGCGGATGCCAATCTTGTCCGCGAATTAATACGGACAGCCTATAAAGGAACTTCACCACCCGAAAATTTGTTGGTCATGGCTCTTCAACGTTTTCGAATTCCAGATAGAACGATTGATAAAAAGGAGGAAAAAGACAAACAGACATATCGGCGGATGTCTTTGGTTGCCGCAATGAAATTGGTATTAACCTATAATCGAAAGGAGGCTAAGACAATGGAAAGTCTTGATGAAAAGGAAACTAAGCGTTCCTATCTATGCGGACGTCTTCTCGCCATTCTTGAGGAAATACAGTTGCGACAGGCTCATTGGAATCTGAATACAACACTCGTGGATAGATTCTATGGTTCTGCTTCAACAGCTCCATCTTCCGTATTTGGGAATCTTATCAAGATGGCAACGACAGCGCATTTACCGAAGTTACACAAACAAGGATATGGTGAGGAAATCAAATGTCATCTAATAGAAGTTCAGGAACATATTTATAATGCCTGTGGATTTCCTGATACATTAAGCACAAAAGAGCAGGCAGAATTTGCTCTTGGATTTTATCATCAGAGGGCAATTTATCGAAAAATTCGCCGCCCACAAACCATAACCATTCCAACACAAACAAACACAGATTCCACTCAGGAGGAGAAAAATGACTGAAATCTATAATGATCCCACTAAGAGACACGATTTCGTGTTCCTTTTCGATGTTAAGAATGGAAATCCAAATGGAGACCCGGATGCAGGCAATCTTCCTCGTATTGATCCGATTACACGGCATGGAATCGTAACTGATGTCTGTATTAAGAGAAAGATAAGAGATTATGTTTCCGTTATCTTGGGGAAACCTATTTTCATCCAGAGCGAATATGCTTTGAATACACTAATATATCGGGCAGCAAAAGAAATTGGAGTTGAACCACCTACTGTAATAATTAAGGATGAAGATGAAGATTTGATCACTTGGTTTAAAGAACATCCAATAGATGATTTTGAGATTGATAAAAATGAATTACGCTTTACAGGAGAAAAATATAATCAAAAAAATGTAAAAGCAGCTTTGCTCAAAGATGTGGATAATGATGATATGAAAAAGAAAATAAATGCTATTGTTAAGCAACTCTCAGATTCATCTAAAGGGAAAAAGATCGGACCAGAGGAAAAAAAATTGACCAAAGAAAAAATGATTGAGACATACTTTGACATCCGCATGTTTGGTGCTGTTCTTTCAACAGGTCTTAATGCTGGTCAAGTCAGAGGGCCGATGCAAATTACTTTTGCCCGTTCCATTGATCCAATTTTCCCGATGGATATTACAATTACCAGAGTTGCCATAACGAAAGAAGAAGACAAAGCCCGCAAGCAGACAGAAATGGGCCGTAAGCCATTTATTGGTTATGGTCTTTACCGTGCACATGGTTTCTATAACCCTTATCTAGCTAATAAAGTTACCGAGGATGATTTGAAAGACTTTTGGGAAGCATTGAAAGAAATGTTTGAACATGATCACTCTGCAAGTAGAGGAGAAATGCACACACAAGGTCTTTGGGTGTTCTCCCATAATAGCAATAAAGGGGATGCTCCATCTCATAAATTGTTTGATCTTATCAAAATTGACCCATTTGGGGAATATCCATCAAAATATGAAGATTACCAAATGAAAATAAACTCACCTGTAAATGAAGTTTTAGAGAGCAATTATAAACTCGAAACAGAGAAATATCCAAAAGTTACTCTTAATCGTCTTGTGTGATATAACATGTTCTCCGAAGACGAGTTATTGTTATTATCGGCATTGCAGCATCTGATGTTCTGCGAACGTCAGTGTGCGCTAATTCATATTGAACAGGTATGGTCTGAAAATGTTTATACGGTTCAGGGACAACAACTTCATGAGAAAGTGGACGAAGCGGAAACTGAAACTCGCGGTGACATGAGAATTGCGCGAGGTTTGAAAATCCGCTCTCTGAAACTCGGGCTATCTGGAAAAATGGACATCGTTGAATTTCATCGCGTGAATAATGAAACAATTCAGGGATTTAAACTTCCAGAAGTTGATGGTTTGTGGTATCCTTTTCCAGTCGAATACAAAAGGGGTAGGCCCAAGTTAGACCATTCAGATGAGGTTCAACTCTGCGCGCAAGCGTTGTGTCTTGAGGAAATGCTCAATGTGAGCGTCCCGGCGGGGGCAGTGTTTTACGGCAAGCCAAGGCGGCGTCTTGATGTGGCATTCACGCCAGCACTTCGCGCAGAAACCGAAGCCGCCGCGGCGCGTCTGCATTTATTATTCCAAAGAGGGCGCACTCCCCCTGCAGTTTATGAAAAAAAATGCAATTTCTGCTCTCTCATCGAACTCTGTATGCCGAAAACGATAAGCGCACACGAGGACGTGGAAAAATATATTTTGCGTGCTATTAAAAATAGCGCCCCTTGAGGCGTTATAACAATTTGACTTCAACAACGGTGTGCAGGCAAATGTTATGAAACGCTTGCTTAATACTTTATATGTTTCGACACAGAACGCCTATCTTTCGCGGGAGGGCGAGACTGTACTCGTGCGCGTTGAAAGCGAAACCAAACTTCGCGTCCCAATCCACACACTCGGCGGGATTGTTTGCTTCGGAGTTGTTTCATGCAGCCCTCATCTGATGCAACTCTGCGCTGAACGAGGCGTTTCCATTTCACATCTTACCGAACATGGGCGATTCATGGCGCGCGTTCAAGGACCTGTTTCCGGCAACGTTCACCTACGCCGGGAACAATACCGCCGCGCTGATGACGAAGTTGCAAGCGCCGCTCTTGCTCGCGCGTTTGTGGCAGCTAAAATTGCAAACAGCAGAACCGTTCTTCTGCGCGCAGCTCGCGACCGCACTGAAGGCGCGGAAACCACCGCTCTTGATAATGGCGCAAAACGCCTTGCCCCTCTCCTTGAAAAACTTAAGCCGCCTCTTGAATTGAATACCATTCGCGGAATTGAAGGCGAGGCGGCGGATATTTATTTTGGCGTATTCGATAATCTTATTGTGGCGCAAAAAGATGATTTCTTTTTTCGAGGAAGGAATAGACGACCGCCGATGGACAACATGAACACCTTGATTTCATTTCTCTACACGCTCTTAACGCATGATGCCGCGTCGGCATTGGAGGCGGTCGGGCTGGACCCTCAAGTAGGATTTCTGCATCGAGATCGCCCAGGACGCCCCAGTCTTGCGCTTGATTTGATAGAGGAATTCCGTGCCTGCATCGCAGACCGACTTGCGTTATCCCTCGTTAACCGGCAGCAAATACGTGGGAAAGGATTCGCAAAATCCGAAACGGGCGCGGTCGTGATGGATGACGCCACACGAAAAGAGGTTTTAATCGCCTATCAAAAACGCAAACAAGAGGAAATAACGCACCCATTTATTGGCGAAACGGTTGCCATCGGATTGCTGCCGCATATACAGGCAATGCTTCTTGCAAGACACTTGAGAGGCGATTTGGACGGCTATCCACCATTTTTTTGGAAGTGAAATTCCAAAGAGGATATCTGGGTGGACAGTATAAAAACAGGTTGCTCTGCGATGTGGTCAGAATAAATGAGATATGATGGAGGGTTCTATGTATCCAGAATTTCATGACATCGGCAAATTAGTTAATTGGCTGGAGATTGGATTACAAAAAAAAGATTCCAAAGGAAGACTTGAACCGGAACCTCATGAATTTGAAAATTGTAAGGCGCCCGAATGGGAAATTGATTTCAAAGCCGCCCCATGGGAAATTATTTTCCGGAAAGACCAACAACTCAGAACTAAATATTGGAAGGGCTCGCTTGTCTGGTTATGGGTGACATTAGGAGATCATCTTGCTGCAGGTTGGGGGCGGACAATTCCCGAGAAAACCCTTCCTGGTAATCCTCAATATTGGACATATTCTTTATGGACGGGATTTCAAACACAGGACATTCGCTTGAAATCTGAAATCGAATTAAAAGATTTAATAAGATTTCTGAATCAATCTCCATCGTGGCAAAATTTAGTGGAAAAATATAAAGATAAATTGAATCAAAGAACCGAAATTGCCCGGCCCGGAATGAATGTTACTACCTTGTTATCGCATTCAATCATCGCCGGTCAGCTGGCGAGAGTTGTTGGTAGCGTTAAAAATCACGAATTTGACGCAAATGGTGTGTGGAGAAATGATAATGACTTAAAAGCAGAAAAAGTCAAAATAATAGTCACCCATTATCATGTTGGTTTCAATCAACGACCATTTCGTATCGCAGATTGGAATATTTTTACACAAAGACGGCTCGCAATCCAAGAAGCACAAAAGGCATATGCGGATAATATTATTTCTGTTGTCGATAATGAAATGATCGGAATTTTTGCCGATGAAGACCAAATGAAACAATTTGAGGGTGTTATTTTAAAAAAAGGTTTTACTCTTGCAAAGAAACAAAATTATATGCCTTTGAAAGAAAAAGATAACACGCATTCAAAAGGGATACCTCAGTGCTTGCAGGAGGGTTCATTCTTTCCTGTTTATATCTCCCAGATGCCTGAAACAATATCTCTTCCAATTTGCGAGGTCTGCCAGATGGCTCACGCCGATTTTCGCTGGCCTGCCCACAAGCTTGCCCAAAGAAATGATATAACGGATACAGCACGACGTTTGTTATCGGAAACGCCTTGGAAACAACACAACAGTGAGGATTTCCCCGAAGAAGATCTTGAAAAAATTGAAATATTTCTCAATGAACCAGAGGAAGAAATTTGCGCCGAGTGTTTTAATCTTCGCATGAATGCAACACCTTTGCATAAACTTCATAATTGGGGCGGGGGCAGGGTTGCATGGATTCGCTCCCATCTCGATATTAAGAATTTGATTAACGCCCTCACGGCGCTTCACCAAAATTATATTCGAGAAAGCCAGAAAACATATAATCCCCAATACCATCAGAGTCAATTGGAACCCATAATCGAAAACATGCAGATTAGTTTCCCACTGCTTGTGGATTTCTTTAACGATTACACGAATAAATTTCTCCGCGACCTGAAAAATTGTTTTCATGAAAAATTCTCGGAAGAGTGCGTCGAATCCGTTGATAATAACCTTTGGTGTATTCATATTGAAAAAAAGTCCGATGCGATTGAAATCATTAAAATCTTTAACAAAAACATGAAAAACCACTTCCCAAAAATGATTGATATAACCTCTGAACAACTGCCCTGCCCCGTGCAATTGTCGCTATCTCTCTCCTCATACAAATATCCCTTTTTCGTTCACCTCAGATTTCTGGATGATAACAAAGATGACATCTCGGTGCAACTGGTCAATAGCGGGCAGGCATCCATCAAATTGCCCCACCTCACAGAAATCCTCAACGCCCTTCCAAGCATAGCTCGAAGCAAACTCCATGGACTTACCTCTATTGCTCAGAAATCGGAAACCCTCGCTAAAATAGTTCTGGAAAAAAAAGAAAAAGAACATCCCCCAGCGGTTTTATCCCCTCTTGTGCCAAATAAGATTGATTTTAAAAGCCTGCTGACATTAACAAATCTCATGGAGGATTGAATAATGGATAAAGCAAGTTTAGTAAAAAAAGAATTCCTGAAATATCGCCTTACCGCTGAAACGCTCTGCCTTGGCGAGCGCATTCGCGGGTCTATTTTCCGCCCATGTCTCAATGTGTTCACCTATACCGCGCTTGTGGGTGCGTTGAAAGAACGATTCCCTCAACCTTATCGAACGCTTCACGCCGTGGGACGATTTGTTAAAAACGGCGCGGATGCAAATCAACGACAGATTATGACCTTTTCCCCGCGAGACCGCGGACTCGACATCAGCATTATACCTCTCGAAATCGAATTCATCACGAATGTCCATGCGCACATCTATATCTTTAAAAACGATTTCACGTTGAACGTAATCCCGAAAAGTTTCATAATGCACCTTGGCGCAATGAAATCCAAAGGGTTTGGTCAATGCAATATGGAATACATCGAAAATATACCATGGGACATCCCGCCTCAAGAAGGAAAACTATGCGTCCGCATCCCAGAAGAACAAAGCATATTGGACGAACTTGGCATTCGCAATATCCGCGCACCGGTCTACGGATACCTATTCCGACCTCAAACAGGCGGGACAGGATACTATCAGCGTTCCCTGTTTGAAGGCTCCCAAGTTATAGCCCATCCGATTCTTTTAAAAGGAGGTGAACAATAATGAGCGACCCCATCAAACCAGTGATTGAAAAGATAAAGAGTAGTCCAAAATTGAAATCGTTCTGTGAAATCAACAAAAAACGAGAGAAACCTTTTACCGAAAGTTTTCTGAATAAGGTTGCCGAAGCCTTTGAACGATACGGATTTGAAACTACAAAAACATTTCTTTTAGATAAAAGGCAAAGACAGGCAACAAAATATCAGGCAGAGGTTTTATTGGAAATTCTCAATTATTTGGATAATAAAGTTATCCATCAAAACCGAGACATTGGACGACTCATAATTAAAACGCTTAATGAAATCAAACCGATAGAATGAAAGGAGTATTTGAAATGAAAAACATCAAAACTTATACAGTGAAATTATTAACGTTAGAACCTAACCATATCGGCGGGAAAGATAAGCCGCTCTCTGATATTGAAAACCCCTTTGCAATTGTAGGACAACGGCTCTGCATTCCGGGACCTACTCTCAAAGGTTCATTACGTTCACAATTAGAGCATTGGCTTAACGATCAATATGTCGAAAAAGGTGTGTGGGTTGATGAATTATTGAAACCATGTATTCCATCAGTTAGACTTTCAAAAGAAGAAGAACCTTTGGTATCTAAACGTTTTAGAGGAACAGCTTGTAAGTATGAACCCGCCCGACAAAAAAAAGGCAGACATTTCCAAGAAGGATCAGATTCTCTGACAATATGTCCAATTTGTTATTTATTGGGAGCCGCAGGACTTGTCGGGTTTGTAAATGTTCCTTTCCTTTTTTGCAACGAACGTCTTGAAGAAGACCTATATTCCGCTTCTATTGATAGAGCAACCCAAACCATCCGAGGCTCTGCAAATCGCCCTTACCAGATCGTCCCGCCCAATGTCGAATTCACCGGCATCATGGAAGTACTCATTGAAGACACACTCCTTGGATGGAAACTTGGCAACAAACGCCCCCTTGTCGAACACCCCAATGCCGACAACTGGCTCATAAATCAAAAATCCGGACATTGGAATAAGGAAAAAGTTTTAAAGGATTTGCTTATCGAACGCCTACAATCCATAGACCGCATCGGAGGCTACCGTTCAAAAGGTTGCGGAAAAATTAAAATAACAGTCACAGAAAATGATAAACAAGAATAAGCAGGATATTCAGGATAAAAAAATTAAGCCATCCTGCCCAACCACGACAAAGGACAAGTGCCATGATGGTTCTGGTTACTTATGATGTTAAAACGGAAGAGCCCGCCGGGCGTCGCCGACTTTATCGAGTGGCAAAATGCTGCCAGAATTATGGACAACGCGTTCAATTTTCTGTTTTTGAATGCCTTGTAGATCCCGCGCAATGGGCAGAATTTAAGCACAAATTAGAACGAGAGATACTGCCTGAAGAAGATAGCCTGCGATATTATTATCTCGGAAGAAATTGGAGAAATCGAGTAGAGCATGTGGGAGCAAAAAAATCATACGATCCTGAAGGTCCACTCATCATATAGCCTTCCGCGAACCCCAAGCAAACATAAAAAGCTGGGGAGGTTCGCGATTGGCAAAAAGCCTTGCCAAATAACGGGGAAATCAGGATAGTTCTTTGAAAATTGAATAAAAATGGGCAAAACAAAGGAGGTTCGCGGAAAACATACTTTAAACTATTGATGTACCATAAGTTACACATGGTGCGGTCGCCCCCCATGCGGGGGCGTGGATTGAAACCAACG